>ERZ827156.1368-NODE-1368-length-29191-cov-9.244200_pt1 | contig 29191 bp, 26 predicted proteins | sample MGYA00519919_ERZ827156 | MGnify/ENA primary metagenome ERZ827156 (study PRJEB31778, sample SAMEA3449269) | human gut metagenome | biome: human gut; feature: human-associated habitat; material: faeces | place: United Kingdom | collected 2010/2012 ...
TCCGCGTGGGTCAGCAGGTGGTGAACTCTCCCTCGTTCATGGTGCACGTGGACTCCGAGAAGCACATCCAGTTCGCCGAGAACTCCCCCTACGGCGGTGGTCGCCCTGTGAGCTGTGATGGTGAGGGATGAGGCGTAGGGTCGTGTGGCTAGAAGAAACAGCAAGAACCACACGGAGGCTGCTGAGGAGGAATAAGGCTGTGAGTTGCTGTGATTCTCATTGTCCTGTTTCTTGTCTACACTCTGCCGAACAGCGTCTCGGTGAAGAACTGCATGAACGGCACAAACCGCTTCTCGGGGAAGGAGGAGAGAATGGCTCGAATGCGCTGGAGCGCATCTTCCTCGTAGCGCAGGAAACGGGACTTCACGTCGTACTTGGAAAACACCTCTTTCACGACTCTCACATCCTCCTTCTCCTTCTTGCCGTAGTGTTGGTGGATGGCGGCTCGATCTTCCTCCGAGCCCATGGACAGCACCGTCAGCACCACCCACGAGCACTTGCCCTCCTGGATGTCGGTGCCTTCCTTCTTCAGCACGGAGGCATCCGCGAACACGTCCAAGTAGTCGTCACGGACTTGGAAGTAGCAGCCGAGGAGGACGCACCACTCCTGCAGCAGCTCAGAGCGGAGAAGAGAAGAATCGCATTGCGCAAGCACTAATCCCAGATACACCGGCAGGAACACGGTGTAGTACGCCGTCTTGTTCACGATGATTTCCCGGTAGTAGTCATCCGTGAAGTATCTAGGATTTAGCCCCGCAGCACACGGATACTTGTAATTGAGGGAATGCGTGTCCACCGCGACGGTACTCAGGTCGAGCATCTGCCCCACTTCTGTGCGCAGCTTGATGTCCTCAAACACCCTCACCACGTTGCAATACACCGTGGGGGAGTCAATCACTTCCTTCAGCAGTTTGGGAATCAGGCTTTGGAGAAGGAAGGTGTCGTTGATGCTCATCATTCCCACCTAGTTTCACACCCATCCAGCACCCTCCCACCTTCTTCACCCTGTACCACGCTGTCTTCCCTCTCCTCGTCTCCGCTTCGTCCATGATGTCGTCCGCGATCAGAAAGGCGGCCTGGAGCAACTCGGCGCACCATCCCTGCAGAAAGCACCTACCCCCTAAACGCCGATCCCAGCGACAAACTGCTCCTTCATCTTGTCGTTCCATTCTCTGCTCATCGCATAAGCAGAATACACGGAAAACAGTCCCCGGATCATTTTCCCTCCCAGCACATTATAGCGCACCATCTCCAGCACGTTTGCGCGCAACTCCTCCGGAATGGAAAAGTCGTTTGTCAGAATCCTTTCGATTCTGTCGAGAAGGGAAGGGAAGGATTGAAGGAATTCTACACCTGAATTTGTGCGAGAAAGGGTACCTGTTCGGATACGCTCCAAGGCGGACGCAGAAAAGTCGTTCTCCATGGGAATCATGGCAACAAACAGCGGCACAGTTATGACCACATGAAACTACAGCTCCTCCTCCTCTCTCACCACCGCCACGCGGTTCTTCTCCACGAAGGCCTTCATCGCGTCCAGCGATCTTTCTCCCTCCAACTCCACTCTCTCCCTTCCGTTTCCTCCCGCCTTGAAAAAGAGCAGAGTGGGCAGCTTGTGCACGGCGATGTCCTCCACCTCGTTCTCCACCACATTCATCTTCGCGATGACCACGTCCTCCTCCTCCTTGAACGCCTCCGCCAGCTTCGTGTACCGCTCCAGCAGCTCCTCCGTCTCCCATCTCCATGGCGTGTACAGCAGCACCAGCACGTTCTTCGCCGGGTCATAGGCCACCTCCTCGAACTCCGCGCCCACCAGCTCCTACGCCTCACGCCCGCCTCCCACGCCCACATAGACGGCATCCTCCTGCACCCTCGGCACTGCCGCGCTCTTCCAGTACGGCGTGAAGTGACCCTCCAAGAAGGACGTCACGAACTCCGTCAGCGCCTCCTGCGAGGGCTCCTCCCTCAGCAGCGCCTTCTTCCCGCCGGCCGTCGTGTCCACCATCACCAGCGAGGGCATCGCCTCCTTGCTCACGCCGAAGAAGTCAAATAACCGCGGCTGGTCCGGCGTCACGTGCACCACGAACAGACGTCCCTTGAACGCCGTGGCGACTGCCTCCAGCGCCGCCTTCAGCTCCTCGGACAGCTCGGCGGGCGCGAAGGCGATCAGCTGCGTGCGCACCGTGTTCTCCGGCGAGGCGAGGATGCGCGAGTAGAGGCCGGAGTAGGGCACGATGGCCGGCAGCTTGCTCACCAGCATCCACCGGCGCAGCTCCGACGCCTTCGCGTCCACCGTCACCGGGTCCTTGCCGTGGTAGTAGAAGACGATCGACGGGACCTTCGCGCCCATGGCTTCGGCGATGGAGGCGCTGGTGATGTAGATCGCGTGCTCCACGCCGAGGTGAAGGATCTCGTTCTCCCACTGCTTGTACTCCTCGCACTTCGTGCTCTTGAAGTAGCCAACGACTGCAAAGTCGCTGCTCTTCAACGCCTCCTTCAACGCCTTCACCGTCGGGTAGGTCTCGGCAATCGGACCGGCCTTCTCCTTCATGAACTCCACGAAGTCGTCCGCCTTCAGTCCCCAGTTGTACTCCACGGCAATTCCGTTCCTTATGAAGAGGATGGACGGGAACTGACGAATGTTGTACTTCTTCACCAGGGCGGGATTCTTGGAAGCATCCACCTTCGCCAAGTAGAGAGGATCGTCAAGATCACCGAGAATGCGCGCCGCCTTCGCGTACTCCTTGTCCATCTTCCTGCACTGACCACACCACTAGGAGTCACACGTGCTGAGCAGCCATCACGGGAGCATCGAACTGGAGGAGAACGGGATTGTACTCCTCGAACAGCTCATCCGCGTTCTTATCGGTGAAGGTGATCACGTCGTCATTGTCGGCGATCTCCGAAAGGGCAAGCGATAGGGTTAGGAGCAGTAGCACAACACCTTTCATTGCGAAACAGAGGGGTGGTGAAAAAGAGATGTGGCTGTTTGCTGTCGATCTGTACAGTGGTTTCTTGATAAGGAAGAGAGTGATTGAGCAGAGAATGGGAGAGGGATTAGCTGAGGATTTGTGGTTGAATGTGGGGAGGAGGGGATGGTGATGTCATAATGAGTCGTTGAGGAGAGATGAAGGGAGAATGGAGATTCACCGTTTGTATTGGCGATAGAGAATACAGCAATTGGTAGTATTCAGATGACGGTGTTTGTCAAACATCTGTATTCTTGAGTCGTGTTTTCATGAAAACACGTTCGATTGAGGATTATGAGATCCTAAGGAAGCTGGAACCGGGGTTCTTGGTGGAGATTGGATGTGAGGAATAGGATCTTTGGTGAATCGTTTCTAGCGCGTGATATTCGCACCCATACGCTTGTCACAATCCAAAAGGCGAAACACATGTGACACATGGGTAGTTGTCAGTTTGAGAGCGATTTGCAAGCACTATTCGATTGCCCATTTCTTGTGCATTGCAATGAAGTGTTGGCAAATGAGAAGGAATTGTGGGTGTGGATTTGGCGAGAGAGGTTACGAATCAGGTTGTAATGGAGTACAGTGTATGTGGATCTGTTGATTCCCACTTGCTGAATGGCAACAACTTCACTAAGGACGAGATACGCGAGATTGCTTGTTGCTGCCTGCTGGGATTGGAGCACCTGCATAATCACGATGTTACGCATGGAGTAATTCATTGTGAGGAAAGTTGATCGGATAGAGCATCAGGCCGGAGAATCTGCTTCTCTTTGAGAATGGCGTGGTGAAACTGGGTCATTGTGGATTACCAGAGGAGTTGGAGGCGTACTCTTTCGGAAGAGGCAGACAGCGTGGTGGTTCCCGATATGACCCTCCTGAAGCCTTGGATGGAAGGAGAGAGTACTGAACAGGAACAGACTTTCCCGAATTGACATCCATCGTGCTTGGTTGGAACGCATTTCGCTTCAAGTATGGAAGTGACTCTTCCAAGGCCATCATGCGAAGTGATTGGAACTGCATGGACTGATGGATAGACTTGCCGAAGCTCACTGCATTGTGTTGTGACGGTTTTTGTTCCGATTCTTTCCGTTACGCGTCTGCTGTTGCATTTGAGAGTTGTCCTTCTCTTTCCTATTGATATCAAGATATCCCTTCGATCTCTGTTATACCCTATCGTGTTTTCACTCAGAGTCGCCATCATTCCACATTCACTGGAAGTCCCCTTTTCATCCTTCTCTCACTACTAGATGTTGGTGCCTTTGCTTCTCTCATCCACTTTGCTTCTTGTTTCACATACCATTCCTAATCACATATTCCTGTCCACAAACGAATCAAATGAACATCCAAATCATCATTATTCTGCCTTTCATGCAAATAACACGCCTCCAAATCCATGAATCACGATGACTACCCAACACATCTCCCACATCCTCTATACACACCCCACAACACAATACCATCATCCACTCCATAAACAGAAGTGACAACCCAAATCCATCCGATTTCCGTCAACCCTTTCATTCAAAATACAGGGACAACAAGGAGGAGATGGCGCGTGTCTTACCAGCAGTAGAATACAACCGGCTTCCGAATTACGATAGCGAAAGAGGTGAGCGATTGAGCTCGAGTTGAGCAATAGCGCTGATCAAAACGTTCTTGGAGACGTTCACAACCAAGGAGAAGCAAAACAATGGAAGCGCGAAGAAGTACATAAGCTATATTACCGAGGTGAAGCAGTATCGCCGAGAAGTGATACCCGTGTCTCTGGAAGACATCGCAAACTCCCCGCAAAGTGCGCTTCTCAACAACATCCTTACCAATGCGATGCGCTACGTGGAGCTGTTTGAGGATGAAGTGGACGCCATTCTCCCCACGATTCGCGTGTACGAAGAGCCAACGGCTCCGGCGGACATTCTAAATGTTTGAGAGGCTGCCATTCCTCACATCTAGCGTCATCGCGAGGAAACCATGCAGGCGCAGAGTGCTCCGGAGAAGGAATCGTATGAGGAGATGGTTGTGCGCAAGGAGCTGAGCCGCCGCTACGATGTGGTCTTTACTCCCGACACAACGCACGACTACCACGAATACGCCATCCGCGATGTGGACTCGAATCAGATCGGTCACTACGTCACGATCAAGGGCATGGTGACGCGTGTGGGCGAAATGCTGCCCATGGTGCGCGTGGCGACGTACATCTGTCGCGAGTGCGGCTACGAGAACTACCAGCGCGTGGGACCCGGCAGGCGGAGTGAGGCGTAGATCACGCGCCGCAGCTTCACGCCGCTGAAGAAGTGCACGAGCGAGAAGTGCACGAAGAACCGGTCGAACGGCGATCTGGTGATGTACCTGCCGGGCTTCAAGTGGGCCAAGTACCAGGAGGTGCTGCTGCAGGAGATGAGCGACCAGATCCCCACGGGCAACATCCCGCGCGTGCTGAGCCTGCAGCTGCGCGGCGCCGTCACGCAGAGCTGCCTGCCTGGCGACGTGGTGAGCATCAGCGGTGGGTCTGCCGCCGCGTGTTGAGGCGTAGGCTGCTACCTACCAACGCCGTACACGGGCATGCAGGCGCTGCGCGCGGGGCTGATCACGGACACCTACTTCTTCGTGCATCACGTGCAGCATCACCACGGGGTGGACCGGGCGGTGCTGGGCGCGGACGCCGTGGCGCGCGCGGTGCGGAAGCTGGCGCGGCAGGAGGACCTGTACGAGCAGCTGGCGGAGTCGCTGGCGCCCGAGATCTACGGCCACACGGACATCAAGAAGGCGCTGCTGCTGCAGCTCGTCAGTACGCTCCACCAACCTGCTTCAGCGTAGGCGGCGTCACCCGCGCCACGGACGATGGCATGAAGATCCGCGGAGACATCAACATCCTGCTGATGGGCGACCCCGGCGTGGCGAAGTCGCAGCTGCTGAAGTACATCTCCAACGTGGCGCCGCGCGGCGTGTACACCACCGTCCCCTCTTCATCGCTCGCTCACGCATAGGGTAAGGGCTCCTCCAGCGTGGGTCTGACGGCGGGCGTGCTGCGCGACCCTGAGACGAACGAGTTCAAGGTGGAGGGCGGCGCGCTGGTGCTGGCGGACAACGGCATCTGCTGCATCGACGAGTTCGACAAGATGAGCGAGGCCGACCGCACCTCCATCCACGAGGTCGAATTGTGGGGGCCCCCTCAGCGGTAGGTGATGGAGCAGCAGACCATCTCTATTTCCAAGGCGGGCATCCAGACGACGCTGAACGCCCGCGTGTCGCTGCTGTGCGCCGCCAACCCGCTGTTCGGTCGCTACAACCCCAAGAAGTCGCCCGGCGAGAACATCAACTTGCCTACGGCGCTGCTGAGTCGGTTCGACCTCATCTTCCTGATTCTGGTACGCACGGGTTTTGCGCGTGAGGCGTAGGACAAGCCGAATCTGGAGTTTGACCGCGAGCTGGCGGAGCACATCGCGTACGTACACCAGCACGGGCACAGCAAGAACGACGGACCCACGAAGACACTGCCGCTGGAGGTGATTCGAGCCTTCGTGGCGGAGGTGTGTCGGACATGGGTGTGGTGATGGGTAGGCGCAACGACATGCACCGAGCGTTCCGGCGGAGCTGGTGCCGTACATCGCGGACACGTACGTGAACAACCGGCAGATGGACGTGAAGGCGGCGGAGAAGAACGGTGAGTTCGCGACGATGACGGCGCGGCAGCTCCTGTCGATCCTGCGGCTGGCGCAGGCGCACGCGAAGCTGTACTTCCGCGAGGAGGTGAAGATGGAGGACGTGGACGAAGCGCTGCGGCTGGTGTACATGAGCAAGGCATCGGTGCTGGACACGGAGGAGGTGAAGAACAAGCGAGAAGATGTGCTGTCCGCGATCTTCGCGGTGGTGCGCGACTACTTCGTGGCGAATACGGCAGACGCGGTGATGGTGGAGGAGCTGGAGAAGCATGTGAATCACCGGGGATACACGGCGATGCAATTCCAAGTGGGCGAGGGTGGGCGAAGTGAGCGGTAGGACTGCATTCGACACTACCAGGATATTAACGTGTGGATGCTGATAGACAATGACAGGAAATTGACATTTGTGTGATTCGTGTTTTCCGCCTTTTTGCATTCTACTAATTGACTCCATATTTGTTAAACATGATATGCCACAAAAAAGGATCACTTAAATCTGACGATATGAGAAGAAACCATACAGGAGACACAAATCACGTGGACTGCAACAGGATAACTAACGAAATCGGAGCAGATATTAGTCGAGAATGAGATTTGCAGTTGCATGTCTACTGCTACTACTAGTAGGAAGCAGCAGAGAAGTAACAAGAGCAAAACAAGAGTTAATGCAGAATGCGAATGATGCAATGCGAAAGGAAAGAAACGAAATGCCAAAAGCAAGAACAACAGAATAGCATCACAAATAGCGGTTCCGTATAGACAATCGTCAACAACATGGTAATGACAACAATGGAATGGGTAAGAACAACACATATACAACTAACAACATAGGAAATGGAAACGATAAGAATGGGAAAAACCGTTTTCATGTTGGCAGCATGAACAATGCGCACCAACGACGATTAGAAAACATCGAAGAAGGATATTACGAGACAAATGGAAGTAAAGAATCGAGAATAGAGTAAGGAATAGTCAAAACCATCTGTCCTGCTGGTTCGTACTGTAGTGGCGGTGTGAAGCATCTGTGCGCGGCTGGCAAGTATGGAAGTGAAGAAGGACTATCGAGTGCTGATTGCAGTGGCGTGTGTCCGGCTGGTTACTTCTGTCCTGCTGGAAGTGTGAGTGGAACAGAGTGTGGCGCGGTTGACAAGTACTGTCCCGCTGGTTCTGTGGCGCCTCTTCCTGTGGGTGAGGGATCGTACTCGCTTCCCGAAGATGGTCCTGAAGCGACACGCAGTGATAAGGCGTTGTGTCCTGCTGGTTCGTACTGTAGTGGCGGTGTGAAGCATCTGTGCGCGGCTGGCAAGTATGGAAGTGAAGAAGGACTATCGAGTGCTGATTGCAGTGGCGTGTGTCCGGCTGGTTACTTCTGTCCTGCTGGAAGTGTGAGTGGAACGGAGTGTGGCGCGGTTGACAAGTACTGTCCCGCTGGTTCTGTGGCTCCTTCAGATGTTCCTGATGGCTATTGTTCAGGCCCTCTTACTTCTCCATTTATTACGCGCTCTTCCATTTTCCTTCCTGATTCACGTCACATTTGTGTTGGTGGACAGTATGCCCATGAGTCTTGTTTTCAACTGTAGGTACTATCTCCGCATTCACTTCTCTACTTCTTCTGATTCCATCTTCTGCTCTTCCGGTGTCTTTGATGCTGCTGTTCAGAGTGTTGACACTATTTCCTCTGCCGTTCCTCCTTTTGCAGTCAATTCGGACTTCGCTTCCTATTTCATTTCCACTACCGCTTCTTTCTTCTCCTATGACGGTACTGCCCTTTCCTACTCACTTCCCGCTGATCAATTGCTCCTTGTATTCTCCCCTCTTCTCTGTTTACTCTTAGTTGTTCAATGACGATGGTTTGCTCGCATTCACTCTGGAGGTGTCGGATGATGTCTCTTCAGCTTCTTGTGAGTTCAGACTGCATTTGATGCAGGTCAATCACCCTCCCACTCTCGTCACGACGGATCTATCTGTCCCGTTATTCGCTGCTAATGGCACGGTTGTTGGAGACATTCTTGCTTACGATCCGGATCAGAATGATACGCTGTGTTTCTCGCTTCTTCGAGGTGAACAGAACGGTGTTGCTGATTCTGTCATTCTCAGTGCCTTCGTTGTTGATGCGCTGTCTGGCACTCTCACCCTCGTGAATGATCACTTGTTCGAGGCGTATCGCTGGAATGTGTCGCTGTTGGTGCTTGTGATGGATGATGGCTTCCCGTCGTTGAACACATCGGGTCTCATCACGGTTCATTTCACTCAGCCTACCGTCCTTCCATCCTACTTGTTCCGCATCTCTGACCTCTACATTCCTGAGAACAATGCTGAGCATACATGCTTTGATGAAGCCGTTGTTCTGTTGGATGCTTCCTTCTCGGACGTGCAGTACACAGTTCTCTCCCCGTTGTTCACGCTCGAGTCGAATGGCACCTTCTGTGTGATCCCGTCGTTGGACTATGAATCGCAATCGCGTTATGACGTTTCCTTCTACGTCTCTTCTCCCTCCATCTCCATTCCCACTCTGCTCAGTCTCACTGTCTTCGTGGAGGATGTGAATGAAGAGCCCGTCATGCGGAATGAGCGTATCTCCGTTCCTGAGGACGCGTTGCAGAGTGGATGGTTCTACTCTCTTGAGGTGCTTGATGAGGATGTTGGACAGACGCACGCCTTCTCTCTTGCCTGGTGTTCCGCGGCGGATTGTCCGTTCGGAGTGATGATGAACGGCACTCTTCACGCTGTGTCTCCTTTGAACTACACCCATCTCAATCACTACGTTCTCAATGTGACGGTGTGTGATTCTGGATCTCCGTCTCTCTGCTCTTCTGCCAGCCTGTTCATTCGTGTTGCTGAATCACTGCAGAACCCTGTCTGCTACCCCGAGATCTATCACGTTGAAGAACACTCTTCGAGAGGCTCGCTCCTTCAGCCATCCTACTCGGCCGTTTCAAGCAAGTCCGTGCTGTATTCCCTCTTCGGCGACTCTCGCTTCTTCATCCATCCTCAGTCTGGGTCGATTCGTCTCTTGGATGACGTGGATTACGAGACAACCCCTGACCACCTCATCCGACTCACGGTCCATGCGGCACTGGCTTCAAACAGCTCCTTCTTCTGTGAAGCGCCGTTGGTTGTCACCATTCACGATGTGAACGAGAGACCCGTCATTCTGAATGCCCATGACTTCGCCATGTTGAATGTGACGGAGGATCTCCTTCTTGGGGCTGTTTTCGGTGATGCTGTTGCAGTATCGGATCCGGACCTGAATGACTCGCACTTCTTCTCTCTTCAGTGCTTGGATTCGACTCTGCCCTGCCCCTTCAACATCACCTCTGAGGGCAAGATTGTTCTGAGTCGCAAGGAGTCCTTCGCCCATCACATCAAGTCGCAGTGGGTCGTGAGGATTCGTGTGACGGACGATGGTGGCTTGTACGATGAACTGTTGAGCACCATCCTCCTTATCGATCAGAACCACGCTCCCTTCTTCTCCGATGCTGTCCTGTACCGCGTTGGTCACTATCCGCTCCGTCTCTTCGATCCTGTTGGCTTGCCGGTCACAGCTACGGATTACGACAAGGATGAGTTGGCTTACAGCATCACGAACAGCACCGCCTTTGATATTGATGCGATGGGTCAGATTCGAGTGCTGGACGCTTCTCTCAACCCCTACCTGTCCTACACTCTCACCGTCGAAGCGACAGATCCTCTGGGTCTTATCGCGAGTGTCGTCGTGGTGGTTTCCTTTGACACGTACGAGTCTTCTCTGTCGATTGAGGATGCGTCGTACTCCATTCTGGAAAACAGTCCCGTTGGCACCGTTCTTCTTCCGCCGCTGAGCATCTCGGGTGTCTTCACCGCGCCGCTGCGTTTCGAGATCGTGTACGATGGATCTCTCTGCCCCTTCGCCATTGGCAATGCTACGGGATTGATCTCGCTTCAGCACGCTGTGGATTATGAGGAGAGGAACTCTTACTCCTTCACCGTTCTCGCCACGGATGTCTTTGGTCAGCAAGGCAGTGCGAACGTCACGGTTCACGTTGTGGATGTGAACGAACCGCCGGTGATGGATTCGGGTTTGTGCGCTGCTGCCCGTAGTGTGGACGAAGGAGCGGCAGAGAACACATTCATTCACCCTCCTCTCCATGCCGTGGATCCCGACGCGCTGGATTCCATTCAGTACTCTCTCCAGCCGCTGGTGCTGGGTGAGGTGATTCCCTTTGGAATCGTGCCGTCCTCGGGGTTACTGTACGTGAGCAACAGCTCCATGATTGACTACGATTCGCATCGCTCGTTCGCCTTCCGCGTGGTTGCTTCGGACGCTCAGGAGCTCTCGGATTCTTGTCTGGTTCGTGTGGACGTGAATCGGATGAATCGTCCTCCTCGCATTCAGTGGATAGAGCACACTGTCTCCCTCTCGGAGTTGACTCCTGTTGGTTCCCTCGTCACCATTCGGTCGGTGGTGGAGGACGAGGACATGAGCTCTCTCCACTTCAGCATCACAGATGCGACGGTCGAGAAGAACAGCAGCTATGTGTTCCCCTTCGTTTCCGCGGTCAATTCGTCGAGCGTCATTCTCTCCTCGGCTCTCAACGCTTCCTTGCAGAGTGCCTTCGCCATTCGGGTGTGTGTGTATGACCCGGCGGGTCTCTCGGACTGCGCTACTGTCGCTGTCTCCATTCTCCCCAGCAACCGTCCTCCCGTGTTTGAGGAAGAGGCCATGACTGTCACTGTGAAGGAGGATGTGAGTGTTGGTTCGACGGTGATCACAGTGCACGCGGCGGACGAGGGTTCGGTGGTGTTCTACACAATCACAGGCAGTGCGGACTTCGCGGTGGACGGCAAGACGGGCCGCGTGTTCACGATCGTTCCGCTGGACTACGAGAGAGTCCGCAACTACACGCTGGTGATTGGCGCGGTGGACGGAGCGGGCGCTTCTTCGGAGATGACTCTCACCGTGCTGGTGGAGGACGTGAACGAAGCGCCGGTGTGCGTGGCGTCGGATCACTCTCGCCCCATTCGGGTGGATGAGCGGACGCCGGTGGGCGCGTTCGTGACGCGGGTGCAGGTGTTTGACCCCGAAGTGGAGCTGGGCGAGCAGTCGCTGACCTTCGCCTTCTCTCGCCCCGTGGAGGACTTCGCCATCTCTCCCAACGGCACGATCACCGTGGCGCGGCCGCTCGACTTCTGGAGACACTCCCGCTACCTGCTCATGGTGTCTGTGCATGACAGTGGCTCCCCCGTCCTGTCGACTGTGTGCTCGGTCGCTCTGCGGATCATCGACCACAACGATCCGCCCGTTCTCCACCTGGAGCCTTCCGTCATCCACGTGCCCGAGAGTGTCGCCCCGTTCGTCCCCATCCCTCTCAACATCTCCGTCTCCGACAGGGATGTCAGACAGCAGCACGTCTTCTTCGTGAACAACACCAGTGTCTTCTCAATCAACCCCTACACGGGAGAGCTGTTCGCGACGGAGGCGCTGGACTACGAGGAGTGCTCGCTGTTCTACGTGGTGATTGGAGTGATGGACAAGTGCGACGCGCCTCTGTTCGACTACGCCACTCTCACCGTCATTGTGGATGACGTGAATGAGCCGCCCGTCTTCCTCCAGAACGAGTTTGGCCTCCAGGAGGACACGCCAGTGAACAGCACCATCGGCTCTGTGCACTACGCGGACGAAGACTACGGCGTGAACGGAACGGTGCAGTGCGTCCAGAACAGCCACCTTGCCATCTTCGCTATTGATGAAGCCACATGCAGAATCACGCTGATTGCGCCTCTGGACTACGAGCGTGTAGACGAGTACGTCGTGCAGGTCACACTGCGAGATGGCGGCGGTCTCGAGACGGTGGGAACGATCCACATTGCTGTGCTGGACGTGAACGAGTCGCCGGTCATTTCGTCTCTGCCGCAGTACTTGCTCCTCTCTCCAGACACTCCTGCGGGCGCTCTCATCGGATCGCCCTTTGAGGTGACGGATCCAGAGCACGATGACGTGACCGTTTCGTTGAGTGCGTCCGTGCCCGCGCATCCCTTCAGCGTGATGATGCTGTCTCCGGGTCGCTTCTCCCTGTTCCTCAACGGCACTCTCCAGGACCTGACCTTCCCCATCGCCGTGGACGTAATTGCTTGCGATGCTTCCCTCTGTGTGAATGCCACCACTAGCATCGATTCCGTGGTCCCTGTGGACCTCGCTCCGCAGATCGATCCGCTCGTGTGCTCGATGGTGGAGCACTTCCCCGTGCACTCCGCTCTGGAGAACTGCACGCTGCAGCTCAGGAACTCCGAACTGTTCACCTCCGTTCTGTTCAGCAAGCAGTTCAGCCTGGCCTCCGACGAGTTCCTGTTCGCCCAGACCTCCACGCACACAGCCGAGGTGAAGGTGGTGGAGGACGTGGACTACGAGACCACCGGCAGGTTCGTCATCCCCTTCTCCGTGGAGGCCACAGCCATCGCCGACGCGTCGGTGCACACGGTGATGAGCGTGCTGACCGTCGAGGTGCTGGATGTGAACGAAGCGCCAGTCTTCGACGCAGAGCCTTCGGCGCTGTACGTGAAGGAGAACGCGGTGCGGAACGAGCTGCTGACGCCCTGCGTGCACGCAGTGGATCCTGACGCGGGCGACGCGAGCCAGCCTCTCCAGTACTCCGTCACCGCGAACGAGTGGTTCGACATCCAGAGCACCACGGGCTGTCTCGTCGTGAAGAAGAGCGGACTGGACTTCGAGAACGCTGCGCAGCCCAAGTCCTGGAACCTTCGCGTGACGGTGACCGACGTGCACGGCGCCTCCTCCTCCAGGTGGCTCGCCGTCCTGCTCCAGAACGTCAATGAGCCGCCGTCCTTCTCGCAGCCCGCCTACTACTTCTCCATCTCCACGCCCGTGCCGCTCAACACGGCTGTGGGCCACGAGCTGCCGGCCACGGACCCCGACACGGACTCCCACCTCACCTTCTCCATCGAGCAGCAGTCCTGCGACGACGCCTTCACCCTCTTCCCCACGCGCGCCCTTCTCCACACCGCCGGCGAGATGCGCCCAGAGTTCGAGCCGCTCATGGACGGCCACAACCGGACCTGCGTGGTGCAGGTGCAGGTGGCGGATGAGCAGGGCCTGACCGACTCGGCGCTCGTGTACGTCACCATCGTCAGCAACGTCAGTCCACCCGCCATCCTCACGACCGCCGCGAGCGTCGCAGAGAACCCCGCGGTGAACCAAACGATCGTGCAGCTCCAGGCCGAGAGCCGCTGCGGCAATGCCGATGACTCGTTCCGCTTCGTGTTGCTGCCCTCCTACTACGCCGCTTCTCTGGCCATCACCGAGACGAACTGGCTGGTGGTGAAGGACCCCGCGCTGTTCGACTTCGAGCAGCTGCAGCAGTTCGAGGTGAGCGTGATGGCCGTCGACCTGGGCTGCTACAACGTCTCCGCCACGCAGACCCTCACCGTCACCATCACTGATGTGAACGAGCCGCCCCTCGTGGAAGACCTCGTTCTCCACGTGTACCCAGGCGCGACCTACCCGCTCGTTCTCTCGCCGCCCATCGCCGCGGAGGACCCGGAGGGCTCTCGCGTGACCTTCTCCTTCCTGTCTCCGCACGCCAACGTCACGGTGCACAACTCGGGCGTGGTGATGCTCACAGGCGACCTTGCCGCGTCGATTCCTGCCCCCGTCACGGAAGAGCCCACAGTCACGACGCACCGCTTCGCCTTCAGCATGCTGGCCACGGACAGCGGCACGCCGCCCCTCTCCACTCCCTTCACGCTCATCATCGACGTGGACAAGATGCACTTCGGCTCGCACAGCCATCCCTCCTTCACGCCCACTTTCGTCGAGGGCTCCTCCGCCACTCGCTTCGTCCGAGAGGACACGCCCGTCGGCGCGGCCATCGGACCGGAGCTGCACGTGGACACGGAGGCGGAGACGCACCCCACGCTCTTCTTCGCCATTGCCTCCTGCACGCCTGACTGCCCCGTGGTGGTGAACTCCGTCACGGGCGCTCTGCTGCTGGTGAAGGGGCTGGACTTCGAGGCGGTGCCCGCCTACTCCCTCAACGTCACGGTCACCAACGGACTCGCCTCCGACTGGACCCTCGTACGTCTGGCGGTCCTGGACGTGAACGACTGTGCCATCCACGCCATCTCGCCGCAGCGCGTCGACCCGGCGGGCGGTCGTGTGGTGTTTGAGGGCGTGAACCTCAGTCCGGTGGGCGTGGGCAACGCCACGGGCTTGAGCGGCGTGCTGGCGACGGGCGAGTCCTTCACCACCTCGCTGACCGTGTCCTTCGCAGTGTTCGATCAGCTGGCTGCGGTGGTGGAGGAGGGCGAGCTGACCGACTGCCGCATCCTCGCCTATGGAACGGCCGTGGCGTGCGAGATGCCTCTGTCCATGGGCGCTTCCGTCCTCTTCCAGGTGGCTTGGCAGTCCTCACTGGCGAACGCCACGCAGCACACCTGCTCCTTCACCCACACCAACGCACTCGAGTACCAGCACATCGTCCTCGACGCCGTGCATGGCGCATCGTCACTCCCCACGGCCGGCGGCTCCGTCTGCTTCGAGGGACGCCACATGGGCTCGCGCGCGCTCTACAACGCCGTCCCCAACCGCAACGCCATCGGCGCCTCGGCCACGCTGGTCGACGCATCCACGCGGGTGCTGAGTGCCTGCGCGTACGACCGCCAGGACCGCATCTGCTGTAGGGTCGGCAGTGGCTTCGGCTCCACGGTGACCTGGGAGGTCTGTCTCTACGGCATGTGCAGCCAACTCACTGCCGGCGCCTTCGCCGCTCCCTCCATCGCCTCCATCACTGCCTCGGGTGCTGACTCGCTCAACTGCCAGGGTGGGGACAACATCGTGCTTCGCGGCGCCAACTTCGGCGCGAGCGTGGAGGCCCTGCATGTGTTCATGGAGGACAGCGAGGGCCAGAAGGAGCTGCGCAACTGCCAGATCACGGTGCCCCACGCAGCCGTGCGGTGCGAGTCTGTGGAGGGTGTGGGCGACCACCTCCTCTTCCTCATCCGCGTGGGCGACCAGAACTCCCAGCCGTTCGTCTCCTCGCTGGGCTACAGCGCGCCCGTCATCACCGACGTCTACGGCGCGGGCGCGGCCAACGCGCTCACCGCGGGAGGACAGGTGGTGTACGTGGCGGGCCACAACCTCGGCGCCAACGACCTGGGCACGGTGCTGCACTACGGCAACGCCTCCTCCCTCGTCTACCACACGGCGCCTTGTCACCTCGTGCTGCCCCATGCCCTCTTCCGCTGCATCACCGTCGAGGGCAGCGGTCTGGCCAACGCCTGGGCGATCTCCGTCGCCTCGCAGCGCTCCGCTCCCTTCCTCCAGACCCAGCCCATCTACGGCTCGCCGCTCGTCAGCGCCGTCTCGCCGCTTAGCACGCCACTTCCCACGGAGGGCGGTCTGCTCGTGACCATCGACGGCTCCAACTTCGGCAACGACGACGCGCTCCTGCACGTGCAGTACGCCAACGAGAAGGGCATCGTGTACTCCCCCGCGTGCTCGCTCCAGACCAACCACACGCGACTCCTCTGCCAGACGGTCCCCGGCTTCGGTTCCGCCGTGCAGTGGAGCATCGAGGTCAACGGGCTGCGCTCCGACGACCTCTTCGCCATGGCCTACGCCGGCCCGGTGGTGGAGGCCATCCTCTGCCAGACGACCTGCGGAAGCACCACCGGCGGCGACAGAGTCCTGCTCCGCGGTCGCAACTTCGCGCTGGGCAGTCAGGTGCTCGCCACCTACGGCTTCTCCTCCACGGAGTTCGGGGCGAAGAACTGCCGCGTGGTCTCCTCCACCACCATCGAGTGCACCACCGCGCCGGGCGTGGGCCAGTCCCTGCAGTGGACGGTGTATGTCGGCGCGCAGCGGGCGCAGCTGTCCTCCACGCTGGTCTACTCCTACAACACCACCGCCATCCGCACGACGCAGGCGCCTGTGGCGCTGAGAGGCGGCGAGGAGGTCTTCGTGGCGGTCTCCAACGACTTCACGCAGTGCACGCGCTGCGCCTTCCAGATGGTCTTCAACGACATAGCGGTCGAGGCGGGTGTAGTCAACGCCACGACGCTCTCCGCGTATGCCCCGGCGCTCTCCGCCTCCGCGCTGCAGGTGCGCGTGGTGGTGCGCTACAAGCAGTTCACCGTCGAGACCACCAACGCCGTGACCGTCCCGCTGCAGAGTCCCCAAATCGCCTCTTTCATGCTGGCTTCTATTCCGCAGGAGGGCTCACCCTCGTACCTGCTGTCGCTCTTCGGCTCCAACTTCGGCTTCGTCCCGCGCATCGTGTCCATCCGGCTGCTTGTTCGTCTCCAGAACCGCACGCAGCTCGTCTCTTGTGCGGTGCAGAAGGTGTCCGACGACTACGCCAGCTGCGCCACCAGCTTCGATGAGGGCGACGTGACCCTGATCCGCGCGGACGCCTCCAGCAACACGCTGCACTTCTCCCTGCACGCCACGCGCTTCGACCTCTCCACCTTCGAGACGAACATCGAGGGCTACCTCGTCTACCCGCACCTCTTCAACACGCGCGGTGGCGAGGAACTCTGCATCGACGGCACGGCCATTCCCGACGCCATCTCCGTCACCATCGGCGGCGCGCCCTGTCCCGTCAGCTCCGTCAACGCCACCTCCCTCAGCTGCATCGTGCCGCCCGGTGAGGGCGTGCTTCTGCCCGTGCGTCTACAACTCCACCAGCAGGTGCTGCTCCAGATCTTCGCCAGCTACGCGCCGCCCTCCATCCTCGCGCTTCAGCCGTCCTCGCTGCAGTACAGCACCGACGCGCTCACGCTCACCGGCGCCAACTTCGGCTTCCACCCCGCCGTCGTCCTCTCGGGCGTCGCTTCCGGCGCCATGGACTGCGTCGTCACCTCCCATTCCCACACCACGCTGCGCTGCACACTTGCCGCTGTGGACTACGTGGGCATGGTGCTCCAGGTGGTCACCGTGGGACAGGCCAGCAACACGGTCGTCCTCACGGTGGCTCCGCCCGCCATCACCACCGCCACCATCCTCTCGCTCGACGGCGAGGCCCTGCCGGGCGTCCCCACGGCTGGCGAGGCGTTGGTGCATCTCACGGGAGAGAACCTCGACGCGGACAACACGCGGTGTCTGCTGAACGGCGCGCCGCTGGCCGTGTGGCGAAAGAACGCCACGGACGTGATCTGCACGCTCGAGGAGTCCTTCGCGGACGTGGCGGTGTTCTCCGTTTCCGCGGGAATCCACACCTCCAACGCCATCAGCATCCCCTTCCTGCCTCCGCTCGTCCTGTCCGTGACGCCCGCCGAGGGCTCCACAGCAGGCGGCGACGAGGTGGCGATCGTCGGCAGCAACTTCGGCTGCTCCAGCACGGCTCGCAGCTCCACCTTCCTCCGCTTCGGCGCAGCCCACATCCCCGCCGCTCAGTTCCTCGAGTGCTCCCACACCCTCATCCGCTTCCTCACGCCCGAGGGTCAGGGCCGCCTGCTCCCACTCGCCGTCGACCGCTTCAACCAGTCCTCTGCCGAAGCCACCTTCTCCTACGCCCCGCCCGTCATCCACTCCATCGAGGCCGTGGAGGTCGCCGCTCACAACACCCTCAATGCTCTCAACACCCTCAACACCTCCAACGCCTTCAACACCTCCAACACCACAAGCACGGTGAGCATCGAGCAGAGGGTTCTCCACCTGCACGGCGACAACTTCGGCACGCACGACGCGGTGGTGCTCGTGTCGGGCGAGGAGTGCGTCCTCCTCCAGCACAACCACACCTTCATCGCCTGTCTGGCGCCCCTCTTCATCGGCGGCAACCACACCGTCTCCCTCGCCGTCAGCGCCCAGCGCAGCAACGACGGCTTCGTCCTCTTCCCCTCGCCCGCCGTGCTCAGGGTTGACCCGCTCCTGGTGGAGTCCACCGGCGGCGTGATTCGCCTCAGCGGCACGCACATCCCGCCCATCTCCACCGCCTCCATCCGCCTCGCTCTAGCGTCGATCTCGCTGCCCAATTGCCACTTCGCTGCATCGCCACGTCTCGCTGCGCCCTTCATCGAGTGCCATCTCCCTGAACTTCCCCGCGGCACCTGGCCCCTCACGCTGGCGATCGGAGACGTCCCCGTGTCCATCGCGCCCTCCTTCGACCATCTCACCGTCGTCTGCTCTCTCGGCAGCTACGCCCTCCCCGGCGAGTCCTGCCAGCCCTGTCCGACGGGCTCCGTCTGCCCCGCCAACGCCACGCATCCCATCGCTGGACCGGGCGAGTGGACGGACGCCGACGCCAAGAGCACCGTCAGCCCCTGCTTCAATCCCGCGGCGTGTCTCGGCGGCAATCAGTGCGCGGCTGGCTACCGCGCCTACAAGTGCTCGCAGTGCTCCGTCGGCTTCTCGCGCTACGACACCTGGACCTGTCAGCAATGTCCCGTCGGGTGGAAGAGAGTTCTGCCGGCGCTGCGCTGGATTCTGGTGTGCGTGGCCCTCTACCTGGCCAGTGCCGCGCGTCTCTCCACTCGCTTCGTCTGGTTCGCCGTGGGCGTTGACGTGCTGCAGCTGCTCGGCCTCCTCTCCCTCTTCCGCTCGCGCTTCTCGCCGCTACTCGCACCCGTGCTCGACTTCTCCAGCCTCTTCGTGCTTGACGCGGACCTCCTCCGCCTGGAGTGTCTCCTCCCGGGAGTCAAGGACACCACCGTGTGGCTCGCCTCGCTCCTCATCCTCCTCGTCTGCGTCGTCATCGACCTCTGCGTGCAGCTCGTGTGCCGCGTGGCGAAGCGACGTCGCAGCGGCCTCGTGCGGTGCCTCAGCCTGCTGTACGTCCTCGCCCTGCCCGTGCTCTTCCAGACCCTCCAGTCCCTCTCCTGCCACAACAAGCACTTCATGGCGCAGACCGCCACGCCCTTCACCTCGCTCACCGTCTGCTGGAGCAACGCCGCCTACCGCTGGGTCCTGCTCGTCTCCTCATCTCTCCTCCTCCTCTCCCTCGTCGCCCTTCTCCTCTCCATTCACTTCGCCAACCAGGACCGCGTGATCGCTTCCTTGAACGGCTCACTCGCCGCCACGCAGCTGGTGCAGCGTCACTACTCCCAGAACACCCACCTGCTGGCTCGCGTCTTCACCCAGGCGTCGCTGCGTCCGCTCTTCGCAGCCTTCGCCGTCAAGGCGGTCTTCGCGCTGCTGCTCGTCCTCCTGCGCAAGGAGACCCATCTACAGGCACTGGCGTTGCTGCTGCTTCTCACGCTCCTCTTCCTCTTCCTCCTCGCTCATCCTCCCTTCAAGACCACTCGCCAATACGTCCAGGCTTCACTCGCTCGCAGCAACCTTGCCGCCACCCAAATGCCGGCTTCTGGAGAAGATGCGTTCATGCTGCGTGTCACGGCCAAGAAGAGAGTCTGGTTCGACCCCAACTGTCTCCTCCTCTTCGGACTGGTTCTGTTCACCCTCTCCTTCTTCGACATCGCCCTTTCTTCATCCGCTTCGTCATTCCGAGTGGTTGCGGGTTGCGTCGTGGATGCTCTCTTCGCTGTCTTCGTGGTGCTCACGCTCCTCTCCGGAATTGGCGAATGGGCTTCTCTCCACAGAAAGCAGCCCAATCCCTTCTTCGAGGTGGTCGTTCCCGCTGGAGCACCCAAGGAGCCCGAAACGGTCAGCGTGCACCGAAGCGAAGACAAGGCGGAGTTGCTGGCGCTGAAGAGCAGCTCGCTGGAGCGGTTGCAAGTGTGTGCGAGGCATAACATCGTCGTTCCGGCCATTTCGCACGCCATCAGCACAGACGGGATTGGCAAGGGTGCGGATGAGTTGTTGCAGTTGTCCATGTCCGAGTTGTTACGCAACGCCGCTGTTCGGAAAGCCGTAGAGCAAGACGAGAGAGAAGAGGGGCAATCGAGAGATGTTCATCACGATCGTGTGCAGAATGGAGGGATGACGCAGCGCGGTGAAGAAGAAGACTCCATTCCAGACGACGCGGCGAACAGCCAGAGAGAGTTGCAGAACGCCATACGGTTGTTTGAGAAGGCGATGGATGGGAAATGATGGTGAGAAATGCATGTGGTTCGTGATTCGTAGAATGCGTGTGAGTTCCCTCGTTCCAATGAAATATGTGTTGTGGGGTGTTTGTTGCTGGAAACAGATCATTTGCTAAAGTCAACCATGACATCCTTCAGCTCCTTGGCAACCAGCTTTAGAACCTCCTCTACGCTCTTTCTCCGGTTCTCCTTCTGCTTTTTCACACTCGCCCACACTTCTCCGTGACGTGGATTCGCGCGGGTACAGTTCGTAATCACCTCCTTCTTCTGCTCCTCATTCCCATTCTGCAGCTCGAAAATATAGAACAGTGCCCAGAAGTCTCCAATATCCCCGTTCTTCGCCACAGCTCGCTTCATCCACTCCCGCGCATTGTTAATCTTGCCCAGGCTCCAGAACAGTTTCGCAGCCGTCATCACCACGTACGGGTCGTCCTCGTGCTCCTTCAGCGCGCTGCTGATGTACGACTTGCGCTGAATCTTCGGAATCGTCAGCACCGTCTCGCTCCAAATCCGCCCTATTCCTGACACTTCTCCTCCTCTCCCACCACTGGACGGAATCGCCTGTCGCGCCGCGGACAGCCGCTGGTTGGCCAGCGGCAGGTTGCCCGCCTCGCGCTCCAACTGCACCGTCTCCAGCCACAGCTCTTCGCTTTGCGGACACTTCTTGCGTGCGATCTCCAGCAGCGAGCGCGCCTTGGTGACCGAGTTGTGCTTCTTCTCCAGCCGCACGTACAGCAGCCACAGCGGCACGGAGAAGGGACACTTCAGCAAACCAGTACTGCATGTGAGTCGAACAACGGCAGACCTACCGATAGGCAGCGCGCGCCTCCTCCACCTGGTTCTGCTCCTCGTGCAGCTGACCCAGCATCATGTGAAGCTTGTCCGCGTCGCTGAACTTCTGAATGCCCTCGCGCAGCAGCGCCAGCTCCTCCGCCGTGCGGCCCTCTTCCCACTCCAGCAGCGCGCTCTTCACCCACACGCGCGCGCTCGAGCAGTTGGTGCGCGCACGGCGCAGAATCTCGCGCGCACGGTCGATCTCGTGCGCCTCCCACTCGATCTTCGCATCACTCCCACCTCTTCATCCTACCTGATACGCGGCGATCCAAATCTTCTCGCTACTAATGAACTCCTGGTTCAGTTTGTTCGCCGCCATGGCCTCCTCCACCGCCTTTCTCGCGCCCTCCGAGTCCTTCTCCTTCAGATACTTCAGCTGGATCAGCATCAGCCACAGACGCTCCGACGCGCTGCACGCCTGCACCGCCTGACGCAGCAAGCCCTCCGACGCCTCCACCGTGCCAAAATCGTCCTCGATTTCGTATGCGCGCACCCACAGCTCCTCACGATCTCGCCATCACACCTCCTCTCAACCCCTACTCGGGAACGCAGACAGTGTGTGCGCATAGATCGCCTTCGCCGTCTCGATCGCGCCCTCCTTCAGCGCCTTCTCCGCGTCGTTCACCCACGTGCGGCGGCGGTCCTCCGGCTCCACGCCAATCTCCAGCACCGACCGCACGATCGCGCCGCAGGTCTGCACCGCGCCGGCCGCCTCCATGTCGTAAGCATGACGCAGCCACTTCTCCCGGTCGATGATCACCTGCACCTCACCCAGCACGCGCACGCCCACGTCGTTGTCGCGCAGACTCTTCAACGACTTCTGGATCACGCCCTCCACGCGGTGCACGCTCCCGTTCGCCTCCTCCAGCTGCGCCGCCGTGAACCAGATCAGCGGCTCCGTCGGAATCGCCTTGCGCGCCTATGCCTCACGCACCCTCGCATCGCCCACGCGGTTCAGCGTCTTGCGCGCCTCCTCGTACGTCTGCAGCTTCGCCAGCGCCAGCCAGAACTCCACGCACTCGGGCACCTGTTCCACCGCCCGCTGCAAAAGCAGCATTGCCGCGTCCTCCTTCTCCAGCGCGATCGCCGCCTTCCACAGCGCCACTGAGTTCGGAATGTACTCCAACGCCTTCCAGAAAACCCGCCGTTTTTTGTCAACGTCATCTTCGAGGTCCGCAGCCGCCTGCCAGATGCGCACAGAGCGCGGAAGGTGCTGCACGGCGTTGGCAAGAATGATCTTGGCGTTGTCGCCGTCCTGGAGGTGGCTCGCCTCCAACCACACGTCCTCGCTGCCCGGACAGTTCTGGCAGCCCTCCGTGATGATCTTCCGTGCCGCGGTGATTCGGCCTTTTCGTCAGACACCGCCATCACTCCCACCGGTCTGCTCCTCGATGCGCGCCGCGGCGATCCAGCCCTGCGGGTTGCTGGGGTTGGAGTCCACCATCGACCGGTAGATCTGCCGCGCCTTCTCGATGTCGCCCAGCTCCAGCTCGCCGTAGGTCTTCATGCTGTTCAGGGAGGTCATGTACCCGCGGGGATCCACCACGGTCTGGCCCGTGACATTGTCGGAGATGCGGTCCAGTGTGCGGGAGAGAACCTGTGTGTGATGCGGAATGAGGAATGGCACCTTCTGCTTGCCGGCACTCATGGATGTGGAGGCGTCGGAGGAGTCGAAGCCGCCGAAGAGCTGCTGACGCGGATCCAGGTACGTCTCCATGGAATTGTGCATGCGTTCGGCTTCAACCACGGAATCAGGGACGGGAGTGAAGATCTCCTTCTCCTTCTCCCTCTTGCGCTTGAGCGAGTGATCGCCCACCTCGGGGATGTTGTTCCACTCCTCCATCGTAACGGAGCTCAAACCTCTCTACGATCACATGCAGGAAAAGATCCAACCTTCAAATCCTCGAATTGCCGCTTCACATCCATGTGTTCTCGATCGAGTTCGGCAAAACGCTTTTCCTTGATGTCGTCCACTTTATCCTTTCTCCTCTCCGCCATGCGTTCGTCCACCATCTTGTACAGTTCATCCGCCTCTCGGTCATCGTCATCATAAGGAGTATTGCTAGTAAACTCATCGATTCCACCAAAAGATATACCCGAATAAACTATCCTGAAAGCCGGTGAATTTGTCGAATTCTCCCTCTCCATTCGCAGAAGCAGCAGCCCCTGCCATAATACTCTGGGTTCCCTAGCTATTATATCACTCAAAGAATGACAACGGGCTCAACAGCATCTGCGGGTCCAATATCAGATCTACACCATCAAAGCCAGCATTCGCACCAACTGTGTCACAAAGCCGTGCGCACCACGACCCACACCAGGTATATAGTTTGCAGGAGCTAGAACTCACTCCCCAGCGAGAAGAAGCAAACCCACCAAATCGTTGTAGTTCTTTGGTCTCTTCACACCAATTCCTGACATATGTGAATATGCAAATTGCCAATAAGCGAACTGGCTTTGAGAATGAAGGAGTCCAGAAAAGGAAGCGATTTCGTACTTGCAGAGAATGAAAAATGGTTCCCAAAATGGGCATCAATAACGCGCAGTGCTAGTCACTGACGGATAGTGTCATTTACTTGTACAATAAACACACAACGAACTACTGAAGAAGGTTCTGCAAAGCTCCAACATCTACCGATCAAGACAAAAGAACGCAACAACTGTTCATTTTCACATCTGTTTTGATGGCGAACGCCTGAGGAAGATACACGCTCACCAAACTCGGCATGTCTGTGGATCACGCCATCATCTCGCCCCTACTCTCCACAGTGATGTGACGAGGGCAGTTGAAAGTGTAGCTATCATCGTCAATCGTTGTTAGCGTCTTTAGTTTCGGCATATCTACTAATGACGTCTCTTTCTCTCTTCTACTCTTCATCGTCAAAACTGTGTTCTCAGGACAGGTTGCGTAGGAGAAAGACGACCAGCCAAGCTGAATCATCACCAGTTCAGGCAAGTCTATTCCGTGACTCTCCTTCTCTATTCCCACTCTCAAACACAATGGTCTGCGAATAGCGGAACGTCAGCGTTCCCGCCATGAACGTCTTCAAGTGTGGCAAGTCTATTGGTTCATCTCTCCTCCTTCGCCCACTCGACAGCTCAAACGGTGTGAAGTAGAAGTTGCCTCCAGGGTTCTGCGGGTCCATCGACGCGATTTCGATTCGCTCCAGCGACGGCAGGTGCGCCAGATCGAACACGGTGAAGTACAGGAACGAGTAGCCGCCGATCACCACGGACTTCAGCACGTTGCAGCGGCGAATGCGGATGTTGTAGCTGGACTCGGGGTCCACTTCCGTGGAGGACTGCGAGAAGCTGTTGAAGCCGATGGTGACGTTTTGCAAGCCACCCAGATTGGTCAGGACGAGGTTCTTGACGTGTCGGAAACAGTTGTCGCCAATGCGCAGCTCGCGGAGGAAGCTCAGGGCTGACAGATCGAAACTGGTGAAGTCGACGGCGTTGGAACAGTTGTTCGGGACGACGATATGTGTAGTGAGCGGGCTGAGAGCAAGGTAGTCAGTTTTGGAACAGACGTTGGCGTGAACGTCATTGATGGGAATGGAGGGGTGCGACTCGAACTGGCCGGCTTCTGTGGGTGAAGAAGGAGGAGAGAAAGAACGAGAGACAGTCCAGTCGGTCAAGTACTGGAAAGCGAGGGGCAGAACCACGGAAGAGACCAGCGGCAGGTCTAGTGGTCAGACGATAAAACGAGGCAAGACTGGAAAGAGTGAGGTGGTGAGGGTACATGAAGGAGGAGCTGTCCTTGTCACTTCCAAGGTCGGTGCTCACGGAAATCAGAGCCGGCAAGTCTATTCCTAACCCAGCCTTCTCAAGCAAACCCTTCATAACCAGCGTGGACGCGGCATCGTCGCTGAACTGGAAGGAGTGATACCCTAAGACCACGGACTTCAGCTGCGGCAACTCTATCTCTCACACACCCTCAAAGCACTCACGTTGGAAGGTGGCGTGTGTGCAGTTGCGGAAGGAAGACTCGCCCGTTTGGAACACGCGCAGCACCGGCAGGTCTATGGGTCACTCGGGCGACGAGGACACACTCTCAACCACCACCGTGTCCGTGTCGCGGAAGGACTCCTTGCCGATCACCACCGTGGACAGACTGGGCAAATCTATCCATTCAACGATCGACGCACAATCACCTTGCAGCAGCAATGGCGCCGTGGTGAAGCTGGCGCTGTCTTGTAGCGAGCCAATCTCCACAGAGCTGAGAGAATCGTCGTTTTCGATGGTGAGAGAGTTGAACTTGGCGAAGGAGTGCGCGCCGATCTTCAGCGACATGAGCGAAGAGCAGTCCGTCAGCGAGAAGGAGCCCTCTTTGAGGAGAAAGGAGTCGGCTCCCACCTCCACGGTCTTCAGTCCGTTCAACCCAACCAGGCTGATGCGGTCGGCGTTGTTGAAGTTGCTTCCATAGAGAACGAGCTGGCTTAACACGGGAGAGGACTCGATCGCCAGCTGGCTGAAGCTCACGAACGACCCGACTCCGATGGAGATGGCAGACAGCGCGCTGCAGCCCTTCACCGACAGAGAGCCGAGCTGCTTGGAAAAGCAGTTGTCCTTCACCACGATCTTCTCCAGCAGGGGCAATCCCTCGACTTTCAAGTTCACGATGTTCTCGAAGCTTCTTGATTCGACTTCCAGACTCCTCAGCTTCTTGAAGACGGATAAGTCCATGGTCTGCAGAGAAATGTCATTGCACTGATTGCTGGGAACCACCAGACTGGTCGTGTCCTTTGAAATCTTCACGCCCGTGAGACAAGACTGTAGAGCGATCAGCGTTGCGTTCTGCCTCTTGAAGAGGAGAAGAAGGACGATCAGAAGGATCAGGAGGACGATCAAAGCGGAGCCGCCCACGACAAACCACAGCCAGTTCTTCTTGATGAAGGAAAGAGCGGCCCGCCACCACATCTTTCGCACGGCAGCCTTCACCTCGGGTTGAAGAAGAGAAGACTCCAACAGAGGGCAGTCTACCCATCATCACTCCCTTCCATTCATACTCTCAATAACGCAGCCACTGTTGTCGAAGCATCCCTTCTCGCACTGGATGGAGGACAGAGCAGGCAAGTCTATTCCTCACTCGCAGCCGCCGCTCGGACTCTTCAGCTCCGTCACGCACTTCTCACTCTTCATGCCTCTCATACTATCCTTGCTCAAGTTGATTTGCTTCAGCCGCGGACAGTCTATGACTCAATCGCTTCCTTCATCCACACCCGAAATGACGGCATGACGGAACAGCTCAAAGCTCTTCTCTCCGAGCGTCACGCTCTTCAGTGACGGCAACGCAACAAGCGTCAGGTCCGCCTTGGAGAAGCAGTTCGATCCGATCACCAGCTGCTCCAGCGCAGGCACGTTAGCCAGCGACAGCTTGCCAAACGACGAGAAGCAGCGGCGGCCGATCTTGATCAGGTTCAACTGTTCGCAGTCCTTCACCACGAGAGACGCGTTCTGTTCTTCGGTGGTGAAGCAGTCATCTCCAATCACCACTCGCTTCAGCTTCTTCAGCGAGTAGATCTCGACGATCGAGGGATAGGGGAAGCACCCGTTTTCGATGGTCAGCGACTCCAGCTCCGAGAAGGGAAAGAAGCTCAAATGCTCCTGCTTCAAATCGCATTGCACCACCTGAATGGACGGAACCGTCAGAGACAGCGTGTTGAAGTCCTCATCGGATTTCACCTCGCCCGGAGTCCTCAGGAACGGCTGCAACGGACTGAGAGTCTCGAACAGGCTGACGTTCACCAGAACGGGTTTCTTCTTCAGCTTCTGGAATGGGTTGGGAAGAGACAACTCCTCGAGGTTTGGGATGTCCTTCAGCTTCAGAGTCTCAACACCGCTGAAGCACCCAAAGGACCCGGTGATGCTCTTCAGACCCTCCAAACCTACGGGTGATGAAAAGGCAACAAGCAGACTCTCCATCACGAGGGAGGAATTCACGGCGGAACACTGGAACACATTTCGTCCCATCTTCAGAGAAGAGAGGTTGGGAAGGGCTAGAAGTGAAGGAAGAACGAAAGAGAAACCATCGAGCACAACCACCGAGCAGGACGAGAAGGAGTTGTCGCCAATGGTCACGGTCTGGAGAGAGGAGTCGCGAAGGAAGAAGGAAGAGAACTTCTGGAAGGAAAAGCTGCCGATTTCAACGCTCTTCAAGCAATGACACGCATACACCACGAAGGCGCCCGTTCCGTTCTCGAAGCAATGGCTGCAGATAATCAGCTTCTCCAGCTCCGCGCAGGGCGACAAGGAAAGAGACTGGATGTTCTCCAGCGAATAGTCCAGCACGCAGACGCCCTTCAGGTGCTTGTACTTGGCAAGGTCCCACTCCGTGAACTCCGCCTTGTTGCACAGCTTGCGACTCACAACGATGCCATCAAAGGCGTCGTTCGCGGTGTAGAAACTGGCGTCTTTCACAATGCGAAGCACATTTTTCAAATCAGTAAAAACGGTAGGATTTGCGTCAATCAAGCGTTCCAGCAGAACGGACTTCTGGTCGTTTTGAATGCGAGTCACCGCCTCACTCACGAACGGGTCCTATGGGTCAATTCCTCCATGCGCCACAACCTTCATCAATTCAGCCACAGACGCTCTCTCCGCAATGCTCTTCTTCAAGCACCGGTCCACGAAACGCACAAAGGACTCAGACCACTCCGTCGGGGGCAACGACGGCGACTCACCCATCAGCACCTCTCTCATCAGCTGCAATCGGCTCAGTCCCTCGTACGGATTCCTTCCAGTAGCCATTTCGATCAATGAGATACCCAATGACCACACGTCGCTCTTCACGTCAATCTTCTTTTCGTACACTTCCGGCGACATGTACATTGGCGATCCGGCAGAAGCCTGACGTGCTTGGCATAGCTCTTCAACTCTCTTAGCAATACCAAAATCACTAAGCTTGACAACGCCTTCTGAGGAGATAAGGAAATTGTCCGGCTTTACATCCTAAACATCACGCAATACATCAATGAAATACGCCATGGACAGTATTCCTATTATGCAGAAAGGAGAGGCTCAAAAGACAGCAGGCAGTGACATCCTTAATAGTTTCTTCATCAAGAGGACGAACATTACTAACGTAACTACCTAATGAGCCTCCCTTGCAATATTCCATAATCAACTAAACATGATTAACCGGAGAGCAAAGCAGACCCAGGCAATGTTACCTCCGTTGAAGAAATTATAGCAACGAACGATGTAAGGGGATTGAAAGCGTGTAATATTGTCATACTCCCCTTTCAGCGAAGCCATGTTATTATTGACAACCAGCATCTTAATGGCAACGATACTATTTGACGCAGTATCAGTGGCCTTCCAAACCTCTCCATAGCTGCTACGAGATAATCTCAAAGCGACAGCTTCTTTACCCTCTCCCAATGCAGCGATCCAAGACATAACGGCGGGTAACCTCAGGCTGCATGTCTTCCCGTGCTGCGAAAGAAAATGTAAAGATGGCAAAACAGTATGGACACTATCCATGAGAGCCATTCGATTTAACATAGTATAAAGAATCTATAATTAGCATCAAAGAGTCGTTAGGCCAGGCAGCGATCAAGAGAACTGCGTGAATTGGGACAAAGACGAAATAAAATGGGATTATGTGCAATATGATAACGATTGGAACAAGGAATATGTAAGAGTAATGCAATGAGCAGATGTGTTGATGAAACAAACAAAATGAACGCAGCAAGATAACGAAAACATATCACGCCTTCAACACACACATCCCCACTCCCACATCACACAATTCAC
>ERZ827156.1379-NODE-1379-length-29026-cov-4.437679_pt1 | contig 29026 bp, 47 predicted proteins | sample MGYA00519919_ERZ827156 | MGnify/ENA primary metagenome ERZ827156 (study PRJEB31778, sample SAMEA3449269) | human gut metagenome | biome: human gut; feature: human-associated habitat; material: faeces | place: United Kingdom | collected 2010/2012 ...
AGATCGGGCCGTCCAGGACATTGGTGAAGGAGCCCTCGATTTTGGCATGGCCATTGAAGTAGTTTCTGTGCAGAAGACCGCCTCCCTCGTCCGTAATGAACAGATTATGGCCCTCCTCACATTCGTCGGAGGTGTAGCGGTACGTTCCACGAGGGAGGCAGAAGTATTCATCATCAAAGGTTCCGTTGTACATCAATTTGGTGTCACGGTAGAGCTGGAAGTAGGCATCCGATGAGCCTTTCTGAATATGCGTTACGGAGCCATACTCGCACGCACGAATCTCAATCTCAAAGGTTCTGCTGATCGTTTGGCCATTATCGGAAGCAGTGATGGTGAACACTGTCTTAGGAAGGGCTTCAGTCGCATTAAGCTGAATACCACTCCCTTTCATAGTCACACCCTGTATCTCAGGGGCGATAGACCAATCGATGCCGAGTCTTTGGAGAGAGCAGGAGAGCCGGTAAATGGAAGAGCGTGTATAGATGGATAATGAGTCACATACCTTGCCCGTGGCATCCCTCACGATAATAGCCGAATTGGGAGTTGCCAGTGAACAACCCAGGCAGGCAATAAGCAACAGGGAAACGAGGTTCATCATGCGATCTGAAAGATGAATGCGAACTGTATTTATGGAAATCTGAAACCAGCGGATTTGGAGATACGTTGCGTCTATGGTATTTCGGATTTGGGGCTATTTGAATCAAATGTCCCATGTTCATGACCCATTTCTCTCATCATTCGTCATTTTCAAGCCGATTCTTCTTCTGTTACACTATCGAACGACAAACTGCAAATAGAGGCATTGGTATAGACGGAGTATTATTCAGACGCGATTCCACCAGAATCGTCTCGACGCAGAACTGTGGTATTCACTCGTGACTCCCGGCTAGGATGCTGCTGCGGTCGCTGGAACTGGCTTGCCTGTGAAGCGGAGAGCCAGGGTGCGTGGAATGGCAAAGAAACAGCACAAAGGAATAAAGCTACAAACGAGTCTTAAGCAAGAATGGTCTCGTCACGAAGGTATTCACCGATATCCGACTGGTGGAGAATGGCAATACTCTACAGATCAATCCAGCCCCCAACGACGACAGCAGCATCCTGGCCGCGAATCACATCCGTCGTCTGGGCCGTCACGCCGAAGCCGAGGGGGACGTTGTTCATGTTGAACACGACAATTCCGCCATACTGAGGGCAGCCGTCAGAAATACGCGCCAGTCCTAGGCGTGAACCGCTGCGTCCGCACGAACCTCCCTTTGTGATATGGTTGCCGTACAAGAACGTCATCTCCGCGCTGGGCTTCACCCACGCCTTGTACTAAACGTGATGCTTTCCTACCTCTCCCCACTTGTGCGTACTGTGCGAGATAATCTAAGCAGGTAATATGCAGACGGAAATGGTGATTCTTGTTGAAGCGTCCGAACTTCGTTCCGATGCTTATCAGGTTGTCTCTTCCCACGTTCGTGGCGAGGCGGAGCACGCGCTCGCTGGAACTCACCCGCCAACCCAAAAACAAACCTCACGTAATAGACACGGTCTCTGTGGAGGCGGAAGCAATGCGGGTCGTCTTTGCGGTTCAGCAGTTGCTCCACATTGGGGCCAATACTAGGTGTCAGGGAAAACGAGTCATGTCCATACTATTTGGTCAGCTTTTCAAAGAACAGCTTTGTTTCCTCCTCAGTAAGCGGTCTCATTCTCCTGCAGGGATTCACGAACTGATTTGTGGTTTCTTTGCATTGTTCCTGAATCTTCCCGAATCCATCGTCTTCTCCTTACTTGTCGCGTGAAGCAGGAACTCGGCGTGTTTGGAGGGCAGTTTACCCACACCCTTCCATCACACTCATTCTTCTCCTCTCCTGTGGAACAAACACGCCAGATGGCACACGCAAACTACTGTTACACGAAGGTCGCTATTTGAAGATGTCATCATCTTCATCAACGAAGATCACCTGGTTGTCTTCAGTGAGCACGGAGTGTACGGAACTGAAGCTCACGCTCTTTCGCAGTGTCGAGGGACTCCGCATGAGAATAGGGACGGGCATCGGGGGCTCTTCCTTCGGAGAAGGCTTCTTTGCCGCCTTTTCCTCGTGTTGTTTGTCTTCCTGCTGCTCATCTTCGTCTTCCGTCTCCTCCACGTATTCGATCTCATAGATGTACTCCACCTCCTCCTCGCTATCGCTTTCCGCGTTTTCTTTCCCCATGTTCTTCACTCCCTCTTCAACCGTTTCTGCGCAATCTTTTGGGTTTTGGTCCTTCACTACGTGTTACTGCAATTATAAACACTCACTTTCCTCTCGTCTCAAACAAACACTGTCATGAAACACACTTCTTCCAAACAAACAGCCAAGAGGGAAAGTCGTCATTACTTGTCGTTGTCAAAACCAATATCGCCGTACTGGAAAACGCCCACACGATCCTCCTTCGCATCCTCCTGGTACTCCTTCATGCTGTTCAGAATCTCCTCCGAGCCCTTGAAGCGCGCGTACGCATTTCCCTCCAGTCGTCCCCATCCCTCGCTCAGCATCATCTCGTTCACCGTCACGTCCTCGTCGCCCTCTCTGTACAGGAACACCGCCAGCCGGTTCAGCGTGTCGCGCAGCACCACCGACGCCTTGAAGTGGTCGCGGTCCGTCAGGTCCTCCAGACACGCCTTGCTCTCGTCCGCCCACTTTCCCGCGGAAGGCACCTCCACGCCCGCCAACACGCACAGGCGTGCCTGAGGCGGCAGACGGGCGATGGCCGCATCGATGGTGTGAAGGGCGTGCGTGGACGTGGAAACCGTGGAACCGACGTCCAACAGGAAGACGGAGATGGCGGATCCCCGAATCGAAACCACACGGCTGAATGTGAGCAAAAGGAGAAACGGAGTACCCGCGGGTCCACTGCTGCGAGCCGCGCAGCGGAGCGAGACAGGCGTAAATCGCGCCGATTTTGGGCTCCATGACGGGCGTATCGTTCTGTGTGTGAGAGAGCGAGCGAAGCGCAACGGGCGTGGGCAGGCGGTGGAGGGCCGTTTCGATGGAGCGCACGGTGGGAGCGTCGGACTGGGCGATGACGAAGAACTCGTTGCCGGACTTGATGGAGGTGATGCGCACCTCCATCTCGCCCGAGACGGCGACTTCTGTGGGCTGTGTGGTGAGTGTGTGTTATTTGGTTGTGAGAATCACGCATCCTTTTGTGAGGATTCCATCATTGCAGTTATCACTGTTTTCACATTGTTTATCACTGTTTTCACCTCACAGCTATCACATCACTCATCACTCATCACATCACTCATCACATCACATCAAACAAAGCACATAACATCACACATCACATCAAACAAAGCACATCACCCACCTTCACCTGCTCCTTATACTCCTTCCAATACCCTCTTCTGCCCTCCTTCGCCTCGTCCTCCGCGTCCTGCATCGCGTCCGCGTTCGAGCAGAAGTCAATCGCCTTCTCGTTGATGTACACGCAACCCTGACGCAGCAGCGACAACACCAGCGAGTCGCGACCTCCGCCCACAAACAGATTGCCAATAAAATGCCCGATTTTGTCGCACGAATACACCTCCACTTCCACATTTCGCTATTCTTCACGCGCTCCTCCTTTCCTCACCTGCAAGTAGTGATACCGGCTGAACAGCAGCGACTCGTCGCCGTACGCCTCCGGCTTGTTCTTCTCGCTGCTCAGCGGCGCCTTCACGCCCTGCAGCACCAGGCTGAACTGGCAGTTCTCGCCAGGCAGCACCACCAGGTAGTGCGCCGCTGAGAACACGTACTCGATGTAACCCTGCGATGAACACAAGCCATAACTCCTACCGAATATCGCTTCTTCTCCTTCAGGAAGTGCAGGTTGGTCTGCGCCTTGCTGGGCGTTTCGCTGTAGTCCACACGGCGTAACACCGACGTGCTCTTCTTCCCATATACACCCTTCTTCGCCGCCTTCGCCTTCTCCTCCGCCATCAGCAGCTGGTCGTAGTTCGCCGCGCGCGGCTCGTCCTGGCGGTGGCGGATCACCTGGCACCAGCCCCTGTGTCTCACTCGCCACTCTCTCTCTCACTGCGCCACCATCGCCTCGTTCAGGTTCACCTCGCCCAGCCACGCCGAACAGAAGGTGTACTGCGTCTCCTCCACGCCCGTCATCACATCACGCGTGTAGTCCACCGACAGCTTCACCTTCTTCCCGATCGCCAGCTTCACCAGCGCCTGCTTCGCCTCGTTCGCGCACGGCTCGTCCGCCACGCCCTTCTTCGCGTTCCCCAGCTTCGGCGCGCGGATCGACGACAGGCACACGCGGCGTTGGGACCCCAAGAATTGCGGCGTCTTGTCGTGGAGAAGGAGAACGAAGCAGTCGCCGCTCAGCACCTGGAACACCGTGCCCTCGATCTCCTCCAGCACCGTCGTCACCGGCTGCTACTCGTCACTTCACACACCAGCACACACCCAATCCTTCCACAGCTTTCTCTGCCTCTCCTTCGCCTCCAGCTCCGCCTCCCGGTACTGCAGCGCCAGCCCCGACTCCAGCAGGTTCAGCGACCAGTCCACCACGCGCGCGATTCCGTAGTGCAGCAGGTCCAGGGCGATGTTCCCGCGGGGATGCTCCACACGCCCGTAGAAGTTCTAGTGATGAGGAGGAGGGACAGAAATCACGCTGAATTTGTCCATGCCGTCGATGTACACGATCACGCTGCGATTCAGAAGACGCAGCTCGGAGAAGGCGCGCGCCTCCTGCGCAAACAGCTCGTAGGAGGCGGTACCGTCCGCGGCGTAGGTGATGCGAGGACACTGCAAGCCCGCCAGGTGGAGCGTGAAGCAATCGCCGCCATCGAGGGAGTACAGCTTGAAGGTGCAGCCGTCGCGCACCTGCTCGACTACCGCGGGGATGGGCAACTGTTTATTGGCTTTGAAGAAGGACTCCGGGTCGGGCATCGTCCATTTCACGACACGCGCGCCGTTGCGGCCACTCCACATTCCGAGATGATTGTCGCGCGCAGCCACCTGCAGCTCCAGCAGATCCTCGTACAGAGCCTTGTGTCCCTTGTCATCGCGCTCGGAGCGGACCGATACCATGCCGTTTGACACCATTTCGCGTACTATATCTTTGTCTTCCAACGAAATCGTTCCGAAGGAGCGACTGATCGCATCCACCTTGTAGAGCACGGCGAACTTCACCACGTGTCCGATCACCATTTTCCGGAGGAACTCTCGCGATTCGAACCCGAAGGGCTCCTCGACGCCCTCGGCAGTGCGAGCAACACGAGGGGCCTGACAGAACGCCAGCGATAGCTGCATTTCCGGAGCACAGCCCTTCTACCAATGAAGAATCCGGTGCGCACTCACTGACGCGTTTCCCATAAGGATGACAGTGTCTCCCGACAACACCGATTTCACAGTAGCATAACCTAGCGATGAGGCGGAAGCGCTGTGCATCACCCTGCATGACTTGTATTCTGATAATGAAAAGGAAGGAACAATGCCAAAAAAAGAGCTGATTTGGATGGCCATCCTAACTCCATCGGTTATAAGGTGGGTGTGTGGGAATAGACATACAGAAGGAGTGGGGAAGCAAAGGGCGGTGTTCCTCAAGCTGATGTGAATCACACAGGTGACGAACAAACACACATTCACGCTAACAACGACGCATCCTCCTCCCCATCCTTCTTGTTATTCTTCTTGTGGTTCTTGTGATTCTTCCTACGCATCACTCCCTCCCGCCTCTCCCACTTTGCCTTCTTCCGCTTCTTGTCAAAGCTCGCCTGTGTCGTGATGTCCTCGCGCTTGATCGCATGCTTCTCGATGCGCTTGCGATCGCGCTTGCTACGCCTCACCCTCGCGCCGCGCCCTCACTCGATCTTCTTCAGCTGCAGCATCCACTCCGGCACCTCGCATCCACTCAGCTTCATCAAGTTCGCAATCGATCGCAGCATCGGCTTCGACTCACTTCCTCTTCCCACACTCACCTTATCATCTTCCGTGAACAGCGTGATCGCCGTGCCCTTGCGGCCCGCACGCCCCGTCCGTCCCACACGATGAATGTATTCCACGCCACTCTACCCTGAACGCCCACACCCACGCCCACCTGAGGGAAGTCGTAGTTCACCACCGTGTTCAGTCCCAAGAAATCGAGTCCACGGCCCAGCAGGTCCGTCGCGATCAGCACCCACGTCTCGCCGATCCGGAACTTGTTGATGGCGGCGGCGCGCGCGGCGGGCGACAAATCCGAGTGGATCACATCAATGCTCACATCTTCGCATTATCACCACTCCGAACAAGCACTGTCATATGCCAGCTCCGTGTACAGCTGACGGGCGCGTTCCTTGCTCTGCACGAAGATCAGCATGGGCGGTTGGAAGCCCTGCACGTGAAAACACCAAGAGAACACCACCTCGCGGAGAATGTTCCGCAGTGCGAGCAGCTTGCCGTCCTCGTTGCCGCAGTACAGCAGCTTCTGCTCCACGTTGGTGTTGCTGGCATTGCGCGTGCCGATCACCACGCGAATTGGGTCGCGCAGCACCGTGCGCGCCAAGTCCTCCACACCCTACGGTGAAGCCAGCGCGCCGCGCGTACCGAGGGCAGTGTGGCGCTGAAGAGAAGGCGCTGCAGACGCGGGTTGGTGCAGGCGGCGAGGATCGCGTCGATCTGATGTGAAGCGAGGAGGAAGCACCCACCTGCTCCACGAAGCTGTCCTCGAACAGCTTGTCGCCCTCGTCCAGCACCAGCACCTCCACGCCCGCGAAGTCGATCGTCTTCGAGGCGATGGTGGAGATCAGACGCAGCGGCGTCGCCACCAAACAGTCCACCTTCACGCCCTTGTCAATCACGCCCGTCAGAGTGGGCTAGGCATCACGACCCCAACCACCCCACACTTTCGAGAGCACGAGACTCTTCAGACCGGAGCCCTCGCTGAGGCGCGCGAAGTGGCGGGAGACTTGATGGGCCAGCTCGGCGGTGGGGGTCAGGACGATGGACCGAATTCGCTTCGATTTCAGGCAGAGAGAAAGAGTACGTCCGGTTGGTGGGTGCCGAGGCGCTGGATGAGCGGCAGGAGGTAGGCGGCGGTCTTGCCGGAGCCCGTGGGGGCGATGCCCAGAATGTCGCGGTTGGCGATCACGATGGGAATGGATTGCATTTGAATGGGCGTGGGCTCCTTGTACTCTGCGCGTTAATGGGGGTAACGAGCACGACCGAAGCCCTCGATGTTGCGAAGCACCGTCTGCTTCAGCTCCGCCTGCTCGGGGGTGAAGGCCATCTGGTCGAAGCTCGTGATAGGGTTAGGGATGTCTCCGCCCATCACGGAGATGTGCAGGCGATTGCGGAACTCGTTGATCTGGTCCTCCCTACGCATTGCGCCGCTGCGGAAGCAGATACGATTTGAAATGCACCTCGCTGCTCTTCACCCCCTTTTCGGTGGCATCATTATCGACCGACGCTCTTCTCTCTACGCGTGAGCAAAAACGGCGAATGCCCAGTGTCCTACCCTGGCGTTCTCGCTTCCGGCTCTTCGTCTCCGCCTTGGCCTCTCTACACTGTGACTGGGGCGAGGAAAGAGCAACTCCCCGTTCTCGTAGTGGAAGACATCGATGGACGTGGGGATATCGATGGTGGTCTTCTGGATCTTCGGGGCCATTTTGGAGTGCTCTAGGCGGTGAATCCACTTAGTGGCCCACACTTCCCTTCTTGAAGAGCTCCTTCTCGCTCTTCTTCACCCCCTTAAACGACAACCCCAGAGACAGCAACGAAAAGGCAGCCTCGCTCATGGGAAGAATAACTGTGCCAACAAACACGTGCACGTATGATACACACTAGAAGACGCCCTCCTCGATCTGCCGCAGGATGCTCTTCTCGAACTCCTTCAGGATGATGGGGAACTGGAGCAGATTCTCCGGGTGCTTACTCTCGTAGAACGCGTCGAACACCGTGAACACGCGGCAGAAGAACTCCTGGTAGAAGTACAGCGCGCGCTCCTCCAGCGACATGTCGGTGTTCTCCACATCCACCGAGAAGAACTGGCGGTCCAGCAGCCGCTTCGCCGTCCAGTCGTTGATCAGCCTGTCCGTGACCCCCACGACCCGTTCCTACGCGGACAGCTGAATGCCGGTAATCGCCATTGGGTACCCGCCCCGCGTGACATCGCTCTGCCTATCCTTCATTTTGTGAACGAGACCTCACAGCAGACAGTGGATGGCCTCGTCCGTGTGGTGCAGTGCGTAGTAGCAGAGATTGCTCAGACTCAGCAGGCCCAGGCCGCGGAAGTCCGTGGCGGGGTCGCGGCCCTGGAAGCCAATGTCGCCCCACTGGTCGGTCTCGCGGGCGATCAGTTCCTAGCGATGAAGGGAGAGAAGGAGCATCACCTCATCGGGCTTGAGGTTGCTCCAGAGCTGCAGCAGCAGCGCCTCGTGCTCCTCGTTCTCGCGGTCATAGCTATGCGTGAATGGCATGCGTGGAGACAACGGCGTGTTCTTCAGATCGTCGATGACTTGCAGCACCACGTTCGTGCCGAGGAGTTGGTGGAAGCAAACACTCGTGTTGTTACGGAAGCTGCGCGTAAGAAAAAAGGAGGAGAGCTACGTGGCGTTGAAATACGGCGCGCCAAGGCGTACTCCGGCTTCCTTGTAGAAGAGTTGCATCGCATACGTAACGTCGTACTTCTCGTGCCGCAAGAGCAGACTGCGCGTCTACGCATAAGCAAAAGAGAGAATCCGTACCTCCGGGAAGCTGCTCTCGCTCATAATCATGCCCTGGATGGTCATGGTCGTTTTAGGGGAGTAGTCGCTTGTGCAGAGGAGACGCGTGACATGCGTCTTTCCTACGCGGAATCGGCAGTTCCCAACGCCCACCCGTGAACAGCCAGACAAAGGGGTCGATGAAGCGGCTGTAGAAGCCATTCCACAGGTAGGACAGGCACGAAAGCACCCAATTGAACGACTTGATGATGTTGTCGCTGCGAGAGTAGTCCTCCGAAATCATAGCGCTGGGATTACGTTCCCAATGAGTGGAATTGGGAATAGAATCCAAACAGCAGGTCGGGCCCCCAGAATCGCGAAATAACCGGTCTCCGCGTCTTTGATTCTCCGTTCTTTTTCTCATTATTCGCTCCACAGATCGTGATTTTGCGCATCGATGTCAGGCAAGGAGGTCTGTTAGTAGGCGTTGGAGAGGGTTGCATTACGATCTAGCATCAATTTTCACATCAATGCCAAACTGGGGTTCGGAGAATCCATTCACATTTCCGGCAATATCGCTGGATTGGGTGACAATGACCCCACGAAGAGCCTCGAACTCTTCACGACTCCCGAGAAGTGCGTGGTTCTCGCTCCTTTTCACTCCCAGATATCCGCTTTGGTACAACATCGAACCCATTAGCATTCCGGAGGACTACGACCTGTCCTTCACCGTGCTCGTGTACTGCGGGACGGTGCTGATCGTTGCATTTGCTATTGAACTATGATCACCTAGAGAAAGGAGACGCAAAAGCCGCACGTCATACAAGTGACCGGTCGTCGATCGGACTGTGCGTGACGCCTAGAGAGCATGGACATTATTCACGCGCTCGACGAAGAGAAGATCCAGCAGATTCCCAGCATGCCGCTTTGCTCCCTCTCCTCCTCCTCCCTCAATTCTGCGCGCAAGTCGACTCCCAGTCAGAGCGTTGTCATAAGCGTATGGTGTGATGAATAGCGTCTGCGAGATGACTCCACGGACCAGGACGGCGAGCAATCGCTGCTGCTCATCTCGCAGTTCCTTCCCATCAACCTCACGCGCGACGCGAACGGCAACTGGACGGCGGAGTTCGACGAGCTGCGCCTGCTCGCCGGCATCACCTGGAAGTCCTACTACGCCACCTTCAACAAGTGGGGGCATCCTCCGTTTTTGACGTGTAGCCAGGCGCGGTATGTGGGCTGCATCCCGCTGGGCATCGACGTGCCGGTGGAGGAGCGCGGAAAGGTGGAGGAGGCGCTGCGGCAGCTGAACTGTTTCCCCGTGTTCATCGACGAGAAGGTGCTGAAGGGCCACTACCACGGCTTCTGCAAGAAGGTGCTGTGGCCCGTGCTGCACAACAGTGTGAACATGTGAGCGTGTGAGGAGAAGGTGACGCACAGCTTCGCGGTGGACAACGTGTTCGCGAACCGCGAGCTGCTGGACGAGTACTTCAACTGCTACTCGCTGGTGAGCGACGCGATCGCCAAGACGGTGGAGCAGGTGTAGGCGTCATCATCACAGCTCACCGCTAGCCACAAGGAGAACGAGATCCTCTGGATCCAGGGCTATCAGCTGATGCTGGTGCCCTCCTCGCTCTCACGCCGCATCAAGCCGCCCGCGCGCATCGGCTTCTTCTTCCACACGCCCTTCCCCTCCTCCGACGTCTTCCGCCTGCTGCCTTGTGTTCTTGCCTTCTCTCTCTCACCCGCAGGGCGTGACTCCTTCCTCCGCTCACTCCTCACCGTCAACCACATCGGCTTCCACCTCTACGAGTACTTGCGGTAATCGCCATCTCCTTACTTCACTCCCAGCCACTTCGCCAACACGGTGCGCCGCATGCTGGGCGTGCAGCTGCAGATCGCCGACCACGGGCAGACCTTCTTCGAGTACAACGGCCGCCACATCCTCGCCTCCGCCTCCTTCATGGGCATCGAGCCCAAGGTCATCCAAGCCACCGTCGGCACGCCCGCCTACGAGGAGCAGCGCGCCAAGCTGCAGCGTGTGGTGGGCGCGCGCACCGCCGTGGTGACCGTCTGCTACCTGGAGCGGCTGAAGGGCCTGCCGTTGCAGCTGCAAGCCATTGCCTCGCTGCTGATGGCGCACAAGGACCTGCGTGAGAAGATGGTGTTCGTGATCGTGGGAGTGCGTCGCAGTGCTGACGCATAGTACGGGCTGTCCGCGGAGGGCTGCAGCGACTACGAGTCGTCGCGCGAGGAGGTGGCGGAGATGGTGGTGCGCATCAATCACCTCTTCTCCACCGCCGCGCCCGTCGTCGTTTTCCAGGAAGTGCCGTTTCTCTCCGCCGCGCAGCGCGCCGCCATCTGGTCGGTGGGCTCGGTGCTGGCCTGCACGCCGATTCGCGAGGGCATGAACGCTTTCCCACTGGAGTTCATCACAGTCCACGCGCAACAGCGCGACGCGCCCGCCGTGGTGCTGTCGGAGTTCACGGCCGCGGCGCGCGTGCTGAGCGGCGCGCTGTACGTGAACCCGTGGTCGGTGACGGAGACGGTGCAGGCGTACCGCAAGGCGCTGCTGCTGCCGCGCGAGGAGCGCGAGGGCCGCTTCGAGAAGCTGGCGGGGTATGTGCTGAACAACCCGACGTCGCATTGGATCCACATGCTGCTGAAGGACATCGCGTCGATCCCGCTGAACAAGGAGGCGAAGGAGATCTCGCTGGGGCTCGGCTACCACCGCCGCGTGATCGAGATGAAGCCGAACTTCAAACAGCTCCAGGCGCACTTCCTGGCGGACGCATGGAAGGAAGCCCGTCAGCGCGCGGTGTTCCTGGACTATGGCGGCACGCTCGTGGACCAGGACAGCTACAAGGGCATCGACCGTCTGCGCGCGTTCTCAGGCAAGGGCGCGTGGCGCGTGCCGCCGAGTCGCGTGCTGGAGGCGTTGAGTCGCATCTGCTGCTACAAGAACACGTGGGTGTTCGTGGTGAGCGGGCGCAGCAAGGAGGAGGTGGAGGGCTGCCTGCAGGGCGTGCCGTTCCTGGGCATGGCGAGCGAGGAGGGCTTCTTCTACAAGCTGCCGGGCAAGTGAGCGTGACGTGAGTGCGTTAGGAATAGGCAGCAGTGGACGTGTCTGCAGGAGAACCGCGAGGACGCGTGGCGCGAGACGGCGCTGTCGCTGATGCAGCGGTTTTGCACGATGACCAACGGGACGTTCATCGAGACGAAGGAGAGCGCGGTGCTGTGGCAGTTCAAGGACGCGGACCCGGTGGGCGTGGCGAGGGCGTGTGACGCGCAGGACTTCGGGCAGATGCAAGCGATGGAGCTGGAGGACCAGCTGCGCCACAGCCTGAAGAACTACGACGTGGACGTGCTGAAGGGGCGCGACTACGTGCAGGTGCGGCCGCACAACGTGAACAAGGGCGTGTTCGTCACGCAGGTGCTGGAGCTGCTGCGCCGCACCTGCAATGCTGCCATTGACTTCGTGATGTGCGTGGGCGACGACACCACCGACGAGGCCATGTGAGTTATTGGAGTGGAGGTGAAGCGTAGGTTCGAGGCGGCCGCGCAGTACAAGGAGAGCTACCCCCGGGTCACGACGGTGGGGGTGGTGCGGGCGTTTCATGGGTAGGTCACGTGCACGGTGGGGAACAAGCCGAGCGAGGCGGACTACTTCGTGCTGGACGTGGCGGGCGTGCACGACATGCTGGACAACCTGGCCATTGCTGTTGCAGCAGCAGCGGGGCGTGACGCGTAGATCCGCAGGAGCGAGAACTGCGGGGAGGCCGATGCGCGCATCATGGAGGATATGTGCGGCGACGACGACTACTGCGTGGGCAGGGACAACTACGAGTCCGACGGTACAGTGTACATTTGAGCGCTGCGGCTGTTTGTTCTCAAGGCCACTCTTTGCTTTTCCTCGACGCGTCTGTGGTTGCGATGAACACCCTCCTGTACTATATCGTTCTGTTCTCTCTGGCCCTCGCAATTCACGGTCTCTTCTTCCAGTTCGATCTCGTCTCGCTGTACCTGTATCTGCGCTCTGTGACACGTAGCATGCACGCCAACCAACCCAGAGACGAGCGCTTTGTCGTTTAGGCGCGTTTCTCTCAGGCGTAGATTATCCAAGACGCGGAGCTGGTTTATGATGATTTCATACAAAACCCATCCCACATCCGATTTAAAAGGACAGAGAAGGGGCTGAAGCCGCCCGCCGCCCTTTCCACCGTATGGGAAGCGGAGAAGCAGCAGGGGAAAGGGGTGAACAACGTGAAAAGCACGATGTCGCTGAAGAAGATCCGCATTCGGACCCAAGACGCCCACTCCCGTCTGCTCTTCCGCGGCTATGCCGACAACGAGCCGTCCACGAAGCTGAAGCAGTACACCATGGGCAACTGCCCGCGTGGATTCTGCCGTCTCTACGAGGGAGGGAGTGAAGTGGAGTATCCCTACGACTACAGTGCGTGTGTGTGAGAAGGCCTAAGGCGTAGATGTAGTGGCGCATGACCGAGCGGGCATCACCTGGATCACCGTGCTAACGTGCTCATAATGAGGATTCGTGATGTGTAGTAAAGGACACTTCGGAATGGCGAGGGAGCTGCTCAATCGATGGAGGGGGTATAGGAGAGAGTGGAGTTTAAAGACTAGTCCCATCTGCTTCGTGCTGTGGTGTCCAGAAACCGACAAGGGGGAAGTGGAGGCATTCTTGCAATCCCTTCCTACGCGCGACTCCCTCTCGGTGGTGCTGTTTACGCCTCCCGCGGACCATGCCTATTCCAAGCTGATTCCGGCCAATCTCCTCCGCAACATCGGCATGCGCAATTCCCACACGATCTACGTGGCTGTGATGGACATCGAGCTTCTCCCCTCCGGTACGGGTTGTGTGTTTGCTTCAGGGACAGATGGGCTCTATGAGCGTCTGGAAAGCGGCCTCTCTGCCCAGTTCTACAATTCCCTCCAAGCCGTTGCAATTCCGGTCGTGTCGCTGCAGGAGTCTGCGTGCGACGGGGAGAAGGGCTGCAACGACCTGTAGGCGTGGGATGCGATTGGGATCGTAGAAGCGTGTCGCAACCATCAAATCTCAAAGCGTGTCTGGAGTCGAAGAAGTGCGTGGTGGAAAGGGATGCCGCTGTAGAAACAAAAATGGACGATGAGGATCCTAGTGGCTTTTGAGTGATTCCTGGTTTAGAATTCCCGATTCTGTCTCTATCGCCCGTCTGTCGTGCGTCGCGAGAAGCAGCCATCCGTAATCGTCACTCCCGCTATTCATGTGCAGTTTCGTTGTGCTGAAATATGCAGAGAGCCTGCCTCGGCTCGACGAGCGCATCATGGGCTTTGGCGATTTCCGCGGTGCGTATTGGGAGCAGCTGCGTTACTATTGTGGAATTTGAGTCACTAGGGTGAGACGTAGTGCAGGACGTGCTTGTCATTTCGCGCGAGTTCGCCATTGCGATTCCGCTCCCATCGTGTGTCCGATTCTCTCATCTGATGTGTAGCAATTCGATGGCCGATTTCATAGAGGCAGAGGTGGAGATGAAAGTGGCGGAAGGCCGTGCATGCTTTGAAGGCATCTGGAAGACGGTGGAAGAGTGTGGGAAGGAGGAGGCTGCGGTTTACGCGTGGTGATGTGGAACATGAGAATGAACCTGTCTGTTTGTTTGTCATTCGTCGTGTTCCCACACTTACTCTCTTTCAGCAGTCTCGATAGTAACCACACTCTCGCCTCTCTGGAGAATCCAAAGCCACCAGCGTTCCCTCCCCACCATTCACGTGAATGGATAGCACGCCGTGTCCACACCAGAGTGGGTGGTGGAATCCAGAATAAGCGGTCTTCTAGAACACAGCGTTTGTACGGATACAGGTTTCTATATCATTTGCACACTTTAATTCTTACTTTGCTGTGATTATCGAATGTTACCTGTTGCTCTCTGTTGGTCCTTGGGTTGGTGGTGGCCGCTGCGCGTAATCCGTAGTTGCCCTCGGTTGGACGCTGGTGTTTGCCTTCGTGTACTTTACGACGGGAGAAACAGTCATGGACAAGTTGCTGCGCTGTCTGTACTGGATTCTCGTAAAGACGTTTTTCAGGGGTACGGCCACGCGTATGGCGCTGACTGGGTAGAGATCACCGTGTCGCACCCCGAGCGCATCCCGAAGGACAAGCCTGTGATGCTTGTCTGTGCGCCGCACGCGAACCAGTTCGTGGACGCGATGGTGATTTCCACCCACCTGCCTCGTAAGATTTACTACGTCGGCGCCGCCTCGAGCTTCCGCAAGTACAAGGTGGTGGGTTTCTTCATGAAGCTCATGGCCTCCATCATTCCCGTGGAGCGCCACCAGGATGTGAAGAAGGTCCTGACCGGAAAGGCGACCGTGAAGGACGGCCACATTCTCGTTGGGTTTTTCGCCGCGCGTTAGGCCTAGGGCAAGGGAACCAAGTTCACGACGGAAACGGTGGTTGCCGGAGACATTTTGGTAGGCGTGGCGCGGGCGCGTGAGGCGTAGCTGAACAATGGCAACTACATCGTGAAGGAGATCCTCAGCGACGAGGACATTCTGATCGACGACGTGAAAAGCAAGCCCACGCCCGTCGAGGCCGGCAAGGACTACGACATGATTGTGCGCCATGGCGATTCGCGTGATTGCTAGTTCTTCCCGCACATCGACTATCACAAGATGTTCTCTATGGTGTGGGACAACCTCGCCAGGAACCACTGCGTCGCGATTTTCCCCGAGGGCGGATCGCACGATCAGTCGAACATATCCAGTTGTTTCATGATTGCAAACCTTCATTCCACTTCTTGCCGTTCAAGGTGGGCGTTTCCATCATGAGTCTGGGATTCATGAGCGATCATCCCGAATCGGACTTCTATCTCGTGCCGGTGGGCATGAACTACTTCAAGAGAGACTCCTTCAGACAGTGAGCGCATTTTCGCCGCATCACCCACAGGGCGCGCGCATTCATCGATGTGGGCGAACCGATCGAGGTGAAGAAGGAGTTGGTGGAGCGTTACAAGATGGGCGGCAAGGAGAAGCACGACGTGGAAAATGGGTGGCCCCCTCACGCCTAGGCGGTGAACGAGCTGTTGTCTGTGATCAACATGAACATGTACAACGTGACGACGATGGCCCCCGACTGGGCGACGCTGAACGCGGTGAACACGGCCCGGCACATCCTGACGGGCAGCACGATCACGCTGACGACGGAGCAGAAGTGCAAGCTGAACCGGAACCTGATCAAGGGGTGAGTGCGTGACGTGTGTGTGAGGCGTAGTATGGAGACGCTGGCGGAGGAGCCGGGCGTGGCGGAGATGAAGACGCGTCTGGAGGACTACGAGGAGCTGTTGCGCTGCACGCGCCAGACGGACTACCAGATCAGCAGTGGTGGTGTGGTGAAGAAGCAGACGGCGCTGGACTTGCTGTGGTCGGTGCTGCTGTTCTGCGTGGAGGGCGTGCTGGCGCTGCCGGGCATTCTGCTGTCGCTGCCGGGGCTGGTGGTGGTGTCCGTGTACTCTCACCACTACCAATCGAACGCGCTGAAGAAGAGCAGCGTGAAGATCAGCGCCATGGACGTGCTGGCCACCGGCAAGGTGATCTCCGCCGCGTTGTGCTTCATCATTTGCGTGCTGCTTGAGCCGGCGCTGATGCTGTTGGTGGCGGCGCACAAGGGTTTTGAGGTGACCTTCATGGACTATATGGGCATCGCTTGCGTGCTCCCCTGGCTGTTCTATCTCACCGTCTTCCTCGGCAGTGGGCGCGGCGCCGCGGGCTGAAGCGTAGGCAACATTTCCTTCCACCTGTCGGAGATCCGCTTCTGCCTGTGGTCGCTGACGAACGCGTCGATGGACCGGTACGTGATCCGCCAGCGCGAGCAGCTGAAGGAGGATTTGACGAAACTGATCGAGAAGGAGGGTCCGAAGTACTTCGGCAGTGAGGAGGAGTTCGAGAAGAAGCGCGTGCTGAAGGACGGCGCGGTGTCGATGAAGCGCGTGAACACGAGCATGAGTCTGAAGTCCTTCCTGCCGGAGACCGTGAGCTTCGGCAACTTCCGCATCGAGAACCTGGCTCAGGACGTGATTCCGCAGATCTTTTATTGCCGTGTTTGTCACAAACAGGAGAGAGTACAGACTGCATGAATGCATTGCGGGATGCTTGAAGAGGGGGGCTGAGGCGTGTTTCCAGCATCCACGAGCGGTAGGAGAGGTTGTAGCGGCAGATGGCGTGGAGCCAGGCATAGTAGAGGTTGCCTTCTGTGAGGTTGGTGCTGTTGTCGTCATCACAATTGATTTGATAGTTATGTTGACAATCACACTTACACAACGCAAACTGCAAATGAGCCTCCAACCAATCAACCATCTCCTCACTCACACTCTCAAACAGATCGGAGTCTCGGTAGCTGGCGCACACGGCGCGCATCACGCCCACGCGCAGCCGCACCGCCTGCTCCGCGTTGCCCAGCTCGCGTCGCCAATCATCACAGTCCTCCAACGCGTTGCGCACGGCGGGCCAGAGAATGGTGGTGACCTTCTCCTGGCAGGCGACAGAGTCCAAGGAACAAATGGCGAGCGAACACTCCAGCGATGGCAGAAACAGGGGGGAATTCGGGGACTGCAGAAGCGAGGTCATGAAGGGCAGGAATGGGGAGAAAAACGGGAATGCATTGGGAATGACGCGAGATTGAAGCGAATGCGAAACCATGGTCAGAATGGCGTTTTGCACGCGGCGATCGGGAGAAGACAAATAGAACTTGACTTGCGACAAGATCTGCTGAAGAAGGGACACTTCTTGGGAGGGCGTTTCCTCCTCGTAGTGAAACTCCCTCCGTTTGAAGAAACGGTCCACGAGGGAGGGGGTTTCCTGCTTTTGATTGGGGACACTGTGGAGCAAAAGCCCCACAATTGGGACGAGCACCTGAAGCACGTGCAACGGCTTGGACGCCAGCAAACCTGTGCAGATCTGTACGGAATCCTGTGCGAACGGGAAGAGGGACGGGTCGTGCGGATCCACCGCGGTTTTATCCCGCCAAACGGCGGCAAGAAAGGACAGTTGGTCCTCCACGGCGTTGCTGCGAAGCGTTGTGGCCACACGAAGTTGAATCAGCACCGCGTCCATCAAATAGTCGCTGTTTCGGGCAGCGAGTGCTTCAATGGAGTCGAGCTGGTAATGGCGACACAGCAGGAGAAGGGCGTACGTGATCAGACCGTCGTGGGGATCCAACGACCGGTAGAAGAAGAGGGAATAAAGCAGGGACGACTGGTATGTCGTCACCGCGCCGATGGCTATGATAATGCCAGTGAGTGTGCGGAGGAGAAGGCGCGCGTTGGGCGGTTGGGTGGTGCGGTGGAGGAACTCGAGCAGAGAGGACACCACCTCGTGCACGGCGGAATTGTCACGGCGAAGAAGGACCGGCAGGAGAAGCGCCGCCTCCGCGCTGCCGTCCAGGCAGTCCGCCAGTAGCCACAGACACAGCTCCGCGTGCATCTCGCCGCAGTGGACGAACACCTCGGTCAGACACGCCAGCAACTCCGCCGCCTCTGCCTCGGAGAGGAAGTGGTGTGTGATGCGATAGAGGCGTGGGGTGGTCATTTCTCTTGGGGAGGTGGCCGTTGTTAACTCAGATGATGAAGAGGTTGTTGACTCAGCCAAGTCAGCAGACGCATTGGCGGACAGCTCAACGGTTGGATCGATGGCAATGGCGACGGTGCTGATAGAATCAATCTGGAGACACTGCTTGATAGTGTCGTAGAAGGACCGGAGCTGGGTGAAGGAGTCGTCCTGCAGGGTTAGAACCTCCGTCAGCGGCGCTGCCAGCATGGCGAAATAACCGCGGACAGTGCGGATGGAACGCAGTCCGTCGCGCTCGCGCTGGAGACAAAGAGAGGATGGCAACGACACCAACAGAGAAGCCAGATGGGCGACGAGCACGTGACGACCCTCCGGTGAGCCGCTCAAGGTGTGGAAGATGGCTTGAGAGAGGGTGTGTGCGGTGCGCCGCACGAGAACGGAGGTGTGATAGAGAGCGTGGATCAGCGCGTCGCAGCACGGCGTGACGGAGCGGTCGAAGAAGCGCGTGGCCGCGGGGAGGAGGAGGAAACAGCCGTGGAGCAGGGCGAGCTGCACGTTGGGGTGCGGCGCGGCGGCGCAGCAGTCCAGCAGGTTGGCGAGCAGCGGCGGTACGCGTTGTGGCAACTCGCTCAACACACGTCGCGTCTGGAACGCGGGGAGCGTTTTCTTCTCGTTTTGAGTTGGAATGGGGAGCGTTTCCTTCTCGCCTTGCGTTGGAATGGGGGGCGCTTCATTCTCGCCTTGCGTTGAAGTGGTGGAACACTGAAGGAACCAGTTGGAAACAACCTCCGAAACCGAGGGGGTTTTGGACACAGAGTTGGCGGGAAGGAGGGACAAAGTGTGTCCGAAGAGAAGGAGGATCAGAGTGCGTTCTCGCCAGGTCATCAGAGAGTCGACACGGACCTGGATGGAGAGGGTGGAAAGGAGGGAGGGAATGGCGGGAAGGATGTGGTGATCACCGGTCGTGAGGAGCAGCAACTCGATGCAGCACAGCGTGCGATAGACAATCTCATGAGAAGCGTGCGAAAGGAGGTTGTTGAGGTCGAAGAAGAGAATGGTGAAGGGACTGCGGAATTGCGTGCTCTGGAGGTACTGCAGTGACGGAGAAGAGGGGAGCACAGGGAGAAAGGACGTGGTGGCCCATCGCGCGACGTCCTTCTCTTCCGCGGGCGTGGTGAGGAGCGTGAGGAAGGAAGAAATGGCCTCCGCATCCAACACACTGAGCAGCGACTGGAGACACTTCAGGATCGCGAGAAGAGCGTTCTCCGAGAGGGTTTTGGGCATGCGCAGCTTCTCTCCATTATCCAGATAGGAAATGCAACTACGGGTGATTTATACTCTATGCACAAACAAGGAGAGACAGCGGTGAAGACAATTCTTCTCATTGTTCCGAAACGCCTGTGTGTATGCGGGAATGAATGTACCAAGGAAATCAAAGGCGGTTTCAACCAGCTTGTCGTTGATGGACACTTGGGTGTGGTCGATGCGGTACTCCAGCACGAAATACGCGTGGAACAGCACCGTATCCAACGTGATGTAGGGGAGATTCTTCTGGATGAAGGTTTTCGCGGTTTGAAGCTCCTCCACACAAAACGCGTTGAACGCCCTGGAATCCGTAAGTGTCGTTGCATTCGCAATGTCCGAAATGTACTGGAGACCAGGAGCCGGATTCGAAGCCATGGCACAAGATAATACTGCCGAGCCCGTGTGAAACAAACAGGAGGAACATACACATCCGTTACCCCAGCACAACGAGATCCCCAAAACGAGCATACAACTGCTTCTTTATTTCCTACCCTAAACCTCTTCTCCCAACCCCCTACCTCCAGTTCCGCCTTCATGGTCGCTCTCTCGTCCTCCAGCTTCTTGATCTCCGCTTCGGCCATTTCGATTCTCTCGGTCAGCTGCGATTCCAGCGTTGTGTAATTCATCGACACGAAGAGACTGCCGCAGCTCAGCCTACGTCCATCAGGAATGCGCGCAGCCAACCCACATCAGGTTGCCCTCCTCGTCCTCCGCCAGCATGCCCTCGTCGTTGGCGTCGTTGAGCTGCTGAATCTGGCTCTACGCCGTGAAAGGCGCTCCACACGCCGTACTTTCATCGTATCGATCGAGGTGTCGATGTCTTTAATTTCCTCGAGCAGGCTGTTGAAGCGGATGAACCGGTCCTTCTCCTCCTGCGTCATCTACGCCGTGAGTCTTCTTTCCGCAGTCCCCACCACCAAATCTTTTATGTTCGTGGCTGCCATGTGCACTCTCGATTTCCAGCTCGCTGCGAATTGCAATCTGGGAAGCAGTCCATCCTTCAGCATAAACAACGCGTTTGGCACAAACAGACTCTTACATATCGCTTAAACTGATCGCATCGCTGTAATCGTCCTCGTCCACATCATCGCGGTCTCCCTCCTCCTCCTCGTCAATGTCCATATCGTCATCGTCGTCGTCGTCATCATCCGCATCGTCGTCGTCGTCATCCGGCTGGAAGTCATCATCGCCGTCCTTCTCATTCTCCTCCACCTCCTCCTCCTCATCCGCGTCCAGCAACATCTGCCAACCCACCGGCTTGGGGTTGCCCTCCTCGTCCTTGTCGTTCCAGAAGGTGGGGTCGTCGCGCACCAGCGCCATGTATTCCTTCCAGTTGAAGCAAGCACCGGACTCCGTGAACGTCTAGCAATCAGTGCGCACCCCTTTCCGCACGATGTTGATGGAGTCGAGCCACTCCTTGATCTTGTCCATGTCGGCCACGCGCACGGCGTCCACCTCCACCACGGGCTTCTTGTAGTCCTTGAAGATGATGATCATATCCGCCGTGCTCGTGCGGAACGTCACGCGCTGGAAGTGCACGTGCTCGATCTCGTCCAGCGTCACGATGAAACACTATTCCTAACATCTCCCGCCAACTGCGACCGGCTGTTCGGTGACGTTGATGAGGCAGTCGCGACAGGGTGACACCACCACCATCTCCTTGAAGGGGCGGCCGTAGAAGGAGGATTTGGAGTAGGGCATGTCGAAGTACACCTTGTCGCATTGCTGCGTGAACTTGCGGAACGCCTCGTTCAGCCGGCGCATCGTCTCGCGCTCGCGCTGCTCCTCCTGGATCTCCTCGGGGTCGTAGGCGTTGGTCGTGATGCCCTTCAGGTTCTTCGACGCGTCGATCACCTCCGTGTAGAACTGCACGTCGCGGCACTTCTTCCGACCGATCATGATCGGGTTCTTCAGGTGGAAGTGCAGCAGCACGAAGCGCGTCTGCTCGCACGGCTGGAAGATCGCGTGCTTGATGTTGCTGTACAGCAGGTCCACCACCTCGCCGCGTCGCGTCGTATACCGGAAGCCGTTCACGTGCGCCTCCAGCCGGCCCTTCACCTTGCCCAGCGCGGGACGCATGTCGATCTCCGACAGGTACGGCGGGCAGCCCGTGGTCAGCAGTTGCAGCTGGCCCCGTTCCACGATGTCCGCCGCGTCCTCGTTGAACTTGTCCTGCTGGCGGCGCTGCTTCATCAGGTTCTTGATGCGCTTGACCTGAATGTTCATGTTCGTCTGGTCGCGCGAGCGGAACGTCAGGTTGCGGATGTACGTTGCCGCAGGGAACTGCTCCACCGCCTTCAGCATCACGGGGTTCATGTCCTTCGCCGCCTTGGTCTGCGGCGAGTGGAAGTTCACGCGGAAGTAGCCGTAGCCGCCGTCCTCGGTCATGGACACGGTCTTGATGGTGTGGATCGAGAAGGGCACGGGCAGCCCGTGGATCGGCACGAACAGCACCTCGTGGTCCACGTCCACGAAGATCTGGTCGCGCTTCAGCTCGGGCGGGTACTGCGCCGCCGACGAGAAGCACGCGATGTCCGCCACCTCCGCCTTCTTCTTCTCCTCGATGCTGCCGCCGCGCTCCTGGTGCAGGCGCTGTTGCTGCAGCTCCTTGAATAGCTTCAGCTGGTGCTTGTTGCGCAGCATCAGCGCCGTCTCCTCCTCCTCCTCTTCCCCGTCCAGCTTGCGCTGCTCCGCGCGGATCATCCCACGGGTCACGCGCTTGCCCGACTCTTGCAGCAGACGCGCGGTGGCCTCGTCCTCGTCCTCGTCGCCCTCGTCGAGATCGAAGGACACATTGGACCACTCGGAGCTGAAGTTCGTCAGCACCTGGTTGGTCGTCGGCTTGAAGGCGCCGTCCGCCTCGGCCTCCGCCACGATGATCGTGTCGCACAGCAGCAGTGAGAAGCTCTTCAGGGAGTTGACGTTGGTCTCCGTCTCGCGCACGCGGTTCGGCACGTTCTCGAAGCCGATGCGCACGTCGAAGCACATGCCCGCTCTATTCCTCAAACAAGAGAATAAGGCGCACTTCACCTCCTCGGTGTTGCCGCTCTTAATGCGCAGCGCCGACTCGCGGAACTCGATGCCGATGCCCGTTCCGCACTCCTTCATAAAGTACTGCACCAGCTCGGGGTCCTTCTCGTTCACCAGCGCCACAGCCATGTCGTACACCGTGCCCAGCTGCGCGCCCGGCACCAGGTTCTTGATCACGGCGGATTCGATGTCGGCCAGAATGGCATAGCACTTCTGCTGGTAGAGCGAGGGGTTGATGAAGAAGCAACGCGCCAGCGCCGCGCAGTAGTTCTCGTAGCGGATGCCCAGCGAGCAGAGAATGATGTCTTGCGACAGCGTGTTCTCGTCGCTCACGGCGGACGGCTTCAGCGAGTAGTGCCCGCCCGACTGTACGATGGGCTGATAGCAGATGTCCAGCGACGTGGCCGGGTACTTCAGGCCGTAGGTGTCGGGGCTGCTCAGCGCGTTCTCCAGCTACGCATGACGAGACGAAGAGAGGGCTGCTTTGTCGGCGATGCGCACGTGCTTCACGCTGCGGCCTGACTTCATGACGCTCTCCAGCTCGCGCACGAACACGTTCTTCATCAGGCGCCGGCAGCAGTTGCCCGCGCGCAGCATCTTCTCCTGCTCCGAGGCGTTCTTCACCGCGTAGACGCCACTCACGCCGTTCGTGATGTCCACCTCCTCCAGACCGAAGTCCTTGATGCCGTCGAAGAACTCCGTGATGAACTTGCCCACCAGGTTCGCCTTCTCCTTCTGGAAGACGCCCAATTTGGTCTACGCTCGACAGGAGGGGGAATCGCTACGCCCTCGTACGAGGCCTGGATCAGCGTCTTCAGCTCGCTGTACACCTCCTCGTTTGTGGCATTGCGCTTGCGGATGAGCACCTTGACCTCGCAGTCCAGGCTGTGCTTGTCGTTCACCTTCTGGACCATCGGCGAGAGGTAGTTGCGCGCTACGCGCTCACCACCCCGTGATTGAAAACCCACCCTTGCTCTCGCTCGTGATAATATAGACACCATTTTGAGTGAAAAGGATGGCGGTTTCCGAGAATTCGATGCCCAGCAGGTAGAGCTACGCGGATTACGCCTCCAGCGCGCTGCGCACCTGAATCGTATTGGATTTGCTGTACGAGAGAACGTCCTTGTCGATCTGCCCCTGAATGAAGCACAAGACGTCGCTGTCGCTCCAAACCGACCGATCCGCCTTGGAATTAAAAATGGGGAGAGCCAATCCGTACCGACCACGACGCGCGAATGGTCTTGCAGTTCTCGGCGAACATGACGTCATCTATCACAATCTACGGCCATGAGGTGCGCCGTGAGGTCAAACTTCCTCAGACATTGTTGTTTCTGTGCTGTCTCAATACTAGGAGTAGAGAAGGGAATACTGAGATGTGAGGCAAAGAGGGCGGAAATGGGGGTGATTTTGGTGAGTCTTTTCTTCCTTCTTTTCTCAATAAGTTTGGTGTGGATTGATGAGTGAGGAGAGGGATTGCGTATGTGGGGGTGAGAGGAGTGCAGTGGAAGTAGCAGGACTCAAAGGAGACTGAATGCCATCGCAATTGAGACTGCGAATGGAGAGACTGACGAACAAACACCCAACAAAAAGACACCTACTTAGAAAAAATCCTGATTCACAGAGTTCTCTACCCATGAGACAACCCCCGCACGCCCACCCGAATCGGAATTGAACGTAGTGAAGGGATCCACATTCCCAGCCAGCTTCGCATCGTTGCTCATGTCGTACGGTAGCCGGGCCTTGCGCGCGCCGCCGCCCTCGTTCAGCTCGCACTGCTTCACGAAGTCCTGCATCCGCCGCAGCGTCTCGTTGGGGATCTTGTCCAGGTCGATCTCGATCTCCGCGCCCTGCTTGTCCAGCGGCTGCGACATCTCGATGATGTTCACGATCTGCTGCAAGTTCTCCCCGCTGAGCTTGTTGATCTCCTGACTCAGCTCCTTCTTCTCCTCCACCGTCATGGGCCGGTTGTCGTCCACCGCCTCCTCCTCGTCGCTCTTGATGCCCTTCAGCTGCTCCTCCATCATCTTCACCTTGTTTTGCAGCATCATCACCGTGCTCACCATGTCCTCGTACTTGTTGTCCGCCGCGCTGTGGTGGCTCGCGCTCTTCTTCCCCTTCGCACTCTTCGCCGCCTTGCTCTTCGCGCTGCGCGGCTTCGGCTTGCTCACCGACGCGTGCTTCGGCACCTTGTTGCTGTACACGGGCGACGCCGGCTCCGGCTCCAGCTCGAAGATGCGCCGGTTGATCTGCATGTAGTCCTTCTCGAACAGGTCGCTCAGCGTCTTCGCCATCACGTGCCTACGTCTCACGCGCTGCGCAAGCACGCACACGTCGTCGCCGGGCTTGTTGTACTTGAAGGCGTTGTCGAACACCAGACGCACCGCCGCCGCGAAGTCGTCGCGCGACAGGATCACGTGCTCCTCGATGTTCTTCTGGATGGTGCCCAGGTCCATCGGCTGCTTGATGATCTCCACATAGTCCGGAATGTTCATCGCCACCGGGTCCACCGGCTGCAGGAACGGGCCCGCCCACTTGTGGTTCTACGCCTCACGCGCCTGCGTTTGAGTTACCATCAGGCGCTTCAGCGACTTGTAGCACATCTTCATGTCCTCGTTCAGGCCCGGCGGCACGTCCACGTTCTCCCGCAGGAAGGACGGCGTGGCCTGTCGCGGCGCGCAGCGGTACTCCCGCTCGGGCTCGGCGCCGTCGTGGTAGCGCGAGCGCGTGGCGCGGCCGGCGGGCAGAACGGGCGTGTAGACCTTGGTACAGACCATGTCCATCGTCTCGGGGTTGTAGGTCCCGCTCAGCGAGAAGGCTCCCAGGCGGTTCTCGCCACTGCCGCTCACGCGGTACACCGAGCCCTCCTGCACGAACTCGATGTGCAGATCGTTCTCCGCGATGCGCTTCGGCGGCGTCACCTTCATCCAGAAGAAGCCGCTGTAGTACCCGGACTGCGGGCCGGTTGGATTGACCGTTCCCGCGGGAATCGGCATCGTGTACCGGAACTCGCTCGTCACGCCGTTGATGTGGCCGTTGGAGCCCATGCCCCACTTGCCGTCCCAGATGCACACCTTGTCCTCGATCGAGTACTGGCCCTTCAGAATGGGCGTCGCCACGGGCTGCATCGTGCTCTGTCTCGTCTCCCGTCTCCGCCGCTTCGAGTTCATCTCGCTGTACTCGTTCACGTAATCATCGTCCGACACTTCGCGCTCCTCCTTGAGGGATGTCACCACCACCTCCTCTCGTTCTATGCGTGATGGTGAGGGTGTGGAGGGTACTGAGGGGGGTGATTTGGGGTTGTTCTTCTTGCTTGATTGGTGGTTCTTGCTTGTTTGGTTCTTCTTGCTTTGTAGGTGCCTCCGTCTCCTGTTTAGCGGGGACTTCTTCCTTCACTTCCGTCTCCTGCTTGGCAGGTGCTTCCTCCTTCACTTCCGTCTCTTGATGTACCGTCTCTTCCTGCTTCACAGGCACTTCCTGCTGCACAGCTTCTTCCACTTTAGTAGAGACTTCCTGCTTGACTTCTGGAAGAACCGGCTCCACCTCCATGCTTTCCACCGGTTGTGATTCTACCACGTCTACACTCGGGTTTGCACTACACGGTAAAGGAATGCCCTGGCGAATACTCTGACATGCTTTCTAAAGATTGAAATGGGTTTGTAAAGAGAGTTAGAATACAAGTGGTTGTCTACAATATCAAACCCACCGCCCCTTCACGCACGAATTCAAATTCCCTGCAAAGGAACGACTGAAACGCCCACTGCCGCTTTTCAAAAGGATAATGAAACTCAACAAGGGAAACCAGAGAACGCCCCAAATACCCGAAGTGATGGCCCCATTGGCTTCACAAAGCCGTGCGTCCAATGAAATGCACGCCCAATAAAGTGTGGAATATTTAACCCGACCATCGCACTCACCACGCGTTCAGTGATCGCTTCGTTATCAACAAACAGGGGGTGAAAAGAACGCCTTTTTCGGGCATGCGAGAGAATGCAACACGGAGGATAGAACCATCACCAGTCGTGAATACTACCAACGGCGAGGATCCTTCTCGGCGTGCGAGGAATCCTCTCTCCCTCAAAGGGAAGGGAACGGCGGCTATCTAGGGGAAAAGGAGCACCATTAGAGGGGATAGGGTTTTGCGGCTAGGGAGCTGTCAGGATCTGGCAGTTGGACGCGCTAACCGAGGGACTCGTGTCGCCGCCGTTTCGATCGGGGATACGAGCGGGAGGCCTTTCTACGGCGTGAAGAGAGGCGTGCATAGCTGCTTCGATCGCTCTTTGCGCGGCCGCGTTTGCGCGTGGGATGGCAACTGCGCTGGGTTTTTGGTGCGAGCGTTGGGTTTGAACATCTTTTCGAACGCTATTCGTCACGTGGGAGCATAGACACTACGGAATGCACAGCCGCTTGCTTGCAGCTCCCTGATGGTCCTGAAGTAGGGGAGCTTTTCGTGCGCCATCTCGCGCAGCTCTCGGTCGTCCACCATCGATAGGTTTGAACTGCTCTGGGTCACGTCATTGTCACAGGGTTTTGGATTTGAAACTAGTCCGTCATTTGAGGCAAATAGGAATACAGTCCATGCTCGAATCGGAATCGATGATGGTATCCACGTTGGGAGCCTCGTAGTTGAGATTCTCCTGAAGGATGGTTCGCAGTTGGTCATCATCACTCTCTGAAGTGCTGGGAGAGGATGTGTGGGGTTTGGGAGTGGATGCTTCGGAGGAGTCGATGCTGATGATGGAGAAGTCGCTGTTGGTTTCTTCTGTGTTGTTATTGATTCCTTCCTTCTCAGTGTCAATGTTATTGATGGGATGATTGGAGGATGCATTGGCATTTGCAGTAGGGATGCTGTCACTGCTTTCAGATTCAATGCTATTCGTTTCATTCCTTTCACGATCACTCTCATCATCAGTACTGTCACTGTCATAACTGTCACTACTGTCACTTTCACTACTGTTACTGTCATAACTGTCACTATCACTACTGTTACTGTCACTACTGTCACTGTCATAACTGTCACTGTCACTACTGTCACTACTGTCACTTTCACTCCTCTCACGATCACCACTCTCATCACTCTCATCACGAACACCCCTCTCATTACTCCCATCACGATCACCCCTCTCACGATCACCCCTCTCATCATTCTCATCACTCTCACTACTTTCACTACTGGAAATACTCTCAGCCACATTATTATGAATGGAACGACGAATAACAGAACTAGAACTGCTAGAATCAGAAGAGGCGTCAATCACAGAATCCGATGGCTCCTCCGAATCAATCAACGAAGCGCGCTTCTTCTGCCCTCGAAAATGCACACTCTCCTCTTCTTGACTGCTCTCCTCCTTTCCCGCCATTTCTGTAGGGCCGCAGGGATGCTCCACCATCAACCGCGTGGGATTGCGCTTGATGGTACTCACGATATCATCGTTGTCGCTCGAATCAATCAGAATCACAGAATCCACAAGCTCCTCTTTCCGTTGCTTCTCCTTGCTTAACACCCCATTCCCTTCTTCTTCCTTCTTTCCCTCCTCACTCAAACGCTTCGGCTGGGAAAAGAAGTCCACGATCGTTGTTTTGGCCGGAACGTCGCTGCTCTGCAACTTGCGCTTCTTCGTCTCCACCTAGTCCTCACTTCGAGACCGATAGACGCAACCAGATGATGCAACGTCGCCTCCGCCGTCTCCTCCTGGAATTTGCAGTCCACAATGCACTTTTTGATTTCCTCGTGCGACAGCCAGCTCTCGTACTTCTTGAACAAGGAGGGGAAGAACACCTGCGACAGATCGCCCATTTGGCTCGTCTCCATCCTCCCTGTAGTCTGCAGAACACTAGGATAGAGATAACGAAATGGGAACGGAATTGTGACGAAGAACAAACACCCGCTAAAACGACCAACTACAAATGCAGGTCACACTTGTCATTGTTACAAAAGGAAACGGCATCGGGGAACATGGCGTGCGCATTCTCTCCCACCTTCGCCTCCTTTCCCCTCTCTTTCTGAAACGAGATCGGCTTCAGCCCCTTCGTCATCTCCACGTACGTCGCCTCGGAGATCGCCTCGTACGGCAGCTGCGGGTACTTGCTGTAGTCCTGCTTCGGGAACATCGACACGCCCTTCAGCTGGTACTGGAAGTACTGCAGCATCTGCGCGATGTGCGGACCCTCCGTCTCCGGGTCGAACGTCACCGTGCACGACACTTGGTTGTCCGCCCAGTACCGCTGCAAGAACGCCGCCAGCGACAGTTGCTCGAACATCGACACCTCGCTCTGCACGCGCACCGACTCGGGCAGACGGATCGGCATCTCCACCACCACCGTCGTGTCCTCCTGTCCGATCGCAGGCACCACCGAGTAGCCCGCCTCGCGCAACGGCTTGCACAGCGGGTCGTTCTTGCTCATGCGCATGCGACGGATGTAGATGCGCGACTCGGGGAAGTGCATGCCCGGCGTGGCGCCCGCCAGCAGCGACACGGTGCCCGACGGCTTCAC
>ERZ827156.1380-NODE-1380-length-29026-cov-4.338822_pt1 | contig 29026 bp, 34 predicted proteins | sample MGYA00519919_ERZ827156 | MGnify/ENA primary metagenome ERZ827156 (study PRJEB31778, sample SAMEA3449269) | human gut metagenome | biome: human gut; feature: human-associated habitat; material: faeces | place: United Kingdom | collected 2010/2012 ...
CGATTGACGGAGAGCGCGTTTATCACGGAGGTCCACTCGATCAACGAAGAGGGCGAGGACGAGGGCGTGGTGTACAGCGAGATGGAGTCGGTGCAGAACACCTACTCCGAAATCATGTCCCGCAAGATGCTTCACCTCCTTTACGGCGAGAGCGGCTATATATCCCCACACTCACTCTGTTGCGTCCTTCATTCCACTCCTCTTACACCGGAGGCGACATTGCGAATCTTCGTTCTCTCCGCGTGGACCAAATCCGCCGCTTTCACCGCGACTTCTACCGCCCCGAGAACCTCTGCCTGATCGTGGGCGGCAAGTGGGAGGACGACACGCCCCTTCTCCAAGCGGTCCTGGCTTTCGAGGACAAGATTCTAGGCAAGCGCGCGCGCGACGACATACCCCCGTACCAGCGGCCATGGACGGACGAGTCGCTCATCCCGCAGCACGCGCCGGGCAGCGCAGAGCCCGTGGCGGTGACGTAGTGATGTGATGTGCAGGTGGTGGTGGAGTTTCCGAGCACGGAAGAAGAGGGGAGCAATTGTCACGTGACGGTAGGCGCGCTGACGGTGCCGCTGAGCGACGTCAAAACCCGATCGATGTTGGAGGTGCTGCTGAGGTGGCGACGGCGACGACGACTGAGGCATAGCTACCTGACGGACTCGGTGAACTCGGTGTTCTTCCGCGCGTTCGTGAGCGAGCAGAAGGTGTGCGGCGCGGTGAGCTACAACCTGTACGAGAACTCCACCGCCGCGTACGAGGTCGTTTTCTCCAACGTGCAGCGCGGCGACGTGACGCGCATCAAACCCGCCTTCGACGCGCTGATTCAGGAGTATGCTTGTTCTCTTTCTTTTCCCCAGCATGCTGCGCGGCGGTATTGACGCCCGTCGGATGGAGGACACGATCCGCAGTCTGCAGCGGCGCGCGTGCAAGGAGCTGGAGGACAGTCCCGTGGCCACGCTCTCCGACCCCATGATTCTTCACTTCATGTCCCCACACGCCGCTAACATCACATATAGCTACGGCGACCGCTCGGGCAGCGCCGAGGAGTTTCAGCAGCTGCGCGCGCAGCTGGACACGCAGTCGATTCTACAGGAGATGCTGGCGGTGCCCGCCGCTGCCTGGCTCGACCTCCTCGCTCGCTTCTTCACGCCGCGCGCGGCGCTGTTCACTGTGATCGCCGTGCCCTCCGCCGCCACGGCCGACGCGCTGGCCGCCGAGGAGCAGGAGGTGGTGCAGAAGCGCGTGGCGGCGCTGGGCGAGGCGGGGCTGGAGGCGCTGGGCGAGCGTGCGGAGGCGGCGCAGCGCGAGAACGAAACGCCCATCCCGCCAGCGCTGGTGGAGAGTGTGGCGATGCCGTCGATCGGCGCGCTGTTCTACCGCGAGCAGTGCAGCTGCGAGGTGGTGGAGAAGGCGGTGGTGAACGTGTGCACGTGCAGTGATCAGGGTATGATGGCTGCGCTGAAGCAACAAGCCACAGAGGTGGCGAACAGGTGCGGGCGAGGCGGCGTTGTCAAGCGTAGTGGACTGCTGTACCCGACCAAGTGCATCCAGTACAACACGGAATTCGCCTCGATTTCCGTCATCCTGTCCACGCAGCATCTCACCGTGGCGGAGAAGCGTCTGTTGCCCATTCTGCTGTCCTGTCTGGAGGAGTGTCCCCAGCGCCGCGCCGACGGCTCGCTGCGTCCGCGCGAGGAGGTGATAGACGCGCTGTACCGCGACACGGTGAGTCACTCGCTCCAGCTGGGCGTGCAGGAGGCCGAGGGCTACTCGCCCAACCGCGATTGCGAGGGCGCGTCACTGTTGCTGGAGGTGCCGGGCGAGGCGCTGGAGCGCGGGCTGGAGCTGGCGGAGGACGTGCTGGTGCACGGCGAGGTGGAGGCGGAGAGCGTGCACCGCGTGCTGGCGCGCGCGGCGAAACAGCTGGAGGAGCAAGTGCACGGCGGCGAGGCAGTGAGCATGGCGCTGCTGCGTCGGCTGATGCTGCGCGAGGAGTCGAACTACAACTGCTTCGATCCGGTGCGTGTGGGGCGTGGCGCTGACGAGTAGCTTCGCACGCGCAATCAGATGATGGCGTGGCTGCGGCGCTGGGACCAGCCGGCGGAGCGGGAGAGGCTGGTGCGCGCGCTGCAGGCCGTGCGGGAGAAGCTGATCGATCCGCACAACATCCAGTGCGCGTGCGGATGATCGCTGATGTCTAGGCTGTGCATCGCCGCTGACTTCCGAAAGCACTCGCTCTCCGCGGCCGCACTGTTCGCGCACCAGTTCCACAAGCGTACGGTGATCCAGCCGGCGCCGACGCTGCGCGTGCTTCCCTCCAACCGGTTTGCGCAGCGCACGCCCGCGGGCCGCGGTGTGATTTGCGGAATGAAGGATGTCACGACCGCCTCCTTCAATCTTGTGATCCCCCATTCTTCGACGGACGCGCTGCACGAGCGCATGGTGGCGACGGTGGCGAAGAACGTGCTGACGGGGTTCGAGGGCCCGTTGTGGCGCGCGATTCGCGGCAAGGGGTTGTCGTATGACTTCAGCGTGTATTAGATATTTGGGGGTGGTTAGGGGTAGGACGGATCGACGCGACCAGGGCTTCTTGTACTTCTGCTTGGACGACTGCTCGGCGCCGGCGGACAGCTACCAGGCGGCGATGGAGGTGGTGGAGGAGGTGGAGGAGAATGGAATCTCCTCCATGGACTTCGAGTCGGGGTGCGGCAGCACGTGCTACGCGCTGTGCACGAAGATGGACAGTCCGTCGCTGGACGGAGTGGTGCGCTTCACGCGGCAGATGAAGGAATTGTCGGCCCTGGCGGAGCTGGAGGAGCTGTCGAAGATTACAAAGGAGGAGGTGGAAGAGTGCATTTGGACGATGTGGAAGGACCTGTTTGACGTGGAGAAGGGATGCTTCGTGATGACGTGTCCGCAGGACAAGGTGGAGGAGTACATGGAGGACTTCAAGGAGCTGGGGTTCGAGATTGAAGTGCGGGAGTACGAGACAGTACTTAATTCTTCTTTCGACTCGTGTGTTTGTTTCTGATTTTCATTTCGCTTCCGTTTAAGTTGGAGAAGGCAGGAAATGGATCCAGAAGCGAACTACAGCGATTGTGTGAATCGTCTCCTGAATCGCATCCATGACAATGCATCGAAGGAAAATGGCGTTGCATCCTCGTTTATGACAGAGCAGGGGCTGGTTCTGTGGGAGATGCGGAAAACGGCGATTACGAAGGGTCTGGCCTTCATATACAAAGTATCGAAAAATATGGAAGTGTTCAACACCTTTGGGAATGATATCATCCAGTGCTTCTACGACATTAGCAAAGTGGGGCATCGATGAGGACGTGAGGGAATAGGTCTCACCGGAGCCCATTCGGCGGCTTGCTCTCCAGTATCTTGATGTTGTGAAGCGGCAGTGGCTGAACACGCTCCAATCGGGGTACTGGAAAGCCCGTGACGTTCCGAACCCACAGGAAGTTCTCGATGCGGCCATTGTGTTGTACAGTCTCCAGTGCCTCAGCTCGGATGTCCACTTCGGCGTGGAGCTGCAGAAGTACGTGATTGCCGACAGTTCCCAGCTGAAGAAGTTTGAACACTGCAGTCGATTCACTGTAGATCCCTAGTGTCGGTGATTGATCTCTTTGGGTGGAACGCGAAGGAGGAGTGCATCCCCACCACGGTGGTGGATCTATGTACGAAATGCCACCGGCGCAGTCCGCGTCGAAGCACGCAATGCAAGTGATGATTTGCTTTGTGTGACTGATGGGTAGATTTTGCGGCACCGAAGTGGTTGTGATCACGCCCTATCGCGCGCTGTCGAACAGCCTGATTTACGGATTCTACTGCAAGATGGCGGGAATCGAGTTGGAGTGCGACTACGACGATTACTTGCGATGGCTGCCGTCGCTGCGACCCTACAAATCATCGAACGAGCTTCCATGGAAGGAATTCGTTGATGAGTGCTATCTTGTTTTTCCATCGTCATACTTTGATTCTAGATCACGCACGTCGTATTCACGCTTTCGCAGTGGGGCCAGTTGCGCCTGCAGATTCAGCAATTGCCTCACGAGTACCTGTTCCTCCACGAGCACCTTCCGCTGCTCCTCCAGAAGCAGGACGTTCACCTCGTGGGCGAGTTCGTGGAGTGTCTTCGCATCTTCGGAGTGGCGGAGAATGCATCGCTCATTCTGGAAGGCATGCACTTCCTTCTGGAGGAGCAGAACGCGGACGGGTCGTGGGACAACAAGAGGAAGGAGATGAACGTGGACGAGGCCTATGTGGCGTACCACGCGACGATGGTGGCGATTCAGGCACTGATCCCCTCCGAGTTCTCTGGGTTCGGGTGCATGAACGAGAGCACGGAGATGATCGTGTCGCGGTGGTATGGAGAGGAGGTGAGCGAATCGAGCGCGATTGAGGGGTAGTTTTTGAAGTGCCGTCAGATTCCGAGTCCGATCTCGACGAAGGACGCCATTCCCCCGGAGCAGGACTTCATGTACGATAAACGGCTGCAGCGCATGGATGACGACATCGACGTGATTCTGGATTCCATCGATCCCATTCTCCTTGCGATGGCTTCGAAGCAACGGCAACAACGCAAATAATCTGTTTGCAGCAAACACCAGACGGAAATAGCTAATACACAGCAATGTCAGGAAGAAGGTCTACAGAATAGTGCAGCAGCCGCCGGAAGGAGCTTCCGCAGTACGCTGTTCCATGACAAACTAAGCGTCACTTGTGTGGTGGAGAATCACATTCACAGCACGATCAAACACGGCCTTCAAGCCCTCCTGCGTCTTGGCGCTGCACTGCATGCAGCCGCCCGCGTTCAGCTTCTTCGCCATCTCCTCAGCCTGCAATTCACAATGCGGTAACACTCAAACCTCCTGCATCGAGACGACCGTTTCGTTGTTCTCCTTCAGCTTCTGCATCGTCTCCTCGCTGGTGATGAGGTCCTTCTTCGTGCCGACCAAGAACAGGGGAACGGGACGGGACTTGTCCTCCCAGTAGCTTTCCAGCTCCTTGTACCACTACCATCAATTTCGAATCGCAGCGCTCACCTTCTCGCAGTTGAGGAACGAATTGCGGCTATGGATCAAAAAACACGAGCGTTCGTACTCGACGCAGGAGTAGGCAATCAGGAAAATGTCCGTGTTAGGGTAAGACAGGGGGCGCAGCTGATCGTACGCTTCTTGGCCTACACAGTCAATCCGGTGAAGACATGCCCACCAGCAGTATCCCAGAGTTCCAGGCTCACGGTCTTATCGCCCACTTTCACGTCGACCTTGTAGTTGTCGAAAACTATCCATAACACGAATTTGAGCAAATCAATACCCGTAGGAACGTACTCTTCCGGGAAGTGATCCGTAGAATAGGAAATCAGGAGACAGGTTTTTCCAACGGCACCATCGCTAATGCCTCATGACTCGGCGATCAGGCATTACCCAACGACGACGCACTTCATCGAATTCTGTTCCGCCATAGTAGAATCGCGCTTGATCACAAAGAAACTGTTGAAATGGTCCGATCCAAAAAACAAAAAACCGCGGGAAACCCGGATTGGAGAGGGTGACAAGAACAAACAGGATATAGAGAAGAGGATGACATGAGAAGGGAAAACAGGACGGTAGGCGGCTCAGCGACAGCCATCGTCCTCATTGGCGCAAAACAGTTCCCAACTCATCCAACGGAAGTACAGAATCGCGAGAAGCAGGGGAAATAGAAGCAGCAGGAGAACACTATTCCATCATGCGAAGAGGCGTAACTCCACAAACGGCGGTGGAAATAGGAATTTATGCGAAGTATCCTGTCGATCCCTGTCTGAATCCACGAAGACTTCAGACTATGTGTCAATCGCGTCATTCAAAGAGCGCAGAACGAGTGAAATCGCCGCCGTGAGGACGAGGGCTAGGTGATGCAGCTTCATGCGGACAAAAGAAAAAGAATGCACGAAGAGGGACTCGAACCCTCGAGTGCGAACACATTACGGCCTTAACGTAACCCCTTGGACCACTCGGGCATCCGTGCTTTGTCTAAACGCTTCATCTCGCCCACAAAAGAGTGACTCGAACAAACAGCGCAACTCACCTCAATCGTCTTCTTGCTCACCTCCGTGTCCACCTTCGGTATGGTGAGCTTCAACACACCCTTGTCGTACATGGCGCTTGGCCTCCGCGTTGGCGTTGGCGGGAACCGACACCTCTCTGCGGAAGCTGCCGTAGTGGCGCTCCATGAAGTGGCAGTGGTCCTTCTCCGTCTTCTTCTCCTCCTTTCGCTCCCCCTCAATCACCAGCACGTTGTTCTGGGTGGAGATCTTGATATCCTTCTTCTCCATTCCAGGGATGTCCACGCACAGCTGGTAGGCCTTGTCCGACTCGGTCATGTCCATGCGTCCGAAACCCGAAAAGGGCGTGATCACGTCGCGTCTGACGCGCTTCGCCATGCTCTTGTCGTCCTCCAGAGCAAATGGGCTGTGATCTCGGCCTCTCAAGGGCCAGGTCATCACATCCTCGAAGCCGTCGAAGAAAGGATCTCGCAGAATGAAGCTCATGGTCAAATAGTGAGCCCTTGTCAATGCGGGTCTCCGCGCGAAACGAAGATGGTTGCTTTGATTGACGCCCACTTCCTTCCATCATGGTGCATTTCGTAGAGGGGTGATGTGCACAAATGCAAAAGCAGTCCCAAAAGGATTCTCAAGTACGCAATCACTTCACAACCATAAGGAACTCCACTCCATAGCAAGGAATCCTGAGGAAAGCACAACAATGCCCGATTCCATATGCCCCCATATCTGCAAGAATAGGGTCTTGTCTCAGATCAACGTAAAAGAGAAGTGCGCTCTTCTGTAAGCATCTCATCTTGTTTGTCCCCTTGTCCGCTCCGCAGTAAAGATTTCGTTCGTGATCGACGCCTCCCTGCTTCCAGAAGCCCTTTCAATCATCTCCATGGAGAGTATATGTGGTGAGAGCATCGTCGACGCCTATGTGTGTATTATCAAATCGATGATTGAGTGTTGCAAGGACGTTCGTTCCGTTTGGGATCTTGTTAATGGGTAGAAGGCGAGTCACAACGCCACGTCGCGATTCCATGCCGTAAAGATCCCTTCCATTTCCATCGAGGACTACGTGAAGAGGTGGGCTCAAGTGCACGGGGTTACGCGTAGAATCACCAAATACTTTCAGTGCAGCTATGAGTGCTTTGTTTGCTCCTTGTCCTACATCGACATGCTGCTCGCGGACCATTTCGTGCTGAATGCATTCAGCGTTCATCGCACAATCTTGGTGTCGTGGGCGTTTCTGAAGTGGGTGAGGAGTAGTGTTATGGAAGCCGCCAAGTTCTACGATGACTGCTTTTTTAACAATGAATTCTACGCGCGAGTGGGGGGCGTGCCTGTGGAGGAGTTGAATGCGCTGGAAATGGACTTTCTGTTTGCGATTCACTTCTCCCTGATCGTGCCTCTGGACGCCTACCAGGAGCTTCACAACGAGCTCTTTTTGCACTGCAGCTGCATTTGCGAGAACTGCCGTTGTCTCTCCGCGTCGTCGTCACGCGTAGATGGGCTCCACATTCCGCATCTGGATATCGTGCAGAAGACGCCGACCTACTCGTATCTCTGCTACTCCTCCACGACGTTTTCGGACAGTCGGTGATAACATCCCGTCCCTGTCCAACTGTACATTTAGCGAGCCGCTTGTTGCAACAAACAACGATTAGACTGGGGGCCAGCCGCACTTCTTGCCGCCGATCACGTGGATGTGGAGGTGCATCACCGTCTGCTCTATCCCGTAAGCGGATGGGGTCGACAATACGAGCATCAGGACCGTCGTTGATAACGATGCGGTATCCGGCCTCCAGACCCTCCTGCTTGGCGACGATGGTGGCCACTCTCATCAGGTGGCCCACCAGCTGCTCCTGATCCTCCTTCATCTAGGAAATGACGAGCGAAGCCGGTATCCAACGTAGCGCAGCTGCGTGAGGTTGCCGCACACCTTGGGGACCACGATGATGTGCACGGGAGCGCAGGGGTTGATGTCCCTGAAGGCGCAGCTCACATCGTCCTCGTACACAATCGTCGACGGGATGGTGTGGTTGGCAATCTTCTCGAACAGAGTGAGTTCCTTTTCCTCGGCCATTTGAAACAAAGAATGCGTCTATCCGCCTATTCAGCGCAAAAGTGTGAAGTGTTCGATTAAAGACAGGAGATGCGCAAGCGCAAACTCCCCAACCCAAAAATTGTGCGGTATTGATCCCGAAAGACCATTGGAACCTCACAGCACCAGAGTGCTAGGGCCTGCTCAGTCCCAGACCAGCCGCCTTCTTGATCGCAGCCAAATCCCCGCTAGGTAAGTATGCCCGAGAATTGGGTTTCGATTCTTCCCTTTGACAGAATCAACAAATTCATTATGGGTTGTCATGCGAGGGCGGTAGAGATCGTTTTCAAAAGTAGAGGTGCACTGAAGCATGTAGAGCCCTATTGGATGTAAAGAACCAGAGATATAACTCCATCTGATTTGCCACTACTCTGTTTGCCCGTCGATTGTTTTCGGCTTTTCCTTCCTGTCGTATAGATCTATAGCGAATAATGAGTGATCCGTCGAAGGAATACCGCATTGACTGCGGCACGATCAAGAAGATGGACATCGTGAACTTCATGTGCCACGAGCACCTGGAAGTCAATTTCGATAAAAATATCACGTTTATCACCGGCCCGAATGGAAGTGGCAAGAGCGCGATCCTCACCGCATTGCAAGTGCAAAATGGGAATGGAGGCGTGACGTCTAGGTGGCTTTTGGTGTGCGCGCGAACAGCACCGGCAGAGCGAACAAATTCGACCAGCTGATCCGGAAGGGCTGCAATTCGGGCGCCGAAATCAAGGTGTGGCTCCGCAACGTCGGTCTGAACGCATACAAGCACAGCGATTACGGCGACGCCATTATCGTGCACAGGATCATTCGCCCCTCCTCCAACAGAAGCATGCTTGAAAACGAATGGTGTCTGCGGAGACCCTCTCTCATCCGTAGGGGGAAATGCGTCAGTGATCGCAAGCGCGACCTCGCGGACATGCTAAAGCACTTCAACATAAAGATCGAGAACCCGCTCGTGTTCATGGAGCAGACGACGATGAAGCAGTTCATCCAGGGCGATGAGAAGGTGAAGTACGAGGTGCTCATGCAAGCCATGAACTTCAAATCGCTGGAACAGAAGTAGGTGTGTGTGGTTAGTTTCAGCGACAGTTTCATGCTCACAGAGGACAACCTCTCCTCCATGAATTCCATGCTGCATCGGTACAAGGACGTGGAGTTGGGGAAGAAGCGGCAGATCCGCGACGAGGCGATGGAACAGGTGCGCGCCGTGCAGCACTTGGAGGATCGCCAGAAGCAGATCCTCGACCTGGAGAAGAAAGTTGTCTGGGCGGACGTGCAGGCGATCGAGGACGACATTGCCGGCCGAGAGAGCGAGATTTCGCAGATCGACCAGACGATGGAGAAGATCCAGAGTGCCCGCGATTCCACGGCGAAGGAGCTGGAGGCGGTGCTGAGCGAGTCGGCGGCGGTGGACGAGCAGGTGCAGGCGGTGAAGAACGACCTGACGATTTACATGGGCGAGGTGCAGCGCATCACGCGCGAGCTGGACGAGATTCTGGCGCCGGTGGACGAGGCGAAGATGAAGGTGGAGAGGAACAAGGGGCGCATCGCGGCGTGCGAGCGCGACATTCGCACCCTGCGCGGGTCGATCGCCGCCGTGACGGAGCAGATGCAGAAGAAGGAGAACGACACGCGCAAGAAGCAGCAAGTGGAGGCGCTGCAGCAGGCGCTCAACGCGCTGGCCTCGCGCTCCAGCGTGCTGGACGAGGAGATCCAGCGCGTGGTGAGTGCGCGCGACGAGCTTCAGCGCGCGCAGCAGGATGTGAACCAGGAGCAGAAGGAGGTGCTGTCGGCCATGCGCGAGCGCAAGTACGAGCTGGCGCGGCTGAAGACGCAGTGCGCGGACCTGGAGGGCTCCTCGAGCGGGAGCCACCGCAAGTACGGGCAGAACGTGCAGAGCATGTTCGCGGAGCTGCAGCAGTACCGGCCGCAGCAGCCCGTGTTCTTCCCCATTGGTGACTACGTGACGGTGAAGCGCGAGTACGCCGAGTGGGCCAGCACCATCGAGTGCTACCTGAGCAACGTGCTGAGCGGCGCGATCTGCTGCAGAGGCTGCAACCGCGACATCAACAAGGTGCGCGAGCTGATGCGCCGCCACGGCGTGGGGTTCGCCTGCCTGGTGACGGTGGACTATCAGGGCAGTCAGGTGCTGGACCCGACGCGACTCCCACGAGAGGGTCCGACGATGCTGGACGTGCTGGAGTTCAAGAGCGAGGTGGTGAAGAAGGCGCTGATCATTCAGAACCACATCGAGGCGCGCCTGCTGGTGGAGGACTACACGGCGGTCACGCGGCTGACGGGCGACGGCGCGCATCGCCACATGGTGCAGTTCGTGAGCTCGATCGTCACGCGCAATGGCGACAACCACCGCGTGATCAACGGTAAGCCCATCTCGGAGGCCAACCGCCGGACGCCCACCGGCGTGTTGCAGTCCGACGTCTCGGGGTTATTGCGCGACCTGCGCGCGCGCGTGCAGGAGAAGGAGGCGGAGGTGGCGGCGGCAGACAACGAGGCGCAGCGACTGGCGCGCGAGGCGGGCGCGAAGCGCGACGGCGTGGCGCGGAACAATCAGGAGCTGCAGCGGAAGGAGGCGGAGAAGACGAGCGTGAGCCGCCTGATGAGCGACAAGCGGCGCGCGCTGGATGTGCTGCTGGGCGAGGACGACGCGGAGGAGCTGGCGGAGCTGCGCGGACAGCAGCAGACGCTGGAACAGACGCTAGGGGAGAAGGAGGAGGAGCGGCAGAAGTACGCGGAGGAGACGGCGGGGCTGGAGGAGATGGTGGCGGCGCAGGAGTCGTTGGTGAAGGGCGCGAACGAGCGGCGCGGCGCGATGCTGAAGAAGGTGGAGGAGACGAAGGAGCGCATCCGCGAGCTGAAGATGAAGGAGGACGTGACCACCACCAAGGCGCGGCTGGAGGCGAAGCTGCAGAAGAGCGACGAGGCGCTGGCGGGGCTGGCGAAGGACAGGGCGAAGAAGGAGGCGGAGACGGAGAAGCAGAAGAAGACGCTGGGAGAGTCACTGGCGGCGCTGAGCGCGGAGACGCGGCCGGCGGAGCGCGTGGACAAGAAGCAGTGCCAGGCGATGATCGCGAAGTGCAAGGAGGATCTGAACGTGGAGCTGGAGAAGCTGGGCATCCGCGACCTGGAGGCGTTGAAGCAGGCCGCGGCGGAGAAGGCGGCGGCGTACCAGAAGTGCAATGAAGAGTACAAATCGATCAAGCGGGAAGGACAGGAGATGGACCGCCTGGACAAGCGGCAGAAGCTGACGTACAACGAGCTGCGCAACGAGGCGCAGCAGCAGATCTGCAAGCGGTTCACGAAGTTCTTGTCGCAGCGCAAGGCGGAGGGTAAGGTGGACATCGACCACGGGAAGAAGCAGGTGGCATTGTCTGTGAAGATGGACAGTACGAACGAGATCGCCTCCTCGCAGGTCAGCAACATCCGCGTGCTGTCGGGTGGTGAGAAGTCGTTCGTGACGTTGTCGCTGATTATGGCGACGACGCATGTGATCGAATCGCCATTCTTCATCATGGACGAGTTCGATGTGTTTATGGACGAGGCGAACCGCGTGGTGTCGCTCCACACCATCATCGACACCGCGCGGCAGGAGGGCAGGCAGTTCATCTTCATCACGCCGCACAATCTGGAGACGGTGGTGAAGGAGATGAACAAGGACAAGGAGCACTCGAGCATCGGCATCTACGCGCTCTCCGACCACCAGCAGGGAAGAGCGCACTGAACTAGGGCGTGTTTGTTCCACACGGCAGATTCTTCTTGGGCACGCACTCCGTTTGTCTCTGTGCGTGCTGTCGTGGTGCGAAATGCCAGTGGTGATCCATCAACGAAGAAAGAAGCCCATCCGCGTGGCGGGGAAGAAAAGAGAATCCTGCTCTCTCTCTGCTTCCATTCTGTTTGTCTTGGCGCTTCTCACGCCCGTTCTGTACTCCCTTATCCGGAGCGCTTCGAATGCCAAGTGGGTGGAGTGGAACGAGAATATCGTTCACGTTCTGTCACGTAGGGGTTGTCCTCTGTGCTTGAGTGCGTAGAAACGGTACATCTTGAATGACCCCGTCGGTTTCTTCTTTCGTTGTTCCCGTTGTATAACGTGTGCAATGTGTGCACTATCGCCATATACTATACCATTCCGTGACTCGCCCCCATCGGGCTGTGAATCGTGTTCGCTTGTTTGTTGCAGTTATACGTTGAGAAGGGAAATAAAACAAAAGATCAGAGGAAACAGTCAGAATGATCCTGTCCTCATCATTCTCTGCCACGTCATGAATCGCACGCGTTTTTCCTCCTGTACGCTATCCGTTTTCTACACGCTTCTCATGTTTGCCTGCTGTTTCCTCGTTTCCTTTTATTTCCACGTATTCCGATTGTGTCGTGAGTGACTGGGTAGAAACAAGCAGTAAGAATACAGAAGGCGCTAGAAGCAGCCGCGTTTGATTCTCTTCGGCCAGCACAGGTCGTTATCCGTTCCTTTCCCGTCATGTGTAGTCATTTCTCATTGCAAATGCAAATCTGAGTGCAGTACCGCGTTCCACGGTTGGATGGCTGATGTCTCCGATCATGGAATAGAAGAAGAGCAACCGAACGGCTGCCCCTTTCGCCGCAAGCAAAACGATTCTGAAGCGATTGAAAGCACTGCAGTCTTCCCACTCCTATGTAGTGTACAGCTACTATCAGGGCGCTGGCTTCGGTAACTTTGTGAACGGTTTGCTCACGATGTACGCGGTTGCCATCTGCAAGGGTGCCGCCTTTAGGGGTGCGCTTCCATCTCTTTTCCTCACTGTGTAGTGGTGGACAATCCGTACAAACACTACTTCATCAGCTACATCCCCAATCTGATCATTTCCGGTTCGTCTTTTCCCCATTCCTAACACGCAGATGACGAGCTAAAGGCGCTGGACAACAACCAGCAGTACTCCATTTCCCAGTACGATTCCCACATGCCCCACGGATTCGATCCACTGTTTGGCGTGAGCAACGTCACGATGGGCGTGCTGTATGATTCCGTGAAGTATGTGCTGCTCCACTACAACGGCACGCAAAGATTGCGCAAGCTCGGTTTTCCCACATTCAGTTCCATCCAGACAACTGCGAACCTGTTCCGCAACACGTTGCTCCGCCTGTTGCTGAATCCGGTGCCGCGATTGTGCAATCGCATTCACAAGGAGCAGGCGGTGTTGAATGCCCGTCATCTGTCTTGCTTCCAGGTGCGCACGGGAGGCGCGTTGGCGAACGTGAAGGAAAACGTGTCCTTTTTGAGCGCGAGCCATTACCGGGATTTCGTTCGTTTGATGCATGCCTATGCGGTGCGAAACAGGCTCTACGATGCGGGAATGAATCTCTTCGTGAGCTCCGACTCGGATCATGCAATCCGCGCCATACGCAATCTCACCGCCGGCGATGTGTCCTTCTTCTCTCTCTCTAACATCTACCGCGGACACACTGCCTACAGTGTCTGGAACCGCACGACGGAGGCCGCGGACGTGATCTTCGGCTCTCTCCTCGATCTCTTCCTTCTGAAGGACTGCGACATGCTCATCGCCACCTGCGGAAGCTCGTACGGCAGCATTGCCATGGTGCTGCGGGAGCCCAACTCCTTCGCTCTCCCTCCGCTTCGGCAGATGAAGGGATGCACGGTGTTCCCGCCCAAACAGAAGGAGGACGTCCATTTCTTCGTCAGAGATCGGAACCGTATGCGCTCGTGTTGAAACCCTGTTTGTTCGGCTCACAATTCCGTTCCCTCATGTTCTGCGCAGCTGCAAAACCTCTGCTTCGCAAGTTGTCAGTGCAGCACGTCTTCCGGAGGATGTTCCGACCCGTGGGAATCGTCGGATTGCCGAATGTCGGGAAGTCGACTCTCTTCAACGCGCTAACAAAATCGGAGCTCGCGGAAATGGCAAACTACCCCTTCTGTACGATTAACCCAAATAAAGCCGATATCCTTGTTGACTTTGCGCTCCGTGCGCTCTTGTGCCTCCTTCACCTGCAGTTGTTTCCATTCCCGATCCCCGGTTGGACAAACTGGCCAGCATTTGCCATTCGGAGAAGACTGTGTATGACGAGATGCAGTTCATTGACGTGGCTGGACTGATCAAGGGAGCGCACAACGGAGAGGGCCTGGGAAATCAGTTTCTGAGCACAATCCGGCAGGTGAGCGTCATTCTCCACGTCGTTCGTTGCTTCGACAACACCGATATTCTGCACGTGAACAACAAAATTGACCCCATCAATGGTGTGATTCTCTGTTTGTGGTGACAGCTAGACATCGAGACCATCAAGATGGAGCTGCAACTGGCCGATTTGTCACAGCTTCAGAAGCAGCGAGAAAAGGTAAGTGTTATATTCCTGTTTCACGCGTAGTTACTCACCAAGGTTCGGAGTACTGCGAATTCGCCTCTCAAACCCATGCTCCAGATGATCGAGCGCTGCATTGACTGCATCAACAACGACAAGAGCCCGTCAACGATCCCTTGGACGAAGGACGAGATGCCCCTCTTCAAAAGCCTGCAATTGCTGAGTGCGATTCCCGTGGTGTACATCCTGAATACGTCGAATGAGGAGGCGGCCAAGGGCAATCACTACACGAAGGAAGTGGCGGCGTATCTGAACACGCCGAATTATGTCGTCATGTCGGCAGCGTTGGAGCAGGAGAGCATTCTGTTTGACGACGATATGTCCCAAAAGGAGTATTTGGAGCAGTACGGCGTGAAGGAAAGCGCCCTGAATCGCGTGGTGACGGCCTGCAGCCAGCTCCTCGGACTGAACACCTTTTACACGGTGGGCACGAACGAAGCGCGGGCATGGCACACGGAGAAGGGATCGACCGTCCAGCAGGCGGGAGGCCAGATTCACTCCGATTTTGTGACCAAGTTCATCAAGGCGGAGGTGATGCACTACAACGACTATGTGGAGCTGGGTGGGGTTTGACAATACACCTGACAACTAGGCGGGGAGGAGAACGTGAAGAAGGCGGGGAAGCTGTACGTGGAGGGGCCGTCCTACGTTTGCCAGAACTACGACATTCTCTACTATCACATTCGAAAGTGCCTTGTTTGTTGGTAATTCGCACCTCTTTCGAATGCAGCATCGGAATGTGAGCCGTTGATGGAGGTCGGGCCTTGGAATTCAAACTGAACGCTCAGACGTGAAGAATTGGTCATTTCCTTGATTACGAAGACGACTGTACGTACGGCATTGGATTCATTGTTTCTTAATTTGTCGGTATGGAGCGATTCGGAGCGGAGTTATGGATAGATGGTGTGCTATAACTGTGGGGAGGAAGGTCATATTGCTAGAGACTGTCCTCATGGTGCTCTTTTCCTTGTTTCTCCTTATACATAGAGAAGAGTGAAGAGAAGCTGTGCTTCATCTGCAAGAAGCCTGGTCACATCGCTCGCGATTGTCCCGAGAAGCCTGCTGCTCCCGAGGGCGGAGAGGCGTGATTGTCTGCGTTACTGCTGTGACTCGTAGTCCTGCCACGTTCGCCCCCAAGCGCAGATCGCACCACAGAAGAGGTCGCCGCGCCGCCGAACAGCCTGCCGAACAGCCCGCTGCGTGAGGGTCTGCTCTGTCGGTCATGGGTAGGGAGCAGGCCGCTGAGCCCGCCGCCGCTCCTGCGGACGCTGCCGCCCCCACTGCCGAGAAGCCCGAGGTGATCTGCCGCAACTGCCACAAGCCCGGCCACATCGCTCGCGACTGCCCCGAGTAAGATCGTCTCGCGCTCCTCATAGTCAGGCGCAAGCCTCGCAGAAGATTCGGTCCTCGCAATCTGTGCTTCCGCTGCCTGCAGCCCGGCCACATTGCCCGCGACTGCAAGAACGACGTGGTGTGCAACCGCTGCGAGCAGCCCGGCCACATCGCCCGCGACTGCAAGAACGAGCCCGTGTGCTACCACTGCAAGCAGACGGGCCATCTCTCCAACGCTTGCCCCAACCCCATTGTATGCTATAAGTGCGGACAGCCTGGCCACAAGAGAGCTGAGTGTCCCCAGGCCTAAGGCTTTCTGTCTTCGGCTGTTTGTTGCAGAGGATTGTTGTTTGCCCTGAAGGATGGAGGAAGACGCCGTTGTCCGTCGGGGCGGAGAGTGAGGAGTAGATCGCCGTGAGTCTGCTTGGCGGGACGGGCGTGGGGAAGACGAGTCTCATCCGCTTTCTGAACGGCCTCCCCTTCGATGCGAATCTGCCTCCGAGTCACCAGATAGAGCAGTCATTGATAACACTGAAGCGGATGAACCAGAACCAGCGACTTCGCGTTTGGGACATTTGCAGCGAGTGTGAGACATGCGATTGTATTCGTCAGTGGGTAGTTATGTCGATGTCCTGCGCTTCTCTGTACTACACCCATTCCGAGATCATCCTCCTCTGCTACGCGATAAACGATGCCGTATCCGCACGCATCCTGCTGAACCCTAGTCAAGCTATGATTTCGCGGTGAATGTGTGGGCAGAGGTGAAGAGAAACACGGTCAACGATCCGAACATCGTCTTCCTCTTTGTCGGGATGAAAAAGGACATGGACGACGAGCGCGAGGTCCCCGTTTCCGTGCTTGCAACACGTGAGATTGAGGAGTAGAAGGCGCGGCATTTTGCGGAGTATAACGGAATGGTCTTTTACGAGATCTCGCTTCTTTCGGGCGTGGAGAGCGTGCAGCTGTGCAACGCGATGAGTACCGGTAGCTGGGAGACGTAATGCGCAGTGACGCTTCTATACCAGACGCGTTCCGTCCGTATCGGCTATCTCCTCCAGGCGTGCTCCATCCAGCTGTTTTTCAAGCGAGCCAAGGACAAGAATCGCGCGGAATCGCTGCAGGCGCAACTGCGGAAGAATCCGTATAGCACGATTGTGAGTCTGTGGTGAGGTGGTGATGCGCAGTACTACAAATTGACGGAGAAGGAGCTGGAGGAGGAGATGGACAGACTCATCGGTCTGTATATGGAGTTGCAGGAGCAGAAGGGAGAAGCCGGCTATCGTTGCATGTTTTCGGAGCCGTTTGGCATTGTACCCTAAGCATCTTTTCTTTCCATGTTTCCTAAGAACTCGGCCGAAAGAGTGCTGATAGGAGAGCCCTTCAAGTGCAAGGACGCGTTCACGCTGTATGACAGCAAACTCGGAGGTCTTCCCGTTTCCTTGATGGCATTCACGTAATCGGTAGCTGTGGTTCACCGAAGTTCCGAAAGAGTATCCGTTCCATTGTGCGCAATGCGGAGAGGAAATGCCGCTAATGCTCCAAGTCGAACTGTCTCCTTCATTTCATGTGCAGGTTTACGACCCCACAGACACGTTAGACAGAGTGCTTTACGTCTTTGCGTGCAAGAAGACCAAATGTCAGCTCTCCGCGTCTGCTTGGCGCTGCATTCGCCAGCAGAAGGAGGTAGAAGAAGAGGAGGAGGAAAAGCCGCAGCCCCCCAAACCATCGGCCTCTTCCTCTCTTTCCTGGGACTTTGGAGGCAACTCCACGAGCTCTCTGTTCGGTGGCTCTCTGAGTGGAAACGCGGACATCATGAATCTGTTGGCGAAGATGGAAAAGAAGGAGATGAAGGAGGAAGCCCCCAAGACCGCTGCAAAGGAGGTGAAGATTCCCAGGGGAATTCCCGTCCGTGACCGAAACCACCCCATGTTCCCCGAAATGTTCATCGATGTAGCGATTCGTCGCCCTTTCCACTATAGGTGTTCGAGGAGCCGGAGAAGCCGAAGGAGAAGAAGCCGTCCAAGGCGCAGGTCGAGATGAGCATCAAGGGTGCCGACGGTGCTGAGGGCACGGAGGGCGAGGGCTACGAGGAGGACAAGAAGATGTCGCGCCTCCTGAAGTTCAACACAACCATCCGGCGCCACCCGAGTCAGGTCCTGCGGTGGTGTCGTTTCTTGAGCGTGATGCGTAGCATCGCCTACCCCAACGGCGAGCCCCTGAGTCCCGTCACCGCGCAGCAGACGCCCGTGCCGGCGTGCAGCTGCGGTTGTACTCGGGGCTTCGAGCTGCAGATCCTGCCCACGCTGCTGTCGTTCGTGGGCGACGACGACCTGAGCATCGAGAGTCTGAAGGACGCGCGCGAGTGGTCCTCCGTCCTTGTCTACACCTGCAACAACAACTGCAGCAACAACAGCGCAGTGGAGTTTGTGAGCGTGTTGCCGCCTCTGTGACCTCCTTGTTCAACAAACACGCCATTCCGCCTTCGCAAGAGCCTCGAAACGGACGATGGACTCTTCAATCTTCTTCACCTCGTCCTTCAGCTCCTCCAGCTTCTTCGCGTCTCTCGCCTTCACGTCCTCGGGCACCTTCACGTACGTCTCCATGCCCATCTTGCCCTCCAGCGTGTCCTTGCGGCCCTGCACCGTCTTCAGCTGGTTCTGCAGCTTCTTCAGCTCCTGCGCGAAGTCCACCAGGCCCTTCAGGTTCACCAGCAGCGTCACCTTCGTGTTCACGTGCTTCACCGCGCAGCTGTGCGGGAACTCGCCGTCCTTCGTCGCCACAACCTCGCCCGCCTGCGCCAGCGTCTTGAAGTCCTCGCTGATCGCCTTCAGCGTCTCCAGCGTCGCGTCGTCGGTGGTCGCCAGGTACAGCGTCGGCGTGTCCTTGCGCGTCAGGTTGTAGTCGCTGCGCAGCGAGCGCGCCTCGTGCACCAGCGTGTTCAGCAGCTCCATGTCCTCCTCCAGCTTCGCGTTCGTCCACTCCGCCTTCTCCACGGGGTAGGTCGTCAGCATGATGCTCTTAGGGTACTCGAAGCCCGGACGGCGCGTCACACGCTGCCACAGCTCCTCCGTGATGAAGGGCATCATGGGGTGCAGCAGGCGCAGACCCTGCTCCAGGCAGATGTACAGCGTCATCTGCGCCTTGCGCTTCGCCTCCTTGTCCGCGCCGTTGATCACCGGCTTGATCATCTCCAGGTAGCGGTCGCACAGCTGGTACAGCCAGAAGTTGTACGTCTGCGTCGTCACGCCGGCGAAGTCGTACTCCGCGAACAGCTTGTTGCACGCCGCGGCCGTCTGCGACAGGCGGCTCAGGATCCACTGGTCGCGCAGCGCCAGCGAGCGCACGTCCAGGTGCTCGATCTCCTCCTGCGTGGCCTCCAGACCCTCCATGTTCATCAGCCCGAACTTCACGGCGTTCCAGAGCTTGTTGCAGAAGTTGCGGTAGCCAATCACACGCTGAATATCCAGGTTGATGTTGATGCCCTGGATCGTGTACGCCAGCAGGCCGAAACGCAGCGCGTCCGCGCCGCACATCGGAATGCCCTCAGGGAAGTCCTGGCGCTTGCCCTGCGACGCGCGCTCCACCTCCGACGGGTCGAGGTTGCCGTGGCGGATCTTCTCCAGCATGCTCTCCAGTGTGCAGCCGTTGATCACGTCTAGCGGGTCGATGACGTTGCCCAGCGACTTGGACATCTTGCGGCCGTACTTGTCGCGGATCATGGCGTGCAGGTACACCTGCTTGAACGGCAGCTTGTCCGTCAGCTCCAGCGACAGCATCACCATGCGAGACACCCAGAAGAACAGGATGTCGTGGCCCGTCTCCAGCAGCGTCGTCGGGAAGAAGGCGCGCAGGTCCTCCGTGTCCTTCGGCCAGCCGAACACCGAGAACGGGAACAGGCCCGAGCTGAACCACGTGTCCAGCACATCGGGGTCCTGCTCCACCGTCACCGTCTCCGGCGCCACGCCCAGCTTCGCCGCGCCCTTCGCCACGGCCTCCGCCGCGTCGTGCGCCGCCACCCACACATCGTTGTCAACCACCTTCTCGCCGTCGTGCACGATCACCTTGTAGGCGGGGATGCGGTGGCCCCACCACAGCTGGCGGCTGATGCACCAGTCGTGGATGTTCTCCAGCCAGCGATACCACGTCTGCTCGTGCTCCTTGGGCAGGATCGACAGCTCGCCGTTGCGCACCGCCGCCACCGCGCGGCTCGCCATTTCCGTGCAGTCCACGTACCACTGGGGCTTCAGCAGCGGCTCCACGATGTCGCCCGTGCGCGAGCACACTGGGATCTGCATCTTGTTGTCCTTCTTGCCCACCAGCAGGCCCATCTCTACGCTTCACGCGCGCCGCGCTCGCGCACTCTTCAGGTCCTCCTCCAGCTTCACGCGCACGTCGAAGCGCATCATGCCCGTGTACGGCGCGCCGTTCTCGTTGATGCGGCCGTCGTCCGTGATCACGCTACGCCTCACGTGCCCGCGCCGCGCTCACTTGATGAACTCCAGGTTGTGGCGCTTGCCGCACTCGAAGTCGTTCGGGTCGTGCGCCGGCGTGATCTTGACGGCGCCCGTGCCGAAGTTCATGTCAACCAGGATGTCATCGCAGATGATGGGGATACGACGGCCGTTGATCGGGTGGATCACGTACTTGCCGTGCAGGTGCGTGTAGCGCGGGTCCTTCGGGTGCACCGCCACGGCCGTGTCGCCCAGCATGGTCTCCAGACGCGTGGTGGCGACGATGATCTTCTCGTCGGAGTTCTCCACGGGGTATGCGAACTCCGTCAGGCAGCCGAACTCGTACTGCTTGCCGCCGTGGCCCGGCACCTTGCGCAGCGTGCGGCCCTCCACGTCGATGTACTCCACCTCTACACGCGTCAGCGCGCCCGCACACGCCCTACCGATGTCGCTGATGGCCGTGCGCAGCTGACAGCACCAGTTCACCAGGCGCTTGCTGCGGTAAATCTTGCCCTTCTCGTACAGGCGGATGAACGCCTCCTTCACCGCCGCCGTCAGGTTCTCGTCCATCGTGAACGCCTCGCGGCTCCAGTCCACCGACGTGCCCAGACGGCGCAGCTGGTGCGTGATCGTGTTCGCGTAGTTGCGCTTCCACTCCCACACCTTCTCCACGAACGCGTCGCGGCCCAGGTCGTGGCGCGTCTTGCCCTCGTCCTTCATCAGCTGCTTCTCCACCACCACCTGCGTCGCAATGCCCGCGTGGTCCACGCCCGGCACCCACAGCGTCTCGCAGCCGCTCATGCGCTTCCAGCGCACGATCGTGTCCTCGATGGCGTTCGTCAGCGCGTGGCCCAGGTGCAGAGTGCCCGTCACGTTCGGGGGCGGAATCACCATGATGAACTTCTTGTCCTCGGGGAGATTCGCCGCGCGCTTCGCGTCGGCCTTGCAGAAGCCGGAGGCCTCCCACCACTCCTCCCACGCAGCCTCGACGGCGTTCGGAGCATAGGTGGCGGCCATGGGAGCGGAAAGGTCTACCCGTGACACTGCGCGGACAGCAGCCACCCTTCTTCTCTCCCTTGGGGGTCGTGTTCACGAACACGGGCTCGGGCTCCTTGGGCTTCTCCGCCTTGGGCTTCTTCTCGGCCTTCTTGTTGCCGCCCTCCGCGTTGTTGCCCTTCAGGCCCCACTATCCATTACCATGATAATCCAACGCACTACGGCCTTCATCTTCTCCTCCTTGCTCATCTTGGGCTTTGCGTTCTTTTGTTTGGCAAGTTTCTTCAACTGGCTCTTCGTCAGCTCCTTGGGAGCTCCCTCAGCAGGAGCAGGAGCAGCCTCCACTGGCTTCGGCGTTTCGGTGGATTGCACTTCAGGAGTGGTCCTATCACGCTCATTCCACTCGAGTACCCTGTACGTATCCATTTCGATCGGGAACAAGTCCGTTCAAAGATTATCTGGCGAGAGAATTGCAAAGGTGGGGAAAGAACAAAAAAACAGCCCATTTCCGCCCTTTGTCGAAACGACTTCCAAAAAGAGAGTGCTTTTCGCCAGAAGAAAAAGCGCAGAAAAGTTGCGTATTGAAACAAACCGGCTTCACTAAGTGTGGTAGGGATAGCTTTTGTAGAAGTCGGGCAAGTATTCCAAAAAGTAGCGATCCAGTTTGGAGAGGAGCTTGGTCGATGTCTCCACTCCCAGCGCTGCCCGCACTTGCTTCATTTCGCTCTCCACTCTCTATGCGGGATCGATTAGTGGTATTCATACGTCGCTGTGGGACGTGCGAAGCTCATTGTTGTCATACACCATGATCTCGATCTCTCCAATGGAATAGGTGATCTCATCCTTCTATGCTTTACTATTTCGTGCGAGAAAGACGCGCTCCAGGTCAGCGGTGGGGATGAGGCGCGCATTGTCGAGATCGATCTTCGTGTGGTCATTCCTACAGTGTTAGCAGATTTTATACTGAAAACTACAAACGATAGGAGGTTCGCGTCGTCTCAATAATTGCTAAAGGATGCATCAGAGACAGCTTTGCGTCAAACGAGGGGTAGCTAGCGAAGAAGGGGAGGGTGTCGAGTTCCTTGGAGATCGCTTCCTTCCCCTCCCTTTCGCTACGCCTCATCAACGAACTCTGCTCCGAACACGTAGTATGTGGTTCCTAATCCATTAAAATGATCTGGATCCACTTTGGGGATGTTTCCCGATTTGAGCTCCCATGTTTGCTGTCTCTGTCGCAGCCAAATGTTCCGCAGAGCGAGTTTTCTGTCGGAAAAATCATAATATCTATGTTTGATATGCACACATCACAATCACGTGTCAAGAAACGTCTTCTGGCCGAGGAATCGGGCATGACACTGGGACAGTCGCTTGGCGATGGTCTGCATCTCGTAGACGAACTTTTGCTCAATCTGCTTCTCATTCCACGTTTCCAACGCTCACTTCTAACGCGGCCATTTCGAGGATAAGAAGAATGTGAAGAATGCAGTTGAATGAGGTTGAGAAATGATACGAGAATTGAGTATGTAATGCACAATCATGATCATCTCCCTGCGTCGTGATTCTATGCATGTAGGCATACTCTCCATTTCATCCTCAATGCAGTGTGCTATGTAAGAAGGCGTGCTGCAAAAACGGCTCATCTTTTGGCACACCCATTGTTGGTTTTGGTTAGCGGGAATATGACGGAAAACGTAAAACAACAACAAACGGACGGAACTGCAACGAAGGGGTTCGGCTCTGCTTGGCATTCTTGATGTATAGGCAACAACCAACAATTCAATCCCTATCGGCGTACTTTTCTCTTCAGAATATCGTTACTGTATAGAGGCACGCGCCAGCTCCTCATGCTGGGAATTGAGGTACTTGCTCACCACGAGCATGAACGAGAAGGGTATTCCTTATTGTATTCTCTAACCAGCAGATTGGAAGTGTACATTTCGGAAGGACGCAACGTACCGCAGAATACAGCGGCACTCACACGTAGAAAAATAGCATGTGTGCAAAAACCTTCCACGTTTTGCGCTGGATCGTGTGGCTGGCCGCAATCCTCCTCAACTTTGCAGATCCCGTACTTGTTTCTTTCTGTCTGTTCCGTAGATCATAACGCTGGTGTATGCCATTTTGCACGCGAAACAGAGTGCAGCGCTCATTTGGCTTTCCTCCTTCGCGATTCTCTTCTTTGTCGTGTTTGCTCTCTCCATCTCTGTCTCTCTTTCCATCATCACCCTGCTCATCGTTGGTTTCACCGTTGCGCTTTAGCGTAGAACATTCTCCTGCGAATCATTGCCTACCACCTGCGTTCCGGAGTGGCTGCGTTTTCGACGTCCTGCGTCTTCTCCGTAGCGCCCACTTTTGCATTTTACTTGCAGATTCTCTCCTTTATCTCCATCGGCGTTGTGATCGTCTTCGAGCTTGTGGACGAAGCAAGAAACAGTTGCAAGTAATTGTATGCTATAACACCTCGTGTTTCTTCAACACCGCCAGGAATGCGTCCACTTCCTCCTCCGGGAACACGTTCTCCCCGATGGGCACTTCCAGGTTGTTGATGCCGTGGAAGTCCGAGCCGCTGGAGCAGAAGAGGCTGTGGAGATGGGCGAAATCGCGGAACTGCGTCGTGCCATACTCCTCTCTGTGGGACGGAGGGAAGCACTCCAAGCCGTCCACGCCATAGGAAAGCGCTTCTGAACACACTTGAAGGGGATCGTTGCAGAGCCAGGGATGGGCCACAGCGGCAACTCCCTTATAGGAATGGATGAGCTCGATTCCGTCCCTTAGAGTCAGAAAGCGGACTGGCTCATAGCTACACCTGAAAGGGGATGATAATGACCACTAGGGAGTATCCTGGCCTAAGAACTTGGTGAACGCTTCTTGGAATGTGGATACGTAGTGATGCTGCATTAGACACTCGGCGATGATGGGAAGACTCGGATTGCAGTGCTTTGTTTTCGCCTCGATTTCCTCGTACGGAATGTTGTACCCGTTTCTTTCCAGACGATCGAGGATCGTTTTGCAGCGGGTGATGCTACACGTGACCAACCGCCAAAACAACACACCGAATCGAACGAATGCGCTCTCCCAGTTGCGACTGCAGGGAAGAGAAGTCCGTGGTCTTCGGGAAGTAGCCGGTCAAGTGGATTTGGGGCTCGCTTTCAGAATAGGTGGAGAGCTCCACTCCGGCAACTACGGACATATCACCGTCTTGGAAGGAGGAGAGCTCCTTCACGCCATTCACGGTGTCGTGGTCCGTGATCGCCACAACCCTCATTTTCGCCTCGCGACATTTTGCCAATAACTCAGGCACGGACAGTTTCCCGTCTGAGAAGAGAGTGTGCAAATGAACGTCAATCCTTCTGAGATTCTATCCCTTATTGTGGTAATCGTTTCCTACTTGTGGATGCATTGTATTGGAGATGACTTGTCACTTGTTCACAACAAACATGGTATTACTGCTTCGCAGAAGCAGTTTCACTTGATTTGGGAGCCGGCTCGGTGGTCTCCTTTTCCGTCTTCACTTCTACCGTCACTTCCTCAGGCTTCACCTCCTCACTCTTCACCTCCTCAGGCTTCACCTCCTCAACAGGCTTCACCTCCTCACTCTTCACTTCCTCAGGCTTCACCTCCTCAACAGGCTTCACCTCCTCACTCTTCACCTCCTCAGGCTTCACTTCAGCAGGCTTCACCCCACTCGCCCCATCCACAGCCACGACGACAGCATCAGCAGCTGACGGCGCCATGGTCTTCATCTCCACGCTGCCCTTCTGGCCGGTCCGCCGCAGGTACCTCTCGCGGTTCTTGTACACGAACAGCAGCAGCACGAACGGGATGACCGTGTACAGCACGTTGCAGCGGAAGCCCCACGCGTTGCCGATGTACTCGTTGATGTACCCGATGACCAGCTGGATCAGACCGTTGGTGGCGCCGGACAGGAAGATCACCACCGAGGAGACGATGGAGGCGTCGTCGCCGAAGATCTTCATCAGCACGCACATGAACGTCGGGAACATGATCGCGATGAAGAAGCCCGTGAAGGGAATCACCCACCGCCCGTTCACGCCGCACAGGAAGCCCACCAGGTAGATCACCACCACGATCACCAGCGAGGCGAACAGACTCGTGTAGTAGCCCAGGCGCTCGATGAACCACCCGCTGGTGACGCGCGCCACCGCGAACAGGATGTAGAACATGCTGACGAACAGGGCGCCCTCCTTCGTCACGCTCAGTCCGTACACGTCACGGTAGTACAGCGCGCCCCAGTTAGATGCACCGAATTCGATGACCTCCATGAAGCCCAGCGTGAGCGAGCAGAGCCACGCCTCCGGAATGCAGAACACGCCCCAGACGGTGAGATGCGAGGAAGAGGCACTCTCCGATTCATTGCCTTCCTTCTTCGCTTGGCGCTCCTTCAGGGGACTGAACGGAATGACGATAGTGACGATCAACATGACAAACATGGCCCCCGCCAACGCCTTGTAGACTCCCTTGTAGGAATCGTTCAGCAGGCTCACCAGCCACGAGGCTATCAGCGGACCCACAATGGCTCCAAAGGCGTAGCAGGAGTGCATCAAGTTGAGGTAGATGGCACTGTTCTCAGTAAAGAGAACCGTGGCGAAGGCGTTGTAGCCGACTTCGAAAAAGCCGAAGCCCATCCACACCACCATAAGGGCGATAATGACAGGAACGAAGTGATTCATAAAGGGAGTAATAATGCAGCCGAGAAGGCACAGCGCGTGGCCACTAACAATGGCCGTCTTAATGCCAAAGCGATCAATCACAAAGGCGCACACCAGACAGAAAATGACGTAGCCGTACCAGGACATAGAAACTAAGTAGCCCTGTGCATCGTACGATACTTGAAAAATGTCCTTGATCAGTACGAAGGTGACCCCCTTCACATTCTCAATCACTCCGAAGAAGAACATCGTAATGTACGATGCAATCACCAGCGTTATGTACTTGCAGTCCACTTTGCTCGCCTCCTTCCCCATCAACACTATAGTGATGGAACACAAATCGTTTCATTCTTCTCCCCATTCTGCCCATTGGGTAGGATGCATGAAGAGATATCGAGTCTGGTGTTTGTAACAAGGAAAGGAAACAGCAGCTCCGGCAAGAATGGCATCGAGCTGGTTTGTATACTGCTATTTGTAAGGCATTTCCACAGCAGAAACATCAAGTTTTACCTCGGTTTCGTCAATCAAGTTAAGGAAGGGTCTGCGGCAGCGGGGACATATGCCGCGATTCGCCTGGTCCCTGTTCAGTGCGCAGTAGCAACGAGAGCACAGCAAGTGATACTTCTTTATCCGAATGGCGCAAGCGTTGCAGAAGAAGTCCCTCTAGGCATCACAGTCATCATGCAGAAGAACCGATCGATTACAGAGAAAGCGTGATTTGTGCCAGCGTGGCGTTTTCTTCGTTCCGCAGGAGAGGCAAATCCGCTTTGCGCTGGGCCTCTTCTTCTGCATCCACGGGTCCGATTCGGACGTTTCTTCCGTCGTCTACTATGCAAGGCCATCCATCCTCCTACTATGCTGTTTTCCGGGGATCCTTCGTTGGAAGATGATACAGAGTCCATCGCTTCTTCCTGCGTTACTACTTCTTGCTGCGAGGGACTGGGGAGCTTCTCAGGGGACGGAGTCGTTTTGATGCGGATCCCCTCGAAATACGTGTCATCGAGCCAGTTCGGACCGAGGATGGAGAACTCAATGCGTGAGGGAAGTGCAGGCTTCTGAGGTGATTTGCGTGATTCGCCCTTCGTTCTCATGAGGTGGATAGAAACATGATAAAGATCGCAACAAACACGAACTAAAAACACAATCACTACGCTTCTTCGCCGTGGTATCCCACGCTTTCCTCCAGCTTCTTGGCCGAGTCGTGGGAAAGAACGGTGTCGATAAGTTCCTCATTGCCCGTGTTGAACGCAACGTCCACAGCGGATTGACCAAAGGAGTTCTTCTAGTCGTAATCCCAGGAGCCACTCCGCATACGTCCAATACATCAATGTCCGGTATTGACGCAAGCAGGTATTTCACAACGTCCTGCTGTTGCAGTAATACAGCACGATCTACCCTTGAGAAGAGAGAGTAAACGCTGTACGCAGCGCAGTGTTTCCAGCATCATTTTTTAACAGGTGGCAACCGCTTTCGACGAGAAGCTTCACGCAGTCCCTACAATCACAGACAGCGAGAAACAGCCACAAGTTTCCGTTTGAGCACGCATTGTGAAGGGCGGTGGTGCCGTATTCATCTTGGGAATCGACGTTGAATCCTTCGCTGACCATCTTCTTCAACACGTCGATTTCGTCATATCTCGCTATCGTGTTGATGAGTAATTCGAAAGGGTACCAGCGTCGAGAAATTCCTGCAGGTTTTCCATTTGAAGAATGGGAGTGTGAGATTACAGTGCAATTGTGGCGCATCGCATTATGTGAATCCTTCTGATTGCCACATGAACCAAATACGAATCGCGTTGGGGATGATAGTGATTTGGCGCAAAAATGCATTGTGAGCAATATACAGGAACATACGTGAATGGAGGTGAGCGTAAATGGAGAGTGGAAAAGTGAATTGCCGCATGGGTGTTTTTAGAAAAGAGGGAACGGAAAGAAAGCAGCGAAAGCACCAACACCTACTGATGACCTGCATAGAGGAGAGATACTGCCAGTGATTGTCACATCCACAGTGCGCTGAAAGGCATGAGGCAGTTCCACTATTGCAAGAGATGGCATGTCTACTCATTAGCGCAGGAAGGAGATGCGACTATCGAGAGTGATGTGACGAACATCACGGAATGTGTTAGACCCACGAACTGTCTGCAGTTTGGGCAGGTCTGCTTATTATGCTGCACTGATAGAATTACTCCGCAGGACTAATTCTGTTGATTCAATGGCTGGGTCAAAAGAGAGAGAACTTCCACCAAATAGAATGGAAGTCAATTCAGGCAAATCTGCTTATCATTCTCACTCGAGAGATTCACCTTCAAACACAGCATGAGTACAATCACGGAATGAGTACCAACCACAGGAAAAGGATGCTAGCTTCGGCAAGTCTATTCATCATCGTCGTTTCAGTAACACACTGATCAGTTGCAAAGAGCCGCGAACGAAATTGAGTCCGCACTCCTTTTCGTTCCCCATGTTAACCGTTTCCAAAGACGGATTGTTCTCAATGACACATGTCGCGTACGACAAAAAGGAAGAATTCCAAATGGCCAGATGCTCCACCACCGGGCAGTCCTTCAGATAGAAATGACCGTAGCAACTCTCGCCATTCATTTCTCGGTGCCAGAGAAAGCAGTTGCTCCCAATCGCCACGTCCTCAAGCTTTTGCATCCCAATCAATTTCACTTCCTCCACAAACGCAAAGGAGTTTCTGTTCAGTCTTAACACACGGAGATTGCGCATCAGGGAGAAGTCCAGCGCCCTCCATTCTTCTCCATTGCAAGAGTTGTCATCCACAGTCAACTCCTCAACAAATGTGTGAAGGAGTGGGTTCTGATTCGTGATTGTGACTCTTCTTTCGTACTCATGCGTGTTGTTCACCCAAATGCCATCAAACACCACCTCTCCATTTCGGCCATATTGAACTCCGTTTCCCCAACACTGTCCTTCCCAAATGTCTCCTTCGTACTCCTTCTGCTGAATATCAGGGTAGAAGCTTGTTCCATAGCACACGTTTGTTTCCCCAATCCGAAACCCTTCGTACACCTTCTCTCCATCTGCGTTAAACAACACACCCCAACCATACGGTTGGTTGT
>ERZ827156.1381-NODE-1381-length-29014-cov-3.242653_pt1 | contig 29014 bp, 28 predicted proteins | sample MGYA00519919_ERZ827156 | MGnify/ENA primary metagenome ERZ827156 (study PRJEB31778, sample SAMEA3449269) | human gut metagenome | biome: human gut; feature: human-associated habitat; material: faeces | place: United Kingdom | collected 2010/2012 ...
CGAGTTGCCGCCCGAAATCAAAGTCTCTGTCCAAACGCTTACGGCCGACACTGTCGATACGCAGTGCCAGTTCCAGCGAGAAGCAGGGATTGGATTCAGGGACGGCTGTCATGGGTGTCATTATGCACAGCATTTAGAGAAACCACATCGAAGGAGCTGCCTTGCGCATTCCTCCCGACGACTGAAGTCGCAGGCTTCCTGCGATGTTGTTGTGATGATCAGAACGGCCAAGAGACCGGACTTCAAGGCAAAAACGAGAGCCGCGCCGGCGATCATGAAAATGCCGGAAAGAAGCAAGTATTCGGCAGTCCGGTGCTTCCGGAACTCTTCTTCGGTCTGCGGCATTTTTCCGAGCCGCCATTCGCTCCAGGCGAAGAGCACCAATACGGCGCAGAGGGCGCCGAGCAAGATTTCAAGATCCATGATGGCCTCGTTCTTTCGAATGTACCTGTAAGGAGTTGCCGTCCGGATGGATTCGCCCGTCAAAAAGGGACGAGTCGCCTACTGTCATCCGGAAAGTGCCGTCGTCGGTCATTTCCATAGTGAGTTTCTTTGCGTCGGCCTGAAGGAGCAGCAGTGCGTTGGCAATGAGGGCAAAGCGCTGCACCTGCTGGTCGTTCGGTTTGCCGTTCTTGTCAAAAACGGTGAGGGAAAGATCTTCCCATTCTCTGAGAACGGGCATGGCTTCCTGTGCCAGGTGTTTGTCGGCAGTGCGGTGTTCTTGATCCATCCGTCGCTGAGACAGCTGTTTCCGGTGCAAGCAAGAAACCGGCTCCCCACGCGCAAGATGCCTGCGGGCTTCTGAGGCTGCAGCCCTGGCTTCGACCAACGAAAACTCAGGATAAAGACCAAGTGTCAATTCCGGCCGTCGACCGGCGTCCGAATACCGAAGATAGAAAAAGCCGGCCCCGTTAGAGGACTTCCTCAAATAAAGCCCTTTGACCCCGTCGATACGATATTTACCGGGGCCAAGGGAAGCGGCTTTAGCGTCCGTGAGGAGGGTTGCCATAATGTCCCTCAAGCGACCGGCGAAGACTGAGAAACGGAAGTATCAGCCGACGTTTGCTCTTCCGGTTTGCTCGGATACACCACGAGCACGATCCAAAGCAGAATGGCAATCCCGGGTACGAACCCCGTCACCATCCACCACGGCGACCAACCCATGTCACGCAAGCGGCGGGCGACCGTGGTGCACCAGGCAAAGATGAGTGCGAGGTGCGAAACTGTCAGTACCCAAAGGTAAGAGAACATCGTCACGGCAAACCCGAGTGTCTGCATGTGGGCGGCGGCTGCCTGCGTGTCGACGTCTCCCGTGTACGGGTTGATGAAGGCGTTGGGGTAGTAGCAGAACCAATAGACGAGCGGCGCGTAGATGAGAAGCGTGAGGAGTACCTGCGCAGCCCAGAAAATGAGGAATTCCTTCCGAGTCGCGCGGCCGTGATGGTCAAAAAGGTGTCCCAAAAAACGGCTGACTCTGTGTCCCCACTTTTGGACGCGTTCGAGGAACGTGGGCTTTTCCACATCGGCAGTGTCGCCGTCTTCCAGGTGATCCGGCGTTTGATCAAAGAAACGAAACGTATGAAGGCGTTCGGCAAATTTGGGAAGCAGCATTTTCTGAGTGAGAGCAATAGGGCGACAGTACGGTCTGCCGCCTCAATGCTGTCACTCTACAAAGACGCTTTCTCGATATTTGCCGCCTGCCGCGCGGAATTCGCGAAGCTATCCAACCTTCCTGGCCTCGTTTCCGAAATTATTCGAAGAGCCTGCCGCCGATAAGCTTCCGGAGCCAATTCTTAATCGCGTCGCCGATGCCGGACGCTTTCTCTGCAATCTCGCTTATGTCGTTGGAGATGTATTCGCGAGTGATTTTGCCTTTCTGCGCCTTTCGGTAATCCCAAGGCGGCGTCGGGTCAGCGTCTTGCCACAATCCGCGACGGTTCGCTCGAGCCTGCTGTTCGGCGGTAAGGTAAGCGCGTCTCCAATCGTGGGACAGTGCGTTGAGGTAGTTGCGGTACGCCCAGGCATTGCCGCCTTCAAGCATGTAGAGTCCGGCGTCCACGTTGCCGACCGCGATGGATCCGACGATGCGGCCGTAGCGATCCTTCTCGTTGTAGTCGATCACCACATCTTTGCCGTCAATCAACCACGAGAGTGCCTTTTTGGACTGCTGGCCGTAGGCCTGATCCTTTTCCGGCGCATCCACGCCGCGCAGGCGGATGCGGTGCTTTTCGCCGTTTGCCGTGACCGTCACCGTATCGCCGTCGGCGACATGGATGACATGGGCTTCAAAGAGCTTCGCATTGACGGAAACCGAAGCCAAGAGGAGGACAGAGGAAGCGACGAAAACGGAAAGGCGGGCGTGTTGCATGATCGAACGGATCGCTGGGGATGATGCTGAAAGTTTATGAACCGAGCGATTATCGTAGCCGGTCTGATCAGCAAAAATTGCGCGGCAAACGATGCGCCTAAAATTTAAGCACACCCTGTAACTGCAACGTCTGCAAGGACTTTTTTCGTGGAAGAGTGGGTGTTTCCACAAGTTCTGGGGAGAACGATACGGGTTATGTTGAGGCTCGGACGGTTGCGTTCCAACGCTGCAGCAGCAATTTGACTTCAGCATTCGGCAACAGGACTTTGGTTTGGGGATTGACAAACTGTCCCCGGATATCGACGACGTTGCGGAGTTCCGTTTCTATGCTGGGCGGGATTTCCAACGCCTTAAGTATGAGTTTGAGGCGTTCCGGCGTCAGGTTCGTCGTCCCGCGAACGAGTCGTTGCAGGGTAGGGTTCGTCATGCCTATTTTCAGGCCAAAGTTGGAAAGCCCCATGTGCCGCGTCCGCAGGGTCATTTTGAGGAACTGCCCAAACGGACATTCGTAGCCGGGCTCTTGGTGCGACGCCGTCACCAATTCAGGCCAATTCTTTGGAACAGACGGCAGACCGAGCCCCTTCGCCAGGGTTTTGAGGAGTTTGGCGTCAATAGCGAGATAGCCTTGCTCCAATTGTCCCAAGCGAGCGGTTGAGTATTTGATCCGCTGGCTGAAGACTTCTGCCGACAGTCCTTGTTCCGATCGAAGGCGACGTAGTTCGGTTCCGAATGGCGGCAATGGGTTGAGAGTTGGCGCTGAGGCCGACGCTACCAGGCGATGGATGATTTCCTCCAGTCGCGAAGGGGGCTCAGTATTGGTTTCGCACGTGAGGGAATCGGCAAATGCGTTGGCGTTGTACCATCGTTTGACTGTGGCGGAGCGTTCGTCGGCGGACATCGTTTCGAGCCAGTCGCCGTTGGCGTCGAACGTGCGCATGACCTGTGCGGCTGTATCAGCGGAGAACCCCAGGGCATACAGAATGCGTCCCGCGATCTTTTGGGGATTTCTTGTGCGTCCGTAATCGAGGCGCAACAACGTCTCGCTGGTAACGTTCAACGCTTTCGCCAGTTGCTCCTGCGTAATTCCAAGCCCAATACGTGTGTCTCGGAGAAATTTTCCAAAAGGTGTCAGCCGCTCCTCATGGCCTCGGTATCGGCCGGGAAAAGGCGCTTGGTCCGATGCTTTGCGGAGGTTGTACCAAAGCGAAGGAACCGCCTCGAGCTTGAAAGCGGCCGCCAGTTGTTCCAATTCCTTGTCCGAGACGCGGCTGCCGAATTCGATGGATTTCATCCGAGACGGCGCCCAGCCGAGGCTCAGGGACAAGGCTTTTTGGGTCAAAGAAAGCTTTTGACGATAATCGCGAAGGGCTTGCCCTAACGCCGTTATTTTCGAGTCGGACGAGTTCTGCATAGCCTTGTCTCCAGCTCATACCTTTTTTACGTGCCCCTCGCTCCAACCGAGCGATATATTGATCTCCAAAGCCCAGTTTAAAGTGATTTGATGATGTGTCGGACGACGCCGAAGCAAATCCATTCCTCAAAGTCTGAGGGGACGATGTCTTTGAAGTCGGGGAGGCGACTTTCGGGGTGGAGGTATGGCGTACCGTCAGGCTTTTCCATGAAGCGTTTCACGGTGAATTCGTTGTTGATCTGCATGACGACGATGTCGCCTGCTCGAGGCTGGCGACTACGGTCGACGACGAGCAGGTCGCCGTCGCTGATGCCGGCTTCCGTCATGGATTCACCGCGGGCACGAATGGCAAAGGTCGCGGGATGTGTGCCTTCCAACATTTCATTGAAGTCAATCGCTTTTTCAACGTACCCTTCAGCGGGCGAAGGGAATCCCGCCTGAACTTCGGAAAAAGCGAGAGGAACGGCGGCGTGTGTCGTGGGGTGAATCGGCGTCAAGCCTTCGGGAAGCGGAGCGTCGGCGGGCGCCATGGTGTAGTGAGATCGGAGCGGCATAGGAAAGAAACAAAAAGGTTCGGGTCGGATGCTACACACAAAACGCGGAGGGCGTAAAAAGGGTGTCTGTAGATCTTTGTGTCTAGCGCATGATTACCCCTGGCCAAGGAAAACTGTGGGAAGAATGTTCATTCTGCGAAAAGTCCGTGCGCGAAAATCGCGCAGGCAGCGTGAAAAATTTTATTAGGGACAACATAGACTCAATTCCACGGTTTACAACAAATCATGGAATTTTTCATGTCTTTCAAACTCTCCGCTCAAGAATTGGTTCAGCATATCCCGACAGGTGTGCTGACCGCCTCTACGCCTCGACCTTACATCTTCAAAACACCGCTTTTTGCGGCCTATATGGCGAACAAGAAAGCCTTGGCTTATCCCGGCGGGCCGGATATCAATTTGAACTTCTCTGCGCAGAAAACCTTTACGGCATCGGCGTTGCTGGACAACCCGCGCCTGCACGACTTGGACACACTGGAAGGCGTTTCGAAGCACTTCCCGGCCTATGACAATCCGGTGTCGCCGGCACAGCACCTTTGGCTGCAGGCCTATGGAGAGGGGGTGTCGGAACTGACGGCTTTTCGGAAGTTGTCCTTATGGGACTACGTTTGTCGGTACGAAACCGAGTTTGCTTATGCGTACCCGCGTTTTATGGGAAAGGCCAAGCTGCTGGAAGCTTTTGCGAAACGAGGCGTGCCGTGCCTGCAAGGGAATCTGGTGCCGATTTTCAAGATCGGACGCGCAATGGCCTGCTATCCGAAACGAACTGAAGCTGAATGGGTGGCGACCTGGTGGCTGTTGCAAAAATATTCGGCCCGCTACACGTTGCGCACTGAACTTGTCACGCATCCGCAGAAGCCTTGGCGCCAGTGCATTTTGGATGCGTTGCAGATGTTCCAGGTGTTGGGGGTGTCGCCTGATCTCCGTTGCGTCATCTATTGGATTTTCTACATGCGGACTCATGGTCTGCTGGTGCGCCAGGCAGAACGCGCAGGACTTTTGAAATAATTTTCAGAGAAATGAACATGTCGGCATTACAAGACTTCGACCAGAAACTCTCCACGTTCATCAAATTTCGCCCGGCGCCCACGGCAGATGAACAGTACGGCGCATGGTTTGCGACCGTGTACGAATTCACTGAGAAAACCGCCCGGGCCGTGGGGTTAGCGAGTTCGGCAGCTACTCCGGCGGTAAAGGTGCAGCCGGTAGCTCCGCGTCCGTCAGCGGAAATTGCGTTGCCACCCTTTGGAAAACTGGCTGAGGCGAAGGAAGCGATTGTTGATCAGAACCTTCGGTATTTCGATTCCTGGCCCCGTTGCTGGAACACGAATCAGGCGGCTGATCTGTGTGATCCGGCACGCCGGGTAATTGAATGCTTGCAGTTGGGATCCGAGGATGAACTGCAGCAACTTCAGCAGAGGTTGGAGGCGGGCGCCGGGCGTCGGTTTCTTTTGCTTTTGCGGGAACGGTACGGCGAGGCTCTCAAAAGCTACGTGACGCAGCGAACGCTTCGTCTGATGATTGAAGACTTTTTGGCGGCGGGATCCCGTTTGGCACCTGCTGCGCCGGCGGTTGAACCGAAAGCAGCTGAAGCGGAACAGACGCAAGCCACGACATCTCCGCATGAGGTCTTGCCGACGGTACCCTCATCACAACGCGAACTTTGGGAAGTCGCGGCGCCCACGGAGGTTCCGGCAGATGCGCAAGAAGCGGAACCGGAGGTGGACACCGTAGGGAACCTCATGGCGGAAGCATCAACGCCGGGCCAGGTATTGTCGTTTCCTGAGCTCTATCCCGTGTCCGTCGAAAATCGCAAGAAGCTGCTCGTTAAGACCTTGGCTTCAGCAACGGATGACGAATGGGGCTTCAAAGACGGTCTCGCTACCTGTCCGGAACTCCTTTTGACGGCTGCGCAGGCGTTGAAAGACTTTTCCCTGAAGGAACTGGCGCCGTACCTTCGTGAAAACAAACAACGTGAGGAATTGAAGTCGATTCTGTCGGCGCGAAAACCGGAACATGCAGGGTTTGCTTTTTGGCAAGACCTGGCCGCTGCGCACGCGAAGTCGGAGGGTGTGACGTCGGATGTTGTTCCGATGGTGTCGAACGTGGTTGGGCGGTCGGTGAAAGCACTCGGGGCAGAGGTTCCATCAAACATCACGGAAGAACCGAACGTCTTGGCTTCCAAGGTGCTGACGGTCAAGCCGGACGGACAGTACGATATTCGCTACCGCTATCATCGGGAGGCGATGCGGGACTATATTCGAACTCTTACGTCGGACATTCAGTCGTTGGGGTTGGCTGAATTGGATGTTGCGGTACGAGCATTTAGCGCCGCGAACATAAACACGATACGGAACGGGTTTCAAACCGTACGGCAGCTCTATAAAGACCTTAATTACCGGGTCATAAAGACTGACAGCGCTGAAATTGTTCGAATTATTAATCCGAAAATATTGAATAAAAAAAGTTCCAAAGTTTTGACTGCGCGATCCAACGGACAGTACGACGTTCGGGCACGACTTACCCATGAGTCTCTTCGTGCTTATGTACGGGCCTTGATAACCGATATCAAGGAATTGGGGCTGACAGAGCTTTGTGTGGCTGAACGAGCATTTGGGGGAGCGAATCTGAGAGCGATTCAAAATAGCTTCACGGGTATGGCTCGTCTTTACGGACAACCCAGTTTGAGAATCAGTAGGGCGGAAAATCCAGGATTTTTATTGATCTTCAATCCGAGAAGCGACAAACGTCCCAAAAGTGTCAAGGTTCTGAGCGTTCAACCGAACGGGCAGTACGATGTTCGTTTCCGTTCCGCCCATGAGACGATGAGCGCGTATGCCCGATCTCTGATGGCAGATATGGAAGCGCTCTCTTTGTCGGAATTCAATATTACATTCCAGGCTTTCGATGAACCGAATCTTGTCAAAGTTCGCGCATGCTTCCATAACATCCAATACCGCATTGATACCGACCGCGTTTACAGCGTGAAGAGGACAGATAACCCGGACGTTGTCTGCATCACGTCGAAACCTGAATCGGAAAAGAGGGTTTATATGCCGTGGAAGCGACCGACAAAGCACAGGGCGTACGGCAAGATGCCGGTTCAAACAAAGCCCGAACTTTCGATGCCGAAGATGCGGGAAGCAATTGAGGAAACCTTGCTCAAAGGCTCGGCAACAATGGACGTGGCGGGGATCCCGGAAAAGGAAGTTGAAGAGTCGCTTCGGCACTTGCTGGATCGGATCCGATACACGGGGGCGGTAGATTACGTGTGTGCTGACGGAGTGCTGATTTTAGAAAAGCGAGCCGTCGCATAGCGATGCTGCCGGCAAGAGCGGGCGGGTACCGGAGACGGCCCCGCCCGTTTTGTTTGGAGCGAAGCCAAAAGAGGGGTCAGGGCGTCAGCGATAGATGCAACTTCAAGCAGCAGGTTGGATCTTCTTCTCGCACCGAATCCCTTCGGGCTGCTTCTGCGCGCCGATGAGCGTCAGAAATTCCTCAACAATGGCGATCTTTCCTTCTTCAATCGCTTTGTGAGACACATCCATCTCTTCATAGGTAATCTGAGACAAGAACGATGCCACGGCGGGAAGGGCGTCGGCTACTTCATCAAACGTTGCTTGGCTCATCGGGCCGGGAACGTAGACTTCCTTTTTCAGCGTCTCAATCACCCCGCCGAAATACGCCTGCAACTCCTCGCCGTTTTCCATGCGATCAGCCAAATACCAGCACGTTCCGAGATAAATGACGATGAGCACCATATCTCCACCCTTCTTCTCATGGAGCTTGAGACGCATGAGGGCGGTGCGCATCGTATCCACTGAGTCCCTGACGACCTTTTCGCCCAGCGTCATCTTCTTCAGTAACGACGAACGCATGGAGACGTCTTTGGGATGGTATTTTTTCTCGCGTTTTTTCTTGGGTTTCGCCATGGCGGTCGTAATGATTAGAAAACGCAGGGATTTTACTAACGATACAAGCGGTGAATAAGGGACGGTTTCGCGAAAGACACGAAAAGCACAAGCCCCGAAACGCCTCGGCCCCTAGATGCTTCGGGCTCGCAGCACACACCAAGGAGAAAACTGAGACGCATCTCTGCGCTGTCGCTGGCTGCAGGGGCTTTCGCGCTTTTCGCGAAGGGTCGTGCCCGGTTCCAAGATGGGCACGGGCAGAATCCTCTTCTTCCCTTGGTTTCGGTTCCCAAAATGCCTTCTGCTCTTTCGGCGATTATGGGGGCTGAAGCCAAGGAAGAGCACAATCACCGTTGATGCCGTCGGTATGCCGGCCCGATAAAATCGGAAACCGTCGGACGGGTGTCTGAAGCACCTGTCCGGCTTCGGCAGACCGTTCTTTTTTTCTGAGGCTCACTATGGAACTCGAAACTTTGGAAGCGTTGTACCGTTACTTTCCGCCCGATGATCGGAAAGCTTTTTTGGATTATGGTTTTAGGGTACTTCAGGACTGCTTCCGAATCAAAGGGTTTAGAAAAAGCTCCTGGTGGCACAACATTGCGAATCGCCAGATGTTGGCGCAGTTCTTCGAGACTAATCCCACGGCCTATCGAAAAATCATTGCCGAGCGAAATTTCACCGATTTATTAAGGCTCGAACGCAATTTTCCGAAGAAGTGCCATCTTTGGTCAGACTATTACCATTTGAAGTTCGGAGCGCCGGTGTTCACGCCCGATGAAGTGAAGGCAGATTTCAGTACTGCCATCGTTACTAAGGACTTCGATGCTTGGCTCAAAGATTATGCCGTGCATCACGAAATCGGTGAAGAGATCCGCAAATACTACCCGGCTATGCTTTTCTGGATACGCGTGCACAACGTGATGAGCCAGGCCAATACTCTGACGTTTGAAGAAGTCTGCGAACGCGTCTGGAAGCGCGTCGGGGCACAGTACCAGTGTCTTTTAAAGCCTGCTGACTTTGTGGCGGCTTTTCCGCTGCCGGAATCACTCAAGGAAGAATTTGCGTCCAGGGGTGAGAAAGCACCGGTTGCGAAGACGGTGCCAGCGCCCGCTGAGGCTGAAAAATCCCAAACGGATACGGCGTCGAACGAAAACCCCGACGAATCGACTCAAGCGAAAGAACCTTGCTCTCTGGAAGAATTGCAAACGCTGGCGATGCGGTTCAAGGAAGACCGTTCGCCTGATTCAGCTCAGCCGCTTTTGGATGCACTGGTAGACCATGATTATCACGCCTGCGTAACAGAATACTTTTGCCAAACCACCTTCGTTGTGGATCTGGAAAATCAGGAAGAAGCAGAACACGTATATCTCCTGGCGCTTTTAAAGAGCGAAGGGGCGACGCAACGTTTTGATCGGGAATTTTCCAAATTCCGTAAGAGTTTTCCTAAGTCGGAATATATTGAGGAAGTTAAGTCCCAACGGGATGCCTTCAATACCCGGACGGCGAGAGATAACCTCTTTCGCACCAAGTTTTACCGTACCTGGGCCACGGAAAATAACTTTGGAGGCAAGAGTTACAAGGAACGGCTTAAGCTTTTGAAGACCGGTTTGATGGTGCTCATGCAGACCAACAAAATCCAGGCATTGGAAGTGGCGAGCGAGAGTCTGCAGGCGGAAAAATGGGAGAAAGACGACCGTATCAGCCTTCTGCAGATGCTCAGCCAGATTTTGATGTCCCTGAAGCTCACGGCTCCGGCTGTTTTGGTGGTACAGAACATCATGGATCTCACCAACGCCGCCAACGTCCGGGCGGACGCGTGGGAACGCTTAGCGTACTGCCTCATTGCCGATAAACGCTGGACGGAAGTCGATGCTGAAGTCGCCAAGATGGAAGAACAGCACTTCGATGAGTTCCGTCTCAACAGTATTCGACAGAAACTGTCGGCCGCCAAGGAAGGCACGGCGATCAAGTCCCCGGAATCCGTTAAACCTGACGAATCGGAAACGGTTCTGCCTCAGCGGTATACAGGTACTGATCGTCCGCCCTTGGAAAACCTCCCGTATCCTCGCCGTTATATTGGTCTCATCGGGCGAATGTCCGGCCACATCAACTGGGCGCCGAAGTACATTGAAACGACCCAAGGCTGGGTGGCACTGACGCGCGATGAGCAGGCCTATCTCTGCCCCCGGAAAGGCTGGTTGTCGTTGCGGTTCTCGAATCCGTCGGCAGCGAGTGCGCTCAAAGCGGGACGGCTCGTAGTACTTGAAGTCACGGCCGACGATGTGAAACCTTCCACAGATGTGGACTACACGAAGTACTTGGAACCCCAGGTCGGGAAGCAGATTCAATTTCTGTCATCCGCCGGCGCGCTCGTCGTGAAACCCTGTGAGCGAGACGTCGAGCTGACGTACGACACCTTTGTGTCGGTGAGCAACCATCCGCAGGACAACCAGGTCTTTGAAGGGGAGGACGCGCTTCTGCAGACGAAGGAAGGCCTCTTGGGGCCGTTCAAACTCCGCATGGACATGGCGCACCGCCTTTATATCCCGAAGGTCTCAGTGACCGAAGCGGCGGCCGTCCCCTACCTGCGGCCGAAATATGCCGACAGCCTTCTCACCGTACAGGCTGATTCGCCGGATACCAGTGTGACGTGTACGTTGGCTCTGTTGGGGGATGAGGCGGCGTTTGAAAAGAGCACGGTTGATAAAGTCACCGACGCAGCGCTCATGCAGTTGGTGTCTCGCAAGATTCCGGAAATGCCGGCGATCTTGCATACGCCGGATTTGTTGAAGGTGTCGGACATCCTGTCGGATCCGGCGCACCAGAAACGTGTAATCGAACTCCTGACACGTTTGGAAACGACCGGTAAGTTTGCTGTCCAGGTACACTCAACCGCAGTGAGGTCGGTTCTTCGCGAATTGAAGGCTGAGGAAAATCTCGAAAAGCGGCCGTTGACGGAAGTGGTTCTCGAATGCGTGGAATCGTCGCCGGAACTGAAAAAGACGATGAAGCGCTTGGAAGAGAAAAAACAGAGTCTTCTCGAGCAGAAGCAACACGAAATCGACCTCCTCAAAAACATTGCTGACGAGAAGGAAAAGGAACTGAAGGCGCGTGCGGCCGAACTCGTCGAGGAACGCAAAAAACTTGACGAAGAAGGGGCGGCGCGCAAGACTTTCTGGGAAAAAGAGATCCAGTCGGTGGTTACAAGCGCCAAGGCAGAAATTGCCCGGTTCAAAGCCCTGCCGGAATTAGATCTCGGCAATGCGGCCGCAAAAACCGAAGTCCGCTCCGATCGCCCGAAGTCGGCCGGCGTGGATTACCAGCGGCGGGCTGTCACTCTTTGGGAAGCGCCGGCGATGACGGGGACGACCTCCGACATTCGCCGCAAACTCATTGAGGCCTTCCGGTCGCGGCGCGGCTACACGCAGGACGAGACGGTGAACCTCTTTATCTCGGTCGCGCAGAACTTTCTCACCGTCTTTTCCGGTGAACCGGGGAGCGGCAAGACGTCGGTATGCGGTTTGATTGCGGATTCGCTGGGGTTGCGCACGCCTGTGACCGGTGAAACGGCCTTGGGATGGAACAAACCGTCGGACTGCACGCGCTACCTCACGGTGCCGGTGGAGCGCGGCTGGACGAGTAAGCGCGACTTCCTGGGGTACTTCAACCCGCTCACCCAGAGTTTCAGTGCGAGCGACAAACGTCGTTATGACGCCTTCCGGCAATTGGATTATGAAACCGAGGCCAAGGGGCGGGCCAGCATGCCTTTTGTGTTCCTGTTGGACGAAGCGAATCTGAGTCCTATGGAATACTACTGGGCCGACTTTATGCGAATCTGCGGCGGAGACGATGCGGGCGACAAGGAAATCGTGCTCGGGGACAATCTCATCTGCCGTATTCCGGAACACCTGCGGTTCCTCGCGACGATCAACATCGACGATACGACGGAACCCCTGTCGCCGCGTCTGTTGGATCGCGCCTGGATCGTGCGTCTGCCGGAACCGAATTTCTCAGCGGCGGCTCAGACGCCGGTCAATTACGGTCCTGTGCTCTGGAAGGATTTCGTTTCGGCATTCGGGGAAGGGGATCGGGCACAGGAGCCCGGAGAATTCAAGGCATTCTTTGACGTGTTCCACGAACTCGGCATGAATGTGTCCATGCGCAGTCGACGGGCAATGGCGCGGTTTGTAGCGGTGGGGGCGACGCTCTTTTCCGGAAAGCGCGTGACGGCCGTTGACTACGCGGTGGCGCAGAAACTCCTGCCGATGATTCGCGGTAGCGGTCCGGCATTTCGGGAGAAATTGACGGTGTTGCAGGCGTTGTGCCGGAACTATCCGGTCTCCGAAGCCATCGTGAAGCAGATCCTTCTGCGCGGTGATCAGAATCTCAACTTCTACCAGTACTTCTGATGGAGGCGGCACTGACGGGATCCGTACGGATCCAACCGCTCTCCGAGAAGGAAGCGCCGATGGTGCTGGCGTTGCAAGGGGACGAAGTCTCCCTGCCGGATTCGGCGCCCGCTGCCCTGAAGCAGGATGGGCGGGTTGCCGTTGACATCACTCTCGCACCTGGGGCTTTTGTATCGTCACTCGTCGGACGATCGGCAATGTTGCGGCTCGCGATTGAAGACACGATCCTGTTGCGGCAGGCGGTCTTTCCGTCGGCGTCCGGCAAAGACGTGAAGGTAGGCCCGGTATACCTGCCGGAAGGCACGATGACGGACTACATCGGCGTCGTTTGCCTACAGGTGTCGCTCACGAACGACTTTGGCGTCACACTGACCGGCTTTACGGCGCCCTGCTTTCTGCAGCCGACGGACTCGACCGACAATCAGCGCCTCATGGGGATGTTGAAGGTCGTGCAGGAGAACGCGTCTCTGCTTGCGACGCCTTCTGAGAAACCGGGGCCAAGAGCAAAAGGTGCGACGGCGTACCTTGAGTTGATGGAATGGGTGGTGCAGGCGTATGCGCGACATCATCATTATTTCGAGAAAAGTGCGCGGTTTCGACTGCAGCAGGCGGTGAAACTCACGTCCGTGGCCCGCGTGGAGTCGGTAACGCACCGCACGTTGGAATATGTGGCAACGCATCCGGAAGAGCTTCAACCGGCTCCCGGGGAGACGGGGATTCGGTATCAGGGACGTTTTTATTTGCCGGCGCGCACGATTGACGAGACGCAGCAGAGAAGTTACGACATCTATGAGAACCGGTGTCTTGTCGGATTCTTGAAGACCGTGCTGGCGGCCGCCGCGGCTTTCGTGAACGATCTCGGAAAAGCGGGTGCCGAGGTGATGCCGAAAGCGAAGGGCATTGTGACTCAGTTGCAAGTGCAGATTGCGGTTTACAGCGGCTTGTTTGCGGTAACGGACGTCGGGGAACTCTCGGTGCTGCCGCAGCCGTCCCCGATCTTCATTTCATCGGCAGCCTACCGGCCCTTCTATGAACTGATGCAGGCATGGTTTGAGATGCAAAAGCCGACGGCGGCCGAATTGACCTTCTATGTGTCAGTATCGAAGTCGAGCCGACTCTATGAGTACTTCGTTCTAACGCAGATTTTGAAGGCGTTCGGACGGGAACCGGATGCGCGCAGAATCATTGCCTGGCCTCGGGCACATAAGCAGTATGGGGAGACGATCTGCAACGAGTACGTCTTCCGGAACGAGGCCACCGAAGTGACGGTGTTCTATGAACCGAGGATTTCGGCGGGGACGGTGAAGTCTGAGGAGGACACCGGGCTCATCCGCACCATGATGCTCGACATCGGTGAGAACGGAGCACCGCTGGCAGATCCGGACGGGGCGTACTTCACGCCGGACTTTGTCGTTCGGGTTAAGGATGCGGCAGGCGTGCGGTATTGGGTGGCGGATGCCAAATATGCGACGCTTCCTGTTGCAGTACGCAATTATGCGGCGGACGTGATGCTCAAGTACTTGTTGCAGACGGCGCCTCGGAATCCGACGGAGCGTATCGAGGGGCTTACGATTTTCTGCGGGAAGGATCATGGAGTGCGGCCGTTGGTGAGGTCGCTTCGAAATTTGGAAGAAGAATCCGGGAGGTCGCCGAAGGTAGAGGCTGTCGCCTTGTTTGAAGATGTGATCGTTGGGGAACTGGGTCTTGTTGATAATGCAATAAAATCAATTATCGATTGCTTCTAATATACAATTCGCAATGATTGAAGTATACAAAACGCAAAACCGCTAATAAGCAATCCGCAAATGTCCTGCTGTACAATTCGCAGATAAGCTGGTAAGCAATTCGCAACATAGTTGCTGCGCAATATGCTTTGAACGGTACTATGAGGAAAGAGAGCGCTATGGCGTACATACATCGCTGGGCGGAAGATGAATACAAACTGGCCGAGACTATTTTTAAGGCCATCATTTTTTCCGGAGTTCGACAGTGCGGAAAGACAACGCTGATGAAGCAATCCATGCCGGAAAATTCGGTGTTTCTGTCTTTGGATGACCCGGATTCCGCTCAGGCAGCACGTGACTCGTCTGCGGGTTTTTTGATGCGCCATCGGAATCGCTCATGCGTTGTCATTGACGAAGTCCAGAAAGTGCCGGAACTGTTTCACGCGATTAAAGCGGTGGTAGACACCCGGCCTGAGAAAAGTCAATTTTTGTTGTCGGGATCGTCGAATTACAAAACGATGCCCGCCATCCATGAATCAATGGCAGGACGTTTGGGAGAAGTGCGGCTTCGCCCCTTGACGGAAGGCGAGATTCAAGGGAATGCTCCTCGGTTTATCGAACGTTTGATGAGAGGAACCTTCGAAGACGATGTTTCGTACGAAGAGTGCAACAAGGCTTTGATTCTGCAAAAAGCGATTCGCGGAGGTTTCCCGGAGTTGCTGAATTACGATTCGCGCCAACGCAGTTATTGGTTTGACGCGTACAGCGATGCGTCTGTAAAGAAGGATTTTCTCGAACTGTCCCAGTTTCGAAAGCCCGAAATACTGCTCAAACTGTTGGAATTGAGTGCCGCGAATTCGAGCCGGATGATCAACATAACAGAAGCCGCCGCCGCATTGGAGGTAAACCGAGCTACGCTGAACGAATACCTGTCGGCGTTGCAGACGATGTTCCTCGTAGAAAAAATACCGGCCTGGCAGCCCCGGGCGGCGGATCGCGTATCCACAACGCCCAAGCTGATGATGTGTGACACCGGGTTAATGAGTCATCTCACCGGGATCGGAACTGCCGATGCGCTCCGGATGACAAGGCCAAATCGGATTTGGTTGGGAACCTTATTGAAACTTGGGTTTATCAACAGTTGGTTCCATTAACCGATTTGGGCCGGGATTGGCGGTTGTACCACTTCCGCAATCGTGTCGGTAAGGAGATTGACTTCATTCTTGAGCACCGCAACGGCGACATGATCTGCCTCGAAGTCAAGGCCAGTGAAGGGATGAAATCGGATCATTTTAAGAACCTTCGATGGTTCCGGGAGCAGTATGGGAAAGACCGCCGCATGAAAACAGTCGTGCTTTACTGCGGATGGACAGTTCATCAATATTCGGAGGATGAATACGCCTTACCCATGGCCTGGCTGTGGAAGTAAACCTGGATCACGAACTGTGATGAACTTCCGAACCCTGAGAAAAATTCCATCCCTTGTCCTTGACGGTTTCTTTGCATGTACCTGCACATTGACGGCAATACCTTTTACGCTTCCTGTGAGTGTGTCTTCCGCCCGGATCTGCGTCGCCGCCCTGTCGTCGTTCTCTCCAACAATGATGGGTGCATCGTCACGCTCACGAAGGAAGCGAAAGCTCTTGGTCTGAAACGCGGCATTCCGTATTTCAAAGCCAAGGCAGTCCTGGAAGGCAACGATGCGGCCGTCTTTTCGTCCAACTACGAACTCTACGGCGACATGAGCCGGCGCATGATGCAGACAATTGCGTCACTGCCGTCGCAAACGCAGTCCGCGAGCGCGTTCTTAAGTGGGTCGGGATCCCGACATGCGCCGGCATTGCACCCACAAAGACCCTTGCTAAGCTCGCCAACCATTTTGCGAAGATCTATCCCGCTTTCCGGGGCACTATGAATTGGAATGACTTGTCGCTCCAACGGCAGGCGAAAGCGCTTTCTTTAACCGAGGCCAAGGAAATATGGGGCATCGGGCCTCAGAGCGCGGAGAAGTTGAAACGTCTCGGGATCCATACGGCGCTGCAGTTCCGGGACGCGGATACGGCTCTCATCCGGAAAACTGGCGGCGTCACGCTGGAACGAACGCAAAAGGAGTTGCTGGGGATTCCCTGTATTCCGTTCGAACCCAACCCCAAGGAACGTGACCAAATCTGCCGTTCTCGCAGCTTCGGCGAGGAATGTACGACGTTGGAACCCATTGCAGTCGCTTTGGCGAAACACGTCGAAGAGGCGGTTGCTTTGCTCCGAAAACAGAAATCTTCCGCCCTGGCTTTGGCTACAAAAAAGCGGGTGTTGTACTGACTGTCTGAACTTTTGGAAGTCGGATAAGTGCTACATAGATAGCACTTATCTATCGGTTGCCAATGAAGCGACCGTCATGGTTTTGTGCAAGAAGAGCGAAACTCTATTTGGGGAATAGCCCAGTGCCTCGGCGATGGATTGTATATTTCGTCCGTTTTTCCGCATCGACAGAATCTGCTTCTGCTCAGCGGCGGAGAGTCCGCCCTTGTATTGAAACAACGGAGCCAAAGAAAAGTGTCCGGCCTTCCAGAGGCGTTTCCAATCGCGCACCGTCGACTCCGGGACGTCAATGAGACCGGCGGTACGTTTGTACCCCAGTCCCTTTTCGAAACATTGCATGGCTGCCTGTCGCTTTGCCGGCGGGAGAGTTGGACGCATAGACGGAAACAGGGCGCCGATATTGCTTTGGCGCCCTGCCTTTCAAAAGTTAACCAGAACGTACTACCAGACGTAGCGGAAGCCGACGTTCCAACGCCAGTTTTCCTTCACGTCGCCGCCGTTCTGCTTTTCGAGGTCGACGTAGGAATAGGCGTTGTCGGTCCAATTGAAGTTGGCGCCGACACCGATTTCGTAGTAGGTGCCACCGATGTCATCCTTCACTGTCGAACGGACGGAGGAATCCGAAGCCAAGGAAGCCGTGAATTCCGATTCACCCTTGAAGTCGTGCAGAACAGAGGCGCGGGCGTAGATCGTTCCCTTCTTATTGGGGAAGTGGAAGCCCGTGCGGACACCCAAGCGGCCGATCAAGGCTTCGGTGTCATCCTGACTGACCTTCACTCCGTTGGAGGTGGTGAAGTCGTCGCCAACGACTACGCCGTAGGTCAGTTCCGCCTGCGGTTCGACGAAAGCAAGTTCGGCAAAGGGCAGATGCCAACCGGCTTCAATGCTTGCGCTGTAGGCGTTGTTCTTCGATTTGCCGCTCATGTCGGCGAGATCGAAGTCCGCAGACAAGCGGCTGTACTTGCCGATCATGTCGACGAAGAGGCCGTTATCTGCGAGCCAAGAGCCGTACGCCGCGAAACCGAACGCCTTGTTGTCAGAACTGCCGTTGTCATACGTCGCTGAGCCGTCGGTGTAGGTGAACGCTCCGCCCACTTTCCAGCCGCTCCCGATGTCGTAGTCGGTTCCCAACTGCACAGAGGTGCTCTTGCTCGTCACGTTCTGTCGACCGTATTCCTGTTCGGAGCCGTAGAAGCGAACCCAACTGCCGATGCCTTCAGGGCTGTCGCGCAGTTCTCCCATGCGCTTCGAGAGATCGTTCATGTCGTGGCGCCAAGCCATCGTCGCCATGGCGGAAACCGTGTTGAACGCTGTGAGCTTGCTGTTGGAGCCTTGCGAAGTAGTGGTTTTGCCGGAGGCGTCTGTCGTTTGGGTGATTTCCCCCTTCACAGCGCCTTCTTTGACCTTTGTGGTCGTCGTGACAGACGAATCGTCTCCGCGATTGACGACGCCCGTAATGGCGGCGAGTTGATCGTTATTTTCAACATCGTCTGCCGTGATGCCCTGCGCGACAACGTTCAACTTGGATTCGCCCGACTGAATGTTGAGGCTGCCGGCGGCTTTGAGACCACCGTCTGTTTTCGTGACTTCAGTATTAACAGTGCCGTTACCGGAAAGGTTCTTAATGTCGACGGACGTAGCGCCTTCAGTCGTGAGATTGATGACGCCGTTGTTAAGCGTTACGCTGTTGAGGGCTTCTGCGCGGCTGTCTTTTACCGAGGTGTCGACTTCTGTCGGCGACCAGGAAGCGCCGTTGCCGAGAGTCAAGTTGAGTTTGCCGGTACGCATTTCTTCTGCGGGAGTGCCGGAGTCAATGGACGTCTTGCTGTTGCCGACCCAGGAAGAATCGGCATTGGAGAGATTGATGTTGACGGTGGCGTCCGTTGTTGTGCCGGAGGTTGCGGCGTCGTAGTTGAAGTCGACGCTACCGGTAAGCTTCACGATGTTGTCGCCGGATTCGTTGATGGAGACAAGGGAGCCCCCACGCGCCAGCACGGCTGTTTTGGATTCCGTTTCCAAAGCGCCGTTGATGACGATACGACCTTGACTCATCGCGCTTAAAGCGGTATCGGCCTTAATGAAGGTCTTTGCACTGTTGACAATGACAGTGGCTATGTTGGCAGTAGCGGTTTGGGTATTGTTCTGAGCATGAATGCCGATGCTGTGATCGCCGGTGGCTTCAATGTTAAGCTCTTGCCCGTTGATCGTCAGATTGCTACCGATTTGAGAGCCTACCCCAAGGGCTTCTCCGTCGGTTGCATTTGCTTTGATGTTAACCGCAGAATTGGTATCGCCGATAGTTGCAGTGGCGTTATCCCACAAATCGATGCCGGACGCATTTTTACCTTCGGCACTGATGGTAATGCTTTTTCCTAAGACAGTGGCAGAGCGAGTGCGCAAGGCATAAGTCGACGAAGAATTCCCTCCCTCATTGTTGCCATTAAGGCCTTTAACTTCGGGAAGAGACGAACTGAATCTGGCCTTGTCTCCAGCCAAGAAACCGTATGCTCCGGCAGATCCGACACTGGTGATAGTCACGCTGTCCGTCGCATCTGAGCCGATGTGAAGATCAGGGCCGGTGCCGTCTGTCCCAAACAGTCCGACCCCAAAGGCCGCATAATTGGAAGCGGATTCAATAGAAATCTGACGGGCATCAACAGAGGTCTTTGAATTCCTAGCATTGTTATAGATACCGTACGAACGGGCTTGGGAGGCGGTACTAGCGTTTTCACTGTTGGCTTTCAGGGTAATTGTGTCAGCTTTCAACAGTGCGGAGGTATTAAAAGAGCTGTGACCGCCGTCTATTAAAAGTGCATTGGCTTGAGCACCATCTACTTCTATGGAAACGTATAAATTGTTTCTCGCGTTCAGCGTGAGGGATGAAGCGATAGCGTTTGCACCTGAAGCTATGCTGGAATTCAAAGCAACGGCTGACAAGGATGCTTTCGGATTGTTGCCGACACGGAGTTCTATGTCATCGGCTTCGAGGCTGATGTTTGAATTCCGCTCTGCGTATACAGCTCCTCCCTTGGTATTAAGACTGATCTGTTTGGTATCGGCCCCGCCAAGACTGATGTTCCCAAACTTTGCGTGCGCACCATAAGTGCTGTCATTAACTTTAATCGTTTCGGCGTTGAGAGTTAAAGAAGAAGCTGACCAGGCGTAGCTTTTCGAGCCTGAATAGCCTTCGGCAAAGAAGGCATTTTTGACGCCTGAGATTCCGTCAACATAGCGCGAGGCGTAATCTTCAGTGACATCCTTCGTGGTGCCCTCACGGTGAGCATAGCCGGCTTTATAAGCATCGGCAGCGAATGCGGAACTGGCACCGGCAATGACGGCGGCGATTACCGCCGAAGCGATGATGGTTCGAGAGGTCTTACTTTTTTGGTTCTTTGAGAATTCATTCGCTACGACGAGTTCGCCGCGCGTCTTGTTGAAGACCACTTTGTAGGATTTGTTCATATCCCAACCTCGTTTCAGGATGATGCCGTGTGTATTGCTGAGTATAAAATTAGTTATTAGCGGCATCAAAGTTATCAAAATCAACCTATTCCACAATACCCCCCCCCCGAAAGGTTTTGTCAAGTTTCTGGCGTATTGAATTTCAATATACTGTGTGCTGATTTTTGAATGATGCTGTTAGTCGTCTGAAATTTAAAGAAACAGAGGTGTTGTAAAAGTGGGACAACAACAGAGTATATAGGGACGACTTTTGAAAACGTTGACGGTTGAGAAGGCGAGAGCAGATGATTCTCCTTGCTGAGAAAACGCAAGAAAAATCTGAACGAAGCCAAGGGAAAAGCTGAAGAATTGAAAACACGTTGGCAGCGACCCCATTACAGCCGGGGCCGCCTACCGCACTTTTCCTGTTAATCGAAGAAGCTCTTAACGAGCTTCAGAATCTTCAAAAGTACCGTGCCGAACACCACAAGCAACACCATCAGAAGCAGGAGTGTCACCCCGTCAATGTTGAAATTGATGGAAATGTCGCCGAAGCTGATGATTTGTGGCATAATGCTCTCGCACGAGGGAGAGGGTTTGGTCACCATGGTTTCCTCGTAAAAAATGACGAGGCTCAGTGTTGGAACCACTGAGCTTTTGTCGTTTTAACGCCGGGTTTTTACACCCAACGTGTTCCCTGGACCCTGCCGGAAGCATTCCAACAGGAAGAACTCTTAGGTGCTTCCGCAAGGGTTGCATAGAGTTTAGAACCGACTAGCTCAGCCTCTTTCGTGCTGATGATTATTCTATATCATTACAGCATAAAATCAAGCGAAATTACAATTTCTTTCAAGCTTAATTTGCTGAATTTTGGCCTTTTCCGCGGAATCCGCGCACCCAACGAACCAAAGTAGAAAGCGCCTCTTCTATCCTTGGCCCCGGTTCTAAAACTCCGGAGTCGCCATGCCGTCAGAATCCCTTGTCTGCATTCTCAAAAGCCAACGCACCCAGAAACTCGCCCGACGGTCTCAGCCGATCTTTGACAGTGGACTGACAGCGCTTTCTGAGGCCGACCGTAACGAAGCCTTTGAAATTGCCGTCACTCAATTCAGCTCCGAAGCCGACTGGCTTGTGAAGAAAATCGAAAAGCGCACGGGACACCTTTACGCCGGCATTGCTACTCAAACCGAACGAGAACTCACTGTCACCTACGACGGTACAAGCGCCGTAGCCCGCCAGACATTACGACTCCTGAAGACAGTTGACGATCTTTTCCTCATCTTGGACGAAGCCCGCATCCGTAGCTGTATTTCGCAAAGGGACACCGATCGCGTGATCCGGCGCACGGAATGGCAGTACTACGAATGGCTTCGGCATAACGGCGTTGCGGCAATGGGAGTAGCTCATGATTGACCTCCAACAGGCGATATTCTGGGTTTTGGATATCATTCTTTATGCGGGGCTTCTTGCAGCGGGCTCGCTGGGCCTGCGGCCGCTTTGGATGGAACCTTGGTTTTGGCTCGCCGAAATTTGCTTTGGCCTCATAGTAGTGGTGGCACTCCCGGTCGCCGTAACGGCGGACACTTTGACACCGTTGTATTTCTGCTTGGGGTTGATTGCGGTCATGGGGCTGTGCTGGTTAATCAAACGGCGCTTCCCATCGGATCCGAACGCCGTGCGCAAATCGGTTTTGGAGCGCTTGTTTACCTTCCGCCTGCTTGACGCCCTCCTTGGGCATTAATTCCGTCTCGCCGCCTCGCAAGCGGCGTTTTCTTTGTTCGCGATTTCCGCGAAGGGAGCTTCTGTAGCGCTGGGCCGGGCTTCTTATAGTCATTGGAAGTTTCTCTCTCGGAGTTTCCGGTGTTGCCGTTATCCCGTTGCCTTTCGATTTTGAAGACCGTTGCCATAGGGGCAGGGGCGGCAATGTGGCTGGCGGGCTGTAGCACAACCGTACCTACGGACAGCACCTCAGCACCCAAGGAACGCTTGGAAGTTGACATTCCGTCCGGCACGACATTGAAGGGCCTCATCGTAACCCCAGGTATCTATCCCGTATCCGCGCAATTCGCATCCGGCGGACTGCCTTCTTTAGCGGCGCCACCGATGATTCTGCGGATTGCGGCGAACTCACTTCCGGAAGATCTTCGGAAAGAAACGGACGACTGCTGGGCTTTGATGACTGGGTTCGGCTACGAGTCGCCGGACAGCGTACGGTTCTCGTCAGAACTCCTTTTCTGCACCGCCCCGAACCAATCCGTTTTCGAGGCCAAGTTCTCCGGAACAGTTGGCACCGATGCTGTCGGTCTCGGAGTGTCGGGGGCGCTGGAGAACTTAACGTCGGCAGCCGTCAACAGCGCCATTGCGCAATACGTCTACGCGTTGCCCAAAGTACTGCCGGAAAGTCTGACCGGCACCGACTACCTCAAAGCACTCTCGGACTTCGCGGCCGTCAAAGCTGCCGTCTATCGGCGCATGGGCAACCGTCGTCTTAACACGGTTGCCGTGAATGCCGGGCAAATCGTCGATCTCACTCTCCTTGAAGCCATTCGTTTTACTCAAACTCCGCTTAATCGCAAGGCAAAACCATGAATCACAGCTCCAATCCGCCCGTGGGCGCCAATACGTCGCCCACTAGCTATTCGCATTCCACGAAGCACCACGTCAACAGTATGGTGTTCACCGACGACCTGCCGACGATCTTCAAATTCGATGAACCGATTAAGACGATTCAGGCGATGGAAGAGTTCTTGGCACGACCCTGTCAATGGAAGTTGCGGAGTTCTGCGATGAAGACCGATGCCAAGGGGAAGTTGGTGCCGGCCTACCTCGAATATGCCGACGAACACAGGGATTGGATCGTGCGGATTGACTTTGCGGACGGCTACGCCGAGTTGCGGCCGCTGCGCACGTACTTGGTGCCGGAGATGCAGTCCGCCGTCGTGCGGACGACGAAAGAGCGGCTGGAAAAGCTCGACGCCATGTTGACGGCAAAGCAGAACACGGCAGCGGAAGAGAGCTTTCGGAGCATGGCGGCTTTTCGCCGGATGACAAGCGGGGACTAAAAATGCTTATGTATAGCGGGAAATTTGTTTTGACGCTGGCGAAGGGCCAGTACATTGGGGCAGAAAACTCGCTGTGTGGTGGGGACGAGATCGTGTTGTTTCTCTTCAACCCCAATCAAACAACCGAACGAGGGACGAACGAAATCGGGAACGTGCGCGTCGTCTTGTCGTCCGATGAACTTCGCACCGTCGCGGATTTGATTGGGCTCGTGCGCGAAGCCACGCCTTTGGACGAAGCGGAACGGAAGATTGAGCACGAGCATCAGTTCTGCATTAAGGATAATCCGGACGCTATGGCCATGTCGCATTTCACGTTCCAGGCCTTGCCTGACGAGAAGGGCATTTGCCTGAAAGTCTCAGACCTGGTATTCGGGGCTGACGAAAAATGCCTCGTCACGATGACGTACGACGAGGCGGGGTGCGCCGCTGATGCTTTCCGCAAGATGGCGTCGGTTCTGCAACTCAGTCGGTCGTAGGGAGACCCGCCGTGTCCAAACGGTTAACCGGAGAATTTTTTGTCGTAGCCGTGCCCATGGCGATTTTGATTTTCGTCATGGCTTATGCGACCTCGCCGATTTGGCTCAACTGTCGGGAGTTGCTTGCCACATCGCTGCCGAGTTTTTGAAAAGGAGTATGAGTATGACTAACAGCGCCGTAGCGACGGCAGAAAGCCTGGTAGAGCAGGTGCCGGACGAGGAAGATAACTGGTCGATAGCGAACTGCTTCCTGAAATACGTCTCAGCGGGTGTGATCGGCAGTTACCTCTTGATTGCGCTCTTATCAGGCGATTGGACGCTGCCGGAGGACAGTCGGCAGTTTTTCATTTTCACGTTGTCTTGGGCGGCTCCGATTTTCATCTGTTTGATCGGCACGCTTAAGGCGTTGGAGTTTGAGGGAAAAGTACGTCGGATTGGCTTTTGGTGTGTCGTGGCCCTGGAATTTGCTTGTGGCGTCGCCAGCTGGTTCCTTCAGCCGCACATGGGGGAACTGACGTTCTTGGGTAACAGTGCGACGGGAATTCCGGCCCATATTGCGTTGGTCATCGGCTCGACGATGGTCGTCGGCAGGGTGGCGAAGAAGGTGTTTTGGTAAGAGGAATAATCATGGCTTTCGTTCGAAAATTTGATGATTTAACAGCTAACTTGAAGAAGATTGTCTACAGCTTTTCTTCGGATTTTCTGGTTGACGAAAATTATTGGGTGGCGTCAGAATTGCGATCCGAAGTCCGTGTGCCGTACCCGGGATCAACGGGGTGTATCGATCGAGGTGACAGCCTCTTCACCACCTGGCACGCGGCTAAGGGGTATGAAGAAGTCGTGGGTCGTACCCAGCCGGATATGCAGGTGTACAAGGTTTTGAATCACAGCCATACCCCATATTCTGAGGTTCGGATATTCATGGAGCGTTATGCGCGAGGGGTTCGGGAAGACGGCATCAAGATGAATTTCTTGCCGGTTCATCCTGTGTTGCTCTCGCGCGGTTTGGAATTTCTGCTTGAGTACGAACGCAAGCGGTATTGGATTACCGCCAAGCAGTTTGGGCTGTTTTCGGACGAAAAAGGAACATTCCGAGAGACGGAAATACGGTTGGATTCGGACAGGCCGGGGAAGAAGGAACCGCTGGTGCTTCACGAACGGCTGTCCGATAACGAGTTGATCCGAATTCTTGAGGACGATGTCAAATGGGCATTCTGGAGTTCCATGAAACTCTTGACGGAAATCGGGTACTCGTTTGATGACAAGGCGGTCGACGAGTTGCTGCACGAAGACATTTGGGATTATTGATGCAGTCTGAGGCCGATATGGCAGAAGTTGAGAAAATCGAGCCGCCCAAAAGAAAGTGGAACTACAAAGACGTCCGTCGTGCGCTGGAGACGACGGGTACGGTGTTCTTCATCGTCGTGGTGCAGATCCTCATTTGCCTCATAGCCGTCGTCCTGCTCGTCTTGGGGCCGGCAATCGTGTTGGTGCTGGGATTGGTTGCGCTGACTACAACGCTATGGGAAACACATAGAAATCGATAGCTATCTCATGCTGATCGATATCTCCAAAACACGAAGAGTTTTTGAACAATCTCGAAAACTGGTTTTTAGGAAACTGGATTTAGAACAATCGTTAAGAGAGTTTAAGATTTCTACAGACTTCCGATATTATCAGCCGTCGACTTCCGATTTTATCGGTAGTCTGGATCCTGAAAATGGGTGCAAGGTTTGAGTAAGCACCTTTAGATTTTGAGCCGGGGCCAAGGAAGGTTGAGCATCCATTCAACGGTACGAATTTACTTGCAGCCATTTGCATATCAGCGGTTTTAATTCGGGAGGATTCGACCGAATTAAGCATTTAACCGCTGATAAATAAGGAAACATAGTTTCGCCGCCTTCGGTCAATTTGCTTGCGCACATTTGCACCTTAACAAAAACCCCGACAGGACATCGCATCCCGTCGGGATTTTCTCATGCGCCGCAGATGGGCGCCGAGTGCCGGACTACCAGCGGAACTTCATGCTGATCCGACCGCCGTAGGTCTCAACCCCGTCGTTGCCGGTGCCGGCCGTGAGGTCGATGTTCCACATCGTGCGGCCTTTGACGGCCCGCAGACCGAAACTACCCTGCAGGGGTTGTGTATCGATCACCGTTTGGTCGAGTCCGAGAATCGAGATTTCCTTGTCCCCGAGCGTCGGCACGTACGACACCATCAACTTCGGCGCCACGAACCAGGTACCGAGCTTCGTCGTGAACCCCGCAAGCTGCAGCGCCATCGGGAACTGGTAGAGATTCTGCTTCTGCTTGTCGATCGCAATGCTCCCCACCCGCATGGCCTCGGTTTCCAAACGAGAGACACGGGCACCGATGCTCGGAATGATCTCAAACGTCCCGAGGGTGAGGCGGTACTGACCGCGCAAGCCCAAAGAGTAGATCTTCGCGTCCAACTCCTGGGTAAGCGCCGTCTGAGACGCCGTAATGTCGTTGGTGTTCTTGAGGTACGCCGCATCCGCAACGAGTCGGAAGTCCCCGAAGTTCGTACCGGCATAGAGCGAGAAACCGTTGCCGTCGATTTTGTTCTTGATGTCCGAGTGGCTGCTCTTCAGTTTGCCCTTGTTGTACTGATAGGCCGCGCCGAGGAAGCTGTCGCGCGAGAAGGGCATATCAAAGCCGAAGGTGCCGTAGCCCATGTCGGACTTAAAGGAACCGCCGTTTTCAAGGTCGTCGGCCTTGTAGTGTTCACCCGTCACGTCGACCCACATATTGCCGCTGCGGCGTTCGCCCGCGATCATAGTGCGGTCGGCGACAGACTTTGCGAGCACCAGGTCGGAGCGGCGGATCATGGCCTGCACGCCCGTCGAAGCAATGGCGGCCAAACCGTTGTCGGCAGAAAGCGTATTGGTGATGGTGCCGTCGTCGTTCAACGTCGCTTCAATGAAGGGCGTATCGGTCGAAAGCGCACCCTGAGTAAGGCCTTCCACGATATCCGCGAGTTTCACTGTGCCGGCGCTGGCGTTTACGATGCCGAGCTTACCGTCGTCCGAGAACGTCAGTACGGAGTTGCCGTCCGCCGTAAACATCTGGCCGTTGATGCCGGACTGATCAACGATGAGAGCCGCACCGGACCCGATGGTCACGGTACCGGAGGTGGTTGTTGCGGCAGCTGTGAGGGTGTCGGAAGCGGAAAGACTGCCGTTCGTGATGTCGAGGGTTTCGCCGATGTAGAGAACGGACGAGCGATCCGTAAAGCCCAATTTATTGACCGAGGCCAAGGCGGATGCTTCGCTGTCGCTCAAGGTGACGAGGGCGCCGGATCCGGCGAGGATGTCGACGTTGAGTTTGTCATCCGCCACGGAATCTACGGTAAGGACGGAATGTCCGACCGTCGGATCGACGAAGATCGTACCGCCCGTCATGGCGAGCGTATCAACCGTGAGCTTGGCGCCCTTGCCGTCGGCTTCACCCACGGAGATGAAACCGTTGCCGGAAAGGTTTTCAATGGTGGCGGAGGCGTTGTTGGTGATCGAGAACCCCGTATCGTCCCCGGCGGATTCCGCGAGCACCAGATTGACGATGTCCGAGGCAGAATCCTGGCCCGCAATGGCAAGGGTCTTGCCGGCTTCGACGTTGACCGTCGTGAAGCCCGTGATGGATCGGAGCGCGGTGTCAGCGGAAATGGAGACGGTATCGGAATCGCTCTTGCCTTTACCGAGCGTGGCGTTTAAGAACGAGACGGTATCGGCACCGCTCTTTAAGAGCACGCTGTTGTAGAGGCCTGCGGTGTAGGTGCCGGAGTCCGTCAGAGAAAGGGCGCTGCCGGCTTCAAAGGAAAAGCCGTCTTTCAAAGCGACGGACGTGCTCGTGAGGCTTGCGTCGCCTTTGCCCGCACCGTCCTCAAACACGGAACTGATCTTCGTCTGCAGGAGGCCGTTGGCTTTCACCGTGACGGAGCCCGTCGTCACCACGAGGCTGCCGTCGCCCTTCTTGTAATCCCGGCCGTTCCAGGTGAGGCTCGTGGGCGACGTGGTGAGGATGATATTGTCGGCGGCAAGGGCAGCATCCTTCCCAGTGCCCCCGACCACGACGTCGTTCATGACCTTCCAGGTTTTGGAAACGGCAAGCGTGCCTTCCTTCACCTGGGTGGAGCCATAGAACTTATCCAAAGAGCTATTGAGCGTGAGCGTTCCGGCGCCCGTCTTCACGATTTCGGCGGTATTCGCCTTACCGTCCACGGCAATGGAGGAGGCGATGGAATCCATGTTGCCCGTGGCGCCCGTCGTGCCGATGGTAAGCGACGCATTCTCGGCGATGTTGAATTCGGCGGACGAATCGCGGTCAAGGAAGAGGAAACCGCCGGCGGCTGTCGAAACGGTGCCGTAGAGGCCGTAGTAGGTGTTGGGATCCGAAGAGACGACGTTGTTGCCGCTGTAGGTGAGGTTCTGCCCTTTGGTGACTTCGAACGTCAGGGCGGACGCGAGCGTCCCGTCCGTTTCGTTTTTCACGGCGTCCTGATAGATGGCTCCGCCCGCTGCGAGCGTTTCCCCCGTCGCCTTGATGACGTTGTTCGTGAAGATCGTGTCGCGGAAGGTGTTGTGGCCGTTTTTAACCATGACGGCGCCGCCCAAGGCGTTGGAAGCCTTGGTGTCGGCGTCGGACGCGGAATCAGCGAGTGCTGTCGAAAGCACAGTGTTGCCGGAAATCACGGCGTCGGCAATGGTGGCATTCGTCTGGTAGAGGTCAAAAAGCCCGCCGAAAAGGCCTTCGTCGGCTTTGATCGTATTGTCGGCGCCGATGAAGCCCGTAGAAGTGCCTGAGAGCTTATAGAGGTCATAAACGCCGCCCCAGCCGGAAGCGGTGAATGACTCGCCCTGGATATTGGCGAGGTCGGAAACGGCGGAAAGGGAAACGGACGCTTGGGCGGCAGAAAGCGTCAGCGCAACGAGTGCGGCTGCTGCCGTGAGGCGTTTGGGAGTGAGACAAGATGGCATGTATTTCTCCGGAGAAAAGAGCCTGGAAAGCCGCTGTGCACGTGCGGCATGAAAGACCATGGTAGAAAGCCGGAGAGGCGAGAAAAAAGGGGTGTTAAGCGGAAAGCGCAAAGGGCAAAAACAAAGGGAACCCGGTTCCCGGCCGGATTCCCTTTGTCCCCTAAGAGCACCATAAAGAGACCGATTCCCTTTTCGATCCCATACTTCGAGTCTGCAATGTAGTATAACGTTCTGCAAATAAAGCCATTAAATAGCTGGTTCTGGTATAATTGGAGGCTCCTCATCTACTGGAGCCTCCTCATGCCTCGCGGCCGCCCCATCGTTACCCCTCTAACCCTCACTCCAGAAC
>ERZ827156.1384-NODE-1384-length-28969-cov-5.426783_pt1 | contig 28969 bp, 44 predicted proteins | sample MGYA00519919_ERZ827156 | MGnify/ENA primary metagenome ERZ827156 (study PRJEB31778, sample SAMEA3449269) | human gut metagenome | biome: human gut; feature: human-associated habitat; material: faeces | place: United Kingdom | collected 2010/2012 ...
AGGCTGAGGAGAGACGCATCCGCGAGTACGTCCGCCCCCAGTTCAAGGGTGTAGGTGGTGCATAGCGGGTGTGATGCATTAGGATCGCAACTAAGCTGTGTTTGGCTTGTAGTAATATGGAGTGTCCTGTTTGGTCCAAACACCGTACACACCACAGTTTTCCACGAGGGACGCCTTCTCCCGATCCTTCCTCACCACGAAGAGCACACTGACGATTGTCGCCATTACACAAACGATTAAAGCGAGCGTGATCACGGATGTCAGGAGTGTCCGCCTTGCTACTCGTAAGCACTCTCTTCTGGCTTCCACAGGTGGAGGCGCACACATTCTCCACGCAGGAGTACTCCGCATCGCAGTCCTCGTTGCTGTTGCACTTTTGGTTGTACCTGCACTTCGTGCTGCAGCTCCCGCCGCAGTCCAAGTCACTCTCGTCGGCATCCAGAATGCCGTTGTAGCAGCTCCAGCTCCCCGGCTCCTCCTGCAACGCCACGTACAGCGGCTACGTTTAAATACCGCAGCAGTCCTCACTTCCACCGTGGTGACGCCCGTGCCCACACGCAGCACATCGCGCAGACCACCCTCACGCAGACTCTCCGTCAGTCGGCAGAACGCCGTCTCGCCGTCCGTCTTCGCCACAGCCACCGTCAGCACCACGCGCACCTCCCCGCGCACCTCCTCCGACTGGCCTGCCGACGGGTTGTTCTGCGTGTCCGCGTGCTTCTGGCGCGTAGGCAGTTCCGTCTGCAGGAAGGTCCACTGCCGCAGCTGCACGCGCGAGACGGGCAGCAACAGCGGCTGCGCCACGGCTACGCGTTAGCGAAGTGGGCAAGCCCCACCCTGGTGCAGTGCCGTCTGCAAGAACTGCTCGCAGTCGGCGGCGCGGTCGAAGGACCCGGACAGCGCGAGCGTGAGGTGAATCAGACTGCGGGCGGAGTCCGCCGCGTCCACCGCCTCCTCCACCACCCGCTCACAGGCAGTGCCGCCATAGCCCTGATGGCACACGCACTTGCCCTGGAGACACTCGCCGTGCTGGCCGCACTCCGCCCTTCCCAGCGCCGCGTTGGCCAGCGCCCACCCCAGCGGACACGTTAGGGTCCCCTGCGCGCCGGGCGTTTCAAACTGAAAGTGCGTAGGCGCGATGACGGTGCCGAAGTCTTCTCTCCCCGCAACGAACACGTCGTAGCGCGTGGCCGGCTTCAGCGAGGAGAAGTCGACGGTGTGGCGGTTGATGCCGCTCTGCAGCAAGTCTGTGCCGTGGAGCCAGATGTCCTTGAAGGTGGGAGTGACGGTCGAGGAGGCTGCGAGAACCGCTTTGAAGTGCGCCTTGCCTGAGGCGACGAGTGTGAACTAGGCGTGATGCGGAGCAAAAGGGGCCACTCGTGCTTGCGTCTGGTCCAGTTTGCTGAGTTCGGAGGAGATGACGGAGATGCCGAAGTACTGGAAGGAAATCGATGGGGGCACTGCGAGACGCTGCTGGGTAGTGGACTGGATGAGCTTCGAAAGGGTGATTTGGATAAGACCCGCTTCGACAGGGATGACTTGGAGTTGGAAGGACTTCTCGCCCTGCCGCTCGAGGCTCATCACGTACGCATTGGTACACTAGGGTACACTGCAAGAATAAAAATACGAGGACTTGGGAAGCGTCGAACTCCTTCACGGGCTGCGAAAAGGAGAGAGTGATGGGGATCGGACTCTGCTTGGTTTCAAATCCCTCCGTAGATGTGAATTCAGCGGAAAAGGAAGAGGACACTAGAATGAACAGGATGACCGAGGAATACATGTTTCAAAGAAGATGAGAGGCCGGATGTCGATGGATAGGACAAAAATGGGAAGGAATAGTACAAGGGGCAGGTTGTTCTTCATTCACGTTGCGAAGTGTTTGTCTGTTTCTGCGCCCGAGTCCATCCCACGGTGATACACACGGAGAAGAGAAGAAGAGGAATATCCTCTTGGGATGCCGATTCGTAGGGATATACCGGCGATAACCGGAACAGCGGTTGCTCTCGTTTTCCGTACTCTATGAAGGGAAGGGGAACAGATTCATCTTCGTATGGATCCAGTTATTGAGCTCCTTCAACCCGACTATGATCGACTCGTCGTGAGTGATCCCAACAAGCGTCTATCCCTGGCGATTGAGGACTTCCAGGAGGCGGAGTCAATTGTTGAAGCAAAGTGTTCGTTTGATGGATAGCAGTATGCTGAATCGATTGCAAAATCCCTGAGTCTTGTAATTGGCAGTACCGTTGATTCCGATTTGTTGCATTCCCTGTGTGATGGGACAGTAGAATCGATTTTAAGGAGTATAATGAGTAGGTTTTATGCCGCTTTATTGAGAAAGCCTCGCCCCAAACAAAACTCGGGAAATGGCACCGGAATCCGGGTAGACGTGTGTGTATCCATTTACGACAAGGTACAATCAGAGCCTATGCAAATGAAAACATCTATCTCTTCAATCAGGCTTGTCTTTCCTTGGGAGTGCACCAGAGCAGCATTCTCAGCTGCAATCTCTTTGAGAATGGGAATGCATGGGTAATAGTGTCATATAAGGCGTAGGTTCGTCAACTCGTGACCTGTCTTATCCATCTATTCCGACTTCTCTATCCCGAGGTAACAAAGCAGAATCAACAGGTTGAGTCTGTGATGGGCGATATCTGTGTGCTCATTCGTGCGAAGTGAAGTGTAGTGGTTGCTACGGGTACGCTCACAAAGGAGGATCGTCAGTTCATCCAAAGCGCGATTCAGCGCGACTCGTCGTCGTTGCGTGATTCTTCCCTCCAACCCGACGAGGTTCTTCCGCAGTCTGAAGTGTCTCTGATTCAAGCCGACGATTCGGTTCAAGCAAATGAGTCGGTTCAAGCAGAAGGCGCTTTTCTCCAGCCCGAAGCTTCCTCCGTGCAAGAGGGTGATTCTTCCCTCCAACCTGAAGTGATTAATTCCCTCCAATCTGAAACCATCACTTCCCTCCAACCTGAAATCTCCACTTCCCTCCAACCCGAAACCATCACTTCCCTCCAACCCGAAACCATCACTTCCCTCCAACTGGCAGATGAAACCCTGCTCACGCCGGAGATGCGGGAGGACGCGGGCGAGCGCCTCGCGGAGAACGCGGCGTTCTTCCAATCGCTCCAGGAGGAAGAAAACCGAGTGCTGAAGGAGATGGAGAAGCTGCAGGCGGAGGATGACGAGCGGCTGAGGCGAGAACGCGCCGAGCGGGAGAAGCGCATCGACGAGATTCGGAGGGAGAATGGACTGCTGTCGAGCGACGAGGAGGAGGCGTGGGAAGAGGAGGAGGAGGAAGACTGCCGGCGGAGGACGGTGTTCATGAACTCGCTGCGGACGGAATTGGCGACAATGCTGACGTCGCTGAAGAAAGATCGAGGGAAGACCGAACACGTGACGGAGGTGAAGCGGATCGAGAAGACTATCCGAGAGAAGATGAAGGAGGATGAAAAGAGGCGAAAGGAGGCGCAGTTGGAGAGAGAGCGCAAGCAGCGGGAGAAGCGGAAAAGGGTGATGGAAACGCTCAGCTACGCGGAGAAGAAGGAGATCGAGAGAAAGGAGAAGCTGAGACAGGAGCGGAAAGCCTATGCGGAGCAGATCAGGAAAGAGGCTGAAGAAAAGGAGCGCCGAGAGCGTGAGCGAAGGAAGAAGAACGAAGAGGAGCGGAAAAAGCGACTTCTGGAGTACAATCGCCAGAAGGAGGAAGAGAAACGCAAGTGTGCCGAGAAGAAGAAGCAGTGGTGCGAGGAAAAGAAGCGGCTGGAAGAAGAGGAGAAAAGGAAGCGGGAGATGGAATTGCAAAAGCGGAGGCAGACCACGGCTCGTCGGCCCCGATCTCCTCACAGTCCAATTCATAAAGTGCAATGTTCCTTTCTTTGTTGGCACGAAGCAAGAGGGGAGAATTGGTAGCAGCTGGGAAGAATAGGACTCCGACCCCCTGGGTTCCAGCTCCAGCCCATTCCTCCAGATTAATACGTAGTCAACGTATAGATAATGGTAGGTGGTATCATTCTGAAGGAGAGGAGAAATCTAACCCGTTGGATAGCCTTCTCAGAAGTCTTTTCGCACTAAGAGAATTCTCGCCAAGAAGATGAGACAGAACCGTCCCATTCCTCAATGGTTCAGACTTAGAACCGGTAACACAATTAGGTAGGATGGTGGAGTGAATGGAAGCGGCGATTCTAACCCGGGCTCTAGATACAACGCTAAGCGCCGCCACTGGAAGCGCACTAAGCTCGGCATCTAAGCTGTGAAGTCAATGAATCGTTCAGTGTTGGTATCGTTATCTACTGTTGACTCGTCTTGTTTGTTGCAATGATTCGTGGCGTTGAAGTTTGCACTGCGTCTCCTACGCGCGAGAGGACTGCGGAGGGAGGGATTCACTTTGTGCCCTGTGTCACTCAATCGTTCGACGGATGGTATCAATATACATTCGCGTTTCTACCGGCGAGAAAGTCAACGTTGACGTTGATTTGAATTCATCCATTCAGGAATTAAAGAACAGGATTGGGGGGTTGAGAAGTGTGGACCCCGAGTTGATCACATTCGTGTTCAAGGGCAAGATCCTCAAGGACGAGTGTTTGCTGGAGGCATGCGGTGGGTGTTGCCTAACTGGATTGACAAGCAGGGATTACGGAGGGAAGCATTATTCACATGGTCACCATGAAGAAGAAGAGCGGAAGCACAGCAAATGGCACACATACTGCACCCGTGAAGGAAGAATCGTCGACAGTGAAGAGGGAAGAGCCGAAGGTTGTCGTATGGAGTTGAATGGATGTCCTGATTCCGAAGAGCACTCCGGCTGCCTCTGTACCCTCGTCATCAAGCGTGACCAGTACTACCAGCAGTGCTGTCCCGACCTCTACCAGCACGCCTTCCAACCCCTTCGGCAGTTTCCCCTTCGGCTCGTCTTCGCAGAGAAGTAACGTATCTCCCTCCCTGACGGCCGCGAGCGGCCTGATATCCGCCTTCAAGGATAAGCCGGACTTGTTCGTCAAGATGCTGAAGTCCGATCCCGGTTTCCGCAACGTGCTCGAGAAGAATCCGCAAATGGAGGCGACTCTGAACGATCCCGCGACCGTTGAGATGCTCATCGACACCATGAGCGACCCGACGAGCATGCAGAACCTGATGCGCCAGAACGACGCTGTGATGAACCAGATCAGCGAGATTCCCGGAGGCGAGCAGATGTTGGAGCGAGTCATGAACGTACATTCACCTGCCCTTCTGAACCCTAGCAATACTACGAGCCCATCGACCGCGAGCGGGACCAGAAGGGCTTCTCCAGACCCACCGCCCCCACCGACGCCTCCAACCAGACCGTGGTTCCGAATCTGTGGGGTGCCCCCACCCCTCGCTCCGCCCCTTCCACCCGCCCTGCTAGCAGTGCTAGTAGTGCTAGTGTCAATCCTGCTGGTGCTGCTAGCAATGCTACTAGCAATGCTAGTGCTACTAATGCAGGAAGTGCTGGAAGTGCGACGAGCACCTCGCCTCTGGCTTCGCTTACGAGCCTGCTGAATCCCTTGGCGGGCAGCGCGGCGGGCAACGTGGCGAGCGGCGCGGCGGGCCACACAAACCCGCTGGGAGACTTGGAGAACAACCGGACGATGCAGATGATGGTGCAGATGGCGCAGGAGCACCCGGAGGTGATCGCGTCGGTGGGCACGGGCGCGTGGCGTGAGGCGTAGATGATGGAGCTGATGCCCGAGTACCAGGAGCTGGCACGCAGCAACCCCATGCTGGCGGAGATGATGAAGAACCCGGAGATGCTGCGGCAGAGCCTCACGCCGGAGAACATTCGGCTGGCGCAGGCGATGCAGGGGACGCAGGGGATGAACATGCCGATGCCCGGCGCGATGCCCAACTTGATGACCCGAAACAACCTGACGTCGGAGGAGATCCGCACGCGCTATCCCCAAGCCATCCAGCAGATTGAGGAAATGGGCTTCACGGTGGACGACAATCTGCTCCAGACGCTCCATCGCTTTAACGGAAACGTGGAGATGACTCTCAATTTCCTGATGCAATACAGCTGTTTGTTGCACAACGGCGATGGGGCAGATCTCCTTTACGATGGAAAACCTTCCCTTCCTTTTGGACTACGTGAAGTCGGCGTGCCCGAAGTTGCGGCCCGTGACCCTTCCTGCGGGCGTGGGAGAGAAACAGATCCTGAAGAAGCTGGCGGAGAAAAAGAAGTTGCCCGCGGAGTCGGACACGTGCGAGATTTGCGGCAGCGTAGAGGGAGAAATGACTCCCCAGGTGATGTGCAAAGTGGACCTGCAGAAGAGAAGTTGCATCGTGACCGGCGCGAAGGTGGGTGCGGCTGTCGATTCTGAGGAGTAGAACGTCTGCTCGCTGTGCAAGTACTCGATGAGTATGCCGAAGGTGATGGAGCTGCTTGTGACGGAGGACAAATCCAACGAGGACGTGGGAACTGTGACTGTTTCGCTCATTCATAGGTGGATTCCTTCTCCCGTCACTTTCTTTTAGTAAACAACCACAACATCGAAGACCACCGGCTACTGGAGGACATTGTGTCGGCGTGCTACTCCCTCCACGTCGTGTTAAAGAGCTACCTCTCCCCCACCGTCGACTACTCCCTGTACGATTGTTTGTCAAACAAGCACGCGAAATTACAACTATACAGCACTTCTATGCTCGTTCAGCTCCTTTTCGATCTCCTCGATGGGACCATATATGTTCTCCTTGTAGTCCAGTTTGGAGTAGCTCCTTCCCATGATCCAATGCATGATGGCTCCCAGCTGGTACTCGATCGAGAAGCGGAAGCCGCAATTCTCCCACAGGCGCGCGATTCCAACAGCGATGAGTGTATCCGTCAGAGCGTACAACGCGACGATGGGCCAGTCCCATAGACATACCTTGGCGGTAGTGTCAATTGCCTTTCCGAAGGGGATCTGGAACAGCGCGAACACTTTCTTTGACAAGAAGGGCTCCAGAATGTACGCGGTGAGGGACAGCGTGTTCATGCGGCGGAGGAAGGTTGTCCGCTTCAATGTGCCCAATCGCTTCTTCAGCGAGCGTCTGGGGTTGTCGACGAGGTAGATGAACCAGATCACCAGCCACAGTTCCACGATCATGGCGATCGTCATGTAACCCTCGGGCTTGAAGCTCTCGAACAATTCCGTCAAGAAGTCGTCCACCTGCATCAGCATGATGGTGCCGATGACGCCGTTGACGATCAGCACGATGACGCCGAAGGTGACGATCTTGTGAAGACCAACACGCGAATGCAGGAGAATGCCCACGCAAGCGCCAAGGAGACCAAATGGCCAGATCTGAGACGTCTGGAAAGGTCCGGAGGAGGCCTTGGACATGAGATACTCCGTGAAGAAGAGGGAATTCTCGTGGCACCACTTCTCGGCCACGCCCGCGGCTTCGGATATGGAACGAGAGACAGCGGTGATGATGAGACAAAGAATGTAGAGAATGCCGATTTGGATTCGGTAATCAGCGAAGAAAGAAACAAGGTTCATCAGATAGAGAACGAGCGGAATGGTCCACCCGATGAAGCCAATGCAATCCAGCGTGTGACCGTAGAAGGGCAAGCTGGCAACGGGCCACTGCAGCTTCCTCTGCTCGAAAATATCGTAGTCCACGGTCCACTGTTCCCAGAAGACTTTAATCAAACACAGCAGGACAGCAAACACCATCTTCATGGCAATGTACCTCCACACCACATGCCAACCCTTCCTGTAGATGCCCATAAAGGATACGGTAACGCAAATGGCGGAAATAAAGGAGAACAGCGAGCCCATGTGCGAAAAGAGGCAGATCGGGCCCATCAGAATGGCTGTGAGGGCAGGAGGCAGTTTCTCAACTAGACTAAACAGAACCTTGGAGTTCCAATTGGCCGCAGTTCCCATGAACGAGTGACTCAGGATCATTCCCAGGATGGCTATTCCCTTCACCGTGTCCAATCCATAGAACCTGTTCCTCATTCTATCTTAACGGTCGAAAAACAAATGTGGTTTTCTCCAGTGATTGGGTTTTCCATGATGATCAAGGTTTTGATCATAGTGAGTTGTGTCTTGCGGAAAGGGGGCTACACGCGTTGCCCATCCCATGTCTCCACTGTGCTGTGGCTTTGCAGGTTTAGGAAAGGGGAATCACTGATTACTCTCTATTACATATCAGATTCGTTGCCTTTTCACACCTTTGTGTGCAGGACATACACAAGTGCATCGCCTGTACAAGAGACGGAGTTGATCGGGAGTGATCGGGTTTTTAGGATGCTACTCACACCACCGTCTTGCCTTTTGTGTCAAAAGCAACAGTGCATTCGTTTCTGTTACGCTCTACCGTTTAAGCAATGAGTGCCGACGCTTCTGAACCTACACCCGCCACCGCTCGATGGGATTTGAGTGATGACGATGACTACGTGGACGAAGTCCAATCCGAAGAGGAGTATTCCTCGCTAGGGTGATTGAGAGCTAGGGAGCCCGAGAACCACCTGAAGGAAGAAGTGGACAAGCTGATTGCGCGTATTAAGGAGTTGCTAAAGGGAGACAACTTCTCGGTAGTGTCTTTATCCGTCGTGTGACGCATAGTTGGAATTGAAGGATGTTCCTCGCTATGTCACACGCAAGAATATTGAAGAGTTCTTCGAGATTGAAGACCCGGAGGTCGGTGTCTGGGTGCTGTTGTGACATATAGCATGCCGAAGTGGAGGATCCTGACCCAAAGAACAAGAGAGATGTCATAGTTCACTTTTACAATGCCGACGACTTCTGTCAGGCTCTGAGAAAGAACGGCCGAACGATTCTTAGTTACACATTTGATGCTTGTTATAATCCGTGGGGAAGAGAGGGATGCGTGATCCGTAGTAATATCCATCATAAGCTGAGGTCGAGAGGCTCGCTGAAGCATCGCGACAGCGATCGCTACGGCCCTGACCATCATCAGCCGTACCGCAGAGGCAGTCAGCGCGGTGACGGCGAGTACCACCGCGAGTCGAACCGCGAGCAGAGCGGCGACGTGCGCAAGCAGAGGGTTCATGCTCGCATTTAAGCTGACAAGTAGGATGGTGACTTTGATCGTCGTCCTCGCGATGATCGCAGAGGCGGCAAGGGGTATGGCGACAACCGCCGCGATCGTCATTCGAGTGGTTTCAAGAAGAACGATCGCGTCCACCCGAGCAGCAGCAGCGGCTCGAACTACACAGTGATGAAGAGCCGCTCCACCGCCCCGAAGGTGTCGGAGCCGAAGCAGCACTTCGAGTCGAACAACCGCTACTGTTTTGATGACGATGACGACGAATGGTCTGTTTGTTCAACAAACACGCGACTCGAAGGTGAGGTATCGCCGTCGCACCTTCGCCGCTAAGACTCTCGCGCCGGACGCCTGCAGAATCAGACACAGGTTGTACGCCGCTGCCTTCTCCAGCGAGAACATCGCCGTCATCTTCTCTATGTAGTCGTCACTGTGGGCGTTGGTTGTATTGTCACTGGTGTTGGTGGTACTGCCATTGGCTGCACTGACTGGATTGTCACTGGCTGTACTGACCATATTGTCACGGCGTAGCCGCTCAGCAAGCTGGAGGACGCCTCTGTAGTAGCGAGCAGCCACGTGGAACAGACTGACCTTCGCCTCACGCCCTCGCCTCTCCCTCACCTGGTGGAACGCACGACCCACGTTGAACAGCACCTCCATCTCCATCAGCTTCCGCGGCAGCCGCGCCGACTTCGTGTAGAAGTCCCTCGCCTCCACCGCGCCGCCACGCACGCCTTCGCTCTCGCGCTGACGCGCACGACTGTATTCCTGCAGGTGGGCGAAGGCTCGCAGAAGCGTCTCGCGTTTGCTCCTTCGCCTCATCTCTCTTCCTCACACGCACAAGTTGCTGCGACTGTTGCCCAGCGTCAGCTCGCCCGCCGTGCGACTCAGCAACACCAGCGAGGCGTGCTGCTGCGCGGCGGGCAGCGAGTCGACCAGGTTGGCGTAGGAGGTGGGGTTGCGATAGAGGGCGATTTGCGCTTGGAGGAAGGTGAGTGTGGGATTGGGTTTGGAAGGGTCGTGGAGACGCTGGAGTTGTTTGAAGAGGTTCGTGCAGAATGTGTAGCGCACACGCGGCAGAAGGAGGGAAAGAAGACTGGCGACGTGTTGGAGGGAAAGGTGGCACAGCCGGTATTCCGACGTGGTGTTGATGGGAATGATGGACGGAGACGGCGAAGGCGTCTTTGGAACAAGCACACACCACTCTTACTCTGTCCTGAAGAATGGCGAATTCCATGGGCTGTGCGGGCGTGAAGCTCGTGATCAGCGACCGCAAGGATTCTCCCGCCAAGTGAGGGTCGGCGAAGAAGGGGAAGGTGCAGAGCAGAAGGAAGGAGTTTTGGTATGCGGGCGTTACAAACTACGATCAACAACTCCCGCCAAACTTGCTTTGAAGGTCGATTTGATTACGCGCAGGTACACGCTGGCGTAACGCCCGCCGCCCAGCACACAGTGACACTACCAGTGAAACGCCCTCGGGTCGCATACGCGCGTGCACGTCCACAGGAAGCTCAGAAACACCGCCTGACCCAGCACGCTCGGGACGTCCAATTTCTGGCCGATTTCGTACACCTGCTGATTGGGTGCAATGGACTCGTAATAGTGTGAGGGAAGCTCTGTGAATGAGGAGAGAATGACGCACGCACGAAGCGAACAACAGCTGCGAATTAATGGGTCGATCACTGCAATATAGTCCTCAATGGCCGCCTTGGTGGGTGCAGCAATCGGGACAGGAGGCACCGTATCCAGAATGGCGAACAACGCGCTCACCGCTTGGCTCATCTCCGCTTTTGTGCCCCCCCCTTCTTTGTTCCCACGCTACGTCTCACACTCCCCCACGACCCCCCACCTGCGTGTGTTTCTTTGCCAGGTACTTGCTTGTCACCTCCACCGACTTCAACAACTCTCCTCTCTCGTCGTATAACTGAGACAGCAGCAAAGCCAGCTCCTGCTTCTTGCCCTCCTCCACGTCCTCGCATGCCAGCGCCTTGGTCAGGTACTCGATGCACCTCGCCTCGTCGCCCTTCATGTGATAACAGCGGTACGCCAGCTCGAAGCACTGCCAGTCGGGCTGTGCATTTGCCTGTGCATAAGTGGAGTGTGTTGGAGAGTACAGTCGACTGTGCGTTGGAGGGCGCCAGGAGAAGCTGGAGGAACACGAGCGCGTCGTCGAGGAGGTGGCAGTCGCACAATGCAGTAGTGATGGTGAGCACGAGAGGCTTCAGCTCGGGCGTGTAGTCCTCCAGGATGCCGAGAGAGTGGATGACCTCCAGCGCGTCGGCGTTGCGCCCGACATGCATCAGACTGACGGAGTAGGTAACGGCCATGGCGGTGGGCAGCGTAGCGGAACACACCACCGTGATCTGGTCTACCACGCGGATGGATTTCGCGAACTCCGTCACGTCCACGTACAGCTGACACTCCGTCGCCAGCGTATTCAGCAGCACTGTCAGAGAGGGCTTGCTCTCTTCTGCACCACCACTATTCCCACCAGCATCCCCAGCATCACCACTAGCGGTGGGTTGGGCACTCAGCTCCTCTGCGCATCACACTCACAGCACACACCCACTGAGCCGTGCCAGCCAGGAGGCGTGGCGCTGTTCCATGAACTCCAGTAGGTCGCGCTCGCGGTGCGTGCGCTTCGACAGGTCGTACAGCTCGGGGACGAGGGAGAAGGGGTCGGGCGCGTAGCGCGCGCAGGAGAGCAGATCGGAGAATGCGCGGGAAAACTGGTCGTCTTCGAGAAGGAGGCGCGCACGCTTTTCGTACACGGAGGGGTTGTCCGGGAGGAGGTGAATGAGACGCGCCAGACAGTACATCTGCCGTTTGTGCAGCTTGAGCTTTTCGCTGAGCTCGTAGGCCCGAAACCACTTGCTCGAGTCCTTCTTGGTCAGATCCGCACAGATGAAGTAGCTGTCACACGCCTTTTCGATGTTGTTCTCATCCTCGAAGATGAGACCCAGCAAGTCCTATTTGACATTGTGTGAAAGAAATGGGTACGTAAATTCCGGGAAACTCCGGGATGTTCTTGGTCAACTCACTCAGCATCAGCTTTGCCTACGAGTAACACACACAATGGATATCAGACGCGATTGAAATCACGAAGAATATAGCAGCGCTGTGCTTCTGCGAACATGCCGGTGAACTGCTCCGGAAGCTTGTGTGCTAGCGTATAAGTGTCACAGTTTGAACGTACAGCGGGGTTTTGAAACCGCCTTCCTCTTATTCGCCTTCTTGCTCTTTATGAACTCATCCACGGAAGGACCGAAAAGCTCTGCCTCCTGCGACTTTTTCGTCGTTCTCTGCGCCTCCTCTCCAATAATGTCATCAATCTACGCATGATCGCTCATCACCGCAAACACGGGAAACAAATCATCCTGCGAGGAGTCCGACTCGACTTCCATTTCGAACCAACGCTGAAAGCCAGACAGAGAAGAATGGTCTGGTTTTGCTCCCTTTGAATTGCATCGACGGCAGTCCTATTCCCTGTGATTCTAACCCATTTCAAGCACCAACACAACAATTCCAAGAGTGTGTCCTTTTTCTTCTTTCTGTGCGTTTTCTGATGTCAGAGACGGAGAACAACCCATCCTTGAAGGTGCGGGTGCGAGATTACCTCACGGAGAAGGGCATTCTCGATTCTGTCCTAGACGCTGTTCGCTGCATGATTTCGACACATTCTTCACATATAGCGAGAATCGTAGCAAGTGAAACGGGCTCATTTAAAGAAGAAGAACTGGAGACTCTCGTCTATGAAACGCTGAAGCGTTGCCTTGTGTGGAAGGAATTATGCATAGTGCAACTGTCTGGGGAAGACTATGATGCTCTCCTCCAGATGGTGCCCAATTCGCAGTAGCTGCATTGTATTCTATCACTGTGTTTGTTGCTGCCACCATAACTCCGCTTGCTGTCATTCTCATTCAATTCCTTCCTTTCCGTATGAGCAGCTTCCTTTGCAGTAGCTGTGGAAGGACAGTGAAATACTCAAAGGGAAGCGAGGAGAATGCAAGAGAAAACCACAAGAAGAACTGGTATGGTTTCCATGCTCTCTATCCCCTAGTACACCCATTTCTTATGCAAATCACAATGATGGCTTGCTCGTCGGCGGACTATTCATGAAACCACAGGGAGCCATTGTTTGCTACTCCCTTTACTCCTTATTCGTAGTCCTCACAAAACGCCTATTTGCAAACGATAGAATACAGAGACAGCCAAGAATGGAAACCAGAGGTTCTGCCACTCCGGTGTATTGATTCCTAGGATCATTGGTGCCGTTACTGTGGCGCTCGCAACACAAGTGGGTGGTACAAGAGTCCATGGGGGCCGCACTCTCTTTGCACGATCCACTACGTTCAATGGAAGCAACGCAAGATACTCAACCTCGACGAAGTCTTCCATCCGTCCCACAATCTCATGTCTAGTACAAGGAGGTTCCTCTCAAGCCCATCAATATTCAGGCGAATACGGAAGGAGGGTATTCTAGTAAAGTCGTTTTCACGGTTAGATACATCGAAAGGATGACAATGAAACACGGATTGGGTGTTTGTTACGACACAGGTGTACAACAAGGACGCTACTCCTCACATGATACAAAACTACACGCATTCAGGCCAATACACTCTTGAGCAACTGAGTAAAGGCAATCACTTCCGCCTCGATCATCTCTCTCTCCGCTGCTGTGAAGGATGCCTACACGTTGGATCCACACATCTCTCCCACCATCTTCTGCTTCGACAGGTCATAGGAAGTGTTGTTCTTCGTTAACCGAAGGAACGCGTCGTTCAATCCATTCTTGTGAATGATCTGCATTCTATTCTTCACTCTCTGCTGTGAGCACTACTGCGACATGATCTGCTCGCTTTCCTGCTACGCATTACAGCCGATATGCAACCATTACGCTGTTATACGGAGCAGTGAACTCTTGCCGTCTCTGCTTTGTCACTGTATGGAACACACGCGACTGCGCGTTGGCGCCGGATCTTCTCGTCAATCATCACAACAGGAACAACTGCGCATTCTCCTCCGTGAGCGCAAGCGTGCCGTCCACTAGCTCGAAGCCGAATTCCTTGCAGAACTCCTTCACCTACGGCTCAGAAAGGAGAGCATTGGTCACAGTCATTTTTTGTACCCGCGAAGGAAGCTGCGAAATGAGCAGTGATAGACTACTTCGGATCCCCTGCGCTTCTTTCTGTGTATTCTCTCGCAGCGCATTGCACTTCAACTCCACTATTCTGTGATACTGGATTCCTATACAACTCACCTCTCACACGCAAATTGTCGAAAAACTCCTTCTTCTTCAAGTACTCCGGATCGGTCTTGCCTTCACTCCCCTGCAGTGCATTCGCTTGCACTGTTCTAGATAAGGGTTTTCCGTCACTCATTGATGCGGTTTCTGTTCAAGACAGAGAATGACTGACGGTTCAGCCAAAGACGGAATGTGTTCTGTTCAACCACGATATGAGAGTTGCTATGAGGAAGAGTGGACTCCCATTTCATCTGTAAGCGGTGAACACTTTTCGTTCCATTTGGTACAACTTCTCTTCTTCTGTGCATTTGTTGAGGAGGTATAGCAGATATGCCGGTAATTGTGGAAGACATTGAACAGCAAGACAAGGAAACGAAAGAACTGCAGAAACGGTACCCCTACTGGGCTGGATTGATTCCTTGCACGATACTCCTTGTCGCTGATGTATTCGTGTGCTCTGCACTGATCGACCGTCAAAGGGCTGTGTGGTATTTTCCTACATTCACCTATTGCTACGGCGGTGTGTGCCTCGGGTGGTGGCTATTCCTGACCGTTTACCGGATTGTGGCGAATGGAACGAGTGGATTCTATGACATCTACTGGTTCTGCAACATGGCGTTACTGCTTACGGGTATCGGCTGCTTTCTACGCTGCCCTACGCTGATTGGACAATCGATGTGTCTCCTTTTCTTCCCTCACGTCACGTTCTGGATTGACTGTGGGTTCTACCCTTGCTTTCATCGGGGACTCCTGAACACCTATTCGTACATGTTTGAGAAGGATTGCCCCGTCTTTGAGAAGATTACTTCACTGCACCATATCTGGTACTTCCCTGGGTTGCTGTTCGTCATTTGGAAACAGCCCCTGCTCTCCATATGGAGTTATGTGCTCTCCATCCTTCTCTTCGTATTGTTGATTGTAAATGGGTACTACCTGACTCCTCTGCAAATCAAAAACAAGAAGGGAGTGATGCGCTACTTGAATGTCTGCCTTGCTCACGAGTACCCTACGTTTGTGAGGAATGTCCCTCCCTTTAAGTGGACAATCGGGAAACCATTCTTCTTCCATTGTCTCTGTATCACTGTTACCTATGTTATTCCTATCAACTTCCTCACATACGCTATCATCCTCGGCATACAGAAACTGACCTGCTTATAGAGTGTTTCACCAAGTGTTTTCAACAAAGACAACACCTACAGAATGTTAGACTATCTGAGAGCTAACCGGCTCGACTCCTATCCAATTCAAGAGCGGAGTATAATACTCCCACGTCTTTCGCAATCCATCAGACTCAATACACCACAGAACGGTCTAAAGAGTAGTTTTGATTGCCGTCACTTTTCTTATCTCCAAACCCACCTTACCCACTGCTTTCCCTTGTGCGCTGGAAGAATGAATGGGGAAAGGAGAAGAGGCGCGTCCCGCGGGACTGCAGTTATTTTGTCGATCTCTCTCAATCTCTGTCATTTTTCTGTCCTCTCCACTAGGACTGTGTGCATTTGCTTTCTTCTCCTTCACTCATCCCATCCACCCATTTCATTCTCATCCACTTCCATTCTCCCGTTTCTACCGTCCATTGGACTCTACTCCATCTACAAAACCCATTTCCACAGCAATCGCCGATTCTTCGTTCTCCTCTCTTTCGGCAATGAGATTTCCACGTTTCCACGTTTTTGTGTGTTGATTCCACTATTCTCGTCTTATCCCTCAACGGATTTGGAGTAGTATGGATAGGCTGCAGCCCAATGTGCTCCAGAATATTGCAAAATTCCTGAGTCTGCGTGGGGGTTTCTTTCAAGGGATTGATCGTTCAGGCGAGCTCTTTTCTTCCTTTGAACCACTTTGCCGAAACACAAAGGAGATTGTAAACGAGGTGGGCGCCGCATATCAGCCGTTTATGATCCGTAGTTGTGTCGTCAGATGAAGACGCTGAACCTTTCCGAGTACCGCAAGATGACGGATAGCGAATTCATTCTGCTCATGCGGTGGGTTTTCGCCATTTTCCGTCATGTCTAGTCGTTGCTGCGAGGTGACCTTCTTGTCGCTCGACGATCACAAAGCCATGGTCAACTGCAACCAAGAGTAGTTGGATCGGGAGTGTTGAGATAGTAGTCTGTGGGAGGTCAATATCTATTGTCCGAAGCTTCAGATCATTGTCATTCACGGGAGGTACTTTCCCTTGTTGCTGCTTGAGCGTGTAGTCCCATATATGCCAGCGAATTCGGTGATGAGGTGGTCGCTCGTCTGGCCAGCGTGGATGGAAGCATATCCAACGTGTTTCGCGACCAGCATGTGAGTGGGAGTGTCGAGTGGGCTTCATCCGCAGTTAGCGCGTACCACATCTTCTGCTCTGCGCGCATCATCCGCCTCGTGAGTGCCTTCAACCTGCGTGGCTCGCCAATCACCGCTCGCGTGTGGTCGCTAATGAAGTTCGTGTTGTGTACCCTCCTCCTCTTTCCTTCACCGTAGCGCTGGAACTCGTCCAGACGTCCCTTTCCCAACTCAGTTTAGACCATCTCGTGGTGTGCGGCTTCTACGCCATCTGCCGTCTGTACGGCCTCTCCATCTCCTTCCACCACCTGCTGGACATGTACACGGGGTACCTCACTCCGTATCGCGCGATCAGCAACATTGTGGAGTGGGGCGATGTGAACACGCTGTGGTTCGGCGTGCGGGTGAATGTGCCGCAGAACTCGTTGGGCGTCAATTCGGTGACGGGAACGATGGTGGAGCTGTATAACCTGTTCTTCGTGCCGCTTGTCTATCCTGCCATTCAAGCCTATCACGCCATGTTGCAGCGGGAGAAGGGAGTGTCGGCTCCTGGTGTCTCCGTATAGTTCAGCCCTTTGTATTCTATTCCTTTTCCCTCTGTTTGTATGATTCGCTTTCTCATGGACTTCTCTGCGGACTACCCCGACTCTACGTTTGACCCCGCAGAGTACATCGTGACGGCCAAGCTGAAAGTGCATAAGGAGGCATCGTTGCTGGACAAGAATAGTATAACAGCTTCAGGGCGCGTTGAATTCTTTATTGTACAGTCATTCCACTAGAACATTATCAAGGAGGGAGTGTGCATCCATAGTGATCTCGGCGCGGTGATCATTGCGCAGGATACTGTATTTGAAAAGGACGTGAGCATAACACCATCTACAAACTACATCAATGAAAAGGGACAAATCACACCGTATCGGCTATTCGCTTGTTTCAGGGATAGACGCGAGAAACCGTTTATATCCATCGGCCAGAATGTGATCATACAGCACAATTCATCCATCCAGGCTCTTCGCATTGGCGACAACGTTCTGATCGGCGCTCATTGTGTTCTCGTAATCCACTCCTTTTGTGTAAACACATAGGGAGAAGGATGCGTGATTATGGACAATTGCGTGTTGGATGATAACACGGAGATTCCTCCCTATTCGATCGTTGCTCCGTTTTCGCACATGGGTGGCGCTCCAGGTAGTTGAGGTTACGGGTGATGAAAAGCAGGCGTACTGGTTGATGAACTTCCCTTCTCCTTCTCCATCGAGTGTTCTCGGTACTGCAGAGAGGCTTTCGACCACTTCGTTCCCAGATGTCCTGTTTGCTGAACAAACACGCCAATGGTAGAAGTGATTAAAGCGATATAAATGGACCTTTCCGTTCGTGTTTCCCAGCACCATGTACTCTACGCATCACTCCGAGCCCTCTGTCTCACGGCTGTCTCCACTGATCGACAACGACTGCACATTCCCCACATGCTCTTGGTACGCGGGCCAGTTCGAGAACACGGTCAGCGACGGAATGTGCACCGCGCGGATCTGGTCCACCTTGTCCACGCTCGCATACACCATCATCGAGTTGTCATTGTTGATGTCGATCGCATTGACGCCCGTCACCAGATTCTTGAACACCTTCACCGGGTGAATCAGACGATGCGACTCCGACGAGGCCTCCGTGTTCATCTGCGTCGGCGTGAAGTACAACGAGCAAATACCCGCCGCATCACTGTACATGAGGTCATGATCATCAAGAACCACCCAACGCACATGGTATCACCACGCACACGCAGCACTCTTCCTCCGAACAAGTCCTGATCCCAGTAGTTCTGACGCACCGTGTTCATACGTATGTCGTACTCCGCAATCATGTTGTCTTCTATGCCATCATGTCGACACCCATTCCTCACCCGTGAGCATATAGCAAGTGTCATTATCGTAGAAGGATGCATGTCGAATAGGCGATGCGAGCTGACGCGCATCCGAGGGACGACACACGCGAAGATCGACGTTGAACAGAGTGCCTTTTTCGCCAATCAGAAGACAGTGTTCCCCGTCGGGCGACACGTACATGTTGCTGTTCTTCATCTCTTTGTACCCTGCGATTGAAGAGAGGAAGAAGCGCGTACCACCGACATTGAAGATGCGCGAGAAGGCATCCTTCTCCACGTTGTAGTACAGCAGAAACTCACGGTTCTTCGACGTCAGAAGCAGACTAACCCTGAAAGCTGTTAAGAAAACACACGTGTTCTTGCTCGTCCAATCGACCTGGTGGACCGCGAAATCGGACAACTGCACGATCTTGCGGCAGGTTGGTTCCGCGTCCTTGATCGTGTACAGGTGAATCTGGTTCCTTCTCCCCGATACGAGGAACAGGGGTTCCGAGCGGTGGAAGTTCACGTACTTGATGCGCGTTGGGGGCGAGCTCGATCGTGCCTCGTAATAGTCCTGCTTGACGGTGAGATCCTCGGGAAGGGTGAATTCCGACAACTTCTGGATGTCGAGATGCTCACTCGGCAGCGCCTTCGTAGACCCGATGAAGCGCTTCGTGGTGCGCAGCAGAGTGGCAATGTCGTCGTTGGGGTCCGTCTGGTCCTGGAGAGCGAACAAATCGTCCGTGTTGTTCGCCTTCGAGATACTAGGCATGAAATGGATGGGAGAAAAGGGACTGTTCCTGCAAACGCTTGGCGTACTCTGTTCCCTTCACAACATCCTCGTCCTCTTCCTTTCGCAGCTTGCGCTTGCGCTTGTCATTTGCCAGGGACACGGAAACCGTTTCGTCGTCGGGATCGTGCCAGAGAGCGACTCTCTTCCTCTCCTTCTTGGGAGCGGGCTAGAAGATGAAAAGAATGCGAGGGATGCACAGCAGGAGTGTCGGTCTCCAATTCACCAAACAGGAAGTCCGTGAACTGCTTTTCATCCTCCTCGTTGTGAGAAGGGGAGAGCGTAGTGGGGCGATCCATTGGAGTGGATGAATGAGGGTTCTTGTGGAGTGCTTCCGAATTGGAGTGAATTGAATAATGGAGGATGGGTGGTTGGCTTTGAAGGGCGATTCTGTGTTTGTTGGGTGCCAATCCCAGAACAATGGATTACTCACAACTACTCCAGGAAAGTGAATGATATACTCACATAAAGCAGAGAAATCAGATTTGCGAGAAATCAACCACAATCACTGTTTTGCCTGACTCTGAGCAAATACATGAACCAAATACTCCATTTGAACTCTTTATGTGTAATAACACTGTTCAGGTAGGAATCAAGTGCTACGGAATAACGGAGTTGTTCAGAAAAACCTTCACTGATCCTATGCCTGTGCTTGCAATTGATTTGGGAACATCAAACACTGTCGGTGTTGTCATGGACAGAGGGAAATACCGCATCGTTGAGATTGATGGTAGCCACCTCCTCCCATCTGCCGTTTCGTACAACGATGACGGTACGATAAAGGCTGTAGGAAAAGCAGCCCTTAAGTACTACTGGACGAACAACAATGTCGTGCGCTTTGTAAAACGCATTATTGGCTATGGGGTCGATACTGCGGAGATGAAGCAGTACATTGACAATTGTGGCTGTGAAGTGGTGAAGGGCAGAGACGGAAAGGCGGCTTTTCTCATTCCCGCTTTCCCAGATCGTTCTCTCACACCCACCATTGTGAGTTCCCACATCATTCGTTGTATGGCGGATCATGCTGAACGCCAATGCGATTCCAAGATGGAAGGACTTGTTGTTTCTGTCCCGGCCTTCTTCAACCAGGAGCAGATCAATGAGACGCGAATTGCCGCCGAAATGGCGAATGTCTGTGACAAGAAGAACATCAAGATTGTGAGTGAGCCTGTGGCTGCTGCGCTGGACTACGGTGTGGTGAGTCAGAGAGACTCCACGATCATGGTGATTGACTTTGGCGGCGGTACTGCGGATATCTGCATCATGAAGATCAACAAGTCCACCTTCCAAGTGCTTGGAAAGCACGGTGATCGCTGTCTGGGTGGAGACGACGTGACGAATGCATTTGTCAAACTGGTAGAGAAGAAGTACCTGGACCAGTACGGAGAGGACCTGATTCAGTACTCATCCAAGTCCTCATGCAGAAGGACAAAGGAAGAGGAATTGAAGGACCGTGTGGAATTGGCGAAGCTTCAGTTCTCCGACACAGACCACGTGGTGATTCGGTTGGATGACATACACGACCAGTACGTGAAGAAAACGGAGGACTACGACGAGGACGAGGACCTGAGCGAGGAAGAAGAGATGGAGGAGATCGTGATTCGTCGCTCTGAGTTCAACCAGTGTATCGACGGCCTGTTGAAGCGAGTGATTCAGCTAACAAAAGAGACGCTGGTGATTGCGAAGCTGACGAAGAATGACATTGACAACGTCATCATGGTGGGCGGCTCCTCGCGCCTGCTGGCTCTGCAGGACCTGGTGTACGAGGAGTACGGAGAGAAGATGGTGTATCCCAACAACCCCGACGAATGTGTTGCCTTCGGTGCCTGCCGCGCCTCCAGCTACGCGCTGAAGGCCGCCAACATCCACTTCATTGACGTGGTGCCACATTTCTACGGGTGTGTGAAGTGCAGCGAGACGTCGGGCAAGGACGAGTTCCTCCCGCTGATTCCGCGCAACACGCCGTTCCCTACCGATAAGGTGTTCAGAGAGCCGTTGAATTTGGTGCAGGTTGAGGATGGCACGTCGTACCCAGAGGCGTCGCTGGACGTGTGGATGAGCACGGACGGGACGATGCAGACTGCTAGGGAGGTAAACAAACTGAGTGTGACGAACGCGAACAAGGCGGGAGGCAATTCCGTGACGGTGCAATTCACGCTGGATGACAGTGGCATGATTCACGCGATGATCACGCAGCGGATTGGAGAGAACCCGCTGGTTCCCGATACGATTATGTGTTCTATGCAGCCGCAAGCAGTTCATTGATGGGTTTGTTGCAAATAGGGAGTGTGGTCTTCTCGGTCATAGAAAGGTTAAGAGAGAACACTCATCACCTCCTAACACTTGTCTTCTCACTATTCCCTTTCCATGGCCATTCGTCAAGAGCTCCTTCTCGAGCTGTCCGATATCGTTGGTCCGGAGAATGCTCCCGATATGACAGAGTGAGCATTGCCGTTTTCCCTAACATCAAGTTACATTCTCTCCTTCAATGACGCAAACGACATCAAAGCCTCTTTGAAAGATATTATTGGAAACGAATCGGTGGCCAATCGAATTGCCACCGAAATCCTCAAATCGAGAGGTCAGGTGAGTACTGTTGTTCTCACTGATTATGTACTAGCTGGTAGTGAAAGAAGAACGAACAACCGCCTTAAAGCCAAAGCAATCCGAAGAAAACGTTACAACGAAGGAATCAACACCAAATGCATTCTCTACTTTGTTTTCTCTCATGTGCAGACACAGTCCACATCATCGAAGCCGGAGCCGGTGAAGGAAGACAATCCTAACAGCGTTCCATCCACGCCCGTGAAGGACAAGAAGAAATCAGATGAGAAGGCGGAGTTCACTCACCCTATCAAGTCCTCTGTCATCCGTTTGCTCTTTCACACTCGCATTCCTTGTAGCCAAGGCAAAGTGCCACTGTCTGGGAACGAAGCATCCGGTGCTGTTCAACTGCACGGAGTGTGGGAACATCATCTGCAAGGAGGAGGAGTTGGAGGTGTGCACCTACTGCGGCGCCTTCAGCCAGCACTACAGACGCAAGTACAGAAACGCGAAGGAGGAGGAAGCGTTGATGAAGGCGATCGAGAACAAGGTGCGATTCACTCCCGCAGTGTCACGAATAGAACCGTCTGCTTCAGTACGACCGTGATAATACAGCGCGCTCGCAAGTGTATGGGATGGAGAGAAGAGTGAAGGGTAGATACGATGATCAGTCAGACTACTTCGATTTGAACGATCGGTGGAGCGGGAAGAAGATGGACCCCAACGCCTACAAGCCCGTTTACGAGCAGCGATCGAAGGTGGTGATTGGAATGGCGAGTTGAGTTCTAGCAGCCAATTGCAATCTCCTTTGACTTTGCTGGAAGACGCGTTGTCGTGGACGAGAAGCGAGGTTGCGTGTACGAGATGGGAGTGAATTCTAGTGGAGAGTTCGACAAAGCGGAAAGAAGCTCCCAAGGAAGAAGAGGCACCAGTTCAGAGAGAGGGAGGATACTATTTGGCTCCGACGGAAGATGGGAAGCCGATGCAGAAGCCGAAGCAGGAGAGTGCGTCGTTGGATGTTTCGGAGCATGCGTACGAGAACAACACACTACAAGGAAAGGCAAACATTGTGTATGAGGTGAATGGCGGAGGGAGTGAATGAATCGTAGTCGTTGACGAAGAAATTGGAGCACGGACTCAAGCTGAGTGAAGTGCGTGTGAAGGATGGGAAGAAGAACAAGCATGTGTCAAAGAACTGGATGAAGGACGAATTGTCTGTTTTCTAAACACGCCACAAGAATACAAGTCACTACAGTCCCATCCGCTTCAGAATCGCCTCCATGTTCCAGATTACAATCCGTCCGTCCAAGCCACACGTCGACACCTTCTTGTTCTCCTCCATCACCTGAATGCCCGTGATCGCGTTCTTGTGCGGTCCCACGCTTCCCTTCGCAGAATCGCGATTTCCCGTGGTCTTCACGCCTCCCTTGTTCGTACTCGACTGCAGCATCTACGCTCAACTCCCACACCTTCGCCCACTCGAATACGCTCCTGGAAGGAGGAGGAGAGTCCCGAAGAAGAGCCCGCCGAAACGTCCACAGTCCCGCGGTACTCCCACTTCCCGTTCTGCTTGTTCAGGATGTAGAGATTGCCGTCGAATCCACCTGCCAGCAGCACAGTGTCGGAAAGGAAGGCGATGTGCGTGAAGGGAAGCGATGGACAGTGAATCGTCTACTGCTCATATCAATGTGTCAGAATTGCCTGTTTCGACATTGCATGCCCCACGAAATCGAGGAAATGCACATCGCTGTTGCGATCTGCGATTGACAGAAAGAGGGACGAAAACCGGAGTAGGCGATGGTAGTGTTGTTCGGTGAGAAGGCAATAGATTCCACAACGCCGCAGGTGTCGCCAAAGACGAAGCCAAAGAGATCCTTCGAGGCAATGTCGAAAGGACAGTCGCGAATCCTACAGCCTGTGAGAGCCTGTCGCACGTTCACACTCCTTACGGTAGACTCGGGTTGTAGTAGGTGCTCACAACGCTCATCGAACCGTCCAGCGAGCCGCGACAGAGCAGCTGACCCGTGCGATCCCAGCACACGCAGAAGATGCTGCCGCGCGTTTTGGAGGAGGTGGAGGAGTCTGCAGCCTCGCCATCTTCATCGCGCTCCTGCTTCACGCGAACGCCATGCGGAGATACCCACAGGTTCTGGTCCGCGTTGAAGGTGCAGATTCGCACTAGGAATCAGGTGCTTCGTGAGGCAAGACATTTCCTGTCGCTCGATCCGACAGCGAAGGCATTGCCATCGGGAGACCACTTGCAGCACAGAGCCGCCCTCTGGATCTTCAGCACCACCAAAGTCGGGAGCCACTTTCCATTCTCGTAGTTCCACACATAGGCGTTGCAGTCCTCGGAGCAGGAGAGAATGCGGTTGTGGATAGGGTCCCAGTCCAGCCCGGTTATGGGCAGATCATGCTATACATGACACTTTTGGATTGCAGAGGACTCCAGAGAGCGTGTGCAGCAGCTTCCACTCTTCAAAGCGGGAAGAGCAGCAATTCTCGTAGATGGAGATATCATTTGAATTTCTCGTTGCAATCGCGATCTCTATCACAGTGAGACTACGCAGTGAAGGGACTCACGAGTTCTGTCTGCATTCCAGCAGTGACACGAAACCGTCTTCGCCACTTTGCACACGGTTGTAGGTTGCATTTCTAATCGTGATCGGGGTGGATTGAGTGCAATACGCCTCAAGTGTCAATCGAAATGAAGAAGAAACCGAAATGGCGAAAATTGTGCCGAAAAGGGGAGTTGATTGTGTGGGATCCCCTCCTTTTGAGTGCATGGTATCAGAAGGAGAAGGAATGAAGGGGATTGGATATTGAAATGGAATAGGGAGTGGTATGAGAATGGAAATGGGGTATTCCTTCAAAGCGATGATTCACAAATCTGTTCAGAGTCTTGCTGTTACATCACGATTCAATGGGAAAGAGGAAAGCAAGCAAACCAGTTGAGTATCTCGCTTTTCTAGGGGTTTGATGGATAGAGTGCTTGTTTTGCCGAAAAGAAGAGATGGAAGTAGTTGTGAAAGTGTTGTCAAATCCTATGAAACAATGATATATAAGGATTTCTCCTTTTCGGTGAAAGAGGAATCCCATGCAGAAGGAAAGAATATTCTTGTGAATATGAAGAAGAACTATCGAATCGAAGTGAATGTGACATCACATCAGATGTTGAAAGTGAATGCTGAGGATGTGAGTGAAATCGAGCACAATCGCCTATTGGATTTGAATGATGAAGGAGAGAGATGGGAAGGAGATGCATTGAGTGGAAAGCCATGTGGTTGGGGTGTACTGTATGACAATGAGAACAGAATGGCTTATGAGGGTTTTCGAGTTGGCGATGTGAATGTGTGTTATGGAAGGAGCTACTATCCAGAAGTTGGAGTGATTGAATATGAAGGAGAGATCTTTGAAGGAAAGCGTTGGGGAAGAGGCATTCAGTATGACCGCAATGGAAAAGTGGTGTATGATGGAGAATGGATGAATAATGAACAAATGAAGAGAAGAGTCGAATGGAAGGAAGAGAATCAGCTTCTTCACAATCATATTGAGGAATTGTTTGTTTGTAGTGGGTGTGTGCAAGTGGAATGGAAATGTCTGGATTTATCATGCTTTGTATGCCTGAGGGAATTGAATGTGGGTAATCAGTGTTTCGTGTATGTAAGAGTGCTGACACTGAATGGCTTGAAGAAGTTAGAGAGAGTGGTGATTGGAGAGAACTGCTTCACGAAGGATCGTTCGCGTAACGGTGGTTTAGATGGTAGTTTCTATTTGAAGGATTGTGAGCAGTTGAAAGAACTGAAGATTGGTTTTCATTCCTTTCCTGAGTATTCAGTGTGTGAGATTGAGAATGTGCCTTCTTTGGAAGTGATTGAAATGGGAGATATGACAAGAGAAAGTGATAACTTCCATTTTGCTCCATTGGAATTGAAGAGTGATTCTCAATGAGTGAAATGATGAATAGACATGCCCCGTTTGAAATCACTTCTGTTTGGTGAACATGTTTTCCCGTATTGTTCTCGTATTGTGTTTGAAAGTGAGTCTATATCAAAGAGATTGATGAATAGACTTGCCTGAATTGATTTCCATTCAACTTGGTAATGATGCATTCGGTTCTTGTTCTGGTGGAACACTGATTATGCGAAGTAGCTGTAATGGAATACCACAATGATTAGACCTTCCCAAACTGACCACACTTACTACTTGTAAGAATGATAGTATATCTTTCATGAGTCCCAGCTGCATTGTCCTTGAAGGAACTCGCTCCTGTCACTGCTTACCAGTAGATATGCCTTCTCTTACGACTGTTTATCTCCCTAAGGCGTTTACCGAATACAAGGAGTGTTCAATATCAAGTATACTGTATTGAGTTCTATTAGGAATAGACATTGGTGCATTAGCGCAACACGAGAATCTTCCTGTTCACATTCCTCATGCCACAGTTCTGAATTCAATGGAATGGTGGACCATCGAGCCGACAATAACGCAAATGGTGTTTGACAATCTGTTCGCCTTCTTTGATAAGGACTTGACGGTGTTGGACTTTTCACCATTTAAGAATGTGGTGAGCATTGAAATCGGAGACAAGTCTTTCACTTATGTGAAAACAGTTTGTATTACAGAGCTACCAAAACTCGAAAGAGTCAGAATTGGATTCCATTCCTTCTTTGACTTCAGTGAATATGGCATGGATCTTACTCCTGGTTATCGTTTCAGTGTCTATAACTGTCCATCATTGAAGGAGTTGAAGGTCGGAATGGATTCTTTTGCTGACTATTCTTGGTTTGTGGTGAAGAATCTGCCTTCCTTGGAGGAGTTGGTGATTGGGGAAAGCAATGACATAAGCATGTGTTTCAGTCATGCGTCTCTTGAACTGAAGGGTGAGGGAATGGAACCTGAGGTGAAGAATAGATCTTCCAAAGCTGAAAACACTCAAGATTGGTGTGGGCTGTTTCGAGAATTGTAAACGAGTGTTGATTGAGGGTATGAGTAGGGGATGTAGATAACGGAATAGATTTGCCTGAGCTGACCTCTGTCTTCATTGGTTGTGATGCCTGTATATTTACAGGTCACTATGATGACGATTATGACGATTATGACAGTGATGATGATGACAACGATGATGATGATGAGGAGGACGATAGGAAGGAGGATGACAAGGATGATGAAAGTGATGACGATGATGACAAGGAGGAGGAAGATGAGGAGGAGGAAGAAAGAGACGCTTCAAACGATCATTCATTTGTAATGAAAAGTGAGAGACAAGGAGAGAATGAACGAATAGACCTTCCCAAACTCACTTTCTTTCATGTGGAATGCGGGAATACCTTTGCATATGCCGATTCTATTCTCTTTTCCGGTTTTGCAAAGACTCTTTTCCTAAGCAGTAGACTTGCCTGCTCTTGTTGATGTGAAAGTGGAAGGTGAAAAGCCGAAAGGATCTGTCACCATTCACAGTACTCACTCATTTCTTCTGCTCACAGATAGACGCTAATGCTCTCTCTCAATGCCTCAACTGCCGCTGTTTGTTTCCATTCTCAAACAAACAAACGCTCAAATTACATAATCACAAATGTCCCAGACTCCCTCCTCGTGACGATAGCACAGGGGCAACGCCGCTTCTGTGAACACCATTTCGCTCGTGCTGGGAAGTGCCCTCATCACCTTGTCCATCTCCTCGCACAAGGACTCCGTCGCGTAGTTCACCTCCCTGCGCTTCTCTGCGCTCTTCCACACCTCCGTTACAGATTCCTACACTTCACAGGCGCGATGCAAGAATCACGATCAATGCGTAGAGACAGCGACGAATCTGCAGCTGTGCCACGGAGGACTGCTCCTTCTTCAGCAGGTTGGACAGGTTGAAGAAGAGCTCCTTGTAAAACGGAAGCAACAGCAGTTCAATCACGGAATTGCCCATTCTCGACACACACTCGATTACACCGAAAATGGAAGGCAGCGTCGACCGCGGGTTGTGCAGTACTTTGTTCAGTGTTGCCAGAATCTGCTTGAGCAATTTCGGGTATTCGGTACCATATCTTCCACTCAGTCCCAATTCCATTGTTTACTTCTTGTAGACTTCGTTCAGAACGACCGCAGAGAAGGAACGCAGCTCCCAGTGATTCTCGGCAGATGATGCACTCAGCGACTTGCCAACGGCGCAAGAGAGGATGCACGGCAGGAGCAGATGAAGCTATGAGTCATAAGAAGGTAGAAATGCAACATAGAGGGAGATCTCGAGATGAGGGTTCAGAATGAGTCCGTGGGTGACATGCATGAGGTAGTCGAGGTTCTGAAGCATCCGCTCGGGCTTCAGACGCATATTCTTCTGCACCTAGTGGATCAACAGAATCAAGAGCATCGGACCTCCGACTGAATCCAATTCACCAGATAGGGGCAAATCTGCTTGAGGCCCTCGTCGATTTGGAGCTGGTGGTACACCTCGTAGCGCATACAGTACTCGTCGCTGTACATCCGGGATTTGATGTTCTGCAGATACAGCTCGCACTCGAACGACATGGTGTGGATGGCCTGGCTGCGGAGCTGAATGGGCACTTCCTCCTCTTGATCGTCCTTGTTGTTCTCGTCGTCTATTCCTTATTCTACGCTATGCTTGTTCTACATGTGCTCAGGAAATTGACCTGCTTTCCGTTAACAACCAGCCAGTTCACCGAGAAGGTGGTTTCGATGGGCAGTTCACGGATCTCGCTGCTGAGCACGTCGGAGACAGCAATGATGGGATCCTCAATTCTGACTTTCTGCTCCTTTCCCTTTGTTGACACAACGCGCACAATAGACCCGTTATTGTGTCCCAGCAATTTCTACACTGAACAGTTATATCGATTCCCACATCCATGTTGTAGTTGCGCATCGCTCTTTCCAAATCACTCACCGTTAACTTGTCTCGTCTGCAGTGAAACATGTACTGCTTTCCTTCCTGCTGTTGAGCCCACCACCGATACCGTTACCTGCAAAAGGACCCGCATCTTCTGTTCGACGAGCATCATGATTTGGATCTTGGCGTTGACGTCGATGGCAATAGGGCCACTGCTTCCTTGACTCATGAAGAATCTGGCAACAACGAAAGAAAGACTGCCGACATTTCCAACAAACACCCCAACCTCAATACGATCTTCACAAACAAACACCCCAACCTCAATACGATCTTCACAAACAAACACAGCAACCTCAATACGATCTTCCCCACAGAGCGAACGCCGTCGCCTTCTGTCCGCAGCAGAAGCACTTC
>ERZ827156.1390-NODE-1390-length-28865-cov-4.331170_pt1 | contig 28865 bp, 53 predicted proteins | sample MGYA00519919_ERZ827156 | MGnify/ENA primary metagenome ERZ827156 (study PRJEB31778, sample SAMEA3449269) | human gut metagenome | biome: human gut; feature: human-associated habitat; material: faeces | place: United Kingdom | collected 2010/2012 ...
ACGCTGATATTGGAGTGATTGAGTATGAAGGAGAGTGGTTTGAAGGAAAGCGGTGGGGAAGAGGCGTTCAGTATGACCGCAATGGTGAGGTCATGTATGATGGGGAATGGAAGAGTGATGTGTATTCAAGGAGTCGGATTATCACGGGAGAGAACACGGTTCTTCAAGCCGGGGTGGAAGAGCTGGTTGTGAGCGACAATAGCTATAACAGCGATCAATGGAAAACTCTTGATTTGTCAATCTTGCCAAAGTTGCGTGTCTTGCATGTAGGGAATAGGTGCTTCAATGAGGTGGAATCGCTGCAGTTCCTGAAGTCAGAGAAGCTGGAAAGAATAGAAATAGGCGATTGCTCTTTTGGGCATGCGAATGAGCTGCAGTTGAATGGATTGAATGAATTGGCGAGTGTTCAGATTGGTAGAGAGAGTTTTATGGGAAAGAATGATAGTGGTGGTTTCTGTGTGAAGAATTGCCGGAAGTTAAGGGAACTAATAATTGGTGCTTGCTCGTTTTCCCACTGTTCCGTGTATGAAATCGACAGTCTGCCCTCTTTGACAGAGATTGCAGTGGGTTGTTCACCGAATGAAGAGTGGGATGGTTCCGTGATTGAAAAGGGTTTCTCTCAAACAAGGAAGGTGATGCGTAGATGCGTCCGAGTTTGGGGAGAATGCCTTTTGTTGTTGTTCGAGTGTTGCAATGGAGAGTGGGGATGAAGATGAACGGTGATGGAGTAGATTTGCCAGAGCTGGTTACAATCGCGCTGGGGCGAAACGCATTCCGCTTTGACAGCAATTGCTCTGTGTCTTCCTTGACGCTGAGAAGTCTTTTCCTTGGGTTGTACTGACTTCTAGACTTACCAAAGTTGCAGAGTATAACGAGCGTGCCAGGAAGTGATTCCTTCCGATTCCCGCGCTGTATCACGATGGAGCGTTCCTCCTGTGTCGGTGTAGTCATGACTAGAGTTGCCGGAGCTCAATCGCTTCTCTCTTCCCTCCGCGTTTCAGTTCAAGAACTGCATTACGATGAAGGGTTGGTTCTGGCCTTCCCGTTCACGCGTAGAGGTGTCTAGATGTGTGGAGAGGTTCATAAACACCAGTCGTGTGTCATCGTACTATGATTGGAGTACGCTGGGATGCAGCACTGAGGTTGTGGTGGTGGCTGCTGGTTGTTGCAATGAGCCTAGATGGATTGTGCTTGATGTGAGTGATTTGACGTGTTTGAGGAGTATCGAGATTGGTAGTGACTGTTTTAAGAATGTGGAAGAAGTGAAATGGATTGGATTGAATGTATTGGAGAGTGTGGTGATTGGAAAGAATAGCTTCACAAGGCATAAGAACAGTTGTGGAAAGGATCCGAATCGTCATTTCCAGTTGAAGAATTGTGAGAGAGTGAGAGAATTGAAGATTGGTTGTTATTCCTTCAATGATTATTCCGTGTGTGAGATTGAGAATCTTCCTTCATTGGAAGTGATTGAAATGGGAGAATTGAATAAGGTGAGCATCAATTTCTATTATGCTTCATTGGAATTGAGGAGTGATAGTGATGGAATGAAATGATGAATAGATTTGTCCAGCTTGAAATCCCTTCTGTTTGGCTGTAGTACATGTTGTCGTTCTCCTCGTGTGGTATTTGAGAGTGAATCCAGTTGAAAGGGAATGATGAATAGATTTGCCTGAATTGACTTCCATTCGACTGGGTACGCATTCGTTCTGTTTCAAAAGTGATGACAAATCGAGTGAACTGATCATGCGAAGTGAGTACCCAAAAGAGGAATGATGAGTAGACTTGCCTAAACTCACTTCACTCACTACCGTTGACTTCAGCTACTCCTTCAAGAATCCGCAGCATGTCCTTCTTGAGAGTGACTCTTCACCGTCATCCCTCACGACTAGACATGTCTTCTCTGGCGATAGTGTATCTCCCTTATGCATTTCGGAGCAGCAGTCAAATGTCTTGGAACAGTACTTCCCTGTCAAAGAGAGTGATGCGTAGACATCGGGGAATTAGCGTGTCTGGCGAGAATGCGCTCCGATCTCTGTTCACTCATTCGCTCGAGTGAACTGGTGACGATTTGCAGTGGCGTGACACAGTTGAGTGTTGGGAATGACACGTGCAATGATGAGTGGTTGACTGCATTGGACATGACTTTTATCACAAATCTGAGGGTGCTTGAAGTGGGCGGTCATTCCTTTGCGCATGTGAAAGAAGTGAAACTGATTGGATTGAATGAGTTGGAGAGTGTAGTGATTGGAGAGAACTGCTTCACGAAGTGTATGTGTTGTTGGTCTAGTTCTGTGAATCCTAATCGTCATTTCCAGTTGAAGAATTGTTTGAGAGTGAGAGAATTGAAGATTGGTTGTGGATCCTTCTCTGCTTATTCACTGTGTGAGATTGAGAATCTTCCTTCCTTGGAAGTGATTGAAATGGGAGAACTGAATAGAGAGAGTCTCAATTACCAAGGTGCTTCATTGGAATGGAAGAGTGATTCTCAAAGAGAGATAATGGTGAATAAGCTCGCCTCATTTGAAGTCACACCAGTGCTGCCATGCTACGCGTTTTTCTCCTCGTGTCGTATCTGACAGTAAGCCCAGAAGAAAGAAATCCATAGATTTGCCTGAACTCTCAGTTTCGTGGATGGAGACTCATAGCATTACAACCCTCTTGTTTCTTCCACAAACACAGCAACTACAGTTGAAACTACGATAGAGGCGGAGCTCCTTCAGCGAGGCGCCCTTCACCTCCGGGTGGTCATTAAACACGAACACCGACTCTTCCGTGAGTGGGCCTTCGTTCTCCAGCACGATCAGGTTCTTCTCGAGCATGAAGCGCACGCACTGCACGAGGAGCGGCTTCTGGTTGTCGAACACGGTGGAGTAGAACGTCTGGTCGTTCATGATCTCGCGGATGGACAGGCTGGTGGACGAGCGGAAGAACGCCAGCAGCGACTGCGCCTTCTTGCACAGCGGCGTGTTCTCCGCCAGCGACTGCGTCACCGCGTCCTGGCCGCCCATGTGGTGGTCGAACGCGTAGGAGGAGCTCACGAAGCCGAGGTAGTTCACGCGTTGCGTGGCGCGCTGCGCGATCTTGCTGAAGTAGATGTAGTTGATCAGCGAGATGCAATTCAGCGCCGACGGCGAGAACTTCGTGTTCTACGCCTCACCACTCGCCGCCGCTGCCACCGTCTTGATCGTCTCGCCGCCCCAGATGGCGGGCGTGATCATCTTGCCCTGCGCCTCCTCCTCCTTCGCCTCCTCCTTCCGCTCGGGCTCCTCCTGCTCGCAGGACATCTGCCGCTTGTCCCACGTGTCGTCCTCGCAGCACCAGTGCTTCGGCAGGTAGCTCCGGTCGATGTACCCCGGGCACCGCCGCACCTTCCCGCACCGCTCGCACACGATCTCCTTCGTCTTCATCCCGCACAGCGTCGGGTCCGACGTGATCAGGTGGCTCCTACGCCTCACGCCCACGCCTCGCCCGCACAGTCGCTTGTTCCCGCGGTTCCCGTGGTTGCCGCCCACGCCCTACGCCTCACCGCGCGCCCATGCCCCCACGCCACGGCCGCGCCCACGCCCTCGGCCTCGGATGGAGTGGCCGCCCCTGCCAGTGCCGACCGTGATGCCTCGCAGTTTCTACGGTGGAAACCGATGATCAACCGTACATCGAACTGCTCCTTCAGAGCGTCGTTGAGATAGTCCGTGCCGCTGTCTACGGGGTGATGCAGAGGAGTGAACGGAACTCTGGTAGTGCGCGGGACAGCTAGGATGAAGGGAAACAAGCAATCTCACATGACAAAGCGGCCGGAGAGCTGGATGCAATTCAGCGGCAAACAACCCCTGTGGTACAGCGTTCCGCAGGTAATGCAGCGAAGGAGCTGGCTTCGATTCCGTTTGTCGCATTCCCCGCACTTGATGGTCTATTCGGAATTGCATTTGTGTGTTTCTCACCTTCAACGCAAAGGAGTCACGCTTCTTGTGGGAAACGACCGTGTCCAGGAGAGCAACCTCACTGAAGCCCGATCCGGTGGTTTCGTGACGATCGGCGCACTCCTCTCGCACATGCCGGAACAATTTTGTGAACTTCTACTGGGGACTGGTTTCAAATCGAAAACTACTTCGGTTTCCTTATTCGCGCACAACGGACATTTCCATGACTTGTACCGATTTCCGTTCATGTTGATACAGCAGCTGTGGAAGTAACGCATGCACTGTCCTAGAGATCAGCAGCGATAAGGAATCGCACCTCTGCACTTCACGTCACAGAAGGGCTTGAAGCACTTGAAGCAAAGCGCATATTGCTATGACGTCAAAGACAGCACGGTGAATCGAACAGGAATGCCAGGGACTGCGTGGGGGTTTTCGTTTCTCTCCTCCTTCGCAGGAAGATCCTCGACTTCCATGGAAGACGGCGTGGTGGTAGACTGGAGTATAACAAACAACCAAACCGTACACTTAGTTGAACTTGCCCAGAATATCACAGTCACAGAAGAGAGTATACTCCTCCTCATCAACCTTGAAGGGAGTGCCTCCATACTCAGGAAGCAGCACGCGGTCGCCAACCTTGCAGTTCATGGGGATCAGCTTTCCGTTGCTGTCCATTCTGCCGGGACCAACAGCCAGAACCTACGCGTTAGGAGCGAACGCAACGCCCACAGTTCCCTGGTTGGCCTTCGCAACAGAAGTCTCAGGAAGAAGAATGCCGGAAGCGGTCTACAATCAAAGGAGGGACAAACTGCAAACCTGGGCCTTAGCCACCAGTCTCTTCACCAACACTCTATCAGCAAGAGGAATCAGCTTATTCTACGACCGTCAACTCTCCGACCACATAATGCCTACCATATCGCAACAAACACAGAAGAAAACTGCGGAAGAGTGGAAAACGAAACGCCCGCTTCTAAAGAAGCAATGGAAACCGACCCGAATTCACGCAATCGGACGCACCAAACAGTGAAGCACGGTATGTTGGACGCGACTGGAAAGAATTGGGAAGATGGAAGATGCAATCCTGTTCGAGCGTCACCTGTGCACCATAGATAGCACGATGGATCCCAAGTCCGTAGCCAGCAGAGGAAGGAGACTTTGCGCTATTTAATCAAGCACGGGAAGTGGAATACCGCAAAAAGTGCCGAATTCGGCCAATCTGGGTTTTTGGAACTCGATTAATACAGATTATCCGGGCAGTTAAGATGGAGAGACCAAGTGGGCCATTCGATCTGCACCGCTTCAAACGGTTATCGTCTCCAAAGCAGATAGTGCACACGCCTACGGGCATTCTCTTTTCGATTGACAGGAAGTACTCGTATATCAAGAATATCGGTGGCGTGTAGGTGAGGGAGATTATTTGTAGGAGAGGGGAGCTACGGTGTCGTCATTTCTGTGGAGGATATGGAAACCAGGATGAAGTACGCGGTAAAGAAGATCCCGAACGTGCTCGATAACATTGGCAACGGCTTCAGAGTGTATCGGGAGATTCAGATCATGCGCCATTGCAATCACGACAACGTGCTAAAACTCATTGACGTGGACGTGGACCCGGAGAGGGAGAATTTTACGGATTTGTTGTTCTTGCGATGCTGCCTGATGCGTAGGTATATGACGATGGAGCTGATGGAAACCGACCTGAACCGTGTAATATATAGCAACCAGGTGCTGACGGATGACCACATTCAGTTCTTCACCTACCAGATCTTCCGCGGGCTGAAGTACCTGCACTCGGCGGGGATCATCCACCGCGACCTGAAGCCCTCCAACCTGCTGGTGAACAGCAACTGCGACCTGAAGGTGCGTATAGAATTGAAATCTGATGCGCAGATCTGCGACTTCAACCTGGCGCGCGACGAGTACGCGCAGGACATCATGACGGAGTACGTGCAGACGCGGTGGTACCGCGCGCCGGAGGTGATGCTGTCCTCACAGCAGTACAACCACGCGGTGGACGTGTGGTCCGTGGGCTGCATCATGGCGGAGCTGCTGAACCGCCGCGTGCTGTTCAAGGGCACCACCTACATAAACCAGCTGCAGCTGATCTGCAACCTGCTGGGCCTGCCGGAGGAGAAGGACCTGGATTTCGTGACCAACGAGCGCGGGCTCAAGTTCCTGGAGAAGCAGAACAAGATCCCGCAGGACCTGCGCCGCGTGTTCCCCACGGTGCGGGCGGAGGATTAGGGTGATGCGTAGGCGACGGAGAAGTGCCTGGACCTGCTGCAGCGGACACTGTGCATCAACCCCAAGAAGCGCATCACGGTGGACGAGGCGCTGGCTCACCCCTACTTCGAGGACCTGCACGACCCTACGGACGAGCCGGTGTGCGACCGTCCGTTTTTACTGAACGTGGATGACCAGAACCTCTCGAAGGAAGATCTGCAGGTGGGCCACTGCGAGCGGCTTGAGTGTAGGTTTTGTTCCAGCGAGTCGCCAGAGAGTACCACCACACTATCCTGTTGTCTGTTTGTTGAGAAAACACGGGAACAGCCCAGCGTGTTGAAATAGCGGTCTCCGTAGTCGCCCAGTCCCTACACGTCACGAGCACCGTATGTACTCACAGGAACGATGTACTTCTCCTTGTTCAGAGTGACGTCAAGGGCGCACGTCACGATCTTGATGCTGGGGTACAGCTCAAACACCTTGCGAATGCCCTCGGGAGCAGACACCACGTTCAGGAAAATGATGTGGTCCTCAGGGACAGAGGCCTCCTTCAGCAGCTACGGATTGAGAGTGTTCTGTGTTCTGTACACGGATAGCCTCGCACACGCTGCCTCCCGTCGCCAGCATGGGATCGCAGATAAACACGTACTTTTGGCTGATGTCCTTCGGAAGCTTGCTGTAGAAGAGCTACAGGGAATGAATCGTCATGCGGAGTACGCGAGCGTGCTTGTCTTCGCTCTTCTCGTCGCGCTGAATCAGCACCTTGCCCACGGGCACTTCCGGATAAAGGTCCGTAAATGCCTGAAGGAGCGAATCGCCTGCAGGTCAGACTTTCATGAAAGGAGTACCGGAACGCAGAATGGACACTGCGCACATATTCGTGGGGTACTCGACGCCCTTGAAGATGCCGCAAGGCGTCTCCACGTCGATTTCCTTACCAGGCATTTCACACACACCTTCCTCCACCAGAATCCTAAGGAGTCACTAAAACGAGATAGGCGTACGTGTGCACTCTATTGGCGAGCACACGGAACGTGCTGGTGGGTGTGTTCTTGTCTCTCATCACAGACATCAGAGCACGGAGACTCTACGGTTTTGCCCCAGTCGCGGCGCTACCTTGTTCTTCAGGATAACAAGATTCGGGAACTCGCTTTCCATAGCAACCAAAAGAATAGAACAAACACAGCAGAACTACAGGAACGCGATAACAACCCTTACTTTCCACAGCAACCTTTGCTCTCCTTCTTAGCAGCAGAGGGAACGACGGTGGGCTTAGCACCCTTGTTTCCAGGCTGGACGGAGGCATTCCTACGCGTCAATGACAAATCATAACACCCACTTCTGCATAATCTCTCTGGCCATCGTCATGAAGGCAGTCTCGACGTTGGTCGAGTTCTTGGCAGAAGTCTCCACAAACTCAATGCCGAGACTGTCCGCGAACTCCTTCGCCGTCTCGTAGGAAACCACCTTCTTGGCGGTCAGATCCGCCTTGTTGCCGACCAGGAGCTTTACCACGTTCTCGTTGGCATAACGATCAATTTCGTGCAGCCAGGTCTTCACATTGTTGAAGGAGTCCTGATCTGTCACATCGTACACAATGATAATGCCGTGCGCACCTCTGTAGTACGAGGAGGTGATCGTACGGAAACGCTCCTGACCTGCGGTATCCCACTACGCATCAGCCTCTTCGCCAGCTCTGACGATCTGAAGCTTCACCGTCTTGCCGTCAAGGTCAACCGTGCGGATCTTCTAAGCCCTCACTCATCCCGCCGCAGCACCTACGAAATCCACACCAATGGTAGTAATGTAGCAATCAGAGTACTGATCGTCCGCAAATCTCAGCAGCAGGCAGGACTTACCGACACCAGAATCACCGATAAGCAAAAGCTTGAACAGATAGTCACTACACGGAGGTGAGCATGTGCACGCTCAAAAGGCCCAATTCAAGCACTTACTATTCGGAATTCATTGTTTATGCGGCGTGAAGAGATATCTAGGCAATATTAGCTACCGATCAACAAAAGGAAGACAAGGCGTGAACAGAGGCGATCCTCTGCTCTGGGCAGCAGTACGAATAGAAAGCACCACTTACAGACAATAGATAAATCTTTCAACTCCTTTTTTGTCGCCAACACTCGCCTTGTATCGAGAAATGAATCGTCATGTCGAGTCGCAAGCCGTCGTGGATTAATCCAAATCTCATTGGGCCCCAAAGTCGTGCTTCATTCTGATTGGTGTAGATGGGCGCACGAAGCACGTCCGAATCCAGGGGATTCCTCTGAACACTGCTGTTATTGCTGTACTTGCACTCTATCGCTCGGTTCCTCTCTCCTCCTTTCCCATCCTGTGTCGGGTCTTCTTCCCCTTCACTCTGGAGCGAATCACGTGTTTGTCCCAAGCGGTGTTTCAACAAACAGCATCGTATTCACAGCAGACCGATTTCTGTCAACTCCTTTTCGCGTATCACGCCGTCCGCAGTCGATTCTTCATGCGATCGGCGACAAGGGTTCTGTGACCACGTCCTCTTGGGGCGTATAGTGCATGGGCTCCAACGGACTGGGCGTCATCTTCACAAAGGAGGAGCGTCTTCTTGTCAAACCGGAGAGCTCGATTGTCTGCAGCTGGTTCGGCAGCTCGAATAGTCTCTGCAGGTACAGCACAGACAGCCCCTTGATTGGATTCTCTACGCATCACTCCCCATTGCCGCCTCTTCCCTTCAGCTGAAGATCCCGCAAGTTGGGCCACCACCCCTCCTCGCGAATGCTCTTCGCCAGCATCGTCACTCCCGCATCGTCAATTCCACACGCATTGAGCCTGAGCGCGGTTGCCGCCTCGCACTGGCTGAAGCGCACCAGGCGCTCCAGACCGTCCGTGCCCATGGGGTTGCTGCTGCAGTCCACCGTGCGCAGGGAGGGCAGGGAGTCTCGCGTCAGCACTTCCGCCAGAGCCTGCGCCGCCTCGGCGTCCAGCCGGTTCTCCGCCACGTCCAGCGTTTCCAGGAGCTGCATCGGTCGGTCCCGCACGGCGCGGCACAGCACCGGCAGTGTCGAATGGAGGCGGCAATGGCGAAGCAGGAGGGAGACGAGCGTATCCAGTGCGCCGCTGCGAATAGCAGCCGCCAGAGCCACAGCCGTCGCGCCGGTGATGGGGAGGTGAGAGAGCGTCAGCTCCTGCAGCGCGGGGAAGGCGCCCTGCTCGAGCGCCCTGCAGAGGCGCTGCAGCTGTCGTGGCGCCAGCCGGGTGCTCTGGAGGTCCAGCGTCCGCAGCATCGTTCGTCCCTCTCCGCGCACTACCGTTGCGTTCTCTCCACCCACCGTCATTCCTTCTCTACCCACCGTCACTTCTTCTCCACCCACCGTCATTCCTTCTCCATGCAGCATCGTAAGGCTCTCTCCACTCACTACCGTCTGGCTCTCTCCACACAAGGCAGTGATTACTCGCTCCCCCACGGCGCCGCGCAAGTCGCACTCACTCAGACGCAGCGCGCGTAGCAGCACGGTCTGCGGCAACAGCAGCACATCGGCGAGAGCCCGGGCGCCCCTGCGCGTGACGCCGTTGAAGGACACGTCGAGGTCGTAGCACTTCAGCAGCCCGTTGTGTTTGTAGCACTCCGCCAGTGCCTCCAACCCCCGTCCGTGTACCGCGTTGTGGGGCACACGCAGTGTCTCCACCATCCGGCACTCGGCGTCCTCGAGTCCCAAGCAGAGTCGCTCGAAGGCAGCGTCCGTCAGACGAGCCGAGCCAACTCCCTCGATAGGGACCAGTTGGAGGGAGCGGAGGGAAGGGGCCGCGTGGAAGCAGACGATGAGGTCGTCCACGATCTGCTTCGTGAAGGCACTGCCTAGGGGAAGAACCGGAGACAATCACTACCCACAATGCTGATGGATTCGATTGCACCCCGCATTGTTCCATCCTCCTTCCACGCATCCGCAGTAATCGACAGAGTGGCTAGAAATGCGTGAAGAGCATCTTCCCTCAAACCATGCACTATGCCTCATAGAGCAACCCCTGAATTCTACACTGGTAGGAGGCGCACTTCGTTAACTGCTTCAGGTACCAGGAGCAATCGAGTGTGAAGTCGCAAAACTGGACGCTCTCGATGCGCTATTCCATCACACACAGAGCGTAGAGTTACAGAAAGGCACTCCATCCGGAGTTCGGGAGGGGTGCGGCGGAGATGGTCGATTGTCACCGGAGAGCATGCCTGGATACACTGCACAAGGGATTCCATACGATGGTCACAAATAATGGAAGAAAGGGAGTCAGGGATAATCATCGCGAAGCAGGGTCCAGAGATTGCATATTCTGTATCCCGCATTCTCATCGAAACTGATCTCATAGTGCAACAGGGAAGGGCATCATCACAACTACACCGCTGTATACAGCGCAAAGTGAAGCACTATGCACATCAGTCATGAGGATGAGCAGAACGGAAAGGAATGACAGCAGATGAGAGTCACTGCCACGTCGGAATCGGGACGTGGGAAGCGAAAGAGCAAACAATCGCTCTACCGCGTCCTTTTTCTTCTTGTTATGCTTTCTTTAGTTAAAGCTGTCCGCATTCCCACGGCTTCTCTTGTAGGAGACGGATGCCTCTCCCGGATGACCAATAGATGCGCTGCCTGTCCACCGGTGCTGCGCCCAACGTTCGGAGCGCCTTGATGCGATGAACTGTAGATGACGGTGAGAGATGCTCTCAATCTCGCTATGGACGAAGAAATGGCGAGAGATCCCAAGATTTTCCTTATGGGTGCGCTGTACTTCCGGCACGCTTATGTATAGGAGAGGAAGTCGGCAAGTACAGAGGCGCCTACAAGGTGTCGCAGGACTTGTACAAGAAGTACGGTCCGAACCGTGTCATCGATACTCCCATTACGGAAATGGGTTTTGCCGGTTTGGGTGTCGGTGCTGCACAGAAGGGTCTGCGCCCCATTATTGAGTTCATGACCTTCAACTTTGCCATGCAGGCCGTCGATCAGATCGTGAACTCCGCCGCGAAGACGTATTACATGTCCGGAGGCAAGATCCATGTGCCCATCGTTTTCCGCGGTCCCAACGGTGTGGCTGCCTCGGTGGCGGCCCAGCACAGCCAGTGCTTCGCCGCGTGGTACAGCAACGTGCCGGGCCTGAAGGTGCTGGCGCCCTACTCCAGCGAGGACGCAAAGTGCATGCTGAAGGCGGCCATCCGCGACGACAACCCCGTGGTGTTCCTGGAGCACGAGCTGATGTACGGCGAGTCCTTCCCCATGAGCGACGAGGTGCTGAACCCCGACTACGTGTACGAGATCGGCAAGGCCAAGATCGAGCGCGAGGGCAAGGACGTGACGCTGGTGAGCTTCTCGCGCGGCGTGCGCCACTGCCTGGAGGCCGCCAAGCAGCTGGAGAAGGAGGGCGTGAGCAGCGAGGTGATCAACCTGCGCTCGCTGCGCCCGCTGGACCGAGAGGCCATCGTGAACTCCGTGAAGAAGACCAACCACATCGTCACCGTGGAGGAGGGCTGGCCGCAGTGCGGCGTGGGCGCCGAGATCGCCGCCATCTGCATGGAGACGGACGCCTTCAACTACCTGGACGCTCCGCTGGAGCGCATCACCGGCGTGGACGTGCCCATGCCCTACGCGTTCAATCTGGAGGCGAAGGCCGTCCCGCAGGCCGCCAACGTGGTGAACGCCGTCCACCGCGTGCTCGCAAAGAACTAATCGTTTACTTGTCTCCCCTGTTTGTTTCCAGAATTGTGCTCTCGCCACGATGAATCGCGTCGACGCTCTCATGAGCAACCGGAGCAACTACCGGTTGGAGATCCAGAGCGTTATTCAGAACATCACGGAGCACAGTCTCGAGGACGAAACCAGCACCCAGTTTCTGGGCTACATCGTGACGACGATCATGTTGTGCTCCGTCATTGCGTTTCGCCCGCTCTGCCTCACTGACTCCTAGCATCGTGATCCAAAGCAGGAACGCGTGGTTCCCGCCCGCCCTCATTTTTCTCTGTGCCGGCTATCTTCTCCAGGCGGGCTTAAACTGGCAGTTTCCCAACACGAACTGGAAACCCGACCAGCTGATGCACAGCAACTACTACCACATCCTAAAGTTCCTGATTATCCCGCTGCAGATGTTCCGCTTCGGGTTGGCGTCCCATGGGATGGTGAGGAGTAGATTCCAGATGAGCACGTCTCTGTTTCTCAAATACAGGAAGTCCGTGCTGTTTATCGCCGTCGGGGAGAATCTGCTGTTCATTTTCCTCTTCACCGCGATTTGGTACATCCTCGCTTCGTTCATCGATATGGGGTACTTCTCCATCTGGAACTCGCTGGCGTTCTGCTCCGCCATGATCGCCTCCGACTCCTCCGTCTCCATCTCCTTCTTCAGGGCGAAGGATTGTCCCCCACAGCTGATGACCATCATGGAGGGCGACACGATCCTCAGCGAGATCATCGCCATCCTCCTCTTCCGCACGATCGTCGACATCCAGTTCAACGCGGTGAACACGCTCACCATCATGGAGGGCGTGCTCTACTTCTTCCGCTTCCTCGTCTCCACGCTGCTGATCGGCGGCACCATCGGGCTGTCGTCCTCGCTGCTGATGAAGGCGCTGCACAAGAAGTCCACCAAGCTGCAGTACGGCGAGGCGGCGCTGTTCATCGCCGTGCCCATCGCCTCCTACCTCTGGGCCGAGGGACTCCACATGTCCTCCTCCGTCGCCATCCGCATCTGCGGCATCTTCATGGCGCGCTACACGCAGTACAACCTGAACGACAAGACATATCCTTGTCCCCCTCCCCGGGCCCCTTAACCGCACGCGCGCCTTCATCTCCACGCTCATTCAGCTCCTCGGACAGATGGCCGACTTCGCCGCCTTCATGATCTTCGGCATGCTCACCTACTTCTACTTCCCCTTCGACGTCAACTACAAGTGGATCTTCCTCATCCTCCTCGTCACTGTGCTCTCGCGCTACACCGCCATCGCCACCATTATCGATCTCTTCACCCGGGTCTGCCGCCTCGAGCCCTCCTTCGCCACCTCGCTCCAGTCTAACCTCCTCTACTTCTTCTTCCAGGGATCCGTCGCCTTCTCCCTCGTCATTCGCATGAGGGGGGAACTCCTGGAAACGATGAACGTGGGCCTCATGGTCAGACTCATGCTCTTCATGATCTGGTTTTCCGCCCTGCAGATCATCGCCGTGGCGAATCCGATGATGAAGAGGGGCTACAGAAGGCTGTCCGTCTCTGAAAAGGTCGAGAGCCCTCCCCCTGCGCAGGAATCCGTCTCCGACCTCCTGTTTCCTTACCTAGTTCGCGTTGATACGACCGAATGCCCTCTTTGTTCCAACCAAACACGGCAAATTATATAAAGTATCCTATCGATTCAATTGCTGTATACTCTTGTCCGCGTTCAAGCAGACTCCTCCTTCTTCTGCTCCTGCTGCTGCTGGTACAATCTCTCTCTTCTCTTATATCTAGTCCCCTCACCACAGTCAGCTGCCGACTTACTGGTCGTATTGGCACTTCTCGTAGGCATGTCGCAGTTCCACGCACTTATTCATGCGGTAATAGTTCTCGTGACGGCACTTGTTCAACTTTATCAGAATGTGTGCGCAGTAATCTCTCCAGGCCACGGGAATCCTGGCATCCTTCATTTCCTGCTCCGTTGCAATCATCTTTTCTATACCATGAGCACAGCACTGCACATCGCTCGTACGCGGCTCCATGATCACGGCGAGTGCTCCAACAACTAAATGGTAAAGGGAGAAACAAATCGGGCCATGGCTTTCACAAACTCTGTCCCCTTTTCACCATCCCATGGAATACGCCATAGGAAACACTTCCCTCTCTCCACTGCACTCCTCACTCCCTTTTCTTCTCTTCCAGTCACTTTCGGCGCACATCATGTGCTGTCTGAACATAATACTAATTATAGGTTCACACGCACAGTCCACACAGTCGTGCCAAAAGCGGATGAGAACGGCAAAGATTGTTCATCCATTACCCCAGAAGGTCCCATGGAGATTCAGATTGCTTCAACACTGCAGCTCCTTTCCGAATCCGCAAAGGACAAGAACGTGCAAATCCATGGTTTGAAGTTCCTTGTGGAAACGTGCGCCGATGGTAGAAATCCTCTTTTTGTGTTACACTAGGCGTGTCGGATGAGTCCATCCGCGAGTTGCCCATTGTCAAGACGGTTGTCACCTCCATGCAAACCAACAGCACGGTGAAGCAGGTGCTGAAGCTGGGGTGCTCGGTGCTCATCAAGTACTCTCGCTTCCGTACTCCCGGACGAAATGCCTCAACACTAGCTTGCTGCGTGAGGGACTTTTACAGTCTGAATGTAGTTCCCTATCTGTGCACGCAGATCACGCGTCTCGCCAGCGAGTCCGTGCTGTCGATGGAGTTGGCGGTGATTGCTGCCTACGGAATGAACAGTCTGGGTTTCTGGGGTGTGTGACGAAAAGTGCACGAGCGTCCCGGGGATGTGGACGCCACGGTGTTGACGGCGCTGCTGAAGATTGAGGGGAAGTGGGACACGAACCCCGGCGTGCTGCAGCAGATCCTCACCAACTACGCCGTCCTCGCGCAGAACGGTGGGCGCCCGACGACGGTGTGACGTGCAGAGCCCAACCACCCGGCGGTGCTGTCCAGTCTGCTGGTGTCCAGCCTGGAGAAGTACCTGCACAACTACCGCGAGAACGAGTACGTCCTCTCCGGGCTGCTGAGCATCTGCGACAGCCTCGCCGCCTCCCGCAGGTCCGCCCGCCCGCCCTGACGCCTAGAGGAGGGGCGCCGCTTCCTGTGCGCCAAGCACATCTTCCACGAGCTCTTCCCCATCCTGCTGCAGTACCCGCAGAACCACGACATCCTCCTCTGCTGTCTCCACGTCCTCTTCCGCCTCAACAGCGACGGTCGGCTCCACCGCCCCGCCTCACCGTTAGGCGCCTGCCGCGACGAGGTGATCCACCACGAGGGCATCGCCCTCCTCGTGCGCCTCACCAACCTCTCCCAGTACGACGAGGCCGTGTGCTGCGAGGCCATGAAGGTCATCCGCTGCGTCTGCTCCGCCGAGAGTGCCCGCCCTTGACATCTGTCACCCCTAGCGCAGTCGCTGCAGAGCGTGATCGACGGCAACGTGATGAGCAGCGCCGTCATGTGCATGAGCAGCTACCCCCGCTCGCGCGAGATCATCGCCCACGGCGTGCGCGCCCTCGAGTGGGTCGTCCACGCCGGCGCCCAGGACGTCTGGAAGCTCATGGTGGACGAGGGCGTCGGCGACGTGATCGTCCAGGCGCTGGCGGACCACGACGACGACGAGATCCTCGCCTTCCTCGCCTCCCTCACCGTCCAGCTCCTCCAGGCCATGCGTACGCCTCGCCGCGCCGCTCACCCGTAGGCGACCCCACCGCCATCGCCGCCTTCGTGCAGGCCATCAGCCTGCTGCCTGCCGTGCGCGAGGCCATGGCGCGCAACGCGCAGAACGAGTCCATCCTGGCCTCGCTGGCCAAGATCCTGGCCGTGCTCGCCTCCACCAGTGGTCCCGCACATACTTCCTCACGCCTAGAGCCCGTGCTGCCGCTGCTGGTGCAGGCGGACTTCTGCCCCGTGCTGCTGCTCTCGCTCCACCACGTCCAGCTCCCCGCCACCGTGCGCCTCCTCACCGCCGTGCTCTGGAAGGCCTGTCTCGACCGTAGCTCCGCTGCGGGGCGCTCACGTGTAGAGGCGGGGCGCGTGGCCGTGTTCCAGACCGGGGGCGTCGACGCGCTCATCGAGATGCTGCAGAACTTCCCCAACGACGCCACCGTCCTCCGCAACTGCAGCGGCTGCCTGCTGCTGCTGACGCGCGACTGTGGGCGCGGGCGCGGGGCGTGAGGGCTAGACGCGGCCGTGGGCCAGACGATGATGAGCCGCCTGGCACTGTCGCCCGTGATCGACGCGCTGCAGCAGTTCGCGCAGGAGCCGCAGCTCGTCATCCAGGCCATGCCCCTGCTGCAGGTGGTCTGCGCGCAGAGTGCGTCTGGGGACGGGGATTGAGCGCTAGACGCCAGGGCTCGACACTACGCCGTCGACCACGACGCTTTCGCAGCGGTGATGGAGGTCATGCAGAAGCAGATGCCCAATGAGCCGGTCATCCACTGCTCTCTGAGCTTCCTCCTCCTACTTCTGGGCACGGGTGGGGCAGGAATTCGGAGATCAGTCGTAGAGGATGGGATTCGGAAGGCGAGATCGGAGACGAATATCATTCCAATTCTGGGCGAGGTTGAAACCTACTACAAGGCGAATCTAAATGTGTTCGGCATTGTTAGTACGATCAAAGCGCGTTTGCAGAGTGGCGCCATGTAGTCTCAGAGTAGCATGGGGAGGAGATTGTAACCTATATTTGAAAGGACGTGTTTGTTAACGAATCACAATACTGTTTCTGAAAGCAAGGAATTGTTATATTTGTTGTTGAAAACAATGTCAACCCGGAAACCGAATACAACGAATCGTTTTGTAGACTTCGAGGACATGTGGGAAGAGAAGGACCACGAAAACGAGAAGGTGAAGAAGACGGAGGAGAAGAAGAAGAAGTACCCCCATCCAGTAGTGGAATGATCGTATAGGATGAGTCAGAAGAAGGACGAGAGCGAGGATCTCAGAAGCGTTGCCTTCTGCCCTCCTGTCGTGCAGAAGAAGAAGAAGCAAAGACCCATCAAGGGTCAAAAGAGAGGTAGGGGCATTGGGGTGGATCAACTGTAGTTTGGGCGCGATTCCGTTCGTAACGTGTAGGTGTGTGAGCCGAAGAAGAAGCAGCCCGAAGACGTCGCTCCGCAGAAGAATCCCACTCCAGCGGTAAAGGAAGAGAAGAAGGAGGTGGAGCCCATCCCGGTAGTGGAGGCAAAACCTGCGGAGATCGTTGAAGAGAAGGAGGAGGTGGAGGAAACGAAGCCGGTTGCCGAACCAACGGCGGATCCCGAAGAGAAGAAGGAGGAAGAGCCCATGGTTCAAATCCAAGAGTCCCTTTACATTAGCGTATGCCCTGTTGGCGACCCTCACCGTTAGTTAACTCAGATGCTGAAGCTGTTGAACACCCAAGTGAAGGAGCAAATATCGGAACTGGACAAGAAGGATGAACAGATCGAGAGTCTGAAGAAGTACATTGCTTCGTTGCAGCGGGAGAACATGCAGCTTCGTAGAAGACTAGAATTGTAGAATCTGCTATTCTCATTCTTTGTTCCATCCATGAGGCGTTCTTTCAACCCATTCATGCTCCTTCTCTTCTCTGTGCTTGTGTACACTCTCTACGCACTCTTCGCCTTCGCTCCCAACAGAGGATACAAGGTCCCTTTCTTTCATTTCATTCATTCGAGTAGCAGGAACTGGATGTGCTCAAGGAGCAAAACAAGCTAAATGTTGTGATTCGTTGAGCAGTTGAATCGTAGCGTATTCGGGAGTCGATCAACGATCTGGAGCGTCAGAAGGAATACAGCATTGCTTCTGTGACTCTCCTCACTCCTAGTGCAGTCCGGGAAGGAGAATGCCGCTCCCTTCTAATTGCTTCTCTAACCTGTGTACCACTAGCCTGTATTCTACTCCTGTTTCCATCATACACCCGAATCAGCATGAATCCGTATCCGCTCTTTGTAGCGGTTGAAATGGAGTTGACACTTCCCTCCCATCCAAATACTCAATGGAAAGCAGCGAATGGTTTCGACCATCGCATGAACACACATTTGCATCTTCACTCGATCCCATGATTTCAATCAACAGGGAATACACAGAAAGGGACACAGTCATTTTCCCATTCCCAACTGTGTTGCGGAATAACCGCAGAAGCGCCAAGCACTCCCGCACGAATCATTTCCGTGCGGACCAAAACGGTGCACGCATAACAACCCTCACTTCTATCCGAATGACCAAGATCGTATCTCCCGCCCACCTGATGGAGCTCGCTATCCAAGTAGATAAGCGCATTCCCAAGGATCTTGCCTTCTTCCGCTATGGAGACCGCATGCTTCAAATCAAGCGCTATCTTATCGAGCACGAGCTGGACGTTTCCCAGGCGGTGATGGCGATCAAGAGAACTGCGGCATGGAGGAAGGCTTGGAACGCCGACACCATCAAGCCCTCCGACCTGAAGAAGATTGCGGTCTTCGCTCGTTTTATCTCCACGAGTGCGAGTTCCACCGGACTGGGTGTTGCTTGCGCTCAGTTCAATCCCCCACTGGTTGGAGAGTTCCCCCCGCTGGAGAGAGTCGTGGAGTTTTTCATCTTCATGATGGACTACCTGATGAAAACGACCCTTGAGTACTGCGTTGAGCACAATCTGGAACCCCCGGTGAAGGACTGCGGAAAGGTGATTCTGAACGCCGCTGCAATCAATCCAGCCTTTGTCCGTCAGGCCTTCCCTCTCTATCCCAAAACGGTGATGGAGATTCTGCTGTGCCACTATCCTTGTTTCCTGAGCATTTCCGACATCTACATATCGGACGACCCCAACTTCGTCCCCGATTCGGGCATTAACAGCCACACGGTCTACTTCCAGAATGCTCCCTACATGATGAAGGGGCTCTTCAGCATTCTGAAGGGCTTCTTCCCCGAGAGATGGGCCAGGCAGATCTGCATGAACACCGATTTGTTCGTCCCTGATTGTCTCGACATCAACCTGGTGCCAGAGCAGAACGGAGGAAAGAACCCGATCACTCCGGAGACCTTCTTGGAAGAAATGGCGAAGCGGATGGACTGCTCGATGGAACAGGAGACGGTTCACAACCTGACGGACCGTGTGCTGGAGATGTACGGTCACGGCAACAACGTCCCTGCGTGCAACATGCCCAACGCGTATGCCCGCGCCACGATGTGGAAGATGACGAACGCGGGAGGCAGATGGCACCACTACTACTTCGTCCTCACCAGAGACAACATCCTCTACTACTTCACCGATGCGGACGACGTGAAGGTGAGAACTGGGTGGGTGTAGCGCGAGGCGGTCACCTGTAGCATTCTGCTCGAGAACTGTTCCATCCGGCCAGACGTTTCGGAGGAGGCCATCAAGAGAGAGGGAAAGGACGCGGTGATGGAGAGCGCCGCAGTGACGGTGGGCACGCCTCTCGTCCCGAAGGACGTGCCGGAGGGAAGCGGAAAGCAGCACTGCTACCACTTTGTTCTCGTCACGCCCGGGAGAGAGTACACCTTTGCTTGCAACACTCCCGGTCAGCGCACGGCGTGGATGGTTCTGTTGATGAAGGGAATCGAGAAGGCGGATAAGGACTACATGTGTTGTCTTTGTTGAACAAATCGATTTCAATTAATGGATTCCAAAGGAATGCAAGGAAAATAATGGGGAGCCATTATTCACCATGTGGAATAATCGCCTGCAATTGTTTCCTTGTCTCTTGGATTGTTGTCAATAATCCCCAATCATTATTGTTTCCATCTAAAACACGTTGAAGTCAATAATTCTCTTCAAATGCTCGCCAAATGTGATTCTCCTACAGATTTCGATTTGATCGTCGCTTCCAAGGCGGTGTGAGGCGCTCCACTCTCCCCTCGCTCACAGCGGTCGGGAGTTTCACTCTCCCCTCACTCATAGAGACGAAGAGCAGATGCCATGTCCATTTCTTCTTTGTTTTAAGCGTTCTATTTCGTCGCTATGCTTTGTGACGTGTGTTTCACGCGAATCGATGTGTTTGCTGTCCTTCCATGCGGACATAACAGCGTGTGCGCTACCTGCATATTTAAAGAGATTGTATTGATGAACAACCGCCGTTGCCCCATGTGCAAGGTGAAATGCGTTCGATTGGGTTGATCACGTAGGAGGCACTGAAGGCGCCCATTTTTACAGTGATGCCGAACAAGTCCTACCCGTCGCTGATCAACGAATACAGATTTGAGTTCAATCGGGACTACTCCATCTACTTTGACTCCAAAGCGCTCCAAAAGTGGTTTCTGAATTTGCTGGCATACCGCTGCACAATCTGCAACCCCATCGTCCCGTTCTCCAGCGAGGACGAACGAAATCTCCTGAGGAACGATATTCAGGACTTCTACAATGCCAACAGTTTGAATAAGCATCTGTTGAAGGAACACAACAAAAGCATTTGCCCCATCTGTGCCAAGGGCGAGCGCATGTTCCCTGGAGAGCTGCGCGTGTACAGTAGTCAGGTTGTTTCTGGTTCCTCCATTCATCCATAGGAATTGCAGGCCCATATGAACGGCATCCTGCCCGATGCGAGCCAGCCGGTACACGTCGTAAGAAATCGTCCTGTGCGTTATGGATAGAAGTGCAGCGTCTGTGGAGAGGTGCAGTATAGTGCGCAAACCCTGCTAACGCACTGCCGCAAGGAGCACATCCATTGCTTCATCTGCGGCGTGAACAACCCTGTGATGGTAGTCCCTCACGCCGCACCTCACGCCTAGTTCTTCCGCTCCGACGAGCAGCTGCAGGAGCACTACGCCAAGCACCACTTCCCCTGCACGGAGTGCGGCAACTTCGTCGGCACCACGGCGCTGGAGCTCATCGAGCACCGCACCAAGGACCACGGCGCCGCCTGCGCTTCCAAGACGGTCGCCGAGCTGCACGCCGAGCCACGCGCCCCTGGCCCTCGCCCGTGGAAGGTCTCCTCGCGTCTCCCCGCCACTGCCACCTCCGTTGGCTCCGTTGGCGCTGCCAGCACTGCCAGCACTGTTGGCACTGCCAGTACCACCAGCCACCCCAACGCCGGGCGCCGCATTCCGAGCGTGCCGCACGCGGTGAGGCCGTCGCGCATGGTGGGCGTGCCGTCGGTGTGGCAGAGAAGGGGCGCGCCGGCGAGCGCGGGCCGGTCGTTCGCGACGGTGCGCGACGAGCTGACGGCGCTGTTCTGCAAGCTGCTGGACGAGAACCCGGGCAGCGACGGCCGGCGGCGGAACGAGATCGAGCTGGCGAAGGTGCTGTTGGAGTTGTGCAACGTGGGTGCGGCGCGGCGGCGTGAGGCCTAGGCGATCATCGACTTCATGGCGGCGACGCCGAGCAACCTGACGCTGGTGTACACGGCGGAGCAGGAGAAACGGAACGAGTGGTACATCCGGCAGTACTTCTCGTTGCGCAACGTGACGCTGCGCTTCCTGCAGGGCGACGTGACGGACGAGCATATCGCGAAGATCGACCGCTATCTGCACAAGTTCCAGGTGGGCGAGCGGCGCGGGGCTGAGGCGTAGTCGGGGGAGAGCTGGCACTACTCCTTTTCGGACACCAGAACGGACTTCAGCCTCTACTCGGCCCACGAGCTGTGGACCATCGTGGGCTACCTGTTTAGTTTGATTCGCTTCCTATCCTCGCGGCTTTGTTGCACAAACAGGGAATAAAGAATTGCGTTTAACAAAAGACCCTCCTCTCTAGTGCTCCACAAACTCCGCACCGTTCTTCTACCCCTCACGCCTTTCCTTTGCACTCACCTTCAGCAGAGCGACAGCGAACGCGGCCGCCTCCTCGGAGCCGCAGTACTTCGTCATCGCCTTCACGGCCTCCTCGTCGCTGCGCACCGCCTCGCCCAGCACCACCTTCGTGGGGAAGGGCATCAGGTTGTCCTTCGCCACGCGCGCGAACGCCTCGCCGTTCACCACCACGGCCTGCTGCGCCGCGCTGGCGTCCTTGCAGCACTCGCCGCCGAACAGACGGGACACGCCGTCGCGCGTGAGCACCGCGTTGCCGCTGCAGAACCTGTCTCTCACGCCTCACGCCCACGCCCACAGACTGCCCTTCTGCAGCGCCGCCTGCTTCGCCGCCTCGCCGAGCCCGCACACCAGCACGCAGCCGTCCGCGCTCTCCAGCACGCCGCTCTGCACCACGCACTCGTTCATCGGGCCCTTCTTCGCCACCTTCGTCGGCGCCTTGCCCGCCTCCGTCGCCGGCACCGTCACCTCCACCGTGCCGCGCGCCGTCTCCATCTGCATCGCCGCCGCCTTCGCCACCTCCTACGCTTCACCCTTAGTCATCTCCGCTACGGCCAGCACGCGGTCCAACGGCACGTCGCCCGTCGCCACCACGGTCAGCGCCTTCGAGTGGGCGTCCATGCCCACGGCGGTGAAGCTCTCCGGCATGCCGCGCGCCACGATCACGCTCAGCGGGTGCGGGGTCATCGGGTCGCGCTTCGGCATGCGGTGCTAGGCGTTACGCGAGGTGGCAGCGATTACCAGCATGTTCTTCAGCGCCATGGCTGTGACGGGGTCGTTGGTGACGGAGCGGATGCGCATCTCGGCGCAGCGACCGGAGCAGATGGCGCCGTCCTCCACGTAGAGATTGGGGACCTGGGAGAGGTACTCCTTCACCTACCCGTCAGCCGCACGGCCCACACGACTACAGCGTCAGCGATATCGCCAAAGTCTCCGGCCTTCACCGGCACTTCAGATGAGGGAAGGTAGTGGCGCGTGCAGGACACGTTCTTCTTGCCGTCCACGTCGCCGTTGATCTTGCTTTCGAGAAGCTCGACGGAGGGGTTTCTGTAGGCATTTCCCCAAACCGTGAACCACTCGCTGGAGAGGGCCCAGTTGAGGGAGTAGTCTTTGCCTTCGCTCTCGCGAGGGAAATTCTATTCGTGAGCACGCGGGATGCGATGAAAAGCGCTTACCACCAGATCCGCCTCGTTGAAGGGCTCGAACTGGAAGAGATCCTTTGTTTTCATGTTCGAAATGTGCTCGTAGACATCCTGAGAGGGGGCGGCCTCCGCAGAGAAAAGTCTCACAGCACAACGCGGACTCACTTGTCTCTGCACGAACCGCGCAAGACACTGGACACCTCTAAATCTAGCCTGCATTCTGGACGATATACCTCTTCTTTTGCGCGTTTCCTCTCTGGATACGTGGAGTCAAATTGTTGGGATGATGGGTGTGGGCATTTGGGATTATCGAGTGGATACAACGAAACAGCATGCAGGAACGTACAACTACACTCTCTTTGCTCTGTCGGCCATGTCCTCGAGGACCTTAACGGACTACAGATGATCAATCTCGCGTTGCCTCACTTCCTTCTTGAGGTTTCGGACGCAGTCCACGTTGGTGACGTAGGTGCGCATCTCCTACCCTGAAAGCAGCTCCCAACCGCGACCTGATCGGAGAAGCCCTTGAACAGGGCGAAGAGCTTCGCGCGCGCCGTGTAGCTGCCGTCCCACTCCTGCTGGGGGAACACGTCCGAGAGCAGCGCCTTCATGAAGGTCACGGGACTGCGACTCTCCTCCAGAATGCGGTTGATGTGGTACTGGTCCTCCCAGCACTACGCCTCACGCTACCCGCCTGTGCCCACGTTGAAGTCCACCTTCTTCACCTCCTCCACGAACCGCGCGAACTGCTACGCCTCACGCCTCTCGCCCGTGCCCACTGCCTCGGTCATCTCGCTCACCGTCGAGCAGACGGGCGTCACGTCGGGCGTCTGGGTGTCAGTCCCCGCACAGAGTCCCACGGGCTTCTGCCACAAGGCGGTGAGCGCAACGAAGTAGTTCTGCTTCTAGACGTGAGAATACATACATGATGCGACATCTGGGGACATGGCGAGCAGAAGGGGAAGATACTCGTTGCGGATGGCGGGAAAGGGGCTCTCGGCGGTCACAGCAGGGAAGAAGAAGTCGAAGGAGGACAATTTGACCTGCAATTCGCTGCACTCTGCGTATACGCGCAAAAAGTCGTCGAAGGAATCGAAACTGCACAGGAGCATGACCTTCCAGGAGGGAAGTTTCGCCTCAGTGAACTCTTCACGGATCTTCTGCAAGACCCTGTTCAGATCCTACTCCTTAGCAACAATAGGAACGAATACATCGGAAGAGAGCAGATAGAAGGACCGGAAGAAGGGGGCATACGCCGGTTTATCGACGAGCCCTTTCTCCTCAATCGTCTCCCTCACTAGCTGAAGGAAACCATCCGGCAGGTTTGCTTTCTTCAGGTATTCGAGCGCCTTGCGCGTAATCTACCTCTCATGCAAAACAGCAGACAACTGCATTTGCTTGTTGCACTTCACCAATGGCACATGAACAAATCGGACACTTTGTTGACTTCTATTCCGTTACTGAGCCGTTTGGCACCCACTTCGTCTCCAATCCTTAGACATCTTCCGCAGAATGTATGGCCGCACCCCAAGGTGATCCGGAGCTCTGTTTCCTTCATGCACATACCTGATCCATTACTCCGTTTTCCAGGACCTACAACACATGTTTTGATTCACTTCCTTTCTGCAGCAAGGATTCGTGGGAGATGACGCACTGGCACCCATGGTAAAAGATGATGTGAGAGAAATAGGAAGGAGCCAGTCGATGCGAAGAGAATGGGATCAACGGGAAGAGGTTACGTGAGGAACAAAGACAACCAAAAGGAAAACCCAAAAACGATGAGCAGGGCGGGTCACTGGTCCATTCCCAGATTCTTGCCCACTTGGACGCTCTGCTCCAGGGGGACGTCGACCACCGCGCCCTGTCCCCCGTGGTTGAGGGCGTAGAGCTCGAGCAGCCGCCGCTTCGCCCGCACGCACATGCCTTCCCGCAGCAGCGCGATGACGGCGGCCTTGGTCTCCTCGCAGTCCGCGCAGTCGATGATCAGCTCGTCGTGGATCTGCAGCACGATCTCGCAGCCCCAGCGCTCCAGCTCCTCCCACAGCCCGACCATCGCGCACTTCAGCAGGTCTGCCGCCGAGCCCTGGATCACGCTGTTCACCGCCTGCCGGTCCTGCCTCCCCGCCTCCCCACCCTCCTGCGGCGCCAGGTACCGCAGCCGCCCGGCCAGCGTCTCCACGGCGTGCTGCCGGCGCGCGCTGGTCACGGCCTCGCTCATGAACCGCTGGATGCCGCTGTATTTCTACGGAGCAGCGGCGCGGCGCGGCCTACCCGCAGGATCTGCGTGCGCAGCTCGAGCGCGCTCTTGGGCGGGATGCCCAGCTTGGCGGCCATGCTCTCCACGCCCATGCCGTAGCACAGGCCCAGCGTGATCACCTTCGCCTCGTCGCGCTGCTGCGGCGTCACTGCCTCCACCGGCTCGTGCCGCAGCACCGCCGCGATCAGCGCGTACACGTCGCTCTGCCCCTCCTGCGCGAACACGCGCCGCAGCTCCGCATCGCCGCAGCACATCGCCAGCACGCGCATCTCGATCTGCCGGTAGTCCGCGCTGATCAGGCACCGGCCCGCGCCGCACCGGATCGCCTCGCGCACGCGCACGCCGAAGTCCCCCAGTCGTTCGACGCTCTTCTACGCCTCACGGAGGGTTGGTGTCAGCACCTTGGGCAGCGACTGCAGGTTGGGCGCGGAGGTGGAGAGGCGGCCCGTGCCGGTGGCCGTCTGGTTCCACGTGGGGAACACGCACTGGCGCGGCGGCTGCGCGTAGGGCGCGGGCATCAGCTCCTTGGCCAGTCCGTCCATGTACGAACTACGCCTCACGCCCGCCGCGCGCGCTCACTTGAGCAGCTTCGCCAGCCGCCGGTACTCGATCAGCAGCGCCGGCAGCGCGTGCGTCTTCGCCAGTGTCTACACCTCACGTGCCCTCTCCGCGCCTGCCTTCAGCACGCGCTCGGAGGAGCTGCGCTGCGCGGGGGCCGCGTCGCCGCCGAGCTTGAGCTCGTCGAAGAGGACGGCACAGACCTGCTTGGGGCTGGAGAGCAGGAAGGCGTGGCCCGCCAGCGCGTGCGCCTGCTGCTCGATCTGCCGCAGCTGCGCCTCGATGGCCGGCTTGTTCTGCTGCAGCACCGCCGCGTCCACCGCCAGCCCCGTCGCGTCCATGCGCGCCAGCAGCGGCGCCAGCCGCATCTCGACGTTGGCGTAGGCCGCCAGCTGCGACGGCCGCGCCAATGCCTCCAGCCGTTGCTACGTGTCAGGGCGGGGAGGACCGGTACGTGCGCGGCGAGCAGCGCCTGCAGGTGCGCGATCCAGGCGGCCTCGGGGTCCTTCTCCGTCCACACCGACGCCACCGGCGGGCACGTCAGGCCCAGCAGGCGGAACAGCGCGTCGAGGCTGTCTGGTTTTGTCTCCGTGGGTGTGTCGGTGGGTGTGTCCGTTGGCGTGTTAGTTGGAGTATTTGGAGTGTTCGTATCAGGGTTGGCTGGCTTGCTGACGGGCTTGTGATTGGCGAGCAGCGCGCGGATGTTGTCGGTGGCGTCGGGGTCGAGGAGCCACTGGAGCAGCGCCAGGTCGCCCAGCGTGGAGGCACACAGCGAGGGGGTGACGAAGCGCGCGTGGAGGTGACGCTGCGCGTAGAGGTCCAGCAGCCGCAGCAGCCGCTGCAGGTGACACGTGACCCGCACCAGCCCCTCGCACTGCAAGAACACTCGGATGAACTCCAGCGCCTGTTGTGCCTGCTGCGCCTGCTGCGCAGACCCCGCTGGCTCACTCGCCACCCCATCAGCACTCGCCGCCCCGGCCACGTCGGCGTCGCCGGCGAGGGGGACGAGGAAGCAGCAGTCGTCGAAGAGGAAGCAGAAGGCGATGGGGAGCACGTGGCCCGCCAGGTCCTCCTTCACCGGCAGCGGCGTCTACGTCTCACGCGCCCGCCCCGCGCCCACGTCGTAGGAGGTGCGCGCGTCGTTCAGGAACAGGCAGAAGGCGCTGCGCGGCAGCTCCGCGCGCCACAGCGCCTCGAACGCGGTACAGCCCGTCGGCCGCGGCGCGCAGAAGCGCTGCAGGAACTGCGTCTGGAAGGCCTGGAGCGCGGCGCCCTCCAGCACGCGGCTGCGGCGCACGAGCCCCTTGATGTGCACGTCGAAGCACCAGCGGTAGCGCACCGGCTTCTTCTTGCGGCGAGGCTTGGCGCGCGGCTTGGGGTCCTCGCCGCGGATCTCCTTCAGGAGCTTCTTCTTGTCGGGAGCCAGCTCCTTGCGGATGGACTTCTTCTCCTTCTTGCTCAGGCCCTTGCCCGTCACCGTCACGCCGCCCTCCAGGAAGTGGCACTGCCGCTCATACGACGACTCCCTCTCCGGCTCTGCTAGCTCTGTTGATTTCATTGACTCCACCGGCTCTGCCAGCTTCTTCCAAAAGGGACTCGTGCGGGCACTACGCATCACTCACACACAGTGGAGCCACTTTTCTGGACGCTGTGATTTGACCAATTTGGAGGGAGACTCGGAAGCGCGCACCGCCACAGATTCAGACTAGGCATAAGAAGAGCAGGGTAATCCGACCGGCTTTCGCGCCATACTCGTCTTCTTCCCCAAGAGCTTGGAAATCGTCGATACGCTCGAAGACTGCGGCGTCGACAGGTCTACTGATAACAGGCCACCGAGCCGTACTTTGCTGATCACTGTGGAGGAACTGATCCCATATACTCTTCTCCAGCGCCTCCTTGCTGCTATCCACTTTGAGTCGACTCTGCTCGCGGTGGACTGACGCCGCGTTCGCCCTTTTCAGTCCCGCTATGAATTCCCTCGCGGATGTCTCCAGATTCTTGTTTATCAACCGCTCTACTTTGTACGAACCACAGAAATGCTTACGACCGCTATTGGAGTGTGCAGGCTGATTTCGCGGGGGCTGAAACAAAGAAGGGTTCGGTCCGTTTGACAGTCGGCTCTCCGTCGATTGGGTGCTGCCCCTCGCTCTATTTGCGCTTGAATACCATTGCGACCAATCGTTTCCTGTATCACCATTCATCGAAGCGAAAAGAGTTCTCCTCACGACAACACACTCTCCGATGATAAAAGGGGTACAAAAGAAAGCGGAAGAATGATAGCGGGAAACATGGATCCGGCTCATTACAGCACTGCAGCAACCCACTGCTTAATCACTAACGTATGGCTGTGATGGAGCATGGAATCGGCTCCATCCCGCTCATATTCTGTCAGTTGAATTGGCATGGCTTCTACACTCATTTCTTCACGAGCACGACTCATAGCCGTTTTGGGTGATGAAGAGGAGAGACGGATTACGAAACCGCGGGGATTCTCGCTTTTCGAGCCGTGAGTCAATCTTAGGCGTAATGATTGCTCTATTGGTGAAACGATGCGTGTGCTCCTGAAGTATAGCTTGTGGGAATCCTGCCTCTGGTGGTGTTGTCGTCCATTACAACCATCCAACCGATGCGTGTGGACAAGCCGTTTTACTACACACAGAGCTTTTCGATGCTTGCTAGCAAGTCCGTTTCTGGAGAATCGTGCGTATGCGTCGTTTTCCTTATCGGTAGGGAGTCAGAAAGCGGAGATTCATTTATCGCTGTGTCTCTGACTTTGGACAAGGTGGTCAACACGGAGGACGCGTTCGCTTCGGCAGAGGTATTCTCTTCGCTCCATGTGATATCGCAGCTGTTGATCATGCCGGAGGGCATGTACAACCAGATCGGCTACTACGACGGGGACGACCATATCGTGTGCTGCGACGAGAAGGCAATTCGGGATGGGAAGTGCTCGACGCCGGGCACGCTGATCCTCCACCGCGTGAAGGACGAGCGCTTCTCCTACAGAAACGTCTCCTTCACGTGGCGTCAGCGGCGCAGTCTAATGGCTAGTGGGAAGAAGATGCTGCTGAACTCCCGCTACAACGTGAAGCGAGACGGCCAGTACTACGTGGTCGTCGCCTTCTGCAACCCCGCGACCAAGAACGCGGTGCTGGCCGGCCAGACGGCGGCGCTGAACCCCCACGGGCACCTGCCCGCGGGTGTGTTCGGGCTGCTGGACTTCATGCGCGCGCTGACGGCGGTGTACACGGTGCTGATGCTGATGTGGACGGCGAAGTGCTGCCAGTACCGCCGCGAGCTGATGAGCATCCACGTGCTGATCTCCGCCGCGCTCCTGCTCCTCGCGCTCGACGCGCTCGCCCACTGGGCCGCGCTCGC
>ERZ827156.1391-NODE-1391-length-28856-cov-14.731919_pt1 | contig 28856 bp, 25 predicted proteins | sample MGYA00519919_ERZ827156 | MGnify/ENA primary metagenome ERZ827156 (study PRJEB31778, sample SAMEA3449269) | human gut metagenome | biome: human gut; feature: human-associated habitat; material: faeces | place: United Kingdom | collected 2010/2012 ...
CCACGGCGCGGTCGCCGTTGACCTCCAGCACCTTGCAGCGGCGGACCTCGCCGCTATGGAGCTGGATCTCGGCCAGTTCGTCATAGGTGACGCCCTCCACGTGATCCACCACCATCAGGGGACCGGAGACCTCGTGGATGGTACGGTATTCCTTCATCATTCTTCCTCACCAGCCTTTCGGATCAGCTCGGCGATCTCGCGCTCCATGTCGGCGCGGACGGCGGCGTAGTTGGCGGCGTATTCCTCCGCGGCGGCGTACTTGGCCCAGCCCAGCTTCTCCCGGGCGGGGATAGCGTACAGCTCGGCGGGGGCCACGGACTTGTCCACGGCGCCGCGGCACAGGGCTTCGTAGTGCAGTATCAGCTCCAGCAGCTGCATCTGGCGGTCAAAGCTGGAGTAGGAGTCCACGTCCATGAAGGCGTTCTGCTGCAGGAAGTCCTCACGCAGCATGCGGGCGATCTCCAGCGTCAGCTGGTCGTGGGCGGACAGGGAGTCCTTGCCCACCAGCTGGACGATCTCGTTCAGCTCGTTCTCCTCCTGCAAAAGGTGCATGGCCCGGTTGCGGTTCTGCATGAAGGCGGGGCCCATGTGCTCGTCGAACCACGGGGTGACGGCGTCCAGATACAGGGAGTAGGAGTTCAGCCAGTTGATGGCCGGGAAGTGACGGCGATAGGCCAGAGAGGCGTCCAGGGACCAGAACACCTTGACGATGCGCATGGTGGCCTGGGCCACAGGCTCGCTGAGGTCGCCGCCGGGAGGCGACACCGCGCCCACGGCGGTCAGGGAGCCGGTGCGCTCCTCGCCGGCCAGACACTGCACCACGCCGGCGCGCTCATAGAACTGCGCCAGACGGGAGGCCAGGTAGGCGGGGTAGCCCTCCTCGCCGGGCATTTCCTCCAGACGGCCGGACATCTCGCGCAGGGCCTCGGCCCAGCGGGAGGTGGAGTCGGCGATGACGGCCACGTCGTAGCCCATGTCGCGGAAGTACTCGGCGATGGTGATGCCGGTGTAGACCGACGCCTCACGGGCGGCCACGGGCATGTCGGAGGTGTTGGCGATCAGCACCGTGCGCTTCATCAGGCTCTCGCCGGTGCGGGGGTCGGTCAGCTCCGGGAACTCCCGCAGCACGTCGGTCATCTCGTTGCCGCGCTCGCCGCAGCCGATGTAGACCACGATGTCCACGTCGGCCCACTTGGCCAGCTGGTGCTGCACCACGGTCTTGCCGGAGCCGAAGGGCCCGGGCACGGCGGCGGTGCCGCCCTTGGCGATGGGGAACATGGTGTCGATGACACGCTGGCCGGACTGCAGGGGCTTCAGCGGCGGGAACTTCTTCTTATAGGGCCGCCCCACACGGACGGGCCACTTCTGCACCATGGTCAGCTCGCGGCTCTCGCCGCTGGCCAGACGAACCCGGGCGATGGGCTGGGTGATGGTGTACTGTCCGGCATCGGCCAGCCACTCCAGCGTGCCCTCGGCGCCCTTGGGCACCATGATCTTGTGGAGGACGGACTCCGTCTCCGGCACGGTGCCGAGAATATCGCCGGTGACCACGGCGCTGCCCACGTCGGCGGTGGGGGTGAAGTCCCACAGCTTGCCGCGGTCCAGCGGCGGCACCTGGATGCCGCGGGTGATGTTGCTGCCCACCCGGCGGACGATCTCCTCCAGCGGACGCTGGATGCCGTCGTAGATATTTTCGATCAGGCCGGGGCCCAGCTCCACGCTCAGCGGCGCGCCGGTGGTGACCACGTCGGCGCCGGGGCCAAGGCCGGAGGTCTCTTCATACACCTGGATGGAGGCCCGGTCGCCGGTCATATTCAAGATCTCTCCGATCAGCTGCTGGGGGCCGACGCGCACCACGTCCGCCATGTTGGCGTCCGCCATGCCGTCCGCTACCACCAGCGGGCCGGAGACTTTGATGATCTTACCCATTCTGTTGCTCCTTTCAAGAAATGTCCGCGCCCACGGCGCGTTCCACCGCGTCGTGCAGGGCGGCCCCGGCGATGCCCAGCGAACCGGTCTTGCCGGGGATGAGGATGACGGCGGGCAGCGGCGCGTCCTTGTAGCGGGCGATCTCAGCGGTGAGATGCTGGGCCAGCTGCTCGGTGATATAGATGGCGGCGTAGCCCTCCTGGGCCAGCCGGTGGAGCGTTTTCCGCCCCGTGTCGGCATCCTCGGTGGGGAACACGTCCAGACCCAGCGCGCGGAAGCCCAGCACGCTGTCCCGGTCCCCGATGACGGCGATCTTATACATATTGCTCACGCAGCCTTTCCCGGAGGGCGTCCGCCGGCACGCCGGCCAGACGGCCGGACAGCACGGTACGCACCGCCGTCCACTCCGCTTCCTTGGCCGCCAGATAGCCCAGGGCCACCTCCGCCCCGAAGGGGACGCGGCGGGCCGTGCCGGCGGCGCGGAGCACCGCATCGTCGCAGGCCTTTTCAAAGGCGGTCAGGCTGCCGCCGCGGGCGGCCTCGTCCCCCAGCTCCGCCGCCTGGGCGAAGGCGGTGCCCCGCCACAGGGCTGCGGCGCCGCTGCCGGCACCGGCGCGGATGGCGTCCGGCGTCACGCTGCCGCCGGGAAACAGCACCTGCTGCAGAAAGCCGGCGTCCAGCCCCAGCCGCTGGGTGCGGACCAGGGAGCGCAGGTCGGCCGCGTCGATCATGGCGCGGACATAGCTCTGCAGATAGGGCAGGCGGCTGTCCGACGCCAGCTTTTCCAGCCGGGCGAAGTAGGCGCGGTCCAGGATGCAGTCGCAGCTGCGGGCGCTGCCGGTCTCGGCCAGCACACGCTGGGCCTCGCCGGCCGCGGCGGCCATGTCGGCGGGCAGGAAGGACCAGTCGCCGCCTTCCTCGTGCTTTTGCCGCATGGTCTGGGCGGGGATGGTGCCGGCGTCGATCAGCAGACGATCGGCATCTCCGGGGGATTTGAGAAGCGTTTTGATGTTGTGGTAGTCATATTTCAGCCGGAACACGTCCAGCACCTCCGCATCCGGCATGAAGCGGGACACGTCGGCGAACACGCTCTCGCGCTGGGCGCGCAGGGCCTCCTGCAGGGACGGCTCGTCGTGGATGGGGGCGTAGCCCCACTCGGTGAGCAGACGGGCGCAGTCCTCCGTGGTGGGGGCCTGCAGCAGCTGCTCCAGGCGCTGTGAGGTCAGCAGCTGGCGCTCCATGGCGCGGATGCGGGCGGACAGGAACAGATAGTCCGTGTCCTTTCTCCGTTTTGTCAAAGGGCCGCCCCCTTTCAGTCAAACAGCACAGCGGCCACGGCGGAGGAGTCCTCCTGCCGCGCCCGGCGCAGCAGCTCGGCAAAGCCGCAGTTGATCTCCATGCGGCCCCGGCGCAGCACCAGGCCGCCGCCGGTCTCCCGTGTCTCGGCGGACAGGGTGAAGGCCGCGCCGCTCTTCTTTGCATTGGCGGCGTCGGTCACCGCCTGACCCACGGCGTCGCGGTCGGCGGGGGAGAACAGCAGCTCCTCGCCGCCCTGCCCGTTTTCCGCGGCCAGCGCGGCCAGCAGGTCGATATACTGCTCCCGGGGCAGCCGGGCCAGGGCCTGCGCGGCGCGGGAGAAGGCCTCGTCCAGCAGGGACTGCTTCTCCGCCAGCACTCGCTGGCGGCAGGCGAGACGGCTGCTGCCAGCCAGACGCTCCAGCTGCTGGGCCTCCAGCTCCCTGCAGCGGGGCTGGGCGTCCTTGAGCAGCTTGTCAGCGTCGGCGCGGTATTGTGCCAGAATGGCCTCGGCCTCCGCTGCGCTCTGGGCGGCGATGGCGTCGCACTCGGCCTGGGTGTCGGACTCCATGCGCGCGATGATCTTGTCGATACCGTTCATAGGCGCACCCGCCTTACTTCATGATGTTCAGGGAGATCATAATGGTGGCCACCAGAGAGAGGATGGCGTAGAACTCCACGATACCGCAGTAGATGATGCCCTTGGTGGCGGCCTCCGGGTGCTTGGCCACGATGTTGATGGAGGCGGCGGCCACGCGGCCCTGGAAAATGGCGGACAGCCAGCCGCCCAGCATGATGGGCAGGCAGGAGGCGAAGAAGGCCAGACCCTGTTCGATGGTCATGGGCAGCGTCTCGCCGCTGAGCAGGCCGGTCTGGCCCAGCACCAGGAACAGCGCCACGAAGCCGTACAGGCCCTGGGTGCCGGGCAGCACCTGCAAAATCAGGCACTTGGTGGACTTGTCGGGGTCCTCGCTGGTGAGGCCGGCGGCGGCTTCACCCACCATGCCGGTACCCTTGGCGGAGCCGATGCAGCACAGGCCGGCGGTCAGCGCCGCGCCCAGAATGGCGAAGCCCAGTCCGCCGATAGATTCGAGCAATGCAGTCATGATTCGTTATCCTCCTTAATGATCTCTACATGTTTAGCCTGGACGCGCAGGGGACGGTAGGCCTTGCCGCCGTCCTTGTAGAAGCGTCCGAAGAATTCCAGAAATTGCAGGCGCATATCGTGGACATAGCAGCCCAGCAGGTTCAGCGCCAGATTCAGCAGATTGCCCACCAGGGCGATGATGACGAAGGTCACCACGTTGCCGGTGGTGGCGCCCAGCTTGTTGAACACCTGGGCCAGCACCGCGCCGGAGAGCATCAGTGCCATCAGCCGGACATAGGACATGATGTCGCTGAAGAAGCCGGTGACGCCGTTGTATACCGCCGCCACGAAGCCGGTGACCTTGCCGAAGCCCTTCTTGCCGCGTCCCGCGCCGTAGAGCAGCATCAGCACGCCGATGCACAGCACCACGGGCACGCCGGAGACGCTGCCCACGCCCAGCACCGCCAGCGCGATGCCCAGCAGGATGATCCACCAGGTGATCTCGTCAAACAGGGCGTCCATAAAGCAGCCCTTTTTGCACTTCTCCACCACGCTGATGGTCATGCCGGTGAATACCTGGATGACGCCCAGCACCAGGGAGCCCACCATGATGGCCATGGTGTCGTCCAGCGGGGAGAACAGCGCCGGCAGGGCGAAGGTGCTCTCCGGGTCGAAGAATTTGAAGAGCTGGGGCAGGAAGTCGCCGAAGAAGCTGCCGGTCAGCGCACCAAAGACCACCGTGGTGACGCCGCACCAGAAGATCATCTCCATGAAGCTGCGGTCGTCCGGCCGCTTTTTCTTCAGGAACAGCCACGAGCCGATGAGCATCAGCAGCCCGTAGCCGATGTCCGCCATCATCATGCCGAAAAACAGGATGAAGAACGGGGCCATCACCGGGTTGGGGTCCACGCCGTCGTAGGCGGGCAGGGAATACTGCTCGGTGATGCAGTTCATGGACCGGGCCACCACGTTGTCCTCCAGCAGCACCGGCACGTCGGGGGTCTGCTCCGCCGTGGGATCGGAGACGTCGTAGTCACAGGACAGGGTATCCAGATAGGCGGACAGCCTGGGCAGCTTCTTCTCCGGCACCCAGCCGTCGAAGGCCACGATGCAGCCGTCGGTCAGCAGGCGGCGGCGGTTCTCCTCCCGCTGTAAGCGGGAGCTCAGCCGGTCGGCGCACAGATACAGCTCCGGCAGGCGCTGGGCCAGGGCGGAGAGCTGCTTTTGCAGCGCGGACTGCTGCTGCTCCGCCTGGGCCAGCCGGTCGGCGGCGGCCTGAAGGGCCTCCTCCGGGGTGCCGGTGCGGCCCTTCAGGGGCGAGGCGGCAAAGCCGTGGCCCCGCAGCAGCTCCAGCGCCCTTGCGGTGACCGACTTGTGGGTCAGAAGCAGCAGACACTGCTGCTGCCGGTCGGCGGAGAGCAGAGACAGCTCGCTCTCCGGGCATTCGTTCTGCAGCTGGCCGGTGATCTCGTCCAGCGGGACGAAGGGCGGCAGCACGCCCAGGGTGACGTCGCAGCAGCGGGTCTCCGTCAGCTCCAGCGGGAGGTCCAGAGACAGCCAGGGCGTCAGCGCCGCCTGATCGGTGCGCAGCGCCGCGGCGGAGGCCGTCAGCTGCTGCAGTTGCACGGCCACGTTGTTGACCTGATGGGCCAGGGCCAGCCCGTCGTCCAGCGCGGTGTCGCTGAGGTAATCCGTCTCGCCGATGGGGGGACGGGGGGCCAGCAGCGGCGCCTTCTGGGGCGGCGCGGCGCGGCGCAGCACGTCAATGGCGCTCTGCACCTGGCGCTGGCGGGCCAGACAGTCGGACACGGTGCTGTCGCAGCGGCGCAGGGTGTCCGGGAGGTCCGGGGCGTCCGGCTCGCTGATCTCCACGCAGCCAAGCCGCTCCAGGCGGCGCAGCAGCGCGTCGTGGTCCTTCTCCAGGGCCAGCACCTGCAGCCGTTTCATTTTCGCAATGGGCATTTTACCGCTTCACCACCTTTTCCACGATGGTGCGGACAGCTGCGTCCATGCGCTGCTCCGCCTGCTGCCGGATGGCGGCGCAGGTGCGTTCGGCCTCCTGCTGCATGGCGGCCCGGGCGGCCGCCCCGGCCTCGTCGGCCCGGTGCAGTGCCTCGGACTCCGCCAGCTTCACGGCCTCCTGCGCCTGACGCAGCAGGGCGTCGCCGTCCCGGCGGGCCTGCTCGGCCAGCTCGCGGGCACTGCGCTGCGCGTCGGCCTTCTGCTCCAGCAGGCGCTGCTCCGCAGCCTGCAGCTGGTCTATTTTTTCACGGTACAGTTCACTCACCGCCTTTCACTTGATCGGTGCAAAAACAAGCAGGGGAAGCCCTTGGTGACAGACTCCCCATAAGAACGTATTCCGCGGAGGAAGCACCTTCGCTTGCTTTTGCCTATGCGTCCCTTATCATACCACAAAACCGGCCGGGACAACAACAGACAGAATGGAAAAAATAGCTGATCTCCTTTGTGCAGGGTGACGAGGCAGGCGGGATGTGACGGAGAGGCAAGAAAGAAACAGTGGCATTTTTCCCGCCGCTGTGGTATACTCTGTTTACATTGGAAGAGTGTTCCCTTTTTGCGGATAGAATAAAAGCGCGGACAGAATGCGGACTCCGCCCCGGGGCGGAGGGAACGTGAGGTGCGGAATGACGTATATCAAAGCGATCTTGTTGGGACTGGTGCAGGGCGTGGCAGAATTTCTGCCGATCTCCAGCTCGGGCCATCTGGCCATCGCCCGGAACCTGCTGAATATGGGGGGAGCCGGGGCGATACCGGAGTTTTTCGACGTGCTGCTGCATCTGGGCACGCTGCTCGCGGTGTTCGCAGCCTATTGGGGCGACATCCGGGACATGGTGGTGGAGTTCTTTCGGGGCATCGGCGACCTGGCCCACCGGACCACGCCCACGCCGGTGCCGCCGGCCCGGCGGCTGATATTGCTGATCGTCATCGGCACGCTGCCGCTGTTCGCCGTACTGCCCATCCGCAAGACGGTACAGGGCCTGGGCGACAACATGTACTTCGTGGGCGCGTCGCTGATCTTCACGGGCTTTCTGCTGTTCCTGTGCGACCGGGTGCGCAAGGGCCGCAAGACTGAGCGCAGCGCCAGGTGGACGGACGCCCTGCTGGTGGGCATCGGCCAGGCGGTGGCCACGCTGCCCGGCGTGTCCCGTTCCGGCATGACCATCACCGCCGGCTGCTTCGTGGGCTATGAGCGGCGGTTCGCCGTGCGCTTTTCCTTCCTGCTGAGCATCCCCGCCGTGCTGGGCGCCAACATCCTGTCCATCAAGGACGCGGCGGCCGCCGGCATCAACGGCGCGGAGGTGCCCATGTATCTGGTGGGCGTGGCGGTGGCCGCGGTGGCGGGCTATCTGTGCATCCGGCTGCTGAAATATGTGGCGGACAAGGGGCGCTTCGGCGCATTCGCGTATTACTGCTGGGCCGTGGGCGTGCTGACCCTGGTCCTGCAGGGCATCAAGTGAGGTAGACTATGGCAACGACACAAAAGAAGGGCACCACGCGCAAAAAGGCCCCGGCGCCGCCCCCGCCCCCGGCGTATAACGCCGCGGCGCGGCTGGTGGGCGGCATCGTCTGCGCCCTGCTGGCGCTGTGCGTGCTGGTGAGCTATTTTAATGTGGACGCACTGCTGCTGACCTGGATCGCCGGGGTGCTGCGGGGCACGCTGGGCTACGGCTACTATCTGGCGGCTCCGGCCCTGGCTGCCGTGGCGGTGATCCAGCTGGGGCATCAGGGCCGCCCGGTGATCCTGCGGACCGTCTGCGTGGCGGTGCTGCCGCTGCTGGTGGGCGTGCTGTGCCATCTGGCGCTGTGCCGCACGGCCTATGACTTCAGCAGCGGCTGGGTCAAGGCCCTGTGGGCCGACGGGCAGAGCCTGAAGTGCGGCGGCGTCCTGGCCGGAGGGCTGGCTGTGGGCGGCGAGGCCCTGGTGAGCAAGGTGGTGTCCATCATCGTGTTCGCGGTGCTGCTGCTGGCGGCGCTGCTGGGCGCCCTGCACCTGACGCCCCAGGAGGCGGCGGAGCGGGTGCGCAGCTATGGCGAGAGCCTGCGCCGGGACGAGGACGACGACCTTGACGACGAGGACCTGCCGGGGGACTTTACCCCCGCAGCGGCGCAGAAGCCCGCCCCGGCCAAAAAGCCGGCGGCCCGGGGCCGGAAGCGGCCCAATATCGACATCCCCCTGGACGGCGAGCGGGAGGACACGGTGACTGTGGCCCCCGGCAGCTCGTTCTTCCGGCGGCGGGGCGACGACGTGCGCACGCCGGACCAGGTGCTGCGGGGCGGTCCCGCACCTGCGCCCCAGCCCATCGGCGGCGAGGCGGAGACGCCTGCGCCTCCGGCCCCGGCGACCGCGGCGGAGGAGCCGCCTGCGCCCAAAAAGCCCCTCAGCGACAAGCAGAAGAAGGCCCAGCTGCAGCAGGAGGTGGAGACGGCGGCCCAGGAGGTCAGCAGCGCCATCGAGCAGGAGCTGGCCGAGGGCGAGGGGGCGTACCGCTACCCGCCCATCACCCTGCTGGAGCAGAACCGGGGCGGCAACTACACGGAGGTGGGCGCGGAGCTGCGCAACAACTCCAAACGCCTGGCGGACACCCTGCGCTCCTTCGGCGTGGACGCCAAGGCCGGGGAGGTCATCCACGGCCCCAGCGTTACCCGGTACGAGTTCACCCTGGACCAGGGCGTGAAGCTCAGCAAGATCACCAATCTTCAGGACGACATCGCCCTGGCGCTGGGCGCCAGCGGCGTGCGCATCGCGCCGGTGCCCAACAAGATCTCCGCCGTGGGCATCGAGGTGCCCAACCGCACGGTGACCGCCGTGCGCATCCGGGATGTCATCGAATCCCGGGAGTTCATCAACCACCCGTCCCCGGTGGCCTTTGCCGTGGGCAAGGACATCGGCGGCAACAACATCGTGGGCAACATCGCCCGGCTGCCCCATGTGCTCATCGCCGGCACCACCGGCTCCGGTAAGTCCGTGTGCACCAACTCGCTGATCATCAGCATGCTGTACAAGTCTACGCCGGACGAGGTGCGGTTCATCATGGTAGACCCCAAGATGGTGGAGCTGGCCCCCTATAACGGCATCCCTCACCTGCTGATCCCCGTGGTCACCGATCCCAAGAAGGCCGCCGGTGCGCTGCAGTGGGCGGTGTTCGAAATGATGAAGCGCTACAAGATGTTCTCTGAAAAGGGCGTCAAGGACCTGGCGGGCTATAACGCCCTGTCGGAGACAGACGAGGACGTGAAAAAGCTGCCCACCGTGGTGGTGGTCATCGACGAGCTGGCCGACCTGATGCTGGTGGCGGCCAAGGAGGTGGAGGAATCCATCTGCCGTGTGGCCCAGATGGGCCGCGCCGCCGGCATGCACCTGGTCATCGCCACCCAGCGTCCCTCGGCGGACGTGATCACCGGTCTGATGAAGGCCAATATCCCCAGCCGCATCGCCTTCGCCGTGGCCAGCTCCATGGAATCCCGCATCATTCTGGACACCACCGGCGCGGAGAAGCTGGTGGGCAAGGGCGATATGCTCTACTTCCCCCTGGGCGACGCCAAGCCCACCCGCGTACAGGGCTGCTTCATCACCCCGGAGGAGATCGACCGGGTGGTGAAATTCGTCAAGGACGAGGCCGGCGAGGCCCACTACGATCAGGACGTCATCGAGAAGATCCAGCAGGCGGTGGACGCCAAGGCCGACAAGGGCGGCAAGGGCGCAGCGCCGGAGCCGTCTGCCGACGGCGACGAGGCCGACGAGCTGCTGAACGCCGCCGTGGAGGTGGTGCTGGAGACCGGACAGGCCTCCGTGTCCATGCTGCAGCGGCGGCTGAAGCTGGGCTACTCCCGGGCCGCCCGTCTGGTGGACCAGATGGAGGAGCGCGGGTATGTAGGGCCCTTCGAGGGCAGCAAGCCCCGCCAGCTGCTCATCACACGGGAGAAGTGGCAGGAGCTGCAGATGGCCAAGGGTATATCCCCGGCGGAGCCGGAGAAGCCCGCCGACCGCTACGGCAGCATCCACGATGTGTTCGAGAGCCACGACGCGCTGGAATGATATAACGGCACCCCCGGCCAGTGGCCGGGGGTGCGCTTTTTCGCTTTGGCCGCTCACACCGTGCCGGTGACGGTGAGCACCGCCGTGCCGGGGGTGATGGTATACGCGCCGGTAGCGGCATCCTGGGTATAGGTGGCCGCGGGCACCGTGACCACGCCGGCCACCGTGGCGAATACGCCGGTAGCCGCGTCATAGGTGTACTGGGTGGGGGCGGTCAGCGCCGTGCCGTTGAGACTGACGGCCAGGTCCGTCAGCCGGGGGTCGAAGGTGTCGGTGATGACCACGGCCGCGGCGGCGTCCGCCGCGGTGTTGCCGGTGTTCTGGATGGTAAAGGTGTAGGTCAGGCGGCTGTTCTCCGTCACCGTGGTGGGGGAGAGGGCCTTGTTGATGGTCAGCGCCGGCGCTGCCGTCGGGGCCACGGTCTCCGTGGCGGTGACGGGGTTCACCAGACCCGCGCCGGTGACGGAGACGTTGTTGACGATGCTGCCCTCCGCTGCCAGCGGGGCGAAGGCCGTGGGGGCCGCCTCATAGGCGATAACGGCGCTGCCGCCGGCGGGCACGGTGATACCGGTAAACGTCAGCGGCGGCCCGGCGGTGACGGCGGGTGCCGCCTGCAGAACGCCGTTCTGATAGTACCGCACAGACCCGGCGGTGTAGGACAGGGGATACACCGTCCCGGCGTTGAAGACGTAGCCGCCCAGATCGTCGGTGACGGTAAGGCCCGTCAGCGGTGCGGTGCCGCTGTTGACCAGGGAGATGACGTAGGTCACCCGGCCATCCCGCTCATAGGTGGGGACCACGGCGGTCTTGGCGGCGGTGAGCGTCTCCGTCAGCTCGCCTACCGCCACGTTGGATGTGGTGGTCTGACCGTTGTAGGTCAGGGTCGCCTGGTTGGTAAAGGTTGCCATGCTATGACCTCCTGTGTTCAATTGGCGGGCACTGCCCGCAATCCATTGTATGCGCCCCATGGGAAAGCGGTCCCCACTTGCCAGACGGCGGAAAAGTTGGTATACTGTATATATAAATACGGCACGGCCGGAAATTCAAAGGAGGGTGCGATATGAGCATGGAACTGAAGAAGCTGCCCCACATCGAGATCGACGTGGAGCCGCTGCCCGGCAGAGAACTGCCCAAGGCGGCGGAGCTGCTGCGGAAGCTGGACATGAAGAAGCTGGGGCTGATCGCCGGGGGCACGGCGGCGGTGCTGACGGTGGTCTCCGTGGCGGGACGGTACGGCATCTACCGCGGGGCCGTGGCAGCGGAGCTGAAGCGCCAGCTGGCGCCCCTGCACCGCAAGATCGATCAGCTGCAGGCGGAGAACCGCATGCTGCGCACGGAGCTGGAGCGGCTGCGCAAAGAGGAAGCCGCACAGGAGTAAGACCGGGGAGGAGCCACCATGTCACAGGTCACCAAGCGGGCGCTGGAAGCCTCGCTGAAAAAGCTGCTGCTGGAAAAGCCGCTGCACAAGATCACCGTCAGCGACATCACCGACGACTGCGGTATCAACCGCATGACGTTCTACTACCATTTCAAGGACATCTATGACCTGGTGGAGTGGAGCTGTCAGGAGGATGCCAGCCGCGCGCTGGCCGGAAAAAAGACGTACGAGACGTGGCAGCAGGGCTTTCTGCAGATCTTCGAGGCGGTGCAGGACAACAAGCCCTTCATCCTCAACGTCTACCGCTCCGTCAGCCGGGAGCAGGTGGAGAATTACCTGTACCAGGTGACCTACCAGCTGCTGGAGGACGTGGTGGAGGAGCAGGCCCAGGGCATGTCCGTCCGGGCGGAGGACAAGGCGTTCATCGCCACGCTGTATAAGTATATGTTCGTGGGGCTGATGCTGGACTGGGTCAAGGCCGACATGAAGGGCGATCCCCAGCTGATCGTGGACCGGCTGGAGCAGGTGATCCATGGCAGCGTCCGCGCGGCGCTGGAGCGTCTGCGCACCGATAAGCCGGTTTTATCAGACCCGGCGCAGTGATAAAAAACTGAACACATCCGCGCCCGGTGATAAGCTTTTTATCACCGGGCGTCCTCTGCTTATTGAACAAGTTTCCAGGAAGATGTATGCTTTCATCATCAAGAAGAAAACATAGAGCTTACAGGAGGTATCAGTTATGTATTATTCCAGCGGTAACTACGAAGCTTTTGCGCATCCCAAGAAGCCCGAGGGCGTGGACAACAAGTCCGCTTATATCGTGGGCAGCGGCCTGGCGGCCCTGACCGCCGCCTGCTACCTGGTCCGCGACGGCCAGATGAAGGGCGAGCACGTCCACATTCTGGAGAAGGGCCCCACCGCCGGCGGCGCCTGCGACGGATGGAAATTCGAGAACATCGGCTACGTCATGCGCGGCGGCCGCGAGATGGACAACCACTTTGAGGTCATGTGGGACCTGTTCCGCTCCATCCCCTCCATCGAGACGGAGGGTGTCAGCGTTCTGGACGAGTACTACTGGCTCAACAAGGCCGACCCCAACTACTCCCTGTGCCGCGCCACCGAGAACCGCGGCCAGGACGCCCACACCGACGGCAAGTTCGACATCTCCGACAAGGGCGCCATGGAGATCATGAAGCTGTTCTTCACCCCCAACGAGGACCTGCAGGACAAGCGCATCACCGATTTCTTCGACGACGAGGTGTTCAACAGCAACTTCTGGCTGTACTGGCGCACCATGTTCGCCTTTGAAAACTGGCACAGCGCCCTGGAGATGAAGCTGTATATCCAGCGCTATATCCACCACATCGGCGGCCTGCCCGACTTCACCGCCCTGCGCTTCACCAAGTACAACCAGTATGAGTCCATGATACTGCCCATGGTGAAGTATCTGGAGGGCTTCGGCGTGAAGATCCACTTCGGCGTGCAGGTGACCAATGTGGAGTTCGACTGCTCCGACCCCAAGCACAAGCTGGCCAAGCGCATCGACATCATCGAGAACGGCGAAAAGGGCGGCATCGACCTGACGGAGAACGATCTGGTGTTCATCACCAACGGCGGCTGCGTGGAGAACTCCTCCATGGGCAGCCAGGACAAGCCCGCCCCCTACAACACCGAGATCAAGGAGGGCGGCGGCTGGGACATGTGGCGTAAGATCGCCGCGCAGGACCCCGATTTCGGCCATCCCGACAAGTTCTGCTACGACCCTGAGCAGACCAACTGGATGAGCGCCACCGTGGAGACTCTGGATCAGCGCATCATCCCCTATATCACCGGCATCTGCAAGCGCGACCCGTTCAGCGGCAAGGTAGTCACCGGCGGCATCGTCACCGTCAAGGACTCCAGCTGGCTGATGAGCTGGACCATCAACCGCCAGCCCCAGTTCCGTGACCAGCCCAAGGACCATTGCCTGGTGTGGGTGTATTCCCTGTTTACCGACAAGCCCGGCGACTTTGTGAAAAAGCCCATGCGGGACTGCACCGGCAAGGAGATCTGCATGGAGTGGCTGTACCACCTGGGCGTGCCCGAGGAGCAGATCGGGGATCTGGCCGAGAACAGCGCCAACACCGTGCCTGTTATGATGCCGTATATCGACGCGTTCTTCATGCCCCGCGCCTACGGCGACCGGCCCAAGGTCGTGCCCGACGGCGGCGTGAACTTCGCCTTCCTGGGCCAGTTTGCCGAGACGCCCCGCGACACCATCTTCACCACCGAGTATTCCATGCGCACCGGCATGGAGGCCGTATACACCCTGCTGAATGTGGATCGCGGCGTTCCCGAGGTCTGGGGCAGCGTGTACGATGTCCGCGACCTGCTGGATGCTGCGGTGAAGCTGCGGGACGGCAAGTCCCCCACCGACATGGAGTTCAGCTTCATCGAAAAGCTCGCGCTGAAGAAGGCGCTCAGCAAGATCCAGGGCACCGATCTGGAGAAGCTGCTGAAGGAGTACCACATCCTGTAAGGCAGTCCGATACGCAAGAAAAAAGAGACGGGCGCGCCGCGCCCGTCTCTTTTTTGCGGACGGGAGATTTCACCAAACCATACAGGGCGCGGACGGGGAATTTCTGTATATTTGAATGATTCTTCTTGCGATAATAAATTTTTCTCTTGCATGACGCATGCATTTATGCTATGCTCCCTTCAACGTTAAGGGAAAGGAAGTGTGCGGCGATGACGACTGCCATGACCATGAATACCGCCGCATCTGCACAGGACACCTGTGCCGCTTTCGCCTGCGCTGCGATGAACAACTGCATGATCATTATTCTGGACGCCGCTCTGCTGGCGTCCATTTTTGTCCTGCTGCTGGACCTGATTACCGGTAAGCGGACTGCGGTGCATCGCTCCCCTATCTGCCGCCTTTTCTGAAAGGCCAACGACAGACAGATGAGACGAGAGGCTCCGCCGTCCGGCGGAGCCTCTTTTTTTGATAAACGCGACCTCCTGCGTCCGGCCAGCGCAGGGGCGGCGCGGCCCCCATCGGCAGGCAGGCCGTGTGTGACCTGACCGCTGATCGTTATATTTATGCATAGAAAGTGAGAAAGCAACCATGGGTTTCCTGAATTTTGTGATGGCACTGAGTCCGATCATTGTTGTGTTGGTGGGTATTCTGGGGTTTCGCCAGTCCGCCAGGCGCGTCGCCCCTGTGGCACTGATCTGGACGCTGGTGCTGGCCTTTACATACTTCAACGTGACCGGCGCGACGTTCAAGGAGAACGTGGCCGTGTATGACGCCCTGCTGTGGAAGGGCATCAAGGAGGGACTGAAGATCGTGCTGATGGTGTTCGGCGCCTTCGTGATCCTGAACCTGCTGCGGGCCACCGGCGCGATTGACGAGGTCAAGGGTACCATCGCCCGCATCAGCGACGACCGCCGCGTGCAGGTGGTCATCATCGGTATGATGCTGCCCATCTTTCTGGAGGGCGCGGCCGGTGCAGGCGCACCGGCGGCTATCGCGGCCCCGTTCCTGGTGGCGCTGGGCTTCGACCCCATCACGTCCATCGCTCTGGCCCTGCTGGGCGACGCCACGCCGTGCTCCTGGGGCGGCGCGGGCCTGACCACCATCAACGGCGGCGCGGCCCTGACTGACGCGGGGCTGAGCACCGTGGCGCTGAACTCCGCCATGGTGGGACGCATCCACATGTTCGGCGTGCTGGTGATCCCCTTTATCATGGTGGCCATGACCTTCGGCCGCAAGGGCTTCAAGGGCATCGTGCCCTATCTGACCTTTGCCGGTGTGACCACCGGCGCGGTGATGTTCGCACTGTCCAACTTCGTGGGCGCGGAGGTCACCTCCATGGGCACCGGTGTGCTGTCCATCCTGCTGAGCGTGGCCTACGTGAAGACCGTGGGCGTCAAGATGCCGGAGGAGTACCGCTACCACGTCGACCGCGAGGAGAAGAAGTACGGTGCGTTCCGCGCCCTGTCCCCCTACGCGTACATGCTGGTGCTGCTGCCCGCCGTGCGTTACGGCGTGCCGGCCCTGTTGCCCAACGGCTTTGCCGTCATGTGTACCTTCGGCTACATCGTGTGGGTGGACGTGGTCATCCTTATCTGCGGCTTTCTGGGCGCAATGACGCTGAAAACCGGCTTCAAACAGTACGGCGAGATCTGCAAAAAGACCGTGAGCCACGTGATGCCGGTGCTGGTGACGATGGGCAGTCTTCTGGTGGTGTCCTACATTATGCAGTCCTCCAACACGGGCATGATGAATCTGCTGGCATCCGACGTGGCCGCCGTGGTGGGACGCTTCTACCCCGCCGCCGCCGTGGTCATCGGCGCCAGCGGTTCCTTCATCACCGGTACGGGGCTGGGCTCCAACATCATGTTTGCCGACATGCATATCCAGGCGGCTCAGGCGCTGGGGATGAACCCCATCACCGTGTTCGCCGGGCAGAACGCCGGCGCCTCTCTGGGCAATCTGATCTGCCCCAACAACACGGTGGCCGCCAGCGCGACGGTGGATCAGATCGGCAACGAGAACCTGGTCATGAAGCGGACGCTGCCCGCCTTCGCCGTTATCCTGGTGATCTACATGGTGCTGACCATGCTGTATACCTGTGTATTGTTCCCCCATTTTGGCATGTAACGGAAAATAAACGCAAAGGAGTGTTTTTAAATGATGAAAAAACGTATTGCGGGTGTGATCGGCCTGGGCCACGTGGGCGCGCATGTGGCCTACGCCCTGGCGGTGCAGGGCATCGCCGACGAGCTGATCCTGGTGGATCAGAAGGAGCAGAAGCTGGCCAGCGAGGTGCAGGATCTGCGAGACGCCGCGGCCTACCTGCCCCACCGCGTCACGGTACGGGCCGGTGACTTCGCCGATCTGGGCGAGTGCGATGTCATCGTCAACAGCGTGGGCAAGATCGAGCTGCTGGAGACCCATGACCGTCTGACGGAGATGGATTTCACCATTCCCGCCGTGCGGAGCTATGCCCACAAGATCAAGGAGAGCGGCTTTGACGGCGTGCTTATCAACATCACCAACCCCTGCGACATCGTGACCCGCGAGCTGGCGCTGGGCGTGGGTCTGCCCCGGGGCCGCGTGTTCGGCACCGGCACCGGTCTGGATACCTCCCGCCTGCTGAGCGCACTGGCGCGGCAGACCGGCATCGACCACAAGTCCATCACCTGCTACATGCTGGGTGAGCACGGCAGCCAGCAGTTCGCGCCCTGGTCCTGCGTCAGCTTCAAGGGCATGCCTCTGGACAAGTGGGCCGAAACCGACGAGCGCTTCCGCTTCGACCGCGCCGCCCTGCAGAAGGAGTCCATCGGCGGCGGCTGGGTGACTTACATGGGCAAGCAGTGTACCGAGTACGGTATCGCCACCACCGCTGCGCGTATGGCTCACATCGTGCTCCACGATGAGAAGGCCATCATGCCCGCCAGCATGGAGCTGTGCGGCGAGTATGGCGAGAGCGGCCTGTTTGCCGGTGTGCCCTGCGTCATCGGCGCCAACGGCGTGGAGCAGGTGGTGGAGCTGCCCCTGACCCCGGAGGAAAAGGCCGCATTCCACCAGTGCTGCGAGGGTATCCGCCGCAATATGGAGCATCTGAAGAAAATCTGAGGAGGCAGAAGCATGAATATCACTGTAACAAAAACCACCCATCCCGGGACGCTGCCGCCGGCGGACACGCTGGGCTTTGGCTCGGTGTTCACCGACCACATGTTCGTCATGGATTATACGGAGCAGGCAGGCTGGCACGATGCCCGAATCGTACCCTACGGGCCGCTGAGCCTCTCCCCCGCCGCCAGCGTGCTGCACTACGGCACAGAGGTGTTTGAGGGCATGAAAGCCTATCGCCGTCCCGACGGCGGCGTGCAGCTGTTCCGCCCCTGGGACAATTTGGAGCGGCTCAACAAGTCCTGCGAACGGCTGAGCCTGCCTCAGCTGGACCCCGACGATGCGCTGGAGGCTATCCGGAGGCTGGTGGAGGTGGATCAGGACTGGGTCCCCTCCGCCCCGGGCACCAGCCTGTATATCCGGCCGTTTCTGTTCTCTACCGATCCGGATCTGGCGCTGCACGGTGTGCATCAGGCCATGTTCGTGGTGATCCTGTCCCCCGTGGGCAGCTACTTTAAGAACGGGCTGGAGCCGGTGAAGATCATGGTGGAGACGGAGGACGTCCGCGCGGTGCGCGGCGGCACCGGCGAAGCCAAGTGCGGCGGCAACTACGGCGCGGCCAACCGCGCCGGTGACCGCGCCATCGAGAAGGGGTTCTCTCAGGTGCTGTGGCTGGACGGCGTGGAGCGCAAGTACGTCGAGGAGGGCGGCGGCATGAACGTCATGTTCAAGATCGCCGGTAAGGTGGTGACGCCCATGCTCACCGGCTCTATCCTCAACGGCGTTACCCGCCGGTCCTGCATCGCCCTGCTGAAGAGCTGGGGCATGCCGGTGGAGGAGCGGCTGCTCAGCGTGGACGAGCTGTTCGACGCCGCCAAAGCCGGTACGCTGGAGGAGGCATGGTGCGTGGGCACCGCCGCTGTGGTCTCCCCCATCGGCGAGCTGTACTATCAGGAGCAGGGCTATGTGGTCAACGGCGGCCGCATCGGCGAGCTGTCCCAGAAGCTGTACGACGAGCTGACGGGTATCCAGTGGGGCAAGCGGGACGATCCCTTCGGCTGGACGTACCGCGTATAAATAAGCTAACTTCCATGTGTGTGTACGAGTACCCCCAGGGCCGGAAGGCTCTGGGGGTACCCGGCGTTCCGGGACAGAACGCGGCGTTGAGAAACGGAGTGGAAAATTGTATAATGTGTCCATCCGCAGAGAGGACGCGGAGGCGAAGCAGCCCCAATCAGAGTACGCGGACCGGCAAAAATGGCCATGTCTACGCTCCGCAGACTCTTTTCCGCAGCGATGGGATAGACGTTCGCAGGGCCGGTGCGGCATACTGTGACCACACAGAAAGGAGCGTGACCACTTGGACACTGCAAAGACCGGCGCCTATCTGGCGTCACTTCGAAAGGCGGCGGGCATGACCCAGCAGGATGCCGCCGACCGTCTGGGCGTTTCCAACAAGACCGTCAGCAAATGGGAGAGCGGAGGCGGATTTCCGGACATCACCGTGCTGCCCGCGCTGGCGGAGCTGTACGGCGTCACCGCCGACGATATTCTGGCCGGTGAGCCTGTGCGGCCCGGCAGCGGCGGCGGGCGGGTGGAGCAATATCTGGCCCGACGGGGCGAGCTGCGCTGGCGCATCGGCTTCTCCGCCGCGGCGCTGTTCCTGCTGGCGGCCATCGTGTTTCAGGGCTACGTGTGGTTGTGGCTGCTGGCGGCAGGCGGCGCGGCCGCGATCTGGATCGGCTGGGGCCGGTGCGGCGGTGAGGAGATCCGCCGCCGTCTGGTGCTGCTGCTGCCCTGGGCCGTGGGGCTGATGTGGTATGTCCTGTGCTATTTCCAGTGGGCGCTGCGGCTGGCCACGGCGCTGACGGAGGACTATGCAAATGGTTACAGCGTCATCTACTATCTGGCGTATATGCTGCGGTGGGATATGCTGCTGGTGCTGCTGCCGGCGGTCTACGGCCTGCTGCGGGCCGCGGCGGTGCGGTGGAGCGGGCAGGGCTGTCTGCTGAACCGGCCCTACTTGCAGGTCACGGGCATCCTGTGGCTGATCTCGCTGGCGGTGGAGATCGTCCGCTGGATCGTGACGCTGCCGCCCATGCAGGCGTTTGCCGCCACGACCCTCTCCTCCGGCACCAGGACCTATCAGGCGCTGTGGGATGAGTTTGCCGCCACCCTGCCCTTCCTGTACGTGCCGCGCATCACTGCGGCGGTGGTGCTGATGGTGCTGGCAGTCACGGCGCTGGCGGTCAGGCGGAAGAATGGCGCGGGAGCGGCCCAGAGCAAGGACGAAGCTGCGTAAACCCTCCATTTCACAAAACCCCTCGGAACTCTTTAAGGTTCCGAGGGGTTTTACAGTCAGGTCACGGGGCAGGCTGCGTCAGGGCGTCCGCCAGCGCGCGGCTCAGCTCCGACAGGAAGCCCTCGATCTGGGGCGTCAGCACCTTGCTGCGGTGCAGCACCATCTGCACCGACTGGGTAATATCCCAGCCCGTGACGGACAGCAGCTTCAGCCGTCCGGCCTCCACGTCGGCGCGGACGGTGTACCACGGCAGCAGGGAGAGATACGAACCGCCCAGCAGCAGATCCCGGGCGGCGCTGGCGCTGGGCAGGCGCAGAAACGGCTCGCATTCCACCTGATGCTGGGCCAGCAGGGTCTCGAAGCGCCGGTTGTAGGGGGCGTTCTGCTCCATCATGATCAGCTCGCTGCCGGAAAGCTCCCGCAGGGGTACTTCGCTGCGTCTGACCAGCGGGTGGGACGGGCTGGCCGCCAGCACGATGGGCACCTCCGTCTGCTGCCGGATGTGCCACTGGGCGGGCGGCAGCGGGTCGTCGATAACGCACATGGCGTCGATGGAGCCCTGCTGCAGGAGCTGGGTGAGGTTCACCGTGGTATCCACCAGCAGCTCCACCCGTACCTTGGGGAAGCGGGCGTGGTAGGCGGGCAGCAGGGGCTTCATCAGCAGCTCGAACAGGGAGTCCGTGATGCCGACGCGGATGGCGCCGCCCAGCACGGCGTCGGATTTGCCGAAGTTCTCCACCGCCGTCACGGCTGCCACGGCGCTGCGGGCGTAGGGCACCAGAGAGCGGCCGAAATCCGTGAGGTATACGTTCTTGCCGATGCGGTCAAACAGCGGCATCCCCAATTCCTGCTCCAACTGGCGTATCTGGACGCTGACCGCCGACTGGGAGTAGCCCAGCTCCGCCGCGGCTCTGGTGATATTTTGCAGCGACGCCGCATGCAGGAACGTATTCAGGTTGCGTATCTCCATGGTGAGCGCCCTCCTTTCCTTCATCGTACCATAGATCGCGGGAAAATCAATGATATTTTTTAATAAATATAATAGAAATCATTCGTTTTACAAAACTATCCTCCTGCGCTACAATGCAGACAACAAGAGCGGTGCGGACGGCGCCGCCGTATGATGATCGAGAGGAGTGCATCACCATGGAAGGAAAGCTGCACATCAACACCACCGCCGTACACGGCGGCGGACGGAAGGACGACTGCTTCGGCGCCATTAACGAGCCTATCTATATGACCTCCAACTACCGCATCCCCACCGACGGCACGCCGGTGGACTGGAGCGGCATCCACAGCAACATTTATCAGCGCAACCGCAATCCCAACCAGATGGTGCTGCAGGACAAGCTGTGCGCCCTGACCGGCGCGGAGGACGGCGCGGTGTTCGCCAGCGGCGTGGCGGCGCTGGCCGCCGTGTTTACCACCACGCTGAACTCCGGCGACCACGCCATCGTCTCCGAGGTGTGTTACAGCGCCACGAACCTGCTGTTTCGGGAGTATCTGCCCAAGAAGTACGGCGTGGAGGTGACACTGCTGGATACCACCGACACGGAGGCTGTCCGCGCCGCTGTCCGTCCCAACACCAAGCTCATCCATGTGGAGACACCGGGCAATCCCACCACCGGCATCAGCGACATCGACGCCATCGCGGACATCGCACACAAGGCCGGCGCACTGCTGAGCGTGGACGCTACCTTTGCCGGCCCCATCTGCATCCGGCCCCTGAGCCACGGCGCGGATCTGGAGATCCACAGCATGACCAAGTACATCAACGGCCACGGTGACTCGCTGGGCGGCTGTGTGCTGGGCCGCACGGCGCTCATCGACCAGATCAAGGAACTGGCCATGGTGAACTACGGCGGCATCCTCAGCCCCTTCAACGCATGGCTGGTCGCCCGCGGCCTTTCCACCGTGCCGCTGCGGATGAAGCAGCACAGCGCCGTGGCCATGAAGGTGGCGGAGTTTCTGGAGTCCTGCCCCGCTACCCGCTTCGTGTGGTATCCCGGCCTGAAGAGCCATCCCCAGCATGAGCGGGCGGAGAAGCTGATGCACGGGGAGTACTCCGGTATGATCTCCTTCGACCTGAAGGGCGACGAGAAGCAGCACGAGAAGTTCCTGGACGCACTGCACCTGGTGACCCACGCGGTGTCCCTGGGTGATGTGGAGAGCCTGATCGTCTACTACGACAAGAACAGCGACAAGCTGCCCCACTACCCCGCCATCTACCATGAGGGCTTCTTCCGCTTCAGCATCGGTCTGGAGGACGCCGAGGACATCATCGCCGACCTGACCCAGGCCATGCAGGCCGCCGGCATGCTGTAAGCCAAACGGGAAACATACACAGATAGAAAGCCCGGCGACGTTGTCGCCGGGTTTTCTGCTGCGCAGCCGGTGCTGCGCTGAAAGCGGTAAAATTTGGGTGTTGCAATCCCTGCGGGACTGTAGTAGTATAGTAGGTGCAAGAAATTCAACTATGGGTGAAAGTAATTCATGAAGACAACGTGCTTTTCCACAAAAAAAGCGCATTGCCCAACACACGCGTTGGAGGATATATCTATCCGGCCGTATAAAGGGAAGGAGGACACCCTATGGTGGATATAAGCTATCGGATATTTGACCTGGTCGTCAGCACCAACAGCCTGGCAAAAACCGCGGAGCTGGTGCATTTGTCGCCCTCCGCAGTGAGCCATTCCCTGCGGAAGCTGGAGCAGACGCTGGGCATGCAGCTGGTCATACGCGGCCGTGACGGCGTCAAGCTGACCACGGCGGGCAAGGAGCTGCTGCCCCATGTGCGCTATACCCTGAAGGCCGAGGAGCGGCTGCAGCAGGAGATCTCCCGCATCAGCGACGTGCGGGCGGGGGTGCTGCATGTGGGCGTGTTCAGCAGCGTGGGCTGCAACTGGATGCCGGAGATCCTGCGGCGCATGGAGCGGGCCTATCCCCAGATCGAGCTGCACATCCACCAGGACGGCTATGCCGGGCTGGAGGCCGCCGTGATCAACGGCGAGCTGGACGCGGCCTTCGTCTCCCTGCCCATGGCGGAGACGCTGCCCACCTATCCGCTGCTGCGGGACCGGCTGCTGTGCATTACGCCCAAGAACTTTGAGACCATCAACGAGGGCTACATCACCATCGAGGAGATGCGGGGCCAGACGCTGATCCTGCCCCACGCCCAGTCGGATTACGACGCACGGGCCTTCCTGCGCAACAACGAGATGGAGGTGGAGAACCCCCATGAGCTGGCGGACGATGCACTGATCATCGCCATGGTGGAGAGCGGCCAGGGCATCAGCGTGGTGCCGGAGCTGGTGCTGGACTACCTGGGCGGCGACATCAACGTGTTCCCTGTGGAAAGCGCGCCCTTCCGCCACATCGGCCTGGCCACGCAGCGCAGCGAGTATGTGACCTCCGCGGCCAAGATCTTCGTCCGGACGGTGCAGGACTACGTCAGCGAGCGCTATCCGGAGGATCTGCCCTATTTCAGATAAAAGACAGAGAAAGCGGACGCCGTCGGGCGTCCGCTTTCTCTGTTTGCGAGGGGTAAAGAAATCGCTTCAGAAAGGAGTGTAAGCTTGTTTACAGGGTGATGATGCCGATGGAGCTCAGCACCACGACCAGGGTGATGATGGGGCAGACGTAGCGGATGAGGAAGGTGAAGATGCCCTTCCAGGTGAACTTGAACTTGCCGCCCTTCTCCACCTCTTCGATAACGGCCTTGGGCTTCCAGACCCAGCCGACGAAGATGCACAGCGCCAGGGCTGCCACCGTGGCGAAACAGTTCTCGCACAGGTAGTCGATGGAGTCCAGGATGTCGGTGTCCTTGCCCAGCCAGCCCAGCAGACGCACGCCGCTGAGGGAGCTGTAGCCCAGGGAAACGGGGATGGCGATGATCATGTTGGAAGCCAGAGCCAGCAGGGTGCCCTTCTTGCGCTCCCAGCCCCAGCGCTCGATGGGAATGGAGGCGTTGGCGGCGGTCATGCCGATCACGGAGCTGATGGCGGCGAAGAACACGGCCACGAAGAACAGGAAGCCGAAGATGGCGCCGCCCTTCATGCTGCCGAAGACGGCCTTCATGGTGATGAACAGCATGCCTGCGCCGGCAGAGGGGGAATAACCGAAGGCGAAGGCGGCGGGGATGGTAGCCAGAGCGGCCACCAGGGCCACGACCATGTCACCCAGAGGCACCAGCAGGGCGTTCTTGGCCAGGTCGCTGTCGTCGGGGGCATAGGAGCCGTACATCAGGTTGGTACCGAAGCCGATGTTCAGGGAGAAGAACATCTGGGCCAGGGCGATGCCGAACACGGTCAGCCAGCCGCCGGAGGTCATGACGTTTTCGGTGCTGGGCTTGAACAGGAACTCGATGCCGGCCTCGGCGCCGGGCAGGGTGCAGGCGCGGACGGCCACGATGATCATCAGGACCAGCAGAGCGGGGATCATCCACTTGCAGGCCTTCTCGATGCCGCCGGCCATGTCCTTATGGACACAGATATAGGCCAGGGCCAGACCAACGAAGGTCCAGATCAGGGGCTCAACAGGGCTGGAGATGAACATGCTGAAGTACTCGGCGCTGTCCATGGTCCAGAAGGTGGAGGCGGGGTTGAAGATGGCGATGCCGAACTCGACCATGTACTTGATGATCCAGCCGAACAGCAGGGAATAGAAGCCCATAACGCCCACGCAGACGATGGAGTTCAGGATACCGACGAACTTCCACTTGCGGTTCAGCTCCATCCAGGCGGCGATGGGGCCCTTGCGGGTCTTGCGGCCCAGGGCGTACTCAGCCAGGGTCATGGGGATGCCCAGCAGCAGGGCTACGACCACATATATGATGAGGAAGTAGAAGCCGCCGCCGCGGCCCAGCTTGGAGGGGAAGCCCCAAACGTTGCCCAAACCGACAGCGCCGCCGATACAGGCCAGCATCATGCCGATATTGGAACTAAACTTAGAACGGGTTTGCTTTTGTTCCATTTCTCTTACTCCTTATAGTGTGATTTATGAAAAAGCATGCGCTTGATCATACAAAAGTGGACTCTCTTAACGGGAAAACTCAGGGGAGCATGGTGTGGACCATCTCATAGACCAGCTCGGCCATCTTGGCGTGGCCGGCCTCGTCCAGATGGACGCCGTCCACCTTGCCGGGCTTGATATACTTGGCTGCGTCGATGAACTCCACGCCCAGCTGGTCGGCCACGATGCGCAGGTGCTTGCCCAGCTCGCGGCTGTTGTTGATGCTGGTCTGGTCGGTGACGTCGTTCTCCTTGAAGGTCAGGCGGTCCTCGGTGATCTCCACCGGGGAGATCAGCAGGACCTTCATCTTCTCACCGGGACGATCCACGCCCAGGGAGCGGGCGGTCTCCAGCATGTACTGCACGGCACGGGCGGTGGAGATGGGGTTGCCGGCGGGGATGTTGGACTGGAAGTCGTTGGTGCCCAGCATAAAGACCAGCATGTCGATGGGTGCGGCGCTGCGCAGGATGGCGGGCATGGTCTTAAGGCCGTTCAGCTCGGGATCAAAGGGATCGTCGAACACGGTGGTGCGGCCGGTCAGGCCCTCCTCCACCACGGTATAGTCCTTATAGCCCAGCTTTTCCTGCAGGCGGGCGGGCCAACGGATGGTCTCGTCGTAGCGCTGGCCGGTGACGGGGATGTATCCCCATGTGTTGGAGTCACCGAAACAGATGACGCGTTTCTTCATAGGTACTCTCCTTTGCTTCGCATTTTTCTCTGCTTGGTCTTTTCGCGCCGCCCGCCGGAAAGAGAAGGCTGCATGCGCGCCGGCGGGCCGCGTTATGTAAGATGGGGCTATTGTAGCAGATTCCCCGACGCTTTGCATTGAATCATTTTCAGAGAGGGTGTGAATTGTTTGCATCATCGTTTTCCGGCGTCATGCTATAATAGCGTTGACCATGTTGGACCGGCAGCAGCCGGCGATGGAATAAGGAGGAGCAAGCGTAATGATCAAATATGCAAAACGTATGGGCGCGATGGCGTACACCGCCAACGTCGTCAGCAACCTGTTCGGTGCGATGACCAATCCGGACATCATCTCTTTCGGCGGCGGCGCGCCGGCGAAGGAGGCCCTGCCCATCGATATCCTGCGTCAGCTGACGGACGAGGTCATTTTGAAGGACAAGCGCGGCGTGGAAGCGCTGCAGTATGGCCCCATCGGCGGCACCAAGGACATGAAGGAAGTCATCGTCAACGAGCTGCTGGCGCCCAAGGGCGTGAAATGCACCACTGATAATGTTATGGTGGTGGCCGGCGGCCTGGAGGGCATCAACCTGGTGTGCCAGGTGTACATCGATCCGGGCGACGTGATCCTGGTGGAGTCCCCCACCTTCGTCCACTCCGTGGAGATCTTCGACATGTTCGAGGCCAAGTGCATCGGCGTGGACATGGACGAGGACGGCGTGAAGATGGACGACCTGGAGGCCAAGATCCAGAAGTATCACCCCAAGATGGTGTACATCATCCCCACCTTCCAGAACCCCAGCGGCCGCACCCTGTGCCTGGAGCGCCGCAAGAAGGTGGCCGAGCTGGCCGCCAAGTACGACGTGCTGGTGCTGGAGGACGACCCCTATCGTGACATCCGCTACAGCGGCGAGGACCTGCCCCCCATCAAGAGCTTCGACACCGTGGGCAACGTGGTGGTGGCCAACAGCTTCTCCAAGATCTTCTCCCCCGGCGTGCGCCTGGGCTATGTGATGGCGGAGCCGGAGACCATCCACTATCTGATGGAGGCCAAGTCCGCCACCAACTCCCACAGCTCCATGCTGCCGCAGGTGCTGTGCGCCGAGTTCTTCAAGCGCGGCTATTACCCCGCACACCACAAGATGCTGTGCGACCTGTACCGCGAGCGGCGCGACGTGATGCTGGAGAGCATCGACAAGTACTTCCCCAAGGGCACCAAGCACAGCTTCCCCGACGGCGGCCTGTTCACCTGGGTGCAGCTGCCCGGCGACATCGACACCGCGGAGCTGCTGAAGGAGGCCACCAGCGATCCCGAGGTCAACGTGGCCTTTGTGGCCGGCGAGGGCTTCTTTGTGGGTCAGACCGGCGAGGGCCGCAACTGCATGCGTATGAGCTTCGGCAATAACTCTCCCGAGAGGATCCGCGAGGGCGTGATGCGGCTGGGCAAGCTGATCGACAAGAAGCTGGCACAGCAGGGCAAGTAAACGAAAGGAGCAGAGAAAATGACAAAACGCAGAATGAAATCCATGGACGGCAACACCGCGGCGGCGTATGCTTCCTACGCCTTTACCGACGTGGCCGCGATCTACCCCATTACGCCGTCCTCCGATATGGCGCAGCACATCGATGAGTGGGCTGCCACCGGCAAAAAGAATATCTTCGGCGAGACCGTGCAGGTGATCGAGATGCAGTCCGAGGGCGGCGCCTCCGGCGCTGTCCACGGCTCCCTGCAGGCCGGCGCCCTGACCAGCACCTACACCTCCTCTCAGGGCCTGATGCTGATGATCCCCAATATGTTCAAGATCGCAGGCGAGCTGCTGCCCGGCGTGTTCCATGTGGCCTCCCGACTGGTGGCCTCCAACGGTCTGGGCATCTTCTGCGACCACAGCGATGTGATGACCATCCGTACCACCGGCTTTGCCATGCTGTCCTCTGCCAGCGTGCAGCAGGCCATGGACATGGCAGCCGTGGCACACCTGAGCGCCATCAAGGGCCGCGTGCCGTTCCTGCACTTCTTTGACGGCTTCCGCACCAGCCACGAGATCCAGAAGATCGAGGTGCTGGAGTATGACGAGCTGGCACAGCTGGTAGACAAGGACGCCATCAATGCCTTCCGCCGCAGCGCCATGAATCCCGATCATCCCAGCGTCCGCGGCACCGTGCAGAACGCCGATATCCACTTCCAGCAGCGCGAGGTCATCAATAAGTATTGGAAAGAACTGCCCGATGTGGTAGAATCCTACATGGGTGAGATCAACAAGCTCACCGGACGGGATTACCACCTGTTCAACTACTACGGCGCGCCGGATGCGGAGCGCATGATCGTGGCCATCGGCTCCATGACCCAGACCATCGAGGAAGTGGTGGACGCGCTGAACGCCAAGGGCGAGAAGGTCGGCCTGCTGACCGTGCATCTGTACCGCCCGTTCTCTCTGAAGCACTTCTTCAAATACATCCCCAAGACCGTGAAGGTCATTACCGCGCTGGACCGCGTCAAGGAGATCAATGCGCAGGCTGAGCCCCTGTACATGGATGTCAAGACCGCGTTCTACGGCAGAGAGCATCAGCCCGTGGTGGTGGGCGGCCGTATCGGCGTGGGCGGCAAGGACATTCGTCCGTACCACATCTATCAGGTGTTTGAGAACATGAAGGCCGCGTGTCCCAAGGATCATTTCACCGTGGGCATCATCGACGACATGTACGACAGCAATCTGCCTGCCGTGGATGAGATCGCCATCGACCATGCCGGCACCACCGCCTGCAAGTTCTGGGGCCTGGGCTCCGACGGCACCGTGGGCGCCAACAAGAGCGCCGTGAAGATCATCGGCGACAACACCGACAAGTATGCGCAGGCTTATTTCGCCTACGACTCCAAGAAGTCCGGCGGCGTCACCGTATCCCATCTGCGCTTTGGCGACACCCCCATCCGCTCCACCTATCTGATCGACAAGGCGGACTTCATCTCCTGCTCCCAGCAGTCCTATGTCAGCAAGTATGACGTTCTGGCCGGTCTGAAGGACGGCGGCACATTCCTGCTGAACACCATGTGGGACGATGCGGCGCTGGAGCACAACCTGCCCGCCGAGATGAAGCGCTATCTGGCGCAGCACCACATCCGGTTCTACACCATCGACGCTGTGGACATCGCCCGCAATCTGGGTCTGGGCAACCGCACCAATATGATTATGCAGTCCGCGTTCTTCAAGCTGGCGGACATCATCCCCATTCAGGATGCCGTCAAGTATCTGAAGGATTCCATCGCCGTGACCTACGGCAAGAAGGGCGACGATGTGGTGGCCATGAACTGTGCCGCCGTGGATCAGGGCATCACCGGCCTTCACGAGGTGGCTGTGCCCGCGTCTTGGGCGGACGCTGTGGACGCGCCTGCGGCCGAGACCAGAGAGGTGCCTGACTACATCAGGAACTTCCTGGAGCCCGTGAACCGCATGGAGGGCGACAACATCCCCGTCAGCGGCCTGCTGCCCGTGCAGG
>ERZ827156.1393-NODE-1393-length-28829-cov-3.498818_pt1 | contig 28829 bp, 25 predicted proteins | sample MGYA00519919_ERZ827156 | MGnify/ENA primary metagenome ERZ827156 (study PRJEB31778, sample SAMEA3449269) | human gut metagenome | biome: human gut; feature: human-associated habitat; material: faeces | place: United Kingdom | collected 2010/2012 ...
ACGCGAGGTAATCGTGGCGCTTCCCACGCGCACGCCGCTCGTGATGGAAGACGGGAGTGGATCGTTGGGAATGGCGTTCTTGTTGGTCGTTATGCCGAGCGGCTCGAGCAACTCCTCGGCCTCCTTGCCGGTGATGCCCGCGGGCGTGAGGTCGACGAGGCACAGGTGATTGTCGGTGCCGCCGGAAACGAGGCGCAGGCCGCCCTCGACCAAGCCCTCGCCCAAGGCGGCGGCGTTTTCGACGACGGCATGGGCGTACTCGGAGAACGACGGTTGCGCCGCCTCGCCAAAGGCGACGGCCTTGGCGGCGATGACGTGCATGAGCGGACCGCCCTGCCATCCGGGGAACACGGCCTTGTTGTACTTGTCGTAAATCTCCTCGTTGTTGGTGACCATGAAGCCACCGCGCGGGCCGCGCAGGGTCTTGTGCGAGGTGGAGGTGACGATGTCGGCATGGGGTACCGGCGAGGGATGGGCGCCACCGGCAACGAGACCGGCGATGTGCGCCATGTCGACCATCAGGAGCGCGCCATAGCGGTGCGCAATCTCGGCAAACGTTTTGAAATCGATGGCGCGCGGATAGGCCGACGCGCCCGCGACGACGAGCTTCGGCTGATGGGCGCGGATCACGTCCTCGACCTCGTTGAAATCGATGCGGCCGGTCTCAGGGTTGACGCCGTAGGAGAAGCTGTTGTAGATCTTGCCGGACAGGTTGACCTTGGCACCGTGCGTCAGGTGGCCGCCGTTGGCCAGATCCATGCCCATGAGCGTGTCGCCGGGCTGCACGGTCACTTCACCGCGGTCGTCCTTGAATTCTTCGATGGGCACATAGGCTTCGGACTTGAGGCCGGCGTTGACGACCACGAAGTTGTAGTCCACGCGCACGACTTCAGCGGTGATGACTTCACCCTGACGCATTTCCTGCTTGGCAAGGCTCTCTTCGAAGAGCTGGGCAAAGGATTCGGTATTGTTAATGTCGGACATGTATAAAGTCGCAATAAAAAGGATCTCGCCCTTCCGGGAACCCGACGGGTCAACGGGGCGGTGTTTTCAATATAAGGCCGGCGGAAACCCGGTTTTCCGTCGGCTGAAAAAATTATTACTAAGCGTTCTTTTCCTTCCACCACCGAAGGATCTGATCAACCGTCTCCTCAATCGTGAGAGCCGAGTTGTCCAGTACCTTCGCATCGGCAGCCGGAACGCACGGCGCCACCGCTCTTTCACGGTCGCGGCGGTCACGTTCCAAAAGATCGCGCGTAAGGTTCGTTAGGTTAGCAGAAATTCCCTTCGCTATCAACTGCTTATATCGGCGCTCTGCGCGGGCTCCTACAGTGGCCGTCAAAAAGACCTTCAGCTGAGCCTCGGGAAAGACGACGCTCGCCATGTCGCGGCCGTCCGCCACGAGCCCCGGCGCCTCAGCGTAACGGCGCTGCAGATCAAGAAGTTCAGCACGCACCTTGGGGAGCGCCGCCACCTTGCTTGCCGCGATCCCGACAACTTCCGCACGGATCGCTTCCGTCACGATTTCGCCGTCCATCGTGATTTCCCCGTCCTTAAATTCCGGACGCATCTCTCGGGCTTCTTCGGCGCAGGCGGCTTCATCCGTGAGGTCAAGAGACTTTTTCACGCAGCGCAAAGCGCAGAGTCGGTAAAGCGCCCCGCTGTCAAGGTAATGGAATCCCAGCGCCTTGGCGACGATTGCGGAAACCGTCCCTTTACCGCTCGCGGTCGGGCCGTCAATCGCCAAAACTTTCGTCGTCATCTGCTCTCCTTTGCATGCGCATGACTCTAAAAACAACGAAACCCCCAACACACGGTCAGAGGCCTGCAACCGGAACGCAGATCATTTCTGCACATCCGACCGCAATTTTAACAACCTTCTCAGTTTCGTTTTCCGATTATCCGGAAAAACTCATCAAAATACGCCGGATACGTCTTCGCCGTACACCCGGGTTCCTTAATCACCACAGGCACCCCTGCCGCCGCTGCGAGCGAAAAACTCATCGCCATCCGGTGATCATCGTACGTTGCAACTTCCACGTTTTCCGCTACCGTAGCTCCGCGTTCCACTTCAATCCAATCCGGGCCGCTCTCTACCCTCGCCCCAAATTTATTCATTTCCGCAACCATCGCGGCGATGCGGTCCGTTTCCTTCACACGCCAGGAAGCGATTCCCGTGAGACGTACTGCTCCTTCTGTCTTGAGCGCCATCGGCACCAACGTCATCGCCGCATCCGGAATCTTGGTACAGTCAAGAGTAATGCCTTTCAAAACTTTTCCTGCCGACAAAGACGCCTCTATGTACCGGTCGCCCCGGGTAATTACGGCGCCCATTTGTTCCAGCACGTCGGCAAATGCCGCGTCCCCCTGCAGCGCATTTCGTCCAACGCCCTCCACCCGGATGGGGCCGCCCGTGAGCGCACCCAACGCCAAGAAGTAACTCGCCCCGGAAGCATCCCCCTCCACCGCATAATCTTCCTGTGCGCAGTAGCCGCCCTTTGCCACCCGAAAGCCCTTTTTCGTCACCGTTACGTCGGCACCAAAGGTCTTCATCATGGCAAGCGTAATGTCGATGTAAGGGCGACTGATAAGTTCACCTTCCACGGTAATCTCGAGTCCCTCTTCCGGTGCGATCAACGGTGCCGTCAACAAAAGCGCCGTCAGATACTGACTGGAAACGTTGCCCCGAACGCTCACCCGGCGACCGACGGGAACGACGGGACGAAAGACGAGCGGCAGAAAGCCTTCCTTTTTTTCGCAAGTGACGTCAGCACCCAACGTCCGTAAAGCCGCAAGCAGATCGCCGATGGGGCGCTCCCTCATGCGTTCAATCCCGTCCAAGCGATAGTGTCCGCCTGCAAACGCGAGCGCAGCCGTCAGCGTACGCGCCGCGGTACCAGCATTCCCAATGAAGAGTTCCGCCGACTTGACGGGGAAAAAGCCGCCGGCGCCTTCGATCACCGCCGCATCACCGTCTGCCGTCACCTTCACGCCGAGTTTAGTTAGGCTCTCCAACATGCGTTCCGTATCGTCCGCCCGCAGGAGTCCGGTAAGACGCGTTGTCCCAGAGGCCAATGCCGCCAGCATCAGCGCCCGATTGGAAATCGATTTTGATCCGGGTAACTTTACGGTGCCCGAAGCTACCGTCACAGGAGGCAGCTGTATTTCAGAGGAAAAGTTTTTCGTCATTTAAGTTCCTCGGCGTACATTTCATCAATCTCAATCAATACCAGATCATCACGTACCGGCTTTTCATCAAAGCCTGAACGGGAGACAAAGCCATACCGGTACGCTTCCAGCGGAGAACGCTTCACCTGCTCAATTTCGTGCGCCATCAGCGACAACGACAAAGGTTGCGAACGGAACTTCACCTCATAGGGAATGAATCCCTTGTCATCTTCCGTCACCACATCGAATTCCCCGTTGCGATGCTCTTTGGGTAAATCGTACCAATACCGACCGATGCGTTCGAACGGCGGCTCCATCAATCCCCTTCGATTACAACGAACGAGGTATTGTTTTGCCACGTTCTCAAACGCCTTCGGCACAAAACGCTCCTCAAAGTCTGAAGCGACAAAACGCTCATAAAAACGCTCAGGCGGCATGACGCTGCGCTGCGATTCGTACCGATAAATATATCGGTAATAAAACTGAGACAACGGATCCGAAATGCCGTAACCGGTACGGCGCTTGTTTTTCTCATCGTTGATGGGCACCGTTTTCTCCACGAGCCCCATGCTGATGAGCCGATCCAATGTATCCGCCAACGACGGACTGCTCGTCACGTGTGACTTCGTGAGAATTTCGCTGAATTTCGTCACGCCGTCCGCCAACACGAAAAACACTTCATTGGCGTTATTGAGTTTCGCCATCTCGCTGCGCAAGAACAACGGTACTTCGTTTTCAAAACGCGCCCCCGGTGCCGCAATAAGTTCCATCACGTTTTCACGTACCGTCCGCGTTCCGTCGATCATACGGTTGTAGTACGGGATGCCTCCGAAAACACTGAAGAGCCTCACCTTGTCTTCCGAAGAAAAATCCGGGTAAAAAAGAGCCGCCTCCCAATAATCCATCGGCTGCAGCGCCATTACACTCCCCGCTCGGCCGTAAAGCGGATTTTTCATATCCAAAAGCGACCGCATCGTTTCGACGTACGAACCGCAGAGCACCAATTTAAAGCAACTGCTTTCCCGCGCCTCATCCAAAAGAGTCTGAACGACGCTGTCGATGCCCGGCGTCACTGACCTCAAATACGGGAATTCATCCAACACCAGTATGACCGGCGTCGCCCGGGCCGCCTGAACGAGAAACTGCAGCACATCCGGCAGACGGGTATACGAGGGTACCGGCATTTTGAGGCACTCCGCCGCCAGCACCGAAAGTGCCGCTGCATTATCCGCCTCCGTCGTCTGTCGGCAGGCGAAATACACCGCCGTCTCCGTGCGATCCTTCAAGGACTGCCGGATCAGTTCACTTTTTCCAACCCGCCGCCATCCGTAAACCACCGCCAAATTTTCTGACGACCGATCGTAAAACGAGGCCAGCGTCTTCAGTTCCTGGGTTCGTCCGATAAACTGCATAATTTACTCGGTTTTGTTCGACTCAATTTTGTTCGAGTAATTTTACCTGTTTTGAAAAAAGCCGCAGGTTTCCTCTCGGCACTGCGGCTTTTTCACACGACTTACTCGACCGTGACGTCGTCCGTCGGTTCAACCGCCGTCACTTCAGCGGGCGCCTCCGAAGCAGCGTCTAACGCAGTAACTTCCTGCTTTTCCTCCACATCGTCTTCCGCCACGCGCACGAGATGGATCAGACGATCGTCCCCGCGCACATCCATCAGGGTCACGCCCTGAGAGCCGCGGCCGCAAACGCGGATGTCCTTCACCGGTGTTCTCACGATCATGCCGGATTCGGAAAGGAGCATCACAGAATCTTCCGGATGCACCAGCGTCGCACCGATCACACGGCCGTTGCGTTCCGTCGTCGCAATCGCGATCATGCCCTTGGTGTTGCGGGCGTGGCGCGTGTATTCCGCGATCGGCGTGCACTTGCCGTAGCCGTTTTCGCAGGCCGTCAATACCAACTGGTTGTCGTCTTCGGCCACCAAGAGCGCAATCACCTTCTGCCCTTCTTCCAAACGGATGCCGCCGATGCCGCGAGCCGTGCGGCCCATGCTGCGCACGCCGCTTTCTTCAAAACGCACGGCCTTACCCGCGTCACTAAAGAGCATCACGTCGTGCGTGCCGTCCGTGATGGCAACTCCGATCAACCCATCGCCGTCATCCAATTTAATAGCGATCTTCCCGGCTTTCAGCACCTGAGCAAATTCCGTCAAGGGGGTCTTCTTCACCACGCCGTTTTCGGTCGCCATAAAGACGAAATGATTGTCTTCAAACGCATTCACAGGGAGCGCGATCGAAATTTTTTCGCCTTCCTGCAGCGGCAGGAGGTTGATGATGGCCTTGCCCTTCGTGTTGCGGGCGCCTTCGGGAATCATATAGACGTCCAGAGCATAGACGCGGCCCAGGTTGCTGAAGCAGAGCACCTTGCCGTGAGTATTGGCGACGAAGACCTGTTCAATGACGTCGCCTTCCTTCATCTTCGCCGCGCGCTTGCCCGTCCCGCCGCGTCGCTGTTCCTGGTATTCCGTGAGCGCAAGGCGCTTGATGTAGCCTTCGCGCGACAATGTCACCACGACGTTTTCGTTCGCGACGAAATCCAGGGGATTGAAGTTGGGATCGGTGGAATTGTCGATTTCGCTGCGGCGTTCGTCCCCATAGGTGGCCGCGAGTTCCGCGAGTTCCTCATCCATGATGGCAAGAACGCGTTCGGGCTTGGCGAGAATATCAAGAAGATCGGCCATCGCCGCGTGCACGTTGCGGTAATCCTGATAGAGCTTATCCTGCTCAAGACCCGTCAATTTCTGCAGCGCCATGCGCAAGATCGCGTCCGTCTGTACTTCAGAAAGGTGATAAAGCCCTTCTTTATCCAGCCCGCACCCCGCAGGGATGTCCGTCGGCATATAAAGCGACGGATCATCCACGTTCGCGAGAAGCGACTGCACCAAGGCCGACTCCCAACCGCGCGCCATCAGTTGTTGCTTGGCGATCGCCGGGGTCGGGGCGTTCTTGATGACGGCGATGAATTCGTCGATGTTGGAAAGTGCCACGGCCTGACCTTCGAGGAGGTGTCCCTTGTCGCGGTTTTTCTTCAGACGGAAAATCGTGCGGCGATTCACAACTTCGCGGCGGTGACGCAGGAAATATTCGATGATCTGCCGGAGATTCAAAAGCCGCGGCTGGCCGTCCACCAAAGCCACCATGTTCATGCCGAACGAGGTCTGCATCATGGTGAGCTTGTAGAGCTGATTCAGAATCACTTCACCGAAGGCGCCGACTTTGAGTTCCATGACGATGCGCACCTTGTCGGTGGATTCGTCACGGATTTCGGAAATACCCTCGATCTTCTTGTCGTGCATGAGACGCGCAATCGTCTCCACGAGCACTTTCTTATTGACCTGGTAGGGAATATCGTCCACCACCAAAACCTGGCGCCCCGTCTTCGTTTCTTCGTAGTGCGTGTGAGAACGGATGACGACGCGGCCGCGGCCCGTGCGGTAGCCTTCGTGAACGCCCTTCAAACCAAAGATGATGCCCCCCGTGGGGAAGTCGGGCGCGGGCATTTTGGCAATCAGTTCTTCAATCGTCGCTTCCGGATGGTGCAGAAGATGCCGGCAGGCTTCGACAGTTTCCGTCAGATTGTGGGGCGGAATATTCGTCGCCATACCGACGGCAATACCCGCCGAGCCGTTCACCAAAAGGTTCGGGAGTTTCGCCGGGAGCACCACGGGTTCGCGCTCCGAGTTGTCGAAGTTGGGAATAAAGTCCACCGTTTCTTCGTCCAAATTGTCGAGCATCGCATCGGCAATTTTGGCCAATCGGCATTCCGTATAACGCATGGCCGCCGCCCCGTCGCCGTCGATGGAACCGAAGTTCCCCTGACCGGATACGAGGGGGTAGCGCATGGAGAAGTCCTGCGCCAGGCGCACCAGCGTCTGATACGCCGCCGAGTCCCCGTGCGGATGGTATTTACCCAACACGTCGCCCACGATGCGCGCGCATTTTTTCGTGGGATTATTGAACGTGTTGTTCATCTGGTACATCGCGTACAACACGCGGCGGTGCACAGGTTTGAAGCCGTCCCGAACATCGGGAAGCGCTCGCCCCACGATGACGCTCATCGCGTAATCGAGGTAGGCCTGCTTCATTTCCTTTTCAAGCGCCACCGGCAACGTTTCCAGGGAGTAGGAAATAGGCATGCCGTTGGATTCGCCGGCATTGATGTCGCCCAAGGCTTCCGACGCGTCCGCCGTCGGATTTTCTCCTGTCTTCACATCGTCTTTGTTGTCTTGATCCATCGTAAATTCCTGGTTATACGCGGGGCGCCTTACGCGCGCGCATTTCTACTGACTGCAAACGGGTTATTTTACCGAGATTTTGTTGCTCGAAACTGCACCGAAAAATGAGGGGCTGGGCTGGGCTTCCATCGGTTTTGTCCTACGAAACCAACAAAATCCCTGCTTTCCGATCGGTTTCCCAAAAAAACAGGGCGTTTTACTTTCACTCAACCGTTTTTTGGTGCAAAATGGCATCAGTTCAAATTGTTTGTTCCGCAAGTGTGCTGCGCACTGAGCCCTTACGGAACATATCCCTTTTTCGGGACCGGCCGAAGCGGTTTGTCTAGGCCTGAGGCCGGGAAAGAGGACGCTAACAACAGTGCCCTGTTTTATGAGGATAATTACTATGAAGACTTCTCTGAAGTGCAGCATCATCGCTGCGGCTCTCGTTGCGGCCTCCGGTGTTGCCATGGCGGCTCCCGTCACCCCCTACGTGACGAACTCCACCAACGCCACCGTGATGAACCCCTACGGCCTGTGCTGGCGTACGGGCTTCTGGACCCCGGCGCTTGCCGAACAGGCCGGCGTTGAAGGTGCCGGCTGCGCCTGCGACAAGGACATCCTTTCTGCCGGCGCCTGCGCCCCGAAGGCTGCTCCCGCTGAAGAAGTGAAGTCCGCCAAAGTGACGCTCTCTGCCGACATGCTCTTTGCGTTCGACAGCGCCAACCTCTCCGCCGAAGGCCAGATCGCCCTTGACGACCTCGTCTCCCGCATGGCCGGCATGGACATCGAAGTGATCCTCGCCACCGGCTACGCCGACCGCCTGGGCGCCGAAGCTTACAACCAGAAGCTTTCCGAAGCCCGCGCTCAGTCCGTGAAGGACTACCTCGCCACGAAGGGCGTGGACGCTGACCGCGTTCAGACCGAAGGCCGCGGCTCTGCGGAAGCGGTTGTCGAATGCGCCAATCCCAGCAAGGCCGGTGCCGTGAAGACGAAGGCTCAGCTCGTTGACTGCCTCGCCCCGAACCGCCGCGCCGTGATCGAAGTGATCGGTACGCGCGCCGCTCAGTAATCTCGCTTTTGAGACAACTTCCTTCGGGAAGTTGATACTGAAAAACCCCGCCAGAGGTTCTCGCCCGGCGGGGTTTTCTTTGTGTCGGATTTCGGTACCAAGCGTCGATACCAAAACCCTCGGGATCAGTGATGACCGCCGCAGCAGCAGGCGGCGCCGTCGGCACGCATGCCGCAGCCGCAGGGGGCACCGTCGAAGCGGGCTTCCACCCACTTCCAGTTGACGAGCTTTTCAAAGAAAGCCTTCACAAAGGCCGCGCGGTCATTGCGGAAATCGATGTAATAGGCGTGCTCCCACACGTCAAGCGCCAACATCGGTTTCAGGCCGTGACGGATGGGATTGTCGGCGTTTGACGTCGTCATGATGTCAAGGCCGCCGTCCGCCGTTTTCACGAGCCACGCCCAACCGCTGCCGAACTGCCCCAGGGCCGCTTTCGTAAACGCCTCGCGGAACGCTTCAAAGGATCCCCACTTTGCGTTGACAGCTTCCGCCAAGGCCCCCGTCGGCTCGCCGCCGCCCGCGGGCGTCAGGCACTTCCAGAAGTAATTGTGGTTGTAAACCTGAGCGGCGTTGTTAAACACGGCCCCCTCGGTTTTCATCAGAAGGTACTTCATCGGCTTATCTTCAAGCGGCGTCCCTGCGATGAGTTTATTGAGGTTCGTCACATACGTGCGGTGGTGCTTGCCGTAGTGGTACGCGATCGTTTCAGCGCTCATCACAGGCGCCAAGGCGTCTTCCGCATAGGGCAACGGGGGCAGCATAAATTCGTTCATAGATTTCTCCTGTCGGGATGGATTCCCGTAGTTCTCTTTATCATAACCGCGAACATCTTAGTTTTGGTTTATTGCTGAAATAGAAACCGTGACGAACTATTGCTGCACGGTTTCCACGCGCGTTGCGACGGCCCCGATTTTCAAACGTACCCGCAGGGCGTCTCCGGTTTTCAATTTCGCAGCATCCGTCACCACGCGGCCTGCCGCATCAATCGCCAAGGCGTATCCCCGGGACAAGACGGCGTCGGGCGCCAACGCTTTCAAGCGTTTTTCCAACGCCGTCGTCTGTTCGTGCCGCAGGGTGATGTCGCCCCGTGCCAACCGTGCCAAGAGTTTCTCCGCCGCCGACACACGTTCCCGAGCCGCAGCCGTCTCAGGCCGCAGGCGAACCAACTGCAACCGAAGATCTTCAGCCGCCTGCACTTCCCTCTGCACCGACCGACGAACCGCCGCCGTGAGTCTTGCCTTCAGCCTTTCAAGTTTTGCGGCTTCCTTGTCCGCCGCAGGTGCAGCGGCCGACAGTCGTTCCGTAAGACGGCTAAGCTGCCGCTCTTTGTCCGTCAACACGCGCTGAGGGAGATGGGCGACCGCTGACGCCGCCGCATCAATCCGGCGCTCCCACGTTTCCATCCGACGTTCAAAAAGTCGCGTGAGAACGGTCGTGCGCGTAAGACGCAGTTCCCCCGTCGTTACGACGCCGCGAATAAGCCCCCTCAAACGCCGTTCGTTTTCCGGCACCGTCGCCTTCGCCAAGTGCCACCCCGACATTGCAAGCGTTGCCGCAGCCGTGGGCGTCGCCGCCCGAACGTCCGCCGCCAGATCGGCTATCGTCGTATCGGTTTCGTGCCCGACGCCGCTGATGACGGGAATCGTCATTTTCCGCAGACGGCGGGCGATTTTTTCCGAATTAAACGTCCACAAGTCCGCCAATGAGCCGCCCCCGCGCACGAGAAGCAGCACGTCGCAGGCGTGGTGCTTTTCGGCAGTCGCGAGCGCCGCGAGTAATTCGCCTTCCGCCGCATCCCCCTGCACCCCCGCCGGGTAAAGGATAAGGTTCACCCCGACTCCGACGCCGCGGATCGTGCGGATCACGTCCCGAAGCGCCGCCGCCTGAGGGCTCGTCACGATGCCGATCGTGCAGGGAAAACGGGGAATCGCGCGCTTTAAAGCCGCATCAAAAAGACCTTCGGCCAAAAGTTTCGCCTTCAAGGCGGCAAACTGAGCATAGAGGTCGCCTTCCCCTGCCTTTTTCATCGTACGAACAACAAAATTGAGTTGGCCTCTCGGGGCATAGATATTGACTTCCCCCGAAACTTCCACTTTGTCGCCCTGACGGGGATGAAAAGTGAGACGCGCCGCATTGCCGCGGAACATTGCGCAATTCAAATGCGCTTCTTCCCGCTCATCCTTGAGGTCGAAATAAATGTGGCCGGCGACCGAGCGCGTCACCGAATGAATTTCGCCTCGCACCGCGATGCCGGAAAATTCCGGCGCGAGGATGTTTGTAACGCGCGTGAGGAGTTCCGCCACCCCGAGCGGCCGCTCGACGGTCCGGGTCTGCGTGAGTTCATCAAAGTAGGCAAGTGCTTCTTCCGCACTCATGAATCCGGGCCGGCGCATGGCTGACAAATCCCCCAAAAAGAAAAAAGGCCGCCCGCGACGACACCGATACGGCCTTTTTAACGGAAACCGACGTCCGAAATTAACGGCGACGGTTCTGATTGTTCTGCGCAGGCGCAGCCGCCGGACGTCCTTCGATGTGACGGAACGTAATGCGGCCCTTCGTCAGATCATAGGGCGAGAGTTCCAGCGACACTTTGTCGCCGGCGAGAATACGGATGTGATGCTTGCGCATCTTGCCGTTCGTGTAAGCAACGAGCTCATGGCCGTTTTCAAGCTTCACACGGTAACGGGCGTCGGGCAGGACTTCGAGAACCTGGCCGGCCATTTCAATAAGGTCTTCTTTTGCCATAGATTATGTTTTGGCGGCTGCGGCTTTAAGCACCGTTCCGCGTCGAGTTCTGGTTTTATGCCGCCGTCTTCAAATCCGTTGCGGCGGCGTTTCGAGTGGTTCCCCCTCGGAAAAACACTCCCTCGGGCAAACTGAATTTTTCATTTTAAAGGGTTTTTTAAGAAAATTGGTAGGCTTTCCACGACTTTTTTGCTGTCTTTTCCCTATCGGAGCATCAAACCATCCCCCAAAGCGAAACTTCGGGCGCCGATTTTTTTACGATTTCGCGCGTTGCCTTTAGAATGGGCAGACCTGCGTGTTTTGGGAATCTACATCCCCCGCACGCCTAGTTAATTCAGGGAGCCGAAGTGAAGCACGTTCTTCTCGCCTACTACAGTCATGCCGGCCACACGGCCCGCATTGCCCGCTGCATTGCCGAAACCATTGAAGCAGAAGGCCACCGCTGCGACGTCATCACCATGATGGAAGCCGTGCGCGAAGGCGTGAATTGGGATAAATACGACATCGTGATCGTCGGTTCTCCCATCGTCTACGGCGTCTACAACCGCATCGTCTGGGAATTTGCCTCCGCCTTTAAGGATCGCTTGGAAAATCTCCCCAATTCCTTCTTCAACGTGTCGGTCGTCGCGCGCACGCCCCTCAAGGCCACGCCCGAAGGCAACCGTTACCTGCAGAAATTCGTCAAGAACTCCCCGTGGAAACCCCGAGATCTGAAGTGCATCGCAGGCAAGGTGGATTACCCCAACTGGAACTGGTTTGAAACCCTCATGATTCAGATCATCATGAAAATTACGGACGGTCCCACCAACCCCAATACGGTCGCCGACTTCACGGATTACGAGGACGTGCGTCGCTACGCGCGGCACTGTCTCACGTTGGATGAGGCACAGGGCTTTGCGAAAAAAGCCTGACGGCGCTCCGTCCCTCTCCGCCCGGCCTCGGCCGGGCGTTTTTGTTTTCGGCGCCCGCCAAATCACCGAAGTTTGACGAAAAGCATAGCAACCCCTCCCCTGCCGTTAGATTTTCCCCGTTTTTCGGTGTAAAAATCCGCCTCTTTCGCCGCAGGGTGCGGCATTTTGTTTTTTCAGGTTGGACAGCCATGGTTCTTACCATTGCTCTTTTATTGGCGTTTCAGTTGGCGGGCAGCGCCGTCACCGCCCTTTTCGGACTTCCCGTCCCCGGCCCCGTCATGGGCATGGTCTTCTTTCTTTTTGCACTGATGGTGAAGGACAATCTTCTTCAAAAGACGCTTCCCGTCGTAAACGTCCTTCTCGCACACTTTGCGCTTCTTTTCGTTCCGGCGGGGGTGGGCATCATGCAGCACGGCGCGCGGCTTGCCGCCGAATGGCTGCCGATCACGGCTTCAATCGTGATTTCGTCCGTCCTCGCGATGGCCGCCGCCGCACTCACCATCCGTTGGGTGATGAAACTCATGCACATTGAGGGATAAGCCATGGAAGCCCTGATGCAGACTTGGTCCTTTTTCGTCGATGCCTTCACCCCGGTCTGGGAAAATCTCCGCACGCAGCCGTCGCTGTGGCTGGCGGTGACGCTCGTTGCCTATGCCTTCGGGATGTGGCTTTATAAAAAGAGCGGCTTCAAAACCATCTTCACGCCGCTTCTCACCTCGATCGTCATCATCGTCGCGACGCTGCTCGCGACCCACACGGACTACACGACCTACATGCAGGGGGGGCAGCACATCAACTTCCTCCTGGGACCGGCGACGGTGGCGCTTGCCGTACCGCTTTATGAACAGCGCCTGCGTTTGGCGAAACTCTGGATTCCCTTGACCTGCGGCCTCGTCGTGGGTGCCTTGGTAGCCATCGTCTCCACGATCAGCATCGCCGCCCTCTTGGGTGCTTCGCGCGAAACCGTGGTGTCGCTTGCGCCCAAAAGCGTCACGGTGCCGATCGCCGTCGGCATCAGCGAACATCTTGGCGGCATTCCGGCTTTAACTGCCGCGCTCGTCGTGATCACGGGCGTCACGGGGGCCCTGCTCTGCCGTCCGCTTTTTGCCGTGCTGCGGGAAAAGAACGAGGCGACCCGCGGCTTTGCGATCGGCCTTGCGGCACACGGTGTCGGTACTGCCACTGCCTTCCAGATGAGCCGCGACACCGGGGCCTTCTCAGGGCTTGCCATGGGACTCACGGGGCTTCTGACCGCCTTTATCGCCCCGTGGATTCTGCAGCTTATGCTGCCGATGTTCTTTTAAGAAAAACGCCATCCATTTTCCGGACCGGAATCGCCTGCGGACGGTTCCGGTTTTTCTTTGCCCAGAAAAAAGGGAGCATCCCTTTTCAGAGACACTCCCTTTGCCGCCCTTGAGGCAAACCCCGTTAACCGCCGAAGAACTTCTTCATCTTTTCCATGAAGCCCGAGCTCTTCGGGGTGTGCTTCGTCGCACCCTTTTCCAGAGACTCTCCGAACTTACGGAGAAGATCCTTCTGTTCCGCATTCAACTTCACCGGCGTTTCCACATATACGTGCACGTAGAGGTCACCCTTGACGGCATTGTTGTGGACATTGGGCACGCCCTTGCCGCGCAGACGGAAGATCTTCCCGGACTGCGTCCCTTCAGGAATCGTAATGCGGGTTTCGGTATCCATCGTCGGCACCGAAACTTCGCCGCCCAACGCGGCCGTCGTAAAGCTGATCGGGAGGTCGGCATGCAGGTCGTCGTCCTCACGTTGGAAGATGTCGTGCGGCTTGATGATGATCTGCACGTAAAGGTCGCCCGCGGGACCGCCGTTCACACCGGGGGCACCTTTCCCCGACAAACGGATGCGCTGCCCGTCGTTGATGCCGGCGGGAACGCTGATTTCAAGAGTCTTCGTCTGCTTCACGCGTCCCGTACCGTTGCACTTCGGGCAAGGATCCGAAATGATTTCCCCGGTCCCCTGGCAGTACGGGCACGTCTGCTGCACGGAGAGGAAACCGGAAGACATATTGACGGTACCGGTACCGTGACAGTGCGGGCAAGTCTTCTTAGACGTCCCCGGTTTGCAGCCCGTACCGTGGCAACTGTCGCATTCGTCCCACACCGGCACGCGAATGTCGGTCTTCATGCCGTGAACGGCCTGCTCCAACGTCACTTCGAGGGAGTAACTTAAGTCGTCGCCGCGGTAAACGCGGGGGCCGCGCCGCGACTGACGCGCTGCACCGCCGCCGAAGAATTCGCTGAAGATGTCGCTGAAGTCGCCGCCGCTGAAACCGCCGAACCCGCCGAAGCCGCCTGCGCCGGCACCCGCCGCACTCGGATCGACCCCGGCCTTGCCGAAGCGGTCGTAAGCCGCCTTCTTCTGCGGATCAGACAGTACCTGATAGGCTTCGCCCACGGCCTTGAACTTTTCTTCCGCCGCCTTGTCCCCGTTGTTGCGGTCAGGGTGGTACTTCATCGCAAGGCGCCGGTAGGCCTTCTTAATTTCCTCGTCGCTCGCATCGCGGGAAACGCCCAGTACCTCGTAATAATCCTGATCTGCCATAGTTCTGACAATCGTCCGTAATAAAAACAAACAAAGGCCGGAAGGCTTATGAACGTCTTCCGACCCGGTTTGAACTGAGCCTTCGTTCTCAAAGGACGGTCTTGCGACCGCCCTTTCGAGCGGGCCGGCTCAATCTCAGTGCTTCACTTCCTTGAAGTCGGCATCAACGACATCGTCGTCCTTCTTGCCGGCGTCAGTCTGCTGCGCCTGAGCCCCCTGCTGCTGAGCCTGCTGGGCCTGAGCCGCCGCCTGATTGAGCTTTTCGCCGATCTTCTGCGCAGCCTGCATCAAGGCTTCGACGCTCTTCTTGATGGCGTCCTTGTCTTCGCCCTTCACCTGCGCTTCCACGTCCTTGATCGCGGATTCGCAAGCCGCACGGTCAGCCGCATCCACCTTGTCGCCCAGATCCTTCAGAGTCTTCTGAACCTGAGCCACGGCGGCATCGGCTTCGTTACGAGCCTGAGCGAGTTCGAAGCGGCGCTGGTCTTCGGCCTTATTTGCTTCGGCGTCCGCCACCATGCGCTTGATTTCTTCTTCGCTGAGCCCGGAGCTCGCCTTAATGGTGATCTGGTTTTCCTTACCGGTCGCCTTATCCTTGGCGCTCACATGCAGAATGCCGTTGGCGTCGATGTCGAACGTGACTTCGATCTGCGGCAGTCCGCGCGGAGAAGGCGGAATTCCTTCGAGGTTGAATTCACCGAGAAGCTTGTTGGAACCGGCCATCTGGTGTTCACCCTGGAAGACCTTAATCGTCACCGCCGGCTGATTGTCTTCAGCCGTGGAGAAGACCTGAGAGTGCTTCGTCGGAATCGTGGTGTTGCGCTTAATCATCGCCGTCATAACGCCGCCCAAGGTTTCAATACCCAGGGTCAAAGGCGTCACGTCGAGCAGGAGCACGTCGTGACGGTCGCCCGTCAGCACGGAGCCCTGAATCGCGGCGCCGATGGCCACGGCCTCATCGGGGTTCACGTCCTTACGCGGTTCCTTGCCGAAGAATTCACGCACCACTTCCTGCACGCGGGGCATACGGGACTGACCGCCCACGAGAATCACGTCGGAGATGTCGGAGACGGAAGCCTTCGCGTCCGCAAGCGCCTTCTTCACCGGTTCAATCGTGCGCTGCACCAAGTCTTCGACGAGGCTTTCAAACTTCGCACGCGTGATCGTGATGTTCATGTGCTTCGGGCCCGTGGCGTCCGCGGTAATGTACGGGAGGTTCACTTCCGTTTCCTGGCGGCTCGAAAGTTCGATCTTCGCCTTTTCCGCGGCGTCCTTCAGGCGCTGCAGGGCGAGCACGTCCTTCGAGAGGTCGCAACCCGTATCCTTCTTAAATTCGTCCATCAAGTACTGCATCAGACGATGGTCGAAGTCTTCGCCGCCCAAGAACGTATCGCCGTTCGTCGACAGCACTTCAAACTGCTTGTCGCCGTCCACGTTCGCGATATCAATCACCGAAATATCGAACGTGCCGCCGCCCAAGTCGTACACCGCAATCTTGCGATCGGCAGTCCCCGCCTTGTCCAGACCGAAGGCCAACGCCGCAGCCGTCGGTTCGTTGATGATGCGCTTCACTTCGAGACCGGCGATGCGGCCTGCGTCCTTCGTTGCCTGACGCTGACTGTCGTTAAAATACGCAGGCACCGTAATCACGGCTTCCGTCACCGGTTCGCCGAGATAGTCTTCCGCGGTCTTCTTCATCTTGCGGAGCACTTCCGCGGAAACCTGCTGCGGCGCCAACTTCTTGTCGCCCAACACCTGCACCCAAGCGTCGCCGTTGTCAGCCTTCACAATGGAAAAAGGCGCACGGGAGATGTCCTTCTGCACTTCAGCGTCTTCATAACGACGGCCGATCAAACGCTTCACGGCAAAGAGCGTGTTCTTCGGGTTCGTAATGGCCTGGCGCTTAGCAGGAGCACCGACGACGATTTCGCCGTTTTCAAGATAAGCCACGATTGAGGGCGTCGTGCGGGCGCCTTCCGAGTTTTCGATCACGCGGACCTTGTCGCCTTCCATGATGGCCACGGCCGAATTGGTGGTGCCAAGGTCGATACCGATAATCTTTGACATCTGTTTAACTTCCTTTTCATCGGCGAAACGCTCTTTCCGCTCCGCCCCTCTGTTTAAACCCATTGCCTCCGGGACGTTTCGTGAACGTTCCCCTCGGCGGATAACCCCTATATGGGGACGGGGGTGTGTTTTTCAACCGTTTCCCTAAAAAAATTTTCAACACTCGTCGCCGTTGTGAAAAAAACGGCCGGAAAACCGAAGTCTCCGACCGTTTTTTTTGGGTACTGATTTTTCGAGAAACCGATCAACCCTGAACTACGCTCACCATTGCGGGACGCAACACGCGTTCATGAATGAGCCAGCCGCGCTGAAACACCTGCGCGACGTGCCCCGCGGTCAACCCCTCCGCCGCGGGCACCATTGCAATCGCCTGCTGGGTGTTGGGATCGAACTTTTCGTTCTTGGGGTCGATCATCTTCATGCCGCTCACTTCAAGCGCGTGCACCAACTGACGGTAGGTGGCCTGCACGCCTTCTTTCATCGGACCTTCCATATCCTGTGAGACTTCGATAGCCTTCTCAAGGCTGTCCACCACCGGGAGGAGGTTCTGTGCGAACTTTTCAATGCTGAATTTCTGCGCCTTCTGTACGTCTTCGGCGCAACGGCGGCGCACGTTTTCCATTTCGGCGACAGCCCGCACATAAAGGTCAAAGTGTTCTGCGGCCTTGGCGTTGGCGGCTTCCAACTTCTTCGCCGTTTCGGCGAGTTCGTCCACTTCGGCCTTCGCAGCGTCCGCAGCCGCCTCATTTTCCGCCTTGTCGCCGCACCGGCAGGCGTCCCCGCAGCAGCCGCAACCTTCGGCCTTCTGTTCGTTAGCCTGTTCGGCCGCCTGAGCCGCGGCTTTGAGAGCTTCCGCCGCCTTGTCCGCTGCGCCCGCAAGTTTCTGTTCGTTGTTGTCGGCCATTTTATTTTGACTCCGCCAATAGAGAATTAAGGTATTGACAATATGGGGACGGTTGTCCGAAATTTCAAGCCGCCTCCTTTTCGAGCGCCGATTTCACGACGGCCGCGTAGGCTTTCACGGCATCTTCCCCGTCATTTAAGGCCGGTATGTACCGAAATTCCCGACCACCCGCCGCTTCGTAAGATTTTTTAAGCTCATCGGCAATTTCTTCCAATGTTTCGAGGCAATCCGCCGCAAACCCCGGACACATCACATCGAGCCGCAGCACGCCCTCACGCGCCATCTGCGGCACCACGTCCGCCGTTGCGGGCTTAAGCCATTCGCCGCGGCCGAATTTGGACTGAAATGCCACGCTCCAGGCTTCTTTTTTCAGCCCCAACCGTTCCGCCACCAATCGCGCGGTCTCGCGGCATTCTTTTTCGTAGGCCGAACCATTATCGACACTTTTCTGCGGAATGCCGTGGAAACTGAAAAGAAGGTGTCCCTTACCGGTGAGAAATCCCTTGCGATCCCAATGTCGGCGCACTTTTTCCGCCAGCGCTTCGATGTAGTCCGGATGGTCAAAGTAATGTCGAATCCGCACTACCTCGCCCTGCCAACACGTCTTTTGCAGCACGGCGTCCACGGCGTCGTAGACGGCCGCCGTCGTCTGCGTAGCTTCCTGCGCAAAAAGAGGCAGCACCACAAGGCGTTTAAACCCTCCTTTGAGAGCTTCCGGCAACACGTCCGCCACACGCTCCGTTCCGTAACGCATCGCCCAGCGAACGCAAAAACCTCCACCCAAAACGCTTCCAAGGGCCTGCGCCGTCTTTTCCGTCGTGACGACCAAGGGAGAACCTTCGGGCGTCCAAACCGTCCGATAGCGCGCCGCCGACGCCTCACAGCGCTTGGGGAGAATCACGCCGTGCAGGATCGGCCACCAAAGAATCTTGGGCATCTCGACCACACGCCGGTCACCCAAAAATTCTGCCAGGTAGGTTTTAAGCGCCGCCGGGGTCGGTTCCGCCGGCGATCCCGTGTTCACGAGCAGTACGAGCGTGTCGGCAACGGCAGTCATCGGCGATGTCTCCTGTAGGGGAACGGTGAAAAGAAAAATTTTAACAAAAAGCCGCGGAATTCCCCATGCGTAAGCGTGGGGATGGATAGCGGCACCGAGCGTCAGCTCGGCCCTGTTTGTTTACTGTAAGATGCTGATATGCAACGTACGGAAAGAATTCTCATCAAGCCCGGTCACCCGAATTTTGGTGCCTGCCACAGATTGTGTGGACAGGCCCGACGTTTGGGAAATTGTGCCGTCTATACGTTGCGTCAGCGGTTCTTTGCCAAGGAACCCCTTCTTACTCGAAGTGAGTTGGACAAAACGGTTCGAAGCGATAATGCCGAAGTCTATCGGTCGATGCCTTCGGCAGCATCGGCTCAACGGCAGACGCAGATTGTTTCCGAGCAGATGAAGAGCTGGTTGAAGGCCTGCGCGTCCTATCGTAAGAACCCGGAGAAGTTTAAAGCCCATCCCAACTTGCCCGGCTATAAGAAACGATACCGATCCTTTATCGTCGGTCGCAACGGCTACAAAATCGAAAATCATCGCCTCTACCTCACGGGCGGAAAAGAGTATGGCTTTGCGCCGATCAAAATCCGTTGCTGTGAAACTCAGGCGTTCAACGCGAAGATTTCGGAAACTGTTGTGGGCGACGTGCGTATCGTGCCTTTGGGGAATTCCTTTGTTTTGGAACTCACTTTCGAGTGTGAAGACGCTCAGGTCGAAAAACTGAAACTTGACGATTCGGCAGCATGTTCCATCGATTTGGGAATCGACAATTTCGCAACCATGATTTCGACGAAGGCGGAAGCCCCCTTCCTCCTCGTCAAGGGCGGAAAAGTAAAGTCGATCAACCAATGGTGGAACAAACAGGTTGCCGAACTCAAGAGCCTCGGAAAGTCCGGACACATAGCCGCCAAATCCCGTCGTCGCTACTCTCAGATGGAAGATTACCTTCACAAGGCGAGTCGCTTGGTGATCGAATACTGTCTGACGTATGACATCGGTACCGTCATCATTGGGTATAACTCGCAGTGGAAGACGGAATGCAACATGGGGAAGGTGAACAACCAGAAGTTTGTTGCCATTCCGCATGCGCGCTTCATCGACAAGGTGAAGTACAAGGCGCAGGTCTACGGCATCAAGGTGATTGTCCGTGAGGAAAGCTATACCTCCAAAGCCAGTGCCTTGGATTTCGATGCCGTACCGGATTACAGAACTGATGACGAATCAGTCAAAAGGAAATTCTCCGGGAATCGTGTGAAGCGCGGGCTATACCGTACCGCCGACGGTACGGAAATCAATGCTGACATAAACGGCGCACTCAATATTGCTAGAAAAGAACTTGGTGACGAGTGGCTCAAAAAGCAACTCAAAGCCAATGGGGGCCGCATGAATCGGCCCGTGTCCGTCCGAGATATCGGACGGACACTAAAAGAGGGACTACGGCCCCTCGAAACCGCGTCTGTAAGGGCGCGGTAGTTCATTGGTCAGAACAGCATTTGGGGAACGGACCGGCGCCCTGCAGCTTGTAGAGAAGGGGCCCAGGAAGCACGGTGAGAAGGAAAAAATCCCGCTGCAACGAACATCACAGCGGGATGAGGCATCCGACGGACGCCGGTTTAGTAGTTGTAGCCTTCCTTAATCCACTTCGCGACATCCATGGCGCAGTACGTGAGGATGCCGTCGGCGCCGGCGCGCTTGCAGCAGATCATGCTTTCCATCGTGATGCGCTTTTCGTCGATGCAGCCTGCGGCTGCGGCGCATTTCAACATCGCGTATTCGCCGGAAACGTGGTAAACGAACGTGGGAGCCTTGAATTCATCCTTGACGCGGCGCACGACGTCAAGATAGGGAAGGCCCGGCTTCACCATGACCATGTCGGCGCCTTCTTCCAAGTCAAGACCCACTTCCCAGAGGGCTTCGTCGCCGTTGGCGGGATCCTGCTGGTAAACGGCCTTGGTGGATTTACCCAAGTGAGAGCTCGAACCCACGGCGTCGCGGAAGGGGCCGTAGTAGGCGGAAGCGTACTTCGCGGAATACGCCATGATGCGCGTGTGGATGAGGTGCTTCGCGTCCAAAGCGCGGCGGATGACACCGATTCGGCCGTCCATCATGTCCGAAGGCGCCACGACGTCGGCACCGGCTTCGGCCTGCGCCATCGCCTGCTTCACGAGCATTTCGATCGTTTCGTCGTTGAGGATGTAGCCCGTTTCGTCGATGAGACCGTCCTGACCGTGCGTGGTGTAGGGATCCAAGGCGACGTCGCACATGATGCCGAGATCGGGACAGGCGGCTTTGATTGCCTTCACCGTACGGGGAATGAGGCCCTCGGGATTGGCGGCTTCGATGCCGTCCGGCGTCTTGAGATTGTCTTCGATGTGCGGGAAGAGAGCTACCATCGGAATCCCGAGTTCCACCATCTTTTCGCATTCGGCGACGAGTTCATCCACGGTGTAGCGCACCACGCCCGGCATCGTCGGAATCGCTTCACGATCGTGCTCGCCTTCTTTGACGAACACGGGGAGGATGAGATCGTTGGCGGTGAGCACGTTTTCACGCATCAGACGGCGGGAAAAATCGTCGTGACGCATGCGGCGCATGCGCTTCATAGGGTACTGACCGAGAGTCTGCATTTTGATGTTCCTTAAAAATGAGGGTCAGGCGAAACGGCCTTCGGGATCAATCCACGAAAGCAGGTTCGTCGTTAATTCTTCTACGCCGGTCTTTTTGAGACCGGAGAAAAGCTGAACGGTGACGTGGGGGCCGAGTTCGGCGGCACGTTTTCGGGCGGCAGCAAGCACCTTCGTCTGCTCCTGCCGCCCGATCTGATCACTTTTATTGATGAGCCACAACTGGCGCACGTGCGTCTTGTTGGAGAAAAATTCAATCAGCCATTCATCGGCAGGCATGAAGGGACGGCGGGCGTCCATGACGATGACGACGCCGGTGAGGCACGGCCGGTCGGCGAGGTACCCGCCCACAAGCGCCGACCACGAGGCGCGCATTTCGGGCGAGGCTTTCGCGTAGCCGTAACCGGGAAGGTCGACGAGGTAGGCGATGTCTTCGCGATCCTTCGTTTCGCCGATGCGTCGCGTGAGCTTAAAGAAATTCACGAGCTGCGTGCGTCCCGGCGTTTTGGAGGCAAACGCAAGCCGCCCCTGCCGCGTAATGACGTTGATGGTGGTGGATTTTCCGGCGTTGCTTCGGCCGGCAAAGGCGATTTCGGGGAGGCCGGCAGCCGGGAGTTGGCTCACTTTTGCGGCGGAGGTCTCAAAACGGGCGGAATCAAAAAGCGACACGGGAAAATCTCTTAAAAAGGCCGCCGTTCTGCAGGCGGCCGGTTAATGGGAATAGTAAGGACGGAATCTAACCGCACGATTAAGAGGCGGGCACCGGAAGGACGGTTTCAATGAAGCCGCCCCCTAAGCAGACGTCTCCGGAATAAAGGACGGCGCTCTGGCCCGGCGTAGCCGCCCACTGGGGATCGGGAAAGGCGAGCTCACAGGTGGCTTTTTCCGTATCGGCGGCCAGAAGCCGGCAGCTGCCGTCCGGAGCCCGGTAACGCGTTTTGACGGTAACGGGCGCGTCGGCTTCGGGAGCGCAGCCCGCGGTCCAACTGCAGTGGACGGCCGAAAGGCCGGACGAAAGCAGCAGCGGATCGTCATGACCCTGCACGACGACGAGTACGTTGCGCTTTAAATCCTTGGCGGCGACGAACCACGGTTCGCCGTTGCCGTCACGGCTGCCGCCGATGCCGATGCCCTTGCGCTGACCGATGGTATAAAAGGCAAGGCCCACGTGTTTGCCGACCACCTTACCGTCCGGTGTCTCGATCCGGCCGGGCTTTGTGGGGAGGTAGCGGTTTAAGAATTCGCGGAAAGGGCGTTCACCGATAAAACAGATGCCGGTGGAATCCTTTTTTGCGGCGACGGGAAGGCCGATTCCGGCCGCTAATTTTCGGACGTCGCGCTTATACATGCCGCCCACAGGGAAGACGGCTTTGGAGAGCTGCGCCTGATTGAGGCGATGCAGAAAGTAGCTCTGATCCTTGCCGGGATCGGTGCCCCGAAGAAGTTCAAAACGACCGTCGACTTCACGCACCTGTGCGTAATGCCCGGTGGCGATGTGGTCTGCCCCCATCTTCATGGCCTGATCGAGAAACGCCTTGAATTTGATTTCGGCGTTGCAAAGAACGTCGGGGTTCGGGGTGCGGCCTGCGGAATACTCCCGCAGGAAGTCGGAAAAAACTCGTTCTTTGTACTCTTTGGCGAAGTTGACGGCTTCCAAATCAATGCCGATGACGTCTGCGGCGCTCGCGGCATCAATGAAATCCTGGCGGCTCGAACAGTATTCGCTGTCGTCATCGTCCTCCCAGTTTTTCATAAAGAGGCCGGTGACGTTGTAACCCTGCTGCTTCAAAAGGTAGGCGGAAACGGCGCTGTCCACGCCCCCGCTCATGCCAATGACGACGTTGCGCATGATGTGAGTAAAAAACGGTTGAAAGGAAACAAAGAATTATAGAAAACCGACGCCGGTTCTTTATCAGCAAAAAATAAAAAAGAGCGCCCCCGAAAGAGCGCTCCTTTTTGTACCCGCCACCCTGTTGGTTGTTCAGAGCGACGGGCTGTCCACTACCTTGTTTTTGTTTTTATTGTTGTATTAGATGTAACCGTAGATCATGCCGAGCACGTAGCCGACGGCGGTCGCGGAGAGCACGCCGATCAAGCCCGGGGCAATGAACGAGTGGTTGATCACGAACTTACCGATGTGGGTCGTACCGGAGCGGTCAAACGTAAGGGCCGCAAGGTCAGACGGGTAGGTCGGCAGGATGTAGTAGCCGTAGCAGGCAGAAGCCATGGCCACCACGATTCCCGGAGGCGTACCGATCGCGAGAGCCACAGGGGTCACCGTCGCAATGGCGGCAGCCTGAGAGTTCACGAGCTTGGAGACCAGGAGCAGCACCAGACCGTAGGCCCAGGGAGCTGCCTTCACCCATCCGGTGAGGCCGGCCTTCAACTGCGGCAGATGGTTCGAGAACATCGTATCGGACATCCAGGCCACGCCGTAGACGGACACGATGGCGACCATACCGGCATTGAAGACGCTCGTCTTGTTGATCTTCTTGGCGTTGCAGAACATCACCATGAGGATGCCGGAGAGAAGCATGAACATCTGAATGACGAGGGTCATTGAGAGGCGCTTCTTACCGACCATCGGGCGAAGTTCAGGCACGGAACCCATGACGGCCACAACGGCCACCGTGGCGAGGAAGATCCAGAGGGAAGCCCACTGCTTGCCGGTGAACTTCACGCCGAGGAGCGTGGTGTTTTCACCGTAAACGTACTTCTTCTGTTCGGGATCAGCAATCAAAGCCTGGAACTTTTCATCCTTGTCGAGATCCTTGCCGCGGAACATCGAGAACGTGCCCACGAGGAAGAGACCGACGATGGCGGACGGGATCACCACGGCGAACAGCTGCACGAAGCCGAAGGGACGACCACCCACCTGATAACCGTCCATCAGGGCGATCAGGGACACGGCAGCCACAGCGGCCGGCGAGCAGATCACACCCATCTGAGCAGCGATCGTGGAAGCAGCCATCGGGCGTTCCGGACGAATGTTGTTGCGGATGGCAACGTCATAAATAATCGGGAGCATCGTGTAAACCACGTGACCCGTACCGCAGAGAACCGTGAGGAACCAGCAGATGTACGGAGCGAGGTAGCACACGGCGCGCGGGTGCTTACGAAGCATTTTTTCTGCGACCTGCAGCAAGCAGTCCAGACCGCCCGCAGCCTGCAGAGCGGAGCTCGCGCAGACCACGGCCATAATCGTGAGAATCACGTCAATCGGCGGTTTCCCGGGCTTCAGGCCGAAGCCGAAGCAGAAAATCACCAGACCGATACCGCCCATCAAGCCCAGCGTCATGCCGCCCTTAGGAGCAGCATAGAACAAGCAGGCCAAAAGGACGGCGAGTTGCAACCAGAAATCTAAACCTAGATCCATTTTCTTTCCCCTAGGTAGTTAGGACACCGCTATTCTCTTCCAAATATTCCACCAAAGGGGTAAAACTTTCGGGTTATTTGATCTGTGTCGAATTGTTAACGAAGTTTGTTAAGGCGAAATACCTAGCGTTAAAAACGATGAGTGACACATTCGCGTGAAAACGGCGTGAAACGGGATTTTCGGGCGTCGGCACCTCGAAAAAAGCCGCAGGTGAAATCGGTCAAGATCGGCGCCGGCAGCGGAGTGCCTACAAAGAGGTAGGCAAGAGAAAGCAAAACGCCCGATCGGCGTGTCGGGCGTCAAAAGAGAAAACGAAACAGCGGGCGGTCAGCGCGTCAAGCGGTAGGGCCAGTCGTTGATGCCGCCGAAGTCAAAGACCGAGTTGAAGCCTGCCTTCACAAAAATGTCGGCGGCAATTTTGCTGCGCCGACCGCTGCGGCAGTAGATGAGCAACGTACGATCCTTGTCGGTCATTTCCTTGGGAATGCCGTTTTCAAGAACGGAGAGAGGAAGATTTTCCGCGCCCACGATGTGGCCTCGGTCATATTCCATGGGTTCTCTCACGTCGAGAACGAGAACGCCCGCGTCCTGCATCTTTTGCTGGGCTTCTTCGGGGGTGATGGTTTTGAAAGTCGTCATGGCGGGTTCGGAGCAGGCCGACAAGGCGCCGAGGGCGATGAGAAAGGTCGCGCAGCGGATGAAACGTGTCATGTCGGCAAGGCAGAAAAAAACTGAAAGCCCCATTGTAGAGGACGGTGCCGTAAACAAAGGGACGCAAATGGAAAAGCCGAGACTCCGCAAAGAGAATCTCGGCTCTGAATTGGTGCCCCGAGTCTGACTCGAACAGACGACCTACCGCTTACAAGGCGGTTGCTCTACCAACTGAGCTATAGGGGCGAAGGAGTTAAGTTTACCGAAAATCAGAGTTTCGTGAAAGTCGGAATGTCGTCGTCCGAGTCATCCGGTTTTTCTGCGCGGCCGAAATCGGCCGGCGTTTCCAAAATCGGAAAATAACTCACCTTATTGGTGTCTTCTTTGGGATAGACCGCGGCAATGCGTCCGAGCGGAATGTCGATGTCGCGTACCTGTTCGCCGAAACGGGCCTGGAACCGCACGCCTTTGCGCGTCAATTCAAAGTTGTGCGTGGCTTCGGGGTGTACGCAGAACACGATGGTGCCGTCCTTGTTGACGAATTCCCGCGGCACGCGCGTTGCATCGTCTACGGCGACGAGCATATAGGGCGTCAGGCCCTCGTCTTCACACCAGTCGATGAGCGCACGGATGACGTAGCTCTTAAAGGACGGCTCCGACAAGGGAAGAACAATGGTGTTCTGATTCGAGGGCATGAAGGTCTCCTTTCCCGAAATTAGCGGCGCATCACCTTTTCCGACGGCGTCATCGAAGCGATGAAGGCCGGACGGGCGAAGATGCTTTCAGCATACTTGAGAAGGGGCGCGGCGGACTTCGGCAGATCAATGCCGTAGTAGCCCAAGCGCCACAGAAGCGGAGCCATCATCACGTCGAGCATCGTGAATTCGTCGCCCATGAGGAACTTGTTCTTCGCGAAAATCGGCGACAGCTGCATCAGCTGCTCACGGATCTGATTGCGGGCGATCGCCTTGCGCTTTTCCGTTTCATCGCGGTTTTCAAGAACGCGCACGAAGCTGAAGAGTTCGCGTTCGAACGTGTAGAGAAAGAGGCGGGCGCGGGCACGCTGGATGGGATCGGCGGGCATCAGCTGCGGATGCGGAAAGCGTTCGTCGATGTATTCGTTGATGATGTTGGGGTTGTAGAGCGTGAGATCACGTTCCACCAAAATGGGCACATCACCGTAGGGGTTCATCGCATCGATTTCAGGCGGCTTGTTGTAAAGATCCACATCCTGAATTTCAAAGTCGCAGGCCTTTTCATTGAGCACGAAGCGGCAGCGGTGCGAGAAGGGGCAGGTCGAGCCGGAGAAGAGAACCATCATGGCGGAATAACCTCGGAAATGTGTTTGGAATGCTCACCGGTGCGGCCGGCAACGAAGCGTTTTCCGGCCACGGAACCGATTATTTTATCAACTATGGAAAATTTTTGCTGAAAATGTCGCGCAACCGTATGATTTTACGAAAGAACGGTTGCGCGTTGTGAAATTCAGTCACGCCGGGTTGTCAATGTCGACGAAGGTGACTTCCAAGCCTTTTTCCCGGGCGATCCACTGGCCGAGCGCCCGGATGCCGAAGCGTTCGGTGGCGTGGTGCCCCGCGGCAAAGTAAGTGATGCCGGCTTCGCGGGCGATGTGCGTGGTGCGCTCAGAAATCTCGCCGGAAACGAACGCGTCGCACCCCGCAATCGCCGCCTCTTCAATCATGTCCTGAGCGGCGCCCGAACACCAGGCGACGCGACGGATGACTTTGTCCTCAGGTCCCACGACGAGCGGCGGGCGCTTGAGAACGTTCGTGATTTTGAGCGTGAGGTCATGCACGGTGACGGGGGCGGTGTTTCCTAAGCGCCCCAAATCCATTTCACCGAAGCGCCCGGTTTGCGTGAAATCCAACGCCCGCCCGAGAAGCGTGTTGTTGCCGAATTCCGGGTGGTCGTCCAGGGGGAGGTGATACCCCGCAAGATTTATGTCGGCCGCGATCAATTCCCGTACGCGCCGCCCCTTGAGGCCGGTGATTCGGGGGTCTTCGTGTTTCCAGAACCAACCGTGATGCACGAGAAGCAGGTCGGCTTTGAGTTCGGCAGCTCGGCGGATGAGCTCTAAACACGCCGTGACGCCCGTAACGACGCGGGTGATTTCGCCCCGACCTTCGACCTGCAGGCCGTTGGGGGCGTAGTCCCGGTAGTTTTCCGGCGTGAGCAGCGTATTGAGATCACGGATAAGGTCGGCGGTGCGCATGGCGTCACTCCTTAAAGTCGGGTAAAGACCTGATCGGCGGCAAGCCGCGACTTGGGGCGGGCGGCGTTGCCGTCGTTGTCGGTACGGTAACCGAGGCTGACGGCACAGATGCTTCGAAGTCCCTTGTCGGCAAGTCCCAGAATTTCGTCGAGTTTTTCGGTACTGAGACCTTCCAGCGGGGTGGAATCAATGCCTTTTTCTGCGGCGGCAAAAAGAAGGAACCCCATGGCGATATAGGCCTGACGCGAAACCCAGGCGAAGGTGCCGCCCGGCGTCTCTGAAAAGAGTTCGACGCAGCGGCGGCGTCCGGCATCCTGCTGATTTTTGAGTTCTTCCGTGGGGAAGCGTCCGTCGGCATCTTCTTTTTGAAGAACGGCTTTGAGGTGCTCGTCCGTGACGACTGTGGGAACGGCAAAAACGACGACGTGGCTCGCGTCGGTCACCCGGGGCTGATTGAAGTCCCAGAAAGCCGGGGCAATTTTGGCTTTGGCTTCCGGGGTATCTGCAATGAAGAATTTCGTTGCCTGAGCGTTGACGGACGTGGGCGAAAGACGCAGCACTTCCAGAAGTTCCGTAAAGTCCGTGTCGGAAATGCGTTTGGCGGCGTCGTAATGCTTGGCAGTGTAGCGGCGGCGAACCGTATCAAGAACAGTCATTCTTTTCTCCCGAAAAAAGTCGGAATCCGCGCGGGCGGAATCGATTGTCGGAAAGTGTAGCGGGAGAAACGCAGAAATCGGTGACAGTTTTGTTAAGCAATGTTCGGCGCAAACCCTTGGGTGACCCGGTCGTTGCCCCCGAGGTCGCGCAGCGTGACGATGCTGCGGTACCCCAGCTGCTGCAGGATGTTTCGCACGGCCGCTCCCTGATCGTACCCGTGTTCAAACGCGAGAACCCCGTTGTCCCTGAGGTGAAAAAGCGCCTCGGCCGCGATGCGCCGAATGTCGTCCAAGCCGTCAACTCCCGCCGTGAGAGCCGTGACGGGCTCCCATCTGAGGGCCGGCAGGTGACGGTCGCCTTCGGCGATGTAAGGGGGGTTCGAAACGATGAGGTCGAACTTCTCACCCGGCTCAACGGCCCCGAACCATTCCCCGGCGCGGAACGTGAGGTTGTCGGCCTGAAGGCGTCGGGCATTTTCCCGGGCGACGGTGAGCGCTTCTTCACTGATGTCGGTGGCGACGACGGTGGTTTTCGGTTTTTCCAGCGCGAGCGTGACGGCGATGCAGCCGCT
>ERZ827156.1397-NODE-1397-length-28721-cov-5.464802_pt1 | contig 28721 bp, 30 predicted proteins | sample MGYA00519919_ERZ827156 | MGnify/ENA primary metagenome ERZ827156 (study PRJEB31778, sample SAMEA3449269) | human gut metagenome | biome: human gut; feature: human-associated habitat; material: faeces | place: United Kingdom | collected 2010/2012 ...
TTTGTGGGTTTCAGATACCCTTTTTGTGGGTTTCAGATACCCTTTTTGTGGGTTTTAAATACCCTTTTTGTGGGTTTCAGATACCCTTTTTGTGGGTTTCAGATACCCTTTTTGTGGGTTTTAAATACCCTTTTTGTGGGTTTCAGATACCCTTTTTGTGGGTTTCAGATACCCTTTTTGTGGGTTTCAAATACCCTTTTTGTGGGTTTCTGAAGTTAAAGTGAAATAAAATAAGAAGGGTATTTTTAAATACCCTTCTTATTGACTTAGGGTATTTCAAGTAATATACTAAAGTTGTTCAGACTTAATAATATATTAATAGAAAAGATCCCTATCTATATACTTTAGCATATATAAGGGAATCTTTCAAAAGGGGTACTCTTATATGAATTACTTAAAAACAGATAAGGATTTTAAAGTTATGATTAAATACCATAATGATATGAATGTGGTTGCTTTTAAGAAGTTTAATCAACGTGAATTAAATATCTTTTTTTCAATATGTGCATTTATGAAAGATAAAGGTGATTCTACAATTACTTTTTCATATGATGAAATAAAGCAAATGGCAAATTTAAATGTTCCAACTAATCAAGTTTTTGAGGAGCTATTAGAATCTACTTATGATAAATTGTTGCAATTAAAAATAGGTTATGTAAATAAGGATATAGTAGAAAAATTTATATTATTTACTGGATACAAAATTAATAAGAATGATAAGCTGGTTGATATCACTATAAATGCTCAATATCAGTATATTTTAAATGAATTATCTAAAAATTTTACTGTATTTGAATTACAGGAGTTTAATGCGTTAGTCTCATCATATTCTAAGAATATGTTTAGACTATTGAAACAATATAAGAGTACTGGGTTTTATAAGGTTAGTATTGAAGAATTTAGACGGTTACTAGATATACCTGAGTCTTATAATATGAGTAAAATTAGCGTTAAAGTTATTGATCCAATCGAAAAAGAATTATCTAATTATTTTGAAGAATTTAGAGTTGAAAAGTTAAAGGTTGGTAGATTTATTAAGTTTTTACAGTTTTCTTTTAAACCACAACATTATAAAGATAATCAAGTTATGACTATTGATATTAAAGCAGAAAATAGCCATGACTTAACTGTTGGGGAGAAGCGAAAAGAAGAGGTACTTTGTCCTAAATGTGGTAAGCCTTTGGTGCTTCTATATAATAAAAATGGTGATACATTTTGGGGCCATGCTGATTATTTAGTAAATACTTGCAAAGAAACTTATTCAACGAAAGAAGAGATTGAAACAATTAAAGAACAGCGAGCCGAATTATTAGAAGATGAAGCTGATCGAGCTAAATTTGAGCAAGAGGTAAAGGAATTAATTAATCAACATAAAGATATTGTTAATTTAATTGGTATTGATAAAAGATATGTTTGTATAGAACAAGTTGAACAACAAGATTTATTTTATCAAAATCCTGTTGTTCAAATTAAAATTAATAGAAATGCTATAGATACTATAAAAAAATATATAGAAACATGGTCTAAATAAAAAAAGATAGCTGATACAGTTGTATCAGCTATCTTTTTATATAAGTGTATCAGAATTTTCATTGATATATTTATCTATTAAAAGTCTTAGTAATGCAGTAACAGCAATACCTTTTTTATCAGCTAGTTTTTTTAATAACTCATTTTGTTCTGGAGTTAAGTATAGATTTTTCATGACTTTTTTTTGTTTTTCTTTAACACCAGGATTTACTTGCTGCTGTGCGTTGTTAATAGCAGCTTCTTGTTGTTTTGTTATCGTTTTGAATTTTGCTGTCATTAGAAGTCAAACCTCGTTCACTTTGATTTAATAATATTCTTTATGTCCTTAATTAATGATTGTAATTGAGCTGCTGCTGGTGAAGTCTTATTTTTTTCGACAACAGATTTACCTTCTGCAAAAGCATCTTTGAATATTTTTAAATTACTAATCATAGTTGGAAGAACAGTTAAATCAAATTCATTAATTAGAATATCATTAAATGCTTGTAGTTCTTGCTTGCTGCGTAAGTTAATAGAGTTAAGAATAATATAGTCTTTATTTTCTGCATCTAATTCTTTTAGGATTAATCTAAAGTTTTCTAATCCAAATAATTCAATTTGAGAGGTACTAATTGGAGTTAAAATAAGATCTGCATATACAAGACTTAATCTATTAAGATCGTTATCCATACCACCACTATCTACAATGATGTGTTTTTTCTTATCGCCAGCGTATGGTTCTAATAATTTTAGTTCATCTCTTGTTTTAGCTTTAAATATGGTTAATTTAGGTAATTCTCTTAGTTCATTAAAAAAATAAGAGGATTTTTGCATATCTAAATCTAAAATAGGGCAATTCATTTCTACCGCTAAATTGGTTGCTAGTGTTGATTTACCAACACCGCCTTTAGTATGAGCAATGTTTATTATCATGCTGCCACATCCTTTAATGTAAAAATAATATTATTGTAATATTATAATAGGATTAAAAAAGTATTATATTAATATTATATATTAATAGCGTTAAGTTGTAAAATGATATTTTTATAATATTAAAAAAGTATTGTTTTAATATTATTATTAATCCCCCTAAATCCCCAAGAGGGGACTAAATTATTACCATATGTTAGGCTCACTATAAATATTATAAGTATTGTGAACCTAACATATGGTAATAATGATAAAGTAATAATCGTTAATATATATTGGTAAGTTGATTTTTCTTTGTTTTCATGATATAATGTGCATGCACATTATAATATATATTTAAAATAATTAATTTAAATATATATTATGATATAGAATTTATGTATTTGACAAAATGATTACTATGGTGTAATATGCGTATACGCATATTACACATCACATAAAAAGGGAAATAATATGGCAAGAATTTCTAATATTATGTTAGCAAAATCAAAAATAGAACTTTATTTTGATAATAATGAAAAAATTATATATGGAGTTAAAGATCTAATATCTATTTTCAATTCTAATAATAGAAAGTGGAATTTAAGTTATGCCACAACTTTTCAAAAGTTTGTGGATTTTTTAATAGAAAAATCACATTTAGAAGAAATTAACTTGGGTAGCAAAATTTTATATGGATGGAAAATTGATAAATATGGTGAAGATATTATCTATGAAATAGCAATTAACCTAAAGCCACGTAGTTATATTAGTCATTATAGTGCTATGTTTCTAAATAATATGACTGAACAGATACCAAAAACTATTTATGTTACCTATGATCGTGAAACTAAGTTAATTAATTATAATAAAAAGCTAGAACAATCTAAGATTGATCTAGCTTTTTCTAAAAAAAAGGAAGCTAAAGATGTTAGCTATACATTTAAAGGGTATAGGTTTGTATTAATTAATAGTCCTAGTAGTGAAAAAATTGGTGTGAAATCTATTATGTTACCTACTGGATTAATTATCCCTGTAACTAATATAGAGCGGACATTGATTGATATTATCGTTAGACCAGAATTATCTGGTGGTATACATGAAATTATCAAAGCCTATAAATCTATTGATACAGTTCAAATTGCTAAATTAAAAACATATTTAAAGAAAAAAGATTATGTATATCCGTTTGAGCAGTCCATCGGATTTTGTTTAGAGTATGCTGGCATTGATTCAGAAAAGGTTGATTTATTTTTTTATGGCTGTGCATTAGAATATAACTTTTACTTGGATAGAGGTTTAGAACATCCTAAATTCTCTAATCGTTGGAAGTTATATTATCCTAACTTTTTATAGTATTTATATTAGGAATTCTATTAATACCATCTATTATAAACTCAAAAATCTTTTCTGATTCGAAATCAATAAGTTCAGTATTATGGAGTGTTTTCTCTAATTGCTCGATACCTTCATCAAATACACTTTTTTTATATTGTTGTATTTTAAATAAAAGGTTTAATGGTACAGCTTTTTTATTAAAAAACTCTTTTAATATATCTAATTTGAGAAATTCAAATTTTATATGTGGCTGATTTTTCATAATCATATAGATATCATAAAAATCTTTAGGACGAGCTTTTATTGGTTCTTGTGCATATTCATACTCTGGCAGCTTTTGACAGATTGCCCTTAATTTTTCGTAAACAATCATCTCTAGTGTATAGACTTTTATAGAATAACCTTCTAAATCTTTGAATTCACTAGGTTCTGTAAACTCATATTTACTAATATCTATTATAAATTTTTTACTTTGAGATACAGGGTTAATTATTTCTGCTTCCCTAGCTGCTTTTTGTGGATTTGGTAAATCATGAATAGGATGAATACCTTTTCTAATTTTAAACTCAACTCTATAACCACCCCAGAATTTTTTTGCTTTTACATTTTCTTTGAATGGTCTTTTTTCAAATTTAAATTGAAATATACTATATGGTGGATCATATTCGTTGAAGGTATTTTGTAATGCAGTTTCTAGTTTTTTTTCTATGACTATCATATCTTCAGATGCTATATCATCTTGCATTGCTACATCAACATCCATCGATGATCTATATGTAATCTTATGGATTAGATCTAATGCACTACCCCCTTTTAATGAAAAGAGTTTACTTAGTTCATCATCTGAAAAAATGGCTAGTATGACTAATTTTCTAAATTCAGATAACTGATTTATCATGTGGATTTGTTGAGTCATATTATTTTCCTATTTGTATTTAAAACATTCTTTCTTCTTCGTATCGTTTGATAATTTTGTAGAATCCGCTGCTGGATAAGTTGAGTCGCTTCATAAATGCAACAGCTGTAATTTGGCCGCTCTTCCATTCTTTATACCAGGTGTTCATTTCTTCTGGATAGTTAAAACGTGGTCTACCAAACTTCACACCACGTTTTTTAGCTTCTAAAATGCCCTCTGTTCGTCTTTTTTTAGTTCGTATATATTCTTGCTCTGCTTGAACAGTTAAAACTTCAATAAGCAGCGTATTTACTAATTCAAGAATATTTTTCTCAAACTTCCCATATTCATTGAACTGGATCATAGTTGTGGGTACATCTAAAAAGTGAACTATGACACCTTCATCTCTAAAGTATTCTAATTCTTGTTTTATAACTTCTTTTGTACGACCTAAACGATCTAACTCATGGATATATAGATGATCACCTTTCCTAATAGCTCTTTTTAAAGCATACAGATCTGGCCTATCGCTGGTTGTACCAGATGCATTATCTACATAAATATAACGTTCATCAGTTACATATTTTAGTAATTCTGTAATTTGGCGATCTGCTGTTTGTTCTGATGTGGATACTCGAGCATATCCAAAATTAATACTCATGTAATAGCCCCCTTTAATATGTACATAAAACCATTTTACTTTATGGATATCCATAAAGTAAAATGGTTTTATTTTATGGATGGTATATTTGTTATAAATCCTATATGACTATAAAGGGGTACCTTTATGTATATAGAAAAAAGCCAGAATATTAGAATAGGTACCCATTTTCTGTAATATAAGTCCCCTTTTTCTGTAATATAGGTACCCTTTTTGTTGGAAAATCTTATTATCTGCTGTTTATAGGGATCCAAATAGTGTAATAGGTACCCCTTTTCTGTAATATAAGTCCCCTGTTTCTGCAATATAGGTACCCTTTTTGTTGGATAATCTTATTATCTGCTGTTTATAGAAATCCAAATAGTGTAATAGGTACCCCTTTTCTGTAATATAAGTACCATTTTTGTTGGGGTAAGTATATTATTTGTTGTTTATAGGACACCAAATAGTGGAGTAGATCAAATTATAATAAGGTTTAATTTATTATTATATGGAGTTTTATATCTTTATTATATTTGTCCTTATGGTGCTTTGCCCCCTGTAAAATAAAAACACAGATGCTTTTATATTTATTGTTAATATTACTTACTTATTGTATTCGACATTTTCATCACCACCTATAAAAATAGTGAATTATAACAAAAAAAAGACACCTAGATAAACTGCGTTGCAGTTGACTAGATGTCTTTTTTTGTTGCATTGAAAGTGAGTTTTTAAATGGAAGGTGGTGATGAGAATGTCTATAGTAGAACTAATTGTACTATTAATGTTAATACTTTTATTAACTAGTAAGTAATATTAACAGGGTTAAGGAAGCAGCCTTAGCCCTGTTTTTATTTTACATTCCCGCCCATGCTGCCCAATGCCCGCACCATAAGGACGATCACTCAATTTACTATTTCATTATATCACAAAATTCTAATTTAAGTAAGGTTTTTTATCAATTTGATATTAAAATAATATTATAATAATATTTATTTAACATCTTATTAATACCAACTTAATATTATCTTGAAATTTCATTAGTATTTTGATTTGGTTGTCTTTGTAGATATGTATCTAATGCTCTTTCTAAACGTGGAAAATCTACACATCTTGACTTTATATTATATGGTAGCCTATCTTCTACATATTTATTATAAAGCTTTTGAGCTTTATCATTAATCGCATCTTGATTTTGTTTTATCCAGTTATATTGATTTTCTAGTAAAGATTTATATTTTGGATCAGATTCATTTTGAATTACTATTTTATTACATAATGAAGGATCAATAGGAACCATATTATTAAAATTCATAGCACCTAAATTTCCATTATCTATTTTCATAAAATCTGGTTGCGTACGCATAGTAAGATGTTTTGGTTTAGGGCTTGTTAAAGGGACAATATAGTTTTTGTTATTAACCATTATAATTATACCAACAAATGGTCTCGTTGATTTGTTTCCAGATACATCTGGTGATTTATTATCTCTATGATGTAAAAAATTCCCATAATGATTATTTATAGTATATAGATCAAGTTTATTTGACATGATAAACTCCTAATGATATGAAGAAAGAGGGTAGAACATTCTACCCTCTTTTGCTTTTTTAATCCCTCATTTATGGCTGTGGAGCACCGCTTTTTTAATCCCTCATTCATGGTAGAGGAGCACCGCTTTTTCTATATTTATTATATAGGGTATTATTAAATAAGTCAACAAGTAAGATGATATCATAAAAATATTATTTTAATATTTTTATGATATTAAAATAATACTATAAAAATACTATTATCTTTGAATATCTTTACTATCAATTTCATTAGAAATATCACGCAGCATACGCTTAATTTCTTTTTTATCCACTACTGGTTGTATTTCTTTTTGACTATATACTAGATCCATTTTAAAGTTAATACGTTTTAATGTATCAGCTAACATAGACTTTTCTTTATCCGTTCTATCTAATTTTATAGCTGCCTTATATGTTTTTACTAGTTCAGCTGGATCTGGCTTAGTTTGTTCAAAAATTTTACCATCGTTCCTAGTATAGATAGATATAGTATTAAACTGATTACTTTCAGCTACTTTCTTTAAATTTTCTGGTAAGTTTTTAGCAATTGTATCATGAATTTTAGGATCAACTGGTCTTGCTAATGTATCTTTATCTATGTTTATTTTTTGTTCTTCTAATGTTAAGTATCTATCTATAGTAGATAATTTACTTTCTTCTGGTTTTACAGCCATAACATTCATATTAGATGTATAACCCTTGTTATTTAATAGTTCAGCTGTATGGACAGGCACATCTGGATTACGCAGCGTTCCTTCTATTAACAAGTTGTATTTTTGATTTGAAAAATCATCAATTAAATACTCTACAGTTTTACCAGAAACTTTACCACTTTGATTTAAATATTCGTAGATATCTTTAGTTTTTAGGTTATTAACATCATCATATAAATTTCTGTATTGATCGGCATCAATAAAAATAAATTGGTCTTTATTTTCTAATGAATTGATGATAGTTGATTTACCAGCACCAGGTTGACCGACTATAAATACAGCAATAGGTTTTTCTTGTGGTACAGCATTAGGGTATTTATTAAGTGTATCTAACTTGGCTTCTAAGAGTTTTTTATCCAAGATTAAGTACCTCACCAATTACTTTAATACGTTTTTTTATGTCTATAATTTGTTTTTCCTCAGTTGCATTATAGAGTGTTTGATATTCTTTCATTAAAAAGGATTTTAAATTATCTAATATTGGATCATTGCTATTATCTTTTAGTCTATTCACTTTGAAGATTAAGTTGTTAATGATTTCAATAAATACTTCTTTATCTGTTGGGCTATATACATCTAGGCTATTCGTATATTTTGGTTTCATGTTGTATCTCCTTTATGAATTAAACTGCATAGTTACTACTAATAGTATACTATTTCCTCCATAAAAAGGCAATTAAAATAATATTATTTTAATATCAAAATAATATTTATATAATATAATAAAGATATATTATTAATATGATTTTAATATTAATAAATAAAAGTGGCAGCTAAAATATAATATCTTAACTGCCAACTATATTATAATTCTTTTACATTAGATTTTAATAAACTATGTTTCTTTTCTGCTTTATCAATTTCTATATTAATTGTATCCTTTTTATCTCCAGACATAGAAATATTAATTTCTTTTCCATCTTTAGATTTAATGTTGATCTTATCTGCCATAATAAATCTCCTTTATTCTATTACAATGTATATAACAATACAGCTGTACTATAGAATTGATTTTCAAATTCTATATCATTAGTATGTAATGCTGCTGTTGTTGTAATATGGATGGTACAATCTATCTTTTTCTTAAATGCAGATATAATTATATCTGTATCTATATTATCTGGGTTAGATATGAGTATCTTAATATTATTTGTATTAAGAGCATCAATATCAGCATCATATAGGTAAGCAATAGGTATTTCTAATTGCCTACATACTTTTTTTGTGGCTTTTTTTAACTCATCAAATGTAATCATATAGGCTCCTTAACGTGGTAATGATTTAATCCGATATTTTTCAGCTTCCTTATTCATTTCGTCCATATTTCGACCTGGTAGTGATAAGTTTTGATCGCTTATTACACTATTAGCAATCCGCTGCTCATTATATCGTGTAGCATCATCAGAAATTTCATTCATAACACGCTGGCTTTCTACTATACTTTTAGCATTAACCATCTGTGCATTAATAGCCCTTAATAGGGCTATTTTTTGTTTTTCGCTAATGATACCAGCAGAATAATCTGCATTGATACGATCTACTTCTTTTTGTAATTCTTGTATATCAGATTGAACAGCATTAGCTTTTGTTAATGTTGTATCAATTTCCAATTGTTGTAAATCTCGTACATTTTCTAACTTATCAGCATAAGAACCATTGATATTGATTTTGTATAGATTTTTTAATTCCTCTTTAGCTCTATTTGGCTCATAGGATAATAAAGAATCGGTTTCTTTTTTAAATACAGATAGTTCTTTTGTAATATTTTGAATAGGAGTTGTTATATCAGATAGTTTTGTATTAGCAATTCTTTTTAATTCTTCTATGCGTTCTACTTGATTTGTAATGTATTTTTCTTTAGCAGTTAATATCTTTTCTTGTACTTCATTGATTACATCATGAACAGTACCGCCTTTAAAGTGCCATCTAGCATATACAGTAGTACTAGTAAGAATGGTACTTATAACAAGTAATAAAATAATCGCTGTCTTTTTATTTATATTCATCATAAGCACCTACTAGTTCAATAAATGATTAAAGTATTTAGCCGCTGCCTGGCTTTCTCTAGGGATCGTTAAGCAATACATTATAAATATTGCTGTAAAGGCAATCAAGCTTGCTAAATCTTGACTTTTTATTGGCTCCATCTGCGAAAAGTAGTTAAGCATGAGTCCAAAGAAAAATGCAATGACAATTAGCTCCATAAGCATTGTTAATACACTACTAATTACATTTTCACTATATGGTCTAAAGAATGGAATCATATGGAATGGAACACCAATAATACCAAACACACAAACCATATAGAACATACAAACTTTATACATAACAAACACAGAAATAAGCATTGCAAATCCTAAAATCACCCAAATAATGATGTTTTGTAGGATAAATGGTACCAACATTTTTACAAATTCTGTTATTTTCATAGCACTTATATGTATATGTGTATAGTTACCAACAATACTACCAAGAGAGGTAAATAGCGTATCAAAAGCTAAGAACGAATTAGCACTTATAGTAGATCCACTAAAAGCAGATCCAATATATTCAAAAGAAGGTATCATAACATCTGTACAGATCCAGGCCCATGACTTAATAATCATCATATAGAACAAGTATCTAAATAATCGTTCAAATAACCCTGGGAAATCTGCTGGATGTTTTTTGATAATAGCCATACCCAAGAATACTAATAGATCGATAGCAATAATTAGTAAGAATAACTCTACTAATACATCTTGTAATCGATAAAAGGCTTTAACACATTCTTCTAAGAATGAATAACCGACTGTAGAAATAACTTTAGAAGGTTGGAAATAGGTAGACCAATCTAAATCAACAGCTGGTAATAGCTCTTCTGCTTTTTTGGTAACTCGGTTGTAAACAGCTTTTATGAAATCTGTTCCAGAAACGTGTTCACCGCCTTCTGTTAAGTTCCATTTACTAGCTACAAAACTTGTTGGATCAACGTGTTCTGTACCACCAGTTAAATATTCAACATGAATATGTGCAGCTGTTACACCACCAGTATCACCAACATAAGCAATGATATCACCTTCATTAACATGAGTTCCGACAGGTACAGCAAACCCAGAATTATGGGCATATCGTAATATATCGCCAGATCCATCATCACGTTGAACCTCTATATAATTACCCCATCCACTACCATCATCGGATATTTGATAATCTTCTGTAATAACAGTACCGCTGGTTAATGATGGATATGGTGTTCCTATGTCATGACCGCCAATATCTACACCATAATGATAGGCTGGTTTTCCAGTAACAGGATGTACTCCTCGATGTCCATAATGGTCTGTAATTTCACCAGAGAAAGCCATAACAGATAAAGGTAAGCATATAGCACATATAATGAGTAAAAGTTTCTTACAGGTACTCATAAGGCAATCCTAATCCACTTTACCAAATATACGGCCACCAGTTTTATTCCAGGCCCATTTACTACTTGGTGTAACAGGATCTGCATCAGAGATAGTTAAGCCACTTGTCATAGCTCCAGCAAATTCAACTGTTTTAGTAATTAAGAAAGCAATAAATAAGATACTTAATGTTTTGAGTATCATTTCTGGAAGTATTCCAGAAAGTGCAGCTGCTTGATTAAGATTTTTTTCTAAATCTTTAACAACAAAATTATTAGTAATATAACTAGATAATAACCCTATCATAAAGTTACATACTATTAATTTCATGGTACAAGTAAATAGTATCCCCCAGGCTTTATCGGCTACATTTTGAGTCCATTTTGTCATATAAAATGGAAGTAAAATAACACTTAAACTCGCTACAATTAAGAACTCAACATTAGTAGTAAAGAGTGTATAGGCTATTTTCATAAATCCAAATAAGGCAATTAAAAGTATGATAATACCAAAAAAACCTAAAATGAATGTATTCAAACCTATTTCAACTTGAAAAATAACGGCAAAGTACTTAAAAACCTGTCCTACACCTTCATTAATAATAGAGCCAGCTGTTAAAATAGTATCTTTGCCAGCAGCAGTTAAACCAAGATTTTCACTTGTTTCTTGAAAGATAGAGACAATCATATGCCAATTTCTAATGAGAAATGCAAAAAATGTAGCTTGTGCTAACTTTACAAATAACTGCCCCCAATTGATACGCTGCTGAAAATACATTTCAAAGTTTAACATAATCCCTATGGCTGTAAGTGTAAACAATAGTCCTAATAATGGATCTGTTAAATTTTCTAATCCTCGAATGATACTATCATCAATAGCACCTTTAATTTGATCAAAAATAGCAGTAAGGTTATTGGCATCAACAACTGAACTAGCAGAATTAGTAGCTGCTTCAGCTGATGCTGTAGTATCATTACCAGAGATAATATTCGATACAAACTCTTTTCCATTGTTTACTAAATCAATAAAGTTATTACCAAGACCTCTTGTTGCAGGTGTATCTAAATTAGCCATATTTATTGCCACCCTTTCTGATAAGCACGATCTCGGAAATGTTGGTTATTGGATTTAACTTCTACTGGTTTATTCCTTAATAATTGCTCGCTAAATGTATCAAAATCATTAGCTGTTTTTTTCATGAGTGTAGAAGCAGCTTCTTTTTCTAGAGATTCTACTTGTGATTTAATTAATTCTTGTTTAGCTTGTAAGGCACTAATTTCATTAGCAATATTTTGTGAATTAATTTCTTCACTTTGTAATAGAGCTTGTAACTGAGCTAAATCTTTTTCACCATGTGTATGAGCAATTTGTTCAGTTAATTTTTTTATGCGTTCTTGTGATTTAGCAAGTCTTTCTTGATTTTGACTAATAGCTTCACCAATTTGAATATTTAATTCTTTAGCATTTTCCCTATTAATATTCATTTGTCCATTAATACCAGCATAAGTAATGTTATTTAGATTTAGATTTTTATAATCCTTAAATACATTTTTAAGTGCATCTCTAGCAGATGTACCGCCTTTAATCACATCATTTGTGGTATTCATAAAATCTTGATAAGACTTATTCACTAAAGCAACTTCTTGAAGTATTGGATCAATCGTTTCGGCTTTTAAGCTTTGTAAATTCTCCAATTGTAAATCAATTTGTCTCTTTAAACTAGCAACTTGTTCTGTTGCTTTTTTTATTTGGTTTATAATTTGTGCACCATTTTTAGGATCATGAACAATAAAAACTGCACTAACAGAACTAATAGTAATTCCACCAGCAATAATAGATAATGCAGCGATTTTAAAAGCTCGACTCCTTAAAATGGTTGTCATTGTCTCTCTCATGTACCATTCCCCCATTAATTCTCTGGTAGTAACGGTCCTTCTTCTTTCCAAACTTCAATAAATTCATCTGGCGGTAAGGATTGTAATTGAGCTACTTTTAATTGGTCTCTCTTAGATGTAGCTGATACGAATTTAAATTCAGTAGGTGATAAGGCTAAATCAAAAATTCGACCACCTAATGTTGATTTATAGAAATATTGTTTTTTAGCATGTAGATTTTTAACTAGATCTATCTCTTTATCATTAAGACCGAATAAAGAGTACATTTTCCGACTATGTTCATTAATATAGCTATTCGCTAAATAAATTTTAGTTAACATATTTTCCGTAATAACAGGAAGCATTTCATCATCAATATCAGATAAATTCTGTGTAGCCATGATAATTGATGCATTTTTTTTGCGTAAGTCTTTAATGTACTCTATAATTTTCTTTCTGAATGCTTTATTTCTTAGGAACAGCCAACACTCATCTAGAATAATAAGAGCTGGTTCACCAGTTAATTGACCTTCAATTCTATGGAATAAATAATCTAATGTAGGTCCTACAATAGCTTCATTTTCCATAATTTTTTCCATTTCAAATACTTGCCAATTACCTTCCCCAAATTTATCTACATTACTATCAAACAATTTACCATAGGTACCGCCATCATCTTCGACACCTTGTAAATTAGATAATAAAATCCGCCATTTCTCATCTTGAATTTGTAGTTTTAATGTAGTGATTGTTAAATCTTCTTTTGGATAAGAAGGATTAGATAAGCTAAATAATGCATTAGATAAAGCCATTTTTTCAGACTCTGTTAAATTAGCATTTCGACTTTCTGCATATCGTAATAACCACTCATTAACCCAAATTCGCTCTGTTGAATTAGTGATATTAGATAATGGTTGAAAGGCGATAGAATCATCTACTAGTAAATTATAGAAATTACCGCCCATAGCTTGTGTAAGTACTCGACTACTAGCCGATTTATCAAAGATAAATACTTTACTATTTGGATACTTTTTATAATGCAAAGCAATCGTGTTTAATAGTACAGATTTACCTGTACCAGTAGCACCAGCTATAAAGGTATGGCCTATATCTTCTACATGTAAATTCAAGTAGAATGGTAGTTTTTCAGTAGTTGTACATTTCATTAATGCCGAACTGTTGATATTAAGGGACTCAAAGTGCTTATTTTTTTTTTGACCTTCCCAATATGCAGTAATTGGAAGGCAGCAAGCAACACTCAATGTATCAGTTAAATATTTTCGTACATTGCGATCATATACAGATGGAATAGTAGATAACCAAGCACTCGTTGTATTGTCATTATCTATAACAGATATAAATCCTCTACCATTAATAATTTCTTTAACTTCTGCAATTTCAGATTTTAGAACTTCTAAATTTTCATTGAATAGCACACAGTTAATAGTAAAATGACCGCTACTAATAGCATCTTCATCCACTAATTTTAAGGCTTCATCAATTTCTTCCACATCTCTTACAGCTTCTTTATCAATAGCATCCGTTGGAACTGGTTGATTTCTAACCCTAGCGATCCAAGCAGATGGTTTTTGTGAACGTTGATCATGATAGCCTTGAATTTCTTCAAATGTAGCCTTTGATTCCATTTTAGATAAAGCTAAATATCTAAAGCATAGTCTAAAGCGACTGTTTAAGCTATTTAATTTACTAAATACAGCTGGATGCAGCGTAGATGGAAAATCCTTAATACCTACAATGCCTAAATAATATTTACCTAGTTTTGGCTCTCTACCTGTTAAGAATGTAGAATCTGATAAATTTTGTACAATAAATGTACGAATATCAGATGTAATAGGATGCCAGGTATCACTAATGGTTGAGTGTAGATAGGTAAGTGTTTCAGCTGCTGTTAATGGCCGAATATCTAAAAAGTGTTGTCTTAATAAAGCAACAAAATCAGACACATATTCTAAAAAATCTTCTTCTATTTGTTCTACATAGTCGATATAACCAGTTGCAAAATTGTTTATTTCCTCTGTATGGCCTTTTTTAGAAAATGCTTTAAATACATCATTAAACGTTGCTTTTAGCTCTCTTAGAATGCTTTTTGTATCTTTATCAACGAGTTGCGTTAGCTTATATAATGTTTCGTTAGGTTGTTTATAAACGATTGTTAAATAGTAGTTAATTGCGTGATTACCTCTACCAGTTAAGGCTAATTTACGTTCTTCTTCTACTTCTTCAAGTAGTTTGTTAGTATTGGTAATTTCTTCAAAATCATAATCTGGTTGTTTTTGTGCTTCCCAGAATAACATATAGCCACTATTAAGACGTTTTAAGATATGATTGATATTCCAAGTATAGGTATCTAAATCTTCTTGCGTCATAATCGTACTATCTACACCTTTAAATACATATGTTTTTTGTAGGGTACCATTATTATTAATCACAACTTGATTATTCGTCATAGAAAACCAAGTGATTAAATCAGATAGTCTCCCAGTAGAATTACTACTTCTCATATATCACTCTCTCAATCTGGTAAATACACATCTTTATATTTTGAGTTTTCATAAATAATACGAGGATACTTTGAATCCCATTTAGTTATTTTCCAGATAACACCATATAAGAATAAAGGTACTAATACTGTATTAAAATTTAAATGGAATGTAGCAATAAGAATAGTTACTACTACAATACTAATAAACGATACACGAGGGATACCACCCCATGTTAAAGGTTTATATAAACTTTTAAATACTTTTACATCCATATGGTATAACCTATTTCAATAGCTCAATAATATCGTCAATATGGAAGATGAGAATACCAATAATAACAACACCAAGTGCTCTAATAGTACCTTCCCCACGATTCCCCATAGCAATACTTGCTAATAGTGCAAAAAACGCAGCCCATAGTAGATACGGAATTAGGCTATCTTGAATACTTTCTTTAATTGGTTGTAATGCTTTTTCAAAAGGAATACCACTAGCTGCTAGTGTATCCTGTGCAGTTAAAATAGCACCAGTTGTTATTATGCTAACTTTAGTAACATATTTTTCCATAAATTTTTGCATCATGTCTTTCTCTCACTCTCTAAACGTAAATTACATCATAATCATGTTTAGTTATGTCATAAGAAGATACTTCCATAACTTCCTCTACACATCTAACTGTTTTACCATCAATGGATTTTTTTTCTAAAAATATAATACAATCGATTGTTTTACCTATCATGCGTTTAATTGTTTCAATATTCCCAGCATTAACTTGCTGGCTCTCTGTAATCATTGCTTCTAATCGATCTAATGCATCATAAGCACTATCCGCATGAAATGTAGAAAAACCACCACTATGACCTGTGTTCCAAGCCTTTAATAAATCATAGGCACTTTTATCTCGAACTTCACCAACAATAATCCTCTCTGGACTTAATCTAAGGGATACATACACTAAATCTTGCATAGTAGCAATTGTATTTCTATTAGCTGGTAATTGTAATCTTTGTACATCATCAGAATTACATTGTAATTCTGGTGTATCTTCTAAGATTAAAATACGTTCTTTAGGAGCTATAATAGATAACTTATTGATAAGTGCATTTAAAAATGTGGTTTTACCAGATCCTGTACCGCCTACTACTAAAATATTTTTACGCTTTGAAATGGCATCTAATAAATACGTTGCATAGGTTTCTGAAATTGTTCCTAACTCTATATATTCTTCTAATGTAAAAATACGTTCTGGCTTTTTCCGTAAAAAGAATGTTGGCTTTTTAGTCAGCGGTGGATACATTAATTGTGCTCTTAAATATAAGTTACTTAACTCTACCGCCAGCATTGGTTTATCTTCTCGGATAATTTCTTTGTTATATCCAGAAATAGCTTCACATACACGCTTAATATGATCGTCAGTCAATTTAATTTCTGTATTAAAACGGCCAGAATAGCTTTCTATACGGAGCATATTATCTTGATTAACATATACTTCCGTTATATTAGGATCATGCAAATACTTTAATATTTCTTCACCCAAACTATTTAATACAAATCGTTTAGCCCTACGATCAGACTCGGATTCTTCTGCATTAAAAACAGTCATGCTATATTACATCTCCATTATTTGGTGTTAATTCTGAATCTGTATTAGCAGTAAATTCTTGTAATGCATCATCTACCAAATGATTATTTTGAACATACAATACAGCAGCAGTAATCATATCAATTTCAGTAATATCAATATCATAGGCTTCTAATTGCTTGATTAATAATTGCGTTTTCTTTTGGTGAATACGCTTCTCTTTGGCCTTGATTTGTTGCAACTTTTGTAATGCTTTTTCAGCTTGTTCTTTCAGTTTTAATTCTTCATCATTAATTTTCTGTAATTTTTCTAATTTCAATTTATACCTCACAGCAGATTATTTATTTAATAATTTGTCTAAAGATAGTGCATTTTCATCAATTTTTTTATAAATATTCTTTCCGTTATTTGTAACTAACTTTCCATCTTTTAAAATATATTTAATTCCATCAGAGTCAACAAGTACACCATCTTTATATTGTGCACTTCTAGTTAATTTATGATTTACTTTTTTGTTATTAATTACATAGTAATCAATAACATATGACTCTTTTGTATCACTTTTACTAATCACTTCATATCTGTAGTCATTGTCAATTAACATTTCCCATGTACCTAAATACTTATCACCCTCACTACTACAACCAGCAATAGCTAATGATACGATTAATATAGAGATACTAAGTAATGTGTAAAGTATTTTCTTCATGGTTCCCCTCTCTTAATAGCGTAATCCTACTAAATTATGTGGATCATGTTTTTTAGCTGCTTCTAATTTTTCTAGCATATCTTCTGCTATGTAGTATTTATTTTTAGGGCTTCTAATTTTATGTTCCCCTAAAATCATAATAGAGTCTTTAGCAACAATTGTTTCATCTGGATACATTAACGGTCTCTCTTTTTCTATATACGTATAAGATCGTTTTCCAAATAATGTACCTAATATGCTAGAACTAATGCTTTTTTGCTTAATTTTTATGGTTTGTTTCCCTAATTTCTCACTAATAAGTTTAGGGGTTTCCTTATCTTTAGGAGCGTAAAAAACTTGTGTAACACAGTTAGTAAGAATAGATAAATTCTTATAAATATTTTGAATTTGATCCAAACCCTGGCATACAACAAAGGCTTTAAAACCATACGATGCAATATAACCAAGTGTAGTAACAAATGTATTTAGATTGCCAAATGCTGGGAACTCATCTAATAACAACAAGCATTGATGCTCTTGTTTAGATTTAGCTTCATCCTCTAAATTTACAGTTAAAATAAACTCTACAATTAATTTAAAGAGTTTACCAGCTCTAGGTACATCCGAAGGCGGCATCAGTAAATATAAAGAAGTCGGTTTTTCCATTCGTCTTATATCACCAATGATAAAATCTGATGTACAAGTATTATCTGCTATAATTTTTTCACTAAAAATAGATACAGCTGTTATAGCAGTAGATAATACGCTACCACCTTCATTATCTGGTTTAGAAACAAAGGAGCTAAAATGATTAACTACTACAGGATGTTTATTAGGCTGCTTTAATGATTTCTCTGTAAATTTAAAAATTTCTTGTGCTCTCTCTGTAGAAATAATCGATAGCAGCATAGGTAAATCACTTGTCTTATTGTATGAATACATATGACAAGGAAAATGCTCTACATCCTCTAATAAATCAAATAGCTTTTGTTTGAATGTAATAGGATCCCCATCTTCATCAAAAGAGGTAGTTAGAAATTCATACACATGATACATAGATGTTTCTATGTATCCTTCATCACCAGGCTTAAAGCTATGTTCATAATTATATCTAGCATGAGCATATTTTAGATGAATTACACTCCCTACTAATAAAGCATGAGCATTATCAAGCCAATGTTTATCTTTATCAGATTGTGGTTCCCCTACAATAATTCGCATAATACGCTCTACATCTGCACCTTCTCGTATTGTTCCCCAACGAATTTCATTAATAGGGTTAAAACGATAGGTAGGCTTTGTATCTGTAGGAGCAAAAGCTATTACTTGCTGTCCTAAAATATACTTGCGGAAAGCACCTGTTACAGCAAGATTCTCACCTTTTAAATCAAATACAATCACGCTTTTTAACCACGTTAACAACGTAGGTATTAATGAGCCAACACCTTTACCAGATCTGGACGGAGCACTCATAAGAATATGTGTATTAGAAATAGCAGAGTCAATAATATATTTTTTTCCCCATACACCTAATGCTTTTAGTATATTTAAGACCTTAAAAAGCCTATCTTTAACAAATGGTATCTTAGACAAAAAATTATATAGTGTTTCATAGTTGATACCATAATACATAACACCAACAATGACACCATTCAATTGAGATTTATAAGGGTTTACCAGTAATTTCTCATGCTCTAACTCTTCTATAGTAGCCCATCTTGCAGATCCAGCAGATGTTAGTACTTCTTTATAGCCAATTCGATTAATGAAGATGGCTATAAAGATAGCCATCCCATAACTAACTAAATATGTTGTTATTGGTTTTCCTTTAATTAAATTACCAATAATATCACGATATTCTAAAAAGAACTGCGTAAAGCTAAAAGGCTTAAAAATATACCTAGAATGTAACTCACCAATAGCATTTGATACGATAACTGGATCATAATTGACTTTAGCTGCTAATGCATTCATTGCTTCATTTTCACCTATTAAAGCAATGCAAATAAACACCATTAAAGTAAGTATATTTCTATATTGTGTTCTCATATCTAATCAATCCATTATGGTAAATATGGTTTAATTTGAACATCAGAACTCATAATAATATTGAATTGGTATCCTATACGAACAGTACCAGTTGGAGCCATACCATCATCTTTTGTATTTACTTGATTGTTAATACCATTCAAGATATTAGATACTGCACCAGATACAGCTTCTTCTGATGCTGATCTTGTATCTTTTTGGCCAGTTTTATTTTTAGTAAGTGCTGTGATAGCACCAGCAAAAATAGAACCATTTAAAATAGATCGTGTTTTTAACCAGCTATGGCTAGTATACTTATCCTTCAAACCAGAATATCCTACACCATCTATCCCTTTCATATCTGGCAACATAACACTATGTCCATTTGGGAAAATAATCCGTGTAAAGGATACGTTAATTCGTTTTCCAGTAAAATCAGTTGCTTCACCAATCACTTTTGATCCAGCTGGTATTAGTAAATTTTTACCAGTTACTGAATCATAGACATTTTGTCTAACCATAGCAACAACAGTACCATTTAAATTATCACTTGTTAATGCTGTTAATAGTGATACTGGAATAACAGTACCAGCTTGTACTACTTCCCCTACTTTCACAGTTTTTACTGCATCTTCTTGTGCAGAAGATGTAGAGGATAAGCCATTAAATAAAGAAGTGCCTAAACCAGAATTAGATGCTGCTTGTGTAGGTAATGTCGTTACCAATAATCCAGCCGCTACCATACACATATAAAGATATGTTTTACCTCTCATATACTCTCCTTATCTAACAATCCGAATATAATCTCGATCATTATAATAATCGTTAGTCGATTGTTGTTTAGCATTTTGATTTGTTTTAACTTGATTTTGTCCTTGATTTGGAATATTAAAGAAAATAGCGGATTCATTCGCTTTTATTGTTTCTTGTTGTTCCTTTTGTAATCTAGCAGCTTCTTGTTGAGCAGCAGCTCTCTCTTTCTCTGCTCTTATCTTATCTGCTTCTGATACTTGTGGTACTTGTGGTACTTGTTGAACTGCTGGTTTTTGTATGATTGTTTCTTTTTCTTTGGTCTTTTCAGCATCTTCATTCAAACGTTTTAGTCTTTCATCATTACCCAATGTATTTTGAGTAGTGGCTGCATTATTAGGCTTTACTTGTTCAATAGACGTTGATTTTTTACCAGGTGATGAAAATAACAAGTACATTACTACAAAAGCAACAATAGCTACACCAGCTAATAGAACATATTTATTAATTCGTCTAGGTTTTTCATTTTGTGGAGAAACATCAATATTATCATTCATTATTTACTTCCCCCGTATGTTGTTTGAATAAACTGCTGTACTTTTGGATCATTATCTTGTTGTGCTTGTTGTGCATTTGGATTTAAGGATTTTGCATCTGTTTTAATGGAGTCCTCAACTTGATTAATTAAGTCATCTAGTTTATCCATGCTACCACCTTGTAAATCCTTATATTCCTGCATCCTAGCTTGTCGATTACGCTCATTTAAGGATACGAATGTATCATGATAAGATACTTGTTCAGTTGGATTAACTGTATCTGCATTATAGAGTGTAGTTGCTGGTTGTCCTTTAAATTGAATGTTGTCAGGGCTCGTATTTTTATATTCTGTATTCTTGTTTTGTACATCAAAATAAGAATTTTGTGAGAACATAACTCGCATTTTATTAACTACTTTATCAATTTCAATGACATTGTTTTTAAGTCGATAATTAACTAGTTGTAACTTACCTTTTTCCCAATCATCATACGAGTATACAAGCGGTAAATTATCTCTTAACGCTAAATCACTTACTTCAATATACGTTTTTTGTCCATCATCAAATATATTTTTAGGAACATAAGCAGTTTTTACATTTTTAGTCTTAATAACTTTATAGTTAGTATTGAAATGTGTATTTTGTAAACGTTTAAGATTATCTAATCTTGCTTGTTGTGCAGCTAATGCTTCTGCTTCTGCCTTCAATTGTGCTTCTCGATCTAATTCAGCAAAATTGAATACTACTACATACTCCATCTCATCAGTTGAGTTTACTAAAAATCGATAACTTCTTTGATCTGTATTGATAATCATATTAGTACGAATACCAGATACCATAGGTTTTATATAAACGTGTTGTACTCCATCGATAATATCTACATCAACTTGCCATTGTGTAGTATTACCAGATGCAATTTTTTGAACAACTTCACCTGGTCTAAGTTGAACATCTGTTACATAACCAACTTTTGTATTAATCTCAAACTGTTTATATTTATTGTAGTTATAAACGTTAGCTGTATTATCAGAGTAACTAGGATAATACGTTACACCATCTTCTGTATCATGAGCAAAAGTAGATCCCACTAAAAAAGTTGAAATCATACAACTTAAAACAACTGAATATTTAAGCTTTTTGTTCATTATTTTTTCTCTCCCTTTTCTTGTTTTGATGCATCTTCAATGATTGAGAAATCTTCAATCATAATACCTAATGGATTAATTTTTAATTGTTCTTTATCTTTTGTAGATTCTTGCTTAATTTTAAAGATGCCTGTATAGTGTGTTTCCTTCACAGTACCAGTCCCTAAAGGAGCAAATGATTCTGTCCATCTGATTTGATATGTATCCGCAGATTTTGCTACTGGTTGAACAGAAATAATATGTACTCTGTTTTTACCAGTACCAATTTTTTGTGAAAATTCAGATAAATATAAGTCTTTAAATTTCTTAGCAGAATCATCCGTTAAATATGGAACAGATTCTTCCATATTTCTTTTTAAGACCTCTTCATCTAATGGAATTGAACGAATTTTTTCTACAAAGTGAGATAAGAAATAATTAATTTCTGCATCAGTTAATGTATGATCTACTTCTGTTAATGCTCCTAAGCTAGTTGCATAACCAGTATTAGAATCAACTGTAACAACATATGGAATAAAACTTGAACGTGTAGCCGTATATACAACTCCTACTACAGAAATAGCAGCAATTGCCATTGATATAAATGCAATTCGCTGCCATTTTAATTTTTCATAATCTCTAATACCAATTTGTCCAGCAAACTCAGCAATACCTTTATCTGCCACATCTAAATAGGTTTTCTCTTTCTCTTTCAATAGTTTCCCTCCTAAACAGACTATATATTATCTAAATAGTACGTGATAACTTTTTCCAAATCAACTAAAGAATACATGAAGTTTTAATACTATATTTACGATTTTTAAAAATTGTATTGAATTTTCATGTTTTCACTAAAATAATTTGGCTAAATAAGAAAAAGGACCGCCGAAGGCAGGTCCTAAAAAATTATTGAATGCCCACTTACACATTATTGATTTTCAATATTTCATATTTGAAAACCAGTAATGTCGTGGGCTTCCTACGGAAGAGTAGCTATCCTACGGATAGAAAAATAGTATTCAATCGCTTATCTAATATAGGAAACACAACATATGGCAACCTATCATTGTTCAATCAAACATGGTAATGGAGATAAAGTTTTACCACATTTTGATTATATAAACAGACAAAATAAATATGATAAGAAACAAGACCTAATCCATACTGCATCTGGAAATATGCCAAGTTGTGTATTAGATGCTAAAGAATTTTGGACAAAATGTGCAGAAAAAGATAAACGTGCATATAGAGAAATTGAATTCGCTTTACCTAACGAATTAACTAGAGAAGAACAAATTCAATTAGTAGAAGAATATATTCAAGAAGTAATTCCAAATAACCCATATACATATGCTATACATGAACCAGAAAGTGCAATACATGGTATTAAAAATCCTCATATACATTTAATGTTTTCAGAACGTTTATTAACAGAAGATGTTAAGGATTTAGATAAAGAAACATTTTTTAAAAAACGTGGAATTAATCGCATTGGTGAAACATATGGTGGAGCCATAAAAGATAGATCATGGGCTGGAAAAGGTAGAACCACTAAATTTTATCAAGTTCGTAAAACACTAGCAGATTTAATGAACAAAAAATTTAAAGAAAAAGGTATTGAAGAACGTGTATCTCATGAGTCATTAGTAGAGCAAAAAGCTAAGCATCTAATGAAAGGAAATATAGAAAAAGCCAATACAATTACAGTTGAAAATCCAATTAGATTATCCCCATCTACGTTTTACGAAAATTTAGATACAATTAAATCATCTATCCATAGTGAAGATCCATTAGATATACATATTGATCCAGCTGTCAATGTACGAATTTTACAAGAAAAACAACGTATAGCAGCACAACAAAAAAACGAAATATTAAAAGAGTATCATCAAACATTAGAACCAACAGAAGCTGAATATAAAGAAGCCTTATTAACAGCAAAAAATGAAATTATTCAACTTCAAGAACAATATAAAAGCCCATTTTATGTAGTGAAAGAAAAATTGAATACATTTAATAATAGAGAAAAGGCTGCTACAAAACATTTAGAAACATTTAAAGAGTTAGTAGCATTACAATATGCTAGAAAGGAAGTAAATCAAGAGTTAATCAAAACATTACCAATTAAAGATAGCATTACTGACTTATTAATTAATCAAGCTATTTTAGAAAAGCAATATAATAAAATGGTCTCACTTTCTAGATCTGATTACTATAATAAGTGGGCTCAATACTATATTGATAAGAGTACTAACAACGAATATTCTAAAATCATTAATCAAATTAGAAGTAAAGAAAGTCTATTATTATATGCAAAAAAACAGCCAAATAAGCCTATTGATATAGAAACTATCAAACAGGATCTGGCTGCATTAGAAGAAAAGAAAAAATCTCTGTATAAAGAACATATTAAAGAGAATGTACTTACATCATTTGATCATCGGTATATGCTTGTAATAAAACAAAGAGAACAGTTACAAAAAGCAATGGATAACACCAATGAATTAGTATCTGTTCTAAAAAATATGGTATCAGATAAAGAGTATAAAGAGTTGGCAGATAAGGCTACTAAAAAGCAATCAGTATATTATAAGCACCAAGCTAATAAAGATAAGATTGATAAGAATGTCTTTAAAGAATTAGTTATGTTTAAAGATACGATAATGCCTAAAACAGTTTTATCCCCTCGCAAGCTAAAAGAGTCTAAGAAGCGTATAAATAGACTATTAAAACTAAAATCTATTAAAAAACCTACAACTGCTATGGGGCAAAATTTATTATCTATGATCGAAGCAAAAGAGGTTCAATTATCTGCTGCACATATTTCTACTAGACCATATGAGTCAGAACGCTATTAACAGAGAGAAAAAGAGAGAGAGCTTAAATTATGCAAGTTTATATAACGGAAAAGCCAAGTGTAGCTAAAGCACTTGCTGATTATTTTAATAAGAATGGAGCTAATTTCAAAAAAACTCCTAGCAGCTATCTTGATAGTTCACAGCATGGGGTTATTACCTGGGCGGTAGGACATTTATTGTACTTAAATACACCAGAACAATATAATCCAGAATTAAAATCCTGGAACATAGCCACCTTACCCATAGTTCCAACTAATTTTGTATTTAAAAAAACTGTATACGCTAATAAAAAAGATAGGTTTAAGTCTATCCAGCAATTAATCAAGGATGCCACAACTATCATTCATGTAGGCGATCCAGATAGAGAGGGACAATATTTAGTTGATGAACTCATCGAAGAAGCTAATTGTACTGTTAAAAGAATGCTACTCAATGCATTAGATGATGCATCCATTCAATCAGCATTAGAAACATTACAAGATAATACAGCTTTTAAAGGCCTATCTAAAGCTGCACAATTAAGATCTGAAATAGATTGGCTATTAGGTATGAATTTAACACGCTATTTTACATTAAAAGCTCGTGATGGTGGTTATACTACCATCATGAAAGTAGGCCGTGTTAAAGCTCCAACATTAAATTTAGTAGCTGAACGCTATGCCGATTATAAAAATCATGTGGTAACAAAGTACCAAGTTATTCGACCGCTAATTGTATATGAACATGGCGAATTAGAGTTACAGCCAAAGCCAGATACTCATTTTGATTTAGGTATGCAAGCAGATCTAAAAGCAAAAGAATTAACGCAGCAACAGGTAATTATAGATACCTATGAAAAAAAAGTAATAAGCACACCCATTACAGAATTATATAGTTTAGATACATTACAAATAGATTGTAATAAGAAACTATCTATTTCACCTAAAGAAACGTTAGCTATTGCACAGTCACTCTATGAGAAAAAATTAACATCATATCCAAGATCAGATTGTAAATATTTACCTACAAGCCAGTTTAATGCAGCCAATGGAATAATTGATAGCATCAATCAAACAAAGCTCTTAGAGATTGAAATACCGCATATAATTGATACTCCATTACCTTATAATGACAGTAAAATATCGGCCCATCATGCCATAGTACCAACAGGTATTATAGATGCTATCGATACATTAACTGATAAGGAAAAAGCAGTATATACGCTGATTATTAAAAAGTATGCATCTATGTTTTTACCACCTTATGAATGTCTAGAAGTATCAGTAGATTTTCATAATCAACAAAATGAGACCTTCAAAGCTACGCAAAAAGCATTAGTTAATTATGGATATAAGCGGTTATATGATCCAGATATGACTGAGATAAAAAGTCCTATGTTATTAGATCAAAATACTATATTTATCGGTGAAATTGGTAATACGTATACAATTAGTCAAGTAAATGTAGTATGCAGAGAAACTAAACCACCTAAATTATTTACAGAAGGTACTTTAATAAAAGCTATGAGCTCTATATCAACAGATGATAAGGAGCTACAATCCATTATTAAAGAAGCAAAAGGTATTGGAACACCAGCAACAAGAGCAACTATCATAGATGAGTTACTAGCAGAAAATCTTATAACGCATTTAGAAAAAAGTTTAATTCCAACACCTTCTGGTTTAGCACTTCTATCTGTACTTCCAGATCGTTTAAAAAAGGCTGATTTTACTGCACAAATGGAAAAACGCTTAACAGAAATCATAGCAGAACCAGAAAAATCAAGAAAACTGTTAGAAGATACGTTAACTTTCATTAAAATCATTATGCAAGATACTTCAATCAGCATGAATAACCAGGATGTATTATGTCCAAAGTGTAATACAGGATATTTACACTTAAAACAATTCAAAAAAGAAAGTAAGACATATCAATATTATCGCTGCAATAATGATAGTTGCAGCATGATATTCCCAGCAATAAAGGGAAATGCCCATATTGTACAATGTCCAAGCTGTCATAAAGGCTTTATGGTATCTAGGATGAATAAAAAAACAGGCGATATATTTTATGCATGCTCTAATTATTCAGATACAGGCTGTAAAAAAATTATGTCTGAAAAAGAGTTTTTGAAATATTAAAGGAGTTACCAAATGCCAACAGATCCATTTAGCGGTGAAGAAATTCAATTCAATGAGTATGATAATTCAATAGATCCTTTTGCAGAAGATGCTGCTAATCCAGATACATCCTCTGTACCTAATGTACAAACAGCTCAATCAATTACAAATCATGATGATATATCTGTTTTACAATTATTACAGTTAGTATCTGAAATCCCAACATTACAACAATCTATTACTGCAATTAAAGAGGAACTTGCTACACTAACAAATAGGCTAAACACATTAACAAATGAATTAGAAACTTTAAAATCTACTAAACAGGAAGAAGAAGAAGAAGTTGCTACTGATTCAAATGTATTAGAAGCTGGTTTATCATATATTATTCAAAAAGCACATTCTGGAGATGATCCACGAGAGATTATAAAATATATAGAGGAACAAGCCCAAAAGCTATTAATTCAAAAAAATGAAGGTAAATTATAATGAACTATTTCAAGTTAATATTCGGTGTAATGATATTTTTAATGCCTGGACTAGTCTCTGCAACTACATTAGAGAACTATATAGCTACTTATAATCCACAACAAGCTAGCCAAATCTCATATAACATTATTCAAGTATCTAACAAATATCAATTAGATCCATTATTGGTAAGTAGTATTTACTCGATTGAGAGTAAATACAATAATAATGCTGTATCAAGTGCTGGAGCGTTAGGTATTGCTCAATTATTACCAGAAACTGCAATGGAAATGGGAAGTGATCCATATTCTATTGAGTCTAATATTGATGGTGGAGCTAAATATTTTAGAATGATGGTAGATTTACATGCTAATAAAGGTGATGAAAAATACAATTATGCATTGGCTAGTTATAATGCTGGCCCTGGTAATGTTGTAGATTCTATTCCATCTTATACTTATGGATATATCCAAGATGTAAATGATGAATATTTACATCAAAAATCAATTATTACAGATATAAGCTCTACATATTCGATTAAACCTATAGTAGGAAATAATAATAGTATAGGAACAAATCCTATTAATAGTGCTACAGATAAACAACGGTTATTAGCTAAATTACAATTGTTGAAAAAATTATATGAACTAAAAGCTAATATGCATTAAAAAAATCCCCCTAAGACACTCTATATGAGTTTTTAGGGGGATTTATATATATTTATATATCTGGAACGTTAAAATGCTCTTATAGCTCAAATAAATGAATTTTATAAAAATAAAAAATAATAATTTAAGATAGTAATTATGAATGAATTTATTGCATATTGGATATTAATATTTACTTTTATTATTATTTTTTTTCTTTTAATTATTCTTTTTATTATTTTAGGGAGCTTATAAAGCCTTATTTTATATAGTGTTATGGACTATATAGGACACCTTTTTTTTAGGTAAGGACACCTTTTTTTTAGCCAGATCATAATTCATAAGAGGACATTTTCCGACCTAAAGGACACCTTTTTTTTAGCTATTAGATTTGTGATGCTGAATATCAAAGAAAGCAGTATTTATCTATGTTTTTTGAATAGATAAATACTGTTTTTTTGGTTCAAATACCCTTTTTGTGGATTCATAAGAGGACATTTTCCGACCTATTAAGGGACATTTTCCGACCTAAAGGACACCTTTTTTTTTAGCTATTAGATTTGTGATGCTGAATATCAAAGAAAGCAGTATTTATC
>ERZ827156.1398-NODE-1398-length-28720-cov-3.716204_pt1 | contig 28720 bp, 26 predicted proteins | sample MGYA00519919_ERZ827156 | MGnify/ENA primary metagenome ERZ827156 (study PRJEB31778, sample SAMEA3449269) | human gut metagenome | biome: human gut; feature: human-associated habitat; material: faeces | place: United Kingdom | collected 2010/2012 ...
CTACTGTTGCTGACGCCGTCATCGGCGCTGAAATGTTGGCTGTCACCGGAAATACCCCCCGCATTGATATTCTTTCCGGCATCTACTACACCCAAATCCGCAGTCTGCGGGCCATGCATTCTCTGAAAATGACGATGTTCATCCCGCGCACGACGGCCAAGAAACCCGCCGTCATTTATTTTCCGGGCGGGGGCTTCACGTCCGCGGACTACGAAAAGTTTGCCGAGATGCGTTTTGCGTTGGCACGTGCGGGGTTTGTCGTTGCCGCCGCTGAATACCGGGTTCTCCCCAACCGCTTTCCTGCCCCCGTTGAAGACGCCAAATCGGCCGTCCGCTGGGTGCGGGCGCACGCCGACGACTACGGTGTTGATCCCGACCGAATTGCCGTCATGGGCGATTCCGCTGGCGGCTACATCACCCAAATGTTGGGAGCCACGAACAACGAAACGGGGTGGGACAAGGGGGACTTCACCCACGTCTCTTCTGCCGTGCAGGCCGTCGTCTCCATTTACGGCATCAGTGATCTGCTTACGATCGGCGAAGGATTTGATGACGCCGTGCAAGCGATTCACCGGTCGCCCGCTGTGACGGAGTCGCTCCTGGTAAATGGTCCTGCATTTAAAACGCTCCCTGCGCCCTTATATGAAACCCCGGACGCTGCGCGGCACGCGAGCGCCTTTTATCATGTCAACGGCACGGAGCCACCCTTTCTTTTGATGCACGGCACCGACGATCCACTCGTGAGCCCCCTGCAGTCCAAACACATGTACGACGCCTTGAAGGCACACGGCGACGATGTGGAATTCGTGATGGTAAAAGGCGCCAAACACGCCGACCTCATCTGGCATCAGGCGCCCGTCATCGAACGCGTCACAAAGTGGCTCAAAACAAAACTCGGCGACCCGCTCGCGGAATCGTTTGAGGCGCTGTAACGCCTGATCTGTTTTCTTCTTCCTCATTTGGTTGCCCGTACCGTTTGGTGCGGGCACTTTTTTGCTTGACACCATTCCGATACCATTTCAATACCATTCCCTTCCGTCTGCTATGTCCATCAGCATCCGAGATCTAATTAGCCTCGGCGAAGGTCGTTCCGTTGAATTAAAACAAAGCCTCCCTCCGAAGAGTGAGACCTACCTCAAAACCGTCATCGCCTATGCCAACAGCTGGCGCCAGCCTCATAAAGCTCAAAAAACTTCCGCTTTCTCGCTTCGACTGTACACTTCCACTTTTGTCCCATAAAAATGATCCCCAATTCTTTGTCCGAGAATCGGGGACCACATCACCTTCAGCGGCTTTTTCCTGCCAAGAGCAGATCCTATACGCCGCCCTTTAACGTCATCGAAGCACCCTGCCTCGGCTGCCAGCGCATGGCACGGCGTTCCACGACGCCCACGATCCAGTCCAAAATCAGCGCGAAAACCGTCAGCACCAAAATCCCCGCCATCACCGTATTGATGTCGAAAACGCCTTCAGCCTGCAGGATGAGGTAACCCACGCCTTCGCTTGAACCCAGGTATTCACCGATCACGGCGCCCACAAACGCCATACCGACCGAGGTGTGCAGCGACGAAAACACCCAACTCATCGCGGAGGGCAGATACACAGACTTCATCAGCTGTGTGCGGTTGGCGCCCAACATCCGGGCCGAAGCGAGCACGTTGGGATTTACTTCCCGTACGCCCTGATAGACGTTAAAAAAGACGATGAAGAAAACAAGCGTTACACCGAGAGCCACCTTGGACGCCATGCCGAGCCCGAACCATACGGCAAAAATCGGTGCCAGAATCACGCGGGGCATCGAGTTCAACCCCTTGATGAAGGGATCCGCGACCGCCGCTGCAAACGGCGACAACGCAAGCCACATCCCCACGGCGCCCCCGGCAACCGTCCCGATCACAAAGGCCATCGTCGTTTCCACGAGCGTCGTCCAAAGGTGCGGATAGATGTCCGCGTTCGTCACGAACCATTCGCCGATGCGCTGGAAAATGATGAGCGGTTCCCCAAAGAAAAACGCCGCCTGCGTGTCGTTGTCAAACACAAAAGTCGGCACGAGCCCCGGTTTGGTGAGCAACCACCACACGAAGAAAATCGCCGCCAGCAGCGACAACTGCCACACTCTCAGCTTCACCGTCTGCCGTTTTGCCTGTTTCACTGCACTCATTTTGATGTCTCCCATACCGATTCCGATTAAGCCTGAAGCTGACGACGATAGCCGCGCAATACTTCTTCCCGAAGTACCGACCAAATCGCCGTATGCAGTTCAATAAACCGCGGCGTCACGCGCACTTCCGACACATCGCGCGGACGCGGGAGATCAATCGTGAATTCGCCGATCGGGTGGCTCCCCGGGCCCGCGCTCATGACGATGACGCGATCGCTCATCGAAATCGCTTCGTCCAGATCGTGCGTAATGAAGAGCACTGCCTTCTTCTTGGCACTCCACAGCGACAAAAGCTCATTTTCCATCAGCTGCCGCGTCTGAATGTCCAGCGCCGAAAACGATTCGTCCATCAGAATGATGTCCGGATCCATGATGAGGGTCTGAGCCATCGCGACGCGTTTACGCATACCGCCCGACAAGTGGTGCGGATAACTTGATTCAAACCCCGCGAGCCCCACGCGCTTTAACCATTCACGGGCCTCGTGGTGCGCTTCTTCTTTGTCCACACCGCGGAAAATGAGACCGGCCGCAACGTTGTCCAACGCGCTCATCCACGGCATCAGACTGTCGGCCTGAAACATGTAACCCGCCCGACGATTGAGTCCTTTTAAGGGTTCGCCGAAAATCTTTACGGTACCGCACGAAGGCTGCAGCAGTCCCGCACTCATATTAAGAAGCGTTGACTTGCCGCAGCCCGTCGGCCCCACCACGCTCACGAATTCGCCTTCGTTGATCGTGATGTTCACATCCTTCACGGCCGTGTACTGCACAAGCCGACCGCCGTCGTCACTTACAAAAGTACACGCCAGATTTTCTAACTCAATCGCCGGTTTGGTCATTTTTATTGTCTTCGTTATGGGAAAAAAGCGGCAGCGGGCTTTGTCGACAAGCGTCGCCGCCGCGAAATCGTTTCAATCAGCCGAAATACTTGGCGTTCGCTTTCTTTGCGAATTCGTTCGTATAGACCGCTTCCAGATTCACCTTCATCGAGGCCATCTTGGGGTTGACGCTCGTTAATGCCCTCAGTGAAATTGCGGGAGCCCCTTCGGGGATGATGCCGTCGCGGCTTAAGGCCGGGCGGTTCTTAAGGAACCCTTCGATGTAGATCGCCTTGTTGCCCATGAAGTAGGTTTCCGGCACCGTCTTCACGATGTCGTCGGCCGTGGCCGTCGCGAGCCAATGATCCGCCCGCACCATCGCGTTCGTAATCGCCTGCACTTCGTCGGCGTGATTGCGGACGAAACGCTCGGGGGCATAGAGGCACCCTGCCACCATGGGGCCGCCGAAAATCGCATCACTTTCTTCCACGACGCGCGTATCCGCCACGATTTTGAGAAAGTCGTCCTGCTGCAGCTGCGCCACCACCGGATCAAGGTTTGCAAACGCATCGATCTGACCGGAACGGATCGCAGCCACGGCCGCCGACGCCGCGCCCACCCCGATGAAGGCTACGTCCGAGGGCTTCACGCCGCCTTGGGCGAGCACGAAGTTCGCGAGAACCTGAGAGCTTGACCCGGGAGCCGTTACGCCGATCTTTTTTCCCTTGAGGTCAGAAAGCGTCTTGTAATCGGGCATCGTCTTCTTATTGACGGCGAACACGACCTGCGGCGCGCGTCCCTGCAGCACGAAAGCACGCATCGCCTGACCGCGCGTCTGCATGGAAATCGTGTGTTCAAACGCCCCGGAAACAATGTCGGCCGAGCCCCCGACCACCGCCTGCAGCGACTTGGACCCGCCCTGGAAGTCGATGATTTCCACGTTCACCCCTTCGTCCTTGAAGTAACCGAGACGTTCGGCAACGGATAACGGGAGGTAGTAGTAAAGCGCTTTGCCGCCCACGGCAATACGTACCTTACGGGGCGCGGCAAAAACTGCGGGAGCCGCGGCAAACGCAGCGGAAGCAACGGCGGCGGAAATGAACTGACGACGGGTGAAAGACATAGCGGACTCCAAAAAACAAAAAACGCACGAAATTCGTGCGTTGCAATCATGGATTCGAGCGGAGTTCGCTTGTACTGCTTTTGTCTTCCCCCTTCTTTCGCTTCTTGAAAGGAGCGAGGCGGCGAACCCGCCGCGGGGGATAAAAAACGTCAACGCACCAACGCCCGTCCCCCGCTTACGCGTAGGGATAGCGCTAGCACACAAAGGCGCACGGACTTCACGACGGAAGTCTCCACGGCGTTATGTGCAGAAGCGTTGAACATCGAAATGAATCCTTAAAAGTTGAGTTCCTCCGAACTCAGTGTCGGGAAAGATAGCGCGGGAAAAATCGGTTGTCAACGAGTAAAAGACCGCCGTCCCGCATCGGCGGCACACCCCCTAAGCGCTTTCGCCTATCGACGAGCCGCGACTTCGTGCCGCTCCACGACGGCGGCCGCAATACTCGCGGCATCGGTGTATTCGACTTCAACCCCGGCGGGCAATCCCCGCGCCAACCGGGTGACTTTGAGTCCCGGCAGCTGCTTTTTCAGAAGCGCCGCCAAAAGATGCGCCGTCGCTTCGCCTTCCGGTGTGAAGCTCGTCGCAATCACCACTTCCCGTACGCCGTCCTGCCCCGCCTTTTCCAACAATTTATCCGCACCCAATTCCTTGGGCCCGATCCCTTCCAAGGGGTTTACCCGTCCCATCAGTACGAAATAGCGTCCGCGGTAACTGACGCTCGCTTCAATCGCCGCCATATCCGCCGGGCTTTCCACCACACAGATGACGGATTGATCCCGATCGGCACCGGCACACAAGGGACACACCGGTTCCGTCGTAAGCGTGTTGCATTCCGGGCACCGATGCACCTTTTCGATGGCTTCCGTCAAGGTTTTCGCCAGATCCAATCCGATCGCCCGTCTTTTCCCCAACAGGTCGTCCACGAGGCGCGCAGCCGACTTCGGCCCCAACCCCGGCAAGTCGGCAAAAAGTTCCGTCAAGTGCGCAAGACGCGCGTCTGCATGAGTGGACATCACCAATTCCAACCGTCACAAAAATTATTCATTCTCTCTAGGCTCTGAACAGTGCAACCACTGTCTTTCTTTCCTGATTGTGCACGAATTACGCCACCAACGGTATTCCGTTTGGCGAATTCCCAGAAAAAGCCCATAATAGGACACATGTTCTTTCCTCGTTAAAGGTGAGAAACCCATGTTGCGACGTCCCATCCGCCGCGGCGGCATCGTGTCGGCGGGCTATGACCCCGACCGCCGTTGGCTCGACATTGAATTTGATACGCACCGCGTCATGCGCTATGAAGACGTGGGCCCGGAAACGGCCGACCGCTTTCTGACGTCTGCGTCTCCCCGTTCTTATTTCGCCGACGAAATTGAAGATCAATACACCGCTTACGAAGTCAATTCCAAGGCGGCGAGAGACGCTTGCCCTGCCCCCCGCAAAAAGGGGGTGCCTGATGAATTGAAACGCCTCTTCGGCGATCTGTAACTCAATCGGATTTCATCGCAAAACGCGGCTTTCCCCTACCGGAGACGGCCGCGTTTTTTTGGGGATTCCGACAACGTTATTTGGCGGTACCGGCGCGAATTGCTTCGCTCTGCGCTTTGATTTGATCAATCTTCGCGCGGCCTTCCTCGACCTGATTGTCCACGAAATCCTTGGCGCGTTCTGCCGTCGCATTGCTCATGGCGGCATCCGCCCCCACCTGAGCCTTCTTCTTCTGCACGTCCAGGCGCAGCAACTCCATCTGCAGCTCCGCCTTTTCTTCGTTGCGCTTGTTGATCTTCGCCTGCTGAGCGGCCTTGGCTTTTGCTGCGGCAGCCGCAGCCTGCGCCTTTTTCTTCGCGGCAGCGGCTTCCGCCTTCTTACGGGCGTCGATCTTCGCCTGAGCCTGCGCCTTCACGTCTTCGTAATTGGCGCGTACCGTTTCAATCTGCGCGTCCACGGCCGTCACGCCCGCCGCCTGCGCATCCGCCGGCACGTAGTACCCCTGTTGGTAGCCCTGATTTTGAGTATTGGCACACCCCGCCACCAAAAGTGCGGCCGCTGCCGTCAACACGATTTTCTTCATGAAGTTAATTCCTATTTTTTGGGGCAACCGTAGGGGTTGTTGGGCTGAATACGCGTTTCGGTGGGACTCTGAGACACCATAATGGCCGTCCCCGTCTTAAATTCGCAGACCTGTCCGACCTGCGCGGAGTTGTAGAGCTTATTGCCGTCGCGGAAAGTAATCTGCACGCCGTTCACGAGTTCCTGACGGTTGCCGCCCACGCTCTGACCGGCAATGCCGCCCAAGGCACCGCCCGCCAAGCCCCCCATCACCCGAGCGGATGTGGAATGGTTGTTGTGGTTGCCGATCGCAGCCCCCGCGATCGCCCCCAGGATCATGCCGATGTTGCGGGCGTCCGTGCGGTCTTCGGTATTGCCCACCGCCACCCGCGCCGACTGTACGGCGATGATTTCCACCGTACGCACTTCCTGCATCTGATTAACCTGACCGGCCGTATACACATCCGAACGGTACATCGAACCGTCGGTGGCGCAGCCCGCGAGAAGCGCCGCCGTGAGAGCTGCGCAAAGGGCGAGTTTGGCTTTCATAATGAGTTCCTTTTCCGCGGCGGGGTGTCTCCCCGTCTTTATTTTGGGAATGCCGTTAATTTAGCGCAAAGCCCGTCGGCGTGTCCGACAAAATGTGTCTTTTGAAGCGATTCGCAACAAATGGATGCCGTTGGCTAACGGAAAAACAAAGAGGCAAGTCCCAGAAAAATCAAGAAGCCCCCGGAATCGGTCGTAAAGGTAAGAAGTACCGATCCACCCATCGCCGGATCCAGATGGAAATATTTGAGGATCAGCGGCACGGCCAACCCCACGCACGCTCCGACGATGATGTTGAGCAGCATCGCGAGCGCCATCACGCCCCCCAAAAGCAGTCCCTGACTGCTGTCGAAATAAAGGAGCCATACGAAAAGCCCCGCCACGACGCCGCCCAACAATCCGTTGATGACGGATACGATAAGTTCTTTCTTAATCAGATCCGTTTGGTTGGCTTCGGTCACCTGTCCCATCGCCATGGACCGTACCAAAAGCGTCAGCGTCTGATTGCCGGAATTGCCGGCCATGCTCGCCACCACGGGCATCAGCGCCGCCAATGCCACCACACGCTCAATCGTACCGTCAAAGGCTGCAATGACGCGGGACGCAAAAAATGCCGTACAAAGGTTCACGCCGAGCCACAGCCAGCGGCTTTTGGCCGCGTCCCACACGCTGCCGAAAATATCCTGATCGTCATCCAAACCGACGGCAGCGTATGCGTCTTCGTCGCTTTCTTCACGAATGACGTCCACCACTTCGTTCACGGTGAGACGTCCCACGAGGCGCCCGGACTCATCAATCACGGGCGCGCTCACGAGGTCGTAACGTTCGAAAGCCTGCGCCGCATCGCTCGCATCGTCCAAGGGATTTAGCGTCAGCACGTCGCTGCGGATCAGGTCCGTCACCCGCGCTTCAGGGTCATGCACCAAAATCTGGCTCACCGCGAGCGACCCGACGAGTTTTCCCTGACGATCCACCACAAAAACCTGATCGGTGTGATCCGGGAGAGACTCAAAGCGCCTCAGAAACCGCAACACGATTTCCAGCGTCACATCCTCGCGGATCGAGAGCATCTCAAAATCCATGCGCGCACCGACGCTGTCCTCGGGATAACTCATCGCCGCGCGCAGCTGAGCGCGCTCTTCGTGAGACAACCCTTCCTGAACTTCGGCCACCACGTCGGGCGGCAGGTCTTCCACCAAGTCGGCGATTTCGTCGGTGTCGAGGGTTTCCACCGCGTCCACCAACTCGTCGCGGTTCATCGCGTCGATCAGGGTTTCGCGGACGCCGTCGTTGACTTCAACAAGAATATCGCCTTCGCGTTCCGGATCAACGAGTTTCCACACCGCAAGACGATCATCCTGCGGCAAGGCTTCCAACACGTAGGCAATATCGGCGGGGTGCAGATCTTCGAGAACTTCTCTCAGTTCTTCCTTGGCTTTTTCACCCAGAGGCGTCGCATCTATTCTGTCCGCCGTCTCATCCTTGGGGTGCTCGCCGCGGTCTTCCTGCGCATCAAAAATCTGCGCGACGCGCGCCAAAGCCTGGCTTGCGTCATCCGGATCCATCGGCCCGTCGTCTTCAGCCTCATCCACCGGATTGAGGCGCATTTTTTCCAAATCTCTCGCTTCCATCACAGTTCCCGTCTGAGGTTGAAAAAATCGGAGTCCAAGAGACTCCCCCGAAGCCGCGCGCATTGTATCGCCTCTTGCCCGTTCGACAGCAACCCGCCGAACGATCTACAACTTCGGCTGACGTTACAATTAGGCAGTCCGCATTAAGGTAATTTATAAATAACTTATTTTATAATTACCTTAATTACATCTCCTTAATAAAGGATTGCATCATGCGTTTTTACGGCCGAACGGAAGAAATCGCCACACTGCAGCATTTTTGGAACGTGGTCCAGACTCGAAAAACGGCTCAAATGGTGAGCGTTTTCGGACGCCGTCGCGTGGGAAAAACGACGCTGATTCGTAAGGCCTTTGAAAATGAAACCGCCCCTGTCCTCTCCTTTATGGTACAGGACCGGTCGGAAGCCAGCACCGCCCAAGCATGGACTCAGGCCGTCTGTCGGACGTTCAACATTCCGTACGCGCCCACTTTTACCAAAGCGGCCGACGTCATTGCTTTTGCCATGTCGCTTGCCAAAACCCAACCTGCCGTTTTCATCATCGATGAATGTCAGGCCTTCAACCGCTGGGCACCGGCTTTTTGGTCGGAACTGCAGAACGTCTGGGATCGGCAGCGCGACGAATCTCCGCTGCTTCTGGTGATGAGCGGCTCCATTGTTTCCGCCATGGAAGACATTTTCGGCAATGCCTCCCGACCGCTCTTCGGGCGAACTTCCGGCCAAATCGAAGTCAGACCTTTTGCGCCTTCCGTTATCCGACAGATTATGGCGGACGAAAACCCAGAAGCGTCTCCCATGAATCTTCTGACGGTTTATGCCATGACGGGCGGCGTCGCCGAATACCTGAGGCTTTTAGCGGAGAACGCCGCTTTATCTCAGAAAACGGCTGTTCGTTTTCTCTTCTCCGGCCCCGGGGCTTGGTTAAGAAGCGAAGGAGCAATTTATCTGGCTAACGAATACCGTTCTCAGGCTCCGGACTACAACGAGATTCTGCACACCGTTGCCGCCGGTGCCACGCAGTGGTCTCAAATTGAAGAACGTGTCGGACACGACATCAACAGCTACATGACAAAGCTCGAACAGTTCCGCATTCTGGAACGCGTTCGTCCGATTTTTTCCGAGCCCACCGCCCGTAAAGCCCGATACCGTATTGCGGATCCTTACCTGAAATTCTGGCTGACGTTTGTCGATCAGATTGATCTGCGGGATCTCGCCAACAACAGCCGCTGGAACGAACTTATCACCCGCTGCGAAGCCGGACTCCCCACGTACCTGGGGCGAACCCTGGAACGATGGTTCCAAGCGAAACTTTTGGAAGACGGCCCCTGGTCCCCCGTCGCTTCGTGGTGGGATCGCAAAAGTGACAACGACATCGATATCGTTGCCGTCAATGAATCAAAAAAGGAACTGTTGTTGGGCGAAGTCAAAACCAACTCCAAGAAATACAGCCGGAACCTTCTTTCGCTGCGGGCTGCTCAATTTCTGAAGACCCATCCGAAGTTTTCCGATTGGACGCTCACGTTGAGAGGTTTCTTCCCCGAAGACATGTAGTCAGACCGTTTTACAGACAAATGCCCTGCCGAACCCTACATCCGACAGGGCATTTATTAGGAAAAACAACGTCTCAGCGCACCCAACGCCTTCAGTACTGCTACGCGGCACGAATCGTGCGTCTCACGGAGTTTCACCCATGGTTTACGCCTGCGCTTTCCGAAGACTCTGATACACGCTTTCCGTTTCCGGCATCTTGCCGTGCCACAAGCGGAAGGCTTCCGCCGCCTGTTCAACGAGCATACCGAGGCCGTCCACGCACTTCGGACACCCCGATTCCGTCGCCAGGCGCAGGAAAGGCGTGGGCTCTGCCGCATAAAAGAGGTCGTAGGCCATCGCGGCATCCTTAAACGCCGTGTTGGGCACGGCAGGCGCCGCGCCGGACAAGCCGGCACTCGTGCAGTTCACGACGAGGTCAAAACCGCCCGCAGCCGTTTCCGTAAAAAGCAACGGCCTTACCCCGAAGTCCTTTACCAAATCCGTGACGTGCGCGGGCGTACGGTTGGCCACCGCAATCGCGGCGCAACCGCAATCCTTTAAGGCCGCAAGCACGCCGCGCGCCGCACCGCCCGCTCCGAGAATCAATACCCGGGCACCTTTTAAGGGAAAACCGAAACGCTTTTCCACGTCGGTCACAAAACCGATGCCGTCCGTGTTGTCGCCCGTTGCCATGCCGTCGTAAAAACTCATGGTGTTGACGGCACGCGCGAACTTCGCCCGATCCGTGAGGATTTCACAATAGTCGAACGCATCCTGCTTAAACGGAACGGTGATGTTGACACCCGCGGGGTTCATTTCGCGACGAAGTGCCCCCATGTCTTCCGCAAAACGTTCGAAACGCCGCGTTTCATAGGTTTGCTCAATGCCGAACTGGCGGGCAAAAGCGGCGTGAATCGCCGGAGAGAGGGAATGATTGACGGGGTTGCCGATGACATAGAAACGATCCATAGTAGCCTCCCACTTGAAACCGAGGCTCCGCCGTCAGCGAGCGTTTCGGCGGCGATCGCCCCGAGAATTTTTCTTACCCTCAGTGTACTACGAAATTCGAATTTTTCCCAAAGAAAAACGGGCACCGGCCGACGTCTCCGATCCCCGTTTTCACGCCCGAAATCCGTTACGCCGCAGGCGTCGTTTCCGCCGGTTTTTCAGCGGTCGTTTCAGGCGCCTTTTCTTCCTCAGGCACTTCGGCTTGCTCTTCCGGCACGTCCTCTTCTTCGTCTTCCAGATCCGTCACGCTTTCGGATTCGGGCAGAACCTCCAGCAGTTTCGTTTCAAGAAGCAGATCAATGTAGTCGCACCCCAACACCGCCAATCGCAGACGCCGGCCGCGTTCCAATTCCGGCAGCCCCGGAATCCGCTGCAGGAAGGGCAGCCCCTCAACGCGCACCAATTCTTCCTTCACCACGCTCACGACGACTTCTTTTAAACCTTCCTGCTCAATGTAGCGAAGGCTCCAGTAGCGCTCCATCCGCCGCTGAAAGTCGTTGTAGGCACTGTAGAGATCGTCAAAACGGCTCACGATGGAGAAGAAATCCGCATCGTTGCCCTGGTACGCCGGTTCCCGGCCCAAGACGGCGCTCACGATCTGCCGCTGGTTCACCATGTCCACATAACGGCGCAGGGGGGACGTGGACCACGCATAACGCGGCACCCCCAACCCGTCGTGCGGCCCCGGGATCGTACTCATCTTGACGCGCCCCATCCGCTGGCTGCGGTAGATACCGGCATAACCGTGCTCTTCCAACCACAGGCCCCACGTGCAGTTTGCGCAGATTGCGAGTTCGGCAACCAGAAGGTCGATCGGTTCGCCGCGCGTACGAGGTTTTAAGGACACGTGAGCGTCTTCGCCCTCGCCCTCCAATTCAAAACTCCACTCAACGCGTCCCAGCGGTTCGGGCTTACCGCGGGCCTCTTCTCGCTCCGCCAAACGCGCCTTCGCAAAATGCCACAAAAATTCGATCGCTTCGGCGTGCGGCATCGTAAGTTCGTGGTTCAAAACCATGGCTTCCGTAACCGGCTTTTCAAAGAGGTCATAACGGAGGTTATCCTTCACGGTGATGCGCTCAAGCCGCGTTTCGCTCGCGAGGATTTCCATCGTTTCCGCATCCACCGTGAGGTAAAGCGACACGCAGGGGACGCAGCGACCGGCATCAAGGCTCGCCGCCTGAATCCAATTTTCCGGCAGCATCGTCGTTTTGATGCCGGGCCCGTACACCGTCGACATCCGAGAACGGGCCACCTTGTCCGTCGAACAGTCGCGCGGCATGATGAGCGACGGTGCGGCAATATGCACGCCGATCCGCTTCTTGCCGTCCCCCAGATCCGTAACGCTTGCCGCATCATCAATTTCCGTCGTCTTGGAGTCGTCGATGGAGAAGGCTTCTACCGCCGCTTCCGCAAGTTCCACGTCCGGCGCCTGGGGCGCCGGCAACTCGGGGAATCCCGTGCCGCGCGGGAAATACTGAGCGTAAAAACTCCCCATATGCCAAGCGTAGGGACTTTTTACGGCGCCGATTTTGAGCAACAGCCGCAACGGACTCAGATGTTCCGCATCCGCTGCCGCCGAAAGCGCCTTCCATTCCATGCTGTTTTTATCGGGATTGATGAGAAGCGTAAAAGCCTGCGACGCAATTTCCTCGGGAACGCGCCCGGCCTGCATTTCCGCAACCATCTCGTCACGCCGCTTTTCCATCATTTCCCGTTTCTTCACCGCGGCAAGCGCACGTTCCAATACGTCCGCAGGCGCCTTTTTGTAGTGTCCGCGCCCCTTGCGGTAGAAATAAACGGGATTACCGTGCAGCGCCGTCAGCGTTGCAGCCCGTTCCACCGCACCGGGATTCGTGAAGTAGTCCGCGGCAATCGCGTCGTACCCGAATTCCTCATCGGGCGCCACTTCCCACAAAAAAGCCGGATCCATGTCCGCCGCCGCTGCCTGCGCCTTGGCGATGAAGTCCGTCGCCGCCGGCGTTTCAAATTCAAAAAAGACGTGCCCCCCCTTCACTTTGGTACGCCGTCCCGTTGGCAGTTCGACCTGATACGCCGTCCCGTCCTTCTTCATGACGTTGCCGGCCTTGAAGACGCCGTCTTCTTCGAAAAATAACTGCATAACCTGCTCTCAATCGTGTTGCGCCGCCGCAGGCAGCGTTTCGGGGACGTCGCCCCGCAGTAAAAATGAAAAAAGTGCGTCAATATAGCGGGAAATATCGCTCACGGCATGGTCGGAGCCCGGTACCGTCCACACCGGCGCCCCGGGAAAATAAGCGGGGGTTTTTCGCCAATCGAGCACCTCGTCCCCCGTCGTCACCATCACAAGCGTCCTTTCCGGCATCGTCACGCGGCGCGCCGCCGACCCGCGAAGAAAATCAAGCCAGGTTTCCGTCACCGAAACCTGCGTGCCGTCGGCCGCCGTCACCGTTTTTCCCAAATACGGCACCGCGTAGTCCCACGGATTGACGGCCGGATTCAAAAGCACGACCCGAGCGGGATTTCCCGGCAGAACGTGCGCCGCGTAAAACCCGCCCAAACTTGAGCCGGCCGCCGCCCACGTGCCGTCCGTGAGATCCGAAACCGCATCCGCCAAACACTGACTTAAGGCCGCCGGATCCGTCACATTGAGGTTCGGCACTCGGCAGCACAGTCCCCGCTGCTTCGCCGCCCGCGCAAAAACCGCCGCCTTGGGCGAGGCGGGCGAAGAGAGAAACCCGTGGAGGTAAACGAGCGTCGTGAGGGCGGTCATACTCAGGCCTTCTTTTTAAGCGCCTCAAGAATCTTTCCGTGCACGCCGCCGAAACTGCCGTTGCTCATGCAGAGAACGACGTCCCCGGCGCGGGCTTCCCGAACGATGTCTTCTACCATGGGCGTCATGTCGTGCCGGTAGGTTTTCGCTTTGTCCCCGAGCGGCATCAAGGCTTCGTGCGTATCCCAATGCACGGCGTCCCCGGCCCAGCAGAAAACTTTGTCGGCATCCGCAAGGCTCGCCGCAAGCCGGTCTTTCATCGTACCCAATTTCATCGTATTGCTGCGGGGTTCCAGCACCGCCAGAATGCGCCGACCGCGGCCGATCTTGCCCCGCAACGCCGCAATCGTTTCATGGATCGCCGTCGGATGGTGCGCGAAATCGTCCACCACCGTCACGCGGGCTTCCGTTCCCTTCACCTCAAGGCGCCGCTTGACGCCTTCAAAACGAGCGAGCGCCTCGAGAGCCGTCCGGGGATCCACCCCCGCATCCCGCGCCGCCGCCACCGCCGCCAGGGCATTCAACTGATTGTGCCGGCCGGGAAGATTCATGGAGAGGCGCCCGAACGATTCCCCGCCAAAACGCACGTCGCCTTCGGGCGTGACAGTCCAACCGCCCTCGCGGTTAAAACGCTCCAGGCGGCTCCAGCACCCCTTTTCCAGCACCCGATCAAGCGCTTCACAGTCGCCGTTGGCGACGACGAGCCCCGCAGACGGCATCGTACGTACCAAGTGATGAAACTGCTTTTCAATCGCAGCAAGATTTTCAAAAATGTCGGCGTGATCGTATTCGAGGTTATTCAGAATCGCGGTACGCGGCCGATAGTGCACAAACTTGCTGCGCTTATCAAAAAAGGCCGTGTCGTATTCGTCGGCTTCAATCACGAAGTGACGCCCTTGCCCGAGACGCGCCGACACACCGAAATCCTGCGGTACGCCGCCCACCAAAAAGCCGGGTTCCAATCCTGCGTAATCCAGAATCCAGGTTACCATCGACGTCGTCGTCGTTTTTCCGTGCGTTCCCGCCACCGCCAGAACGTGCCGGCCCTGCAGAATGTTTTCACTCATCCACTGCGGGCCCGAGGTGTAGGGGAGCCCGGCGTTGAGAATCGCTTCCAACAGGGGATTGCCGCGGGATACGGCGTTGCCGATCACCCACAGGTCCGGCTTTACCGCGAGCTGCGAAGCGTCATAGCCTTCCGTCAGACGGATCCCCGCCTTTTCCAACTGATCGCTCATCGGCGGATAAACATTTTTATCGCACCCCGTCACCGTGTGTCCCGCCTTCACCGCAAGCTGAGCCACACCGCCCATGAACGTACCGCAGATACCCAGAATATGAATGTGCATGACGAATCCGCCAAGAAAACCAAGGATGCGCGGCATTGTACCGCCCGATCCCGTGCCGCCGAGGCCGCTACAATAGTTGTTTACTCCCTTTTTTACGAGCGCTATGTTCATTGATGCGGCTTCGCCCGCCACCCTTCGTCGAGAAATTGCCCAAGCGATTGCCGGCCTCATCGTTCACGATCTCACCCCTTGGCAGACGGCGCGGGAAAAAATTCTCGCCGACTATCCGAGACTCCCTGCGGGGGCCGTCCCCGACGGCGCCGAGATTGAAAGCGCCGTGCGGGAAACCTGGGCGGTTTTTGCCCCCGAAGAACACGCCCGTCTGCTGCGTCGTCGCCGCGAAGCGGCCTGGCACCTCATGACGGAACTCTTTGAGGGGCTGGACGCCACGCTCACGGGCGCCGTCCTCAACGGCGCTGCTACGCCTGAAACCAACATCCGGCTCGAACTCTTCACGGACGACGTGAAGCAAGCGGAACTGCGGCTTTTGAACGCCGGCATTGATTTCGACGTTCTCGACACGATCGACTCCCGGATGCCGACGCCATCCGAAGTACTTGCGTTTCTCGATCCGGGCGCTACTCCACGCGATCCCGTGGGGGTACTCGTTGAAATCCACTCACCGCGTTTTCGCGGCCGCAATCCTTACCGCCGCACCCCCGACGCGCGGCAGGAAGCTTGGGAAGCTTCGGGACGAATGACGGCCTCAGAGCTCGAAAAACACCTCCGTTAACGTCATCCGCAAGGATGAACTCCCGGATTTTGCCCCCTGTTTCTGCAGAGTCACGGTTATAATTCCCGGCAACTCAACGGCCGAAATCCTCATTTTTCGGCCTCATTTCCTGGAAATTAGCAACAAATTCCCTCAAATTGTCCGTATCGACCGTTTTTTAACACGAATTGACCGACGCGGTCGCCCTTTAAGAGACAATTCACCTCCCACTGAGGCTACTGATTATGGATTTAAGAAAATTGAAGACGCTCATTGATCTCGTGAGCGAAAGCGGCGTGGCCGAACTCGAAATCCGCGAAGGCGAAGATCATGTGCGCATCGTGAACCGGGCGGATGTCGTTAAAACCGCCGCAGCCCCCGCCACCATCGTCACGGCGGATCCTCTGCCCGTCCCCGTCACGACGGCAGCGGCGGAACCCGCACCGGCCCCCGTAGCCGACACCCCCAGAAAGACCATCAATTCGCCGATGGTGGGAACGTTCTACCGGTCGCCCGCGCCCGGCGCCAAATCCTTCGTGGAAATCGGCCAGAGCGTGAAGGCGGGCGATACCGTCTGCATCATCGAAGCCATGAAGCTCATGAATGAAATCGAAGCCGAATGTGACGGCGTGATTCGCGAAGTGCTCGTCGAAAACGGATCCCCCGTGGAATTCGGCCAGCCGCTCTTTGTCGTGGAATGATTTCTTTTCGCTGAGCGTAATTCATGTTCGGAAAAATTCTGATTGCCAACCGCGGCGAAATCGCCCTGCGGATCCAGCGCGCCTGCCGCATGATGAATATCAAAACGGTAGTCGTTCACTCCACCGCCGACGCCGACGCGATGTACGTGAAGCTCGCCGACGAGAGCGTCTGCATCGGCCCTGCGTCCTCTGCGGAAAGCTACCTCAACATCCCGGCCATCATTTCGGCGGCGGAAGTGACGGACGCCGAAGCGATTCACCCCGGATACGGCTTTCTGTCGGAAAACGCCGACTTCGCCGACCGGGTGGAAAAGAGCGGTTTCGCCTTCATCGGCCCCCGCGGCGACACGATCCGCCTCATGGGCGACAAGGTAAACGCGAAGCGCGCCATGATTGAAGCAGGCGTTCCCTGCGTTCCGGGAAGCGACGGCGCGCTCCCCGAAGATCCGAAAGCCATTCTCGCCGTTGCGAAGAAAGTGGGCTACCCCGTCATCATCAAGGCGAGCGCAGGCGGCGGCGGACGCGGCATGCGCATCGTGCGCACGGAAGCAGCCCTCATTAATTCGGTGGCGACCACCAAGGCCGAAGCCAAGGCCGCTTTCGGCAGCGACAAGGTTTATCTCGAAAAATTCCTGGAGAACCCGCGTCACATCGAAATTCAGGTGTTGTCCGACAACTTCCAGAACGCCGTTTTCTTAGGCGAGCGCGACTGCTCCATGCAGCGCCGCAACCAAAAGGTGCTCGAAGAGTCCCCGGCGCCCGGCATTCCCCGCAAACTCATTGACAAACTCGGCGCCCGCTGCGTCGAGGCCTGCAAGCGCATCGGCTACCGCGGAGCCGGCACCTTTGAGTTTCTGTACGAAAACGGGGAGTTCTACTTCATCGAAATGAACACCCGAGTGCAGGTCGAACACCCCGTGACGGAATTCGTGACCGGCATCGACATCGTCCGCGAGCAGATTGCGATTGCCGCGGGCGAACGCCTCTCCTTTAGGCAAAAGGACATTCAGATCAAGGGACACGCCGTCGAATGCCGCATCAACGCGGAAGACCCCTTTACGTTCCGTCCCTGCCCCGGTACGGTGAAACTCTGGCACATGCCGGGCGGCCCCGGCATCCGCTTGGACAGCCACGTATTTGCGGGCTACAAAGTGCCGCCTTACTACGACAGCATGATCGGCAAACTCATTGCCTACGGGGAAACGCGCGAAACCGCCCTCGCCCGCATGCAGGTCGCCTTGAGCGAAGTCGCGGTGGACGGCATCACGACGAACATACCGCTGCACCGGCTTATCTTGTCCGACAGCCATTTCCTCGCGGGCGGCACGAGCATTCACTATCTTGAAAAAAAACTTGCCGAGTGGAAGGCGATTCCCGATCAACCTATTTCGGCCTGACTCCTGACTTATGACAGATCCCATCCTGCATGAAGCCGCGTTTCTTACGCGCGAAGACTTGGCCGAAGAATTTTCCGACCTCCTGATGGATGCTGGCGTTTTAAGCGTCTCCACCGAAGACGCCGACGCCGACAGCCCGGATGAAAAACCGCTTTACGGCGAACCGGGGCTGGAGCCGGAAGTCCAGGCCTGGACCCGTACCCGCCTGAAGCTTCTCTACGAAGCCGGTTTTGACGTGCGCGGCGCCGTGCGGGCCGCGGCCGAACAGTTGGGCATTGATACGCCCGCGATCGAAAGCGATACGGCGGTGCCGGATGCCGATTGGGTACGCGTCACGCAGGCGCAGTTCGGGCCCGTGAAAGTGAGCGACCGTCTGTGGATCGTACCGAGCTGGAATGAACCGCCCGTGCCCGACGCCCTCAACATCCGCTTGGATCCGGGCGTTGCCTTCGGAACGGGCTCTCATCCCACGACGCATCTGTGCCTGGCGTGGCTTGACGAAAACTGCCCCGCGGGCGCGAGCGTCCTTGACTACGGCTGCGGCACCGGCATTCTCGCGATCGCCGCCGCCAAAGTAGGGGCCGGCCTCGTGCGCGGTACCGACATTGATCCTCAGGCGGTGGAAGCCGCCAACTTCAATGCCGGCGAAAACCACGTGGACGCAAAGTTCGTGCTTCCCAAGGATTTGCCCGAAGAACGCTTTGACATCGTCATTGCCAACATTCTCTGCAATCCTCTCAAAGTACTGGCACCGGCGCTCGTCGACCGCACTAAAGCGGGCGGCACGCTCGTTTTGTCGGGACTTCTCGCGCACCAGGCCGACGAAATCCGCGCTTGCTACGAAAAGCTCGGGGTTCGCCTCTCGCTTTGGAAGGAGGACAACGGTTGGATTTGTCTTTCGGGTAAAAAAGCAGCTTAGTCCCGCTTTCGGTAAGATATCCGCACTCGACTCAATGCCGGGCGGCGCTTGGCGCGACAGCCCGGTTTTCTTTCAGGAAGACTTTTATGGCTTACGTTACGCGCTGTCCCTACTGCGGATCCGTCTGGCTCGTGCCCGACAAGGAAACGGCGGATCGTACGCCCTTAAAGTGTCCGGACTGCCGGCACAGTTTCGACGCCACGTGTTCTCTCTTGAAGGTTCCGGACGAACTCTTTCCGGGTCGAACCGCCGTACCGCTTTTCCCGACGGGGTCTTCCGTTGCCAAACCCCGCCCAGCGGAGCCTTCCGACATTCCGACGGCTCCGGCCATCGTTCCCACTTCCGCAATACCTGCCACCCCCGCAGCGCCTGCACCGCATGAGGACACCCTCGACGCGGCCGTCTTTACGCCGCGCCCCGTCATGACGGAACCGAAGTCTGCTGAAGAGCCCTTCGTTCCGGCCGCACCGGCAGAGTCCATGACCGAGTCTCCCTTACCCACTGTCGAGGCTCACGAAGAACCGGTGACGGTTCCGGTATCCGATTTGAGAGCCGACTCGGCCCCCCTGGCCGCACCGACGTTTGAAGCCATGCCTTCGGATGCGCCGACAACGCCGTCGCCGGAATTGCCTGCGACGGCACCGGTTGCCGCGGAAACTGAAATGACACCGGTTGAAACACCCGCGGTCGACGAAGTCGTCCCTGACGCTCACCCCGTCCCCGTTCAAGAACCCGCTCAGGAAGTCCCGGTTGTCCCGATAACGCCGACCCCGGAACCGGCTCCTGCGGTGAGCGCACCGGCCCCCGTACAGGAACCCCCGAAATCCGCATCGGACGATGTGCTCCCGTCACCCGCATTAACGCCCAAGGTTATCAGCAGTCAGGCCAAAGACGCCGCCACGGCGCTCTCCTTGATGCAGACGCCCAACCTCACTTCCGAACCTCGTCTCGGCAACCTGTCCGGTCTGAAAAAAGTCGTCGCAGAAAATGAAAAGACGACGCCGATAAGAACGCCGCGCGTCACGACTTCCGCGGCGCCCGCCCCTGCGGCTGCCTCCGCACCGAGAAGGCCGCTGCGTACCGCCAAAAAGAAGGGGGCAACCGCCAGCCTGATCCTCGTGACGGCGCTCTTTCTCGTGATCGCCGCCGTCGCGGCCGTGGTTTTCAATCAGAAAGTCATGGAAGTATTGCCGCAGACCGCGCCCTACTACAACAACGTCTGCCGCACCGTGCCGTGCCCCGGGTTCTATCTGCACGACATCAACGCATTTGCCGTGAGTAAAACGCAGTTGCGTCCCTTGGACGAATCCGGCAACTACGCGCTCGAAGTCGTCGTCCTCAACGGTTCGGAAACCGCACAGGCCGTGCCTTACCTGCAGATTGAACTCGTCGACGACAACGACGGTTCGCTCCTGCGTCGTACGCTCGCCCCTGAAGAGTACCTCGACAAGGGGCAGAAACTCGTGGCCATTGCGCCTCAGGGGCAATTGACCGTGCGCATCAACCTGCAGACGAACGTCACCAGCGCCCGCTGCATCGTAACGCCGCTCTACCCCTGAAAAACGCCCCTCTCAGCAAAAAAGCCGCTCAATTTTCCGGGCGGTTTTTTGTAAGTAAAAAACTATCGTAACGTCGTTTTCTATAAAATTAATTCATGTATCAGGTTCAAGTATCAGGTACGAAAGATACTATATATTTTAGTGATACTTGATTGCAATAACTTGTTTTCAGACGAATTTATGGCAAAAGAAATCGAAAGAAAGTTTCTGATCGTCGGCAATGGCTGGCGAAAACTTGCTCCCGGCGTGCACTATCGTCAAGGTTATTTGAACAGCGCCAAAGAACGTACCGTCCGTGTGCGTACCGTTGCCAATCAAGCTTTCCTCACCGTCAAGGGTCCCACCGTCGGCGTCACCCGTGCTGAATTTGAATATTCAATTCCGTTTGAGGATGCCGTTGCCATGCTTCAACTCGCTGAACCCTCCGTAATTGATAAAACACGCTATCGGATTCCCATCGGCAACTTTGTCTGGGAAGTGGACGAATTTCACGGGGACAACGAAGGACTCGTCGTCGCCGAAATTGAATTGCCGACAGAAGACACGGTATTTGAAAAGCCTCAATGGGTCGGGAAAGAAGTTTCGGGCGACCCCCGTTACTACAACTCGATGTTGGCCCGGCATCCTTACTGCTCCTGGCAAGAGCGCTGATCCCGCAAGTCATCGAACTCGAACAGGCATTCGTTTCCGCCGAGGCGGTCGCGGGAACAGTCGCCGCCCGTTGTCCGGCGTTCCGATTCAGTCGCCATTCCGACGCAACCGTGTTCAATACGACGGGCTGCCTAAATTGCCTCGGGCGCTTCACTTCCCCGCCAACCACTCGTTGCTAAGTCTGATCCGCCTGCTTTTCCTCATCTTCCCGCACCGCAGGGAGGATGAGCGTAAAGGTCGCACCGGGCCCGTCCGCGTTGTTTTTGGCAATGAGCTGCGCCCCGTGCACGCGGGCGATCATGCGGCTCACGGCCAACCCCAACCCTACCCCGGTCACGCCTTCTTTCTTGTCGCCGCGACGGAAGGGGTCAAAAAGCCGGTTCACGTCGTCTTCCGGGAGTCCCGGTCCATTGTCCGTCACGCTCACCAACACGTTTTCAGCCGCCCGCTCACCGGTCAGTTCAATGGCAGACCCCGGCGGACAGTATTTCACGGCGTTATCAAGGAGGTTCGCCAAAAGGCGTCGAATCAATTCAGGATCGACGTTCACCGCCGGACACGCCTTGTCCACGGTCACCGTCACCCGATAGCGACTCTTGGCGGCATCGGTGAGATCGTCCACGGCTTCCTGCAGCAAATCCGCCACCGCGGTCTTTTTAAGGGTCGGTTCAAACCCCGCCCCCTGAAGCCGCGACATCTCCAACAAGTTTCCCGTAAGACGCGTCATCCGACGCACGTCGGCTAAGAGTTTGCGCGCTTCGGGCGCCTGTTTGGCGCTGCTTCCCGCCAACTGCGTCGAAAGTTCTTCCGCGCCGTAAGAAAGCTCATCCAAAGGTTCGCGCAATTCGTCGGCTAAATCCTGCACCAAAGACTGACGGAAGCGGTCGTTTTCCATTTCTACGACGGTCTTCTGCGACACATCGACGTAGTGCAGGCGCTCCAAAGCGCTCGCGGCGGAATCAGCCATCCCGGCCGCGATCCCCCGCATTTCCTTATTCACCCAACGATCCGGATCCGCCACGGACAACACCATCGCCCCGTGTACCCGCATTTGGCCCTTTAAGGGCAGATACAGGTACGGGGAATCGGGCTGCGTGTGCGTCCCTCGTCCCGCGGCTTCCGCGTGATCCATGCACCACAACACGAGCGACCGATCCACATTCTTGATGTTGAACGTGAGTCGCTTCACATCCGTAATCGTGCCGCCCGTCGTCCAAAGATCCACGACGGCCCCGAAGTCGGACGTCGCATATTTCCCCACCGTCTCACAGACTTCTTCCACCATCAGGGCCTGCCCCAATTCCCGGGAGAGGGTATAGAGCATCCGCACGTGCGCCGTTCGGTCGTTGGCTTCTTCGGAAAGTGTCCGCAGCCGCGACACCAGCGTTCCGGTTCCGGCGCCCACCGCCAACAGGACGAAAAAGACGATGCCGTAGGACCAATCTTTTACGGTAAAGGAAAACGCCGGTTCCACAAAGACGTACACAAAGGCTGCCGCGGACAACAGAGCCACCAAAGCCGCCGGCCCCCGCCCGTAGCGAAGCGCCGCCGCCATGATGGGAATTAAAAACATCAGGACGGCGTTCGTCGGATGAATGATCGGCTCCAACCAATAAAGAAGCGCCGTCGTCAAGGTCGTCAGAAGCACCGACTGCCACCAGCCGTCCCGTTCCGTCACACTGAAAAACGTCGCCGCCGTCTGCAGTCGCCCGGTGTCTTCGTCTTCAGGATCCTCGTCCACGTCCACCGACACTTCCAGAAGCCGCAGATCCTGCGCCACCCGCATCAGTTTGCGGCGCCGCCAGAAGGTGAGATAGTCCCGCATCACCATGAGCGTTCGCACGCTGTGGCTTTCCGCGTAACCGACGACCGCCGATTCCGCTTCATACCCCCCGAGAATCTGCGTGGCGGCCCCCAATTCGTCGGCGAGCGCCAAGGCCCGCAACATCCGACGGCGCTTTTTTTCGCCCGCCGTTCCGCCGTCAAACCACACGACGTGCCACACGGCCTGATGGCTGCCCGCCAACCGCGCCCCGTCGCGTACGAGTTCTTCGGCACCCTTGGGGCCGGTGAGCCACACGAGCACGGCGTCACCTGCGGGATTAGCACGGTCTTCCACGGGGCGCCTTGCACTGTTTTCCGCGTCCGCCCTCTGCGCCATGCGCCGCAGCGACAGTTCCCGCAGCGCGAGAAGATTCCCTTTCTTAAAGAACCCCGCCAACGCCGCCGGGATGGTCTGTTTGAGATAAATCTTCCCCGCTTTGAGTCGTGCGATGAGATCCGCGGGCGGCAGATCAACGAGCCGAACCTCGTCGGCTTCGTCAAACAACCGATCCGGCACCGTTTCCCGAACGTCCACCCCGATCATGCGCTCGACGACGTCGTTCAAACTTTCCAGGTGCTGCACGTTCAACGCACTGTAGACGTCGATCCCCGCCGCCAAGAGTTCTTCCACATCCTGCCAACGCTTGGGGTGGCGCGACCCCGGGGCATTGCTGTGCGCGAGCTCGTCCACAATGACCAAGGCCGGGCGCTTTGCGAGCACGGCGTCGATGTCGAACTCTTCGTACGTGAAATCGGCGGTTTTGACGATCTTTCGCGGCAAAACCGTGAGCCCCGCCAACTTCATCTCGGTATCGGCCCGATGGTGAGTATCGACCCACCCCACCAACACGTCGAGTCCCTGCGCCCGTTTTTCCTGCGCTTCCTGCAGCATCGTGTAGGTCTTGCCGACGCCCGGCGCCGCTCCGAAAAAGAGCTTCAGCTTCCCGCGATGCGCCTTCTGCACGGTTTTAAGGAGTTCGTCCGGGGTCTTATCGGGGGTTTCCGTCATCGTGAGTCTCCTGCCGGCGGCGCAGCGCCGTCATCCGTTCGTTCAGCCGCAGTACGTTGAGAAAGCGTTTGCCGCTGAAAAGCCCGACCTCGGCTTCTTCCTCAATCACCGCCTTCACCTCGTCTTCCGTCAAACCCGTGTTGCGGGCCACGAAAGGCACCTGCCACAGAGCCCCGGCTTCACTGATGTGGGGATCCAATCCCGAAGCCGACGCCGTCACCAAATCCGCGGGCGGAAGCGTCGTCAAGCCCGTGCGCTGCTGCCACGCCGCAACGGCCGCCTTCACCCGAGCCTTAAACCGGGGGTTACCCGGCGCGAGGTTCGTCGCCCGACTTTCCCGGGCGTCGTACGGTACGGCGTTGGCCGAAGGGCGTCCGGCAAACAAGTCCGTCCGCCAGAAATCCTGACCGATAAGTCGGCTTCCGACCACTCGCCCCTCAAACTGCACCAGGGCACCTTCGCGGGCCGCCGGAAAGAGCAGCGCCACTCCGGTCACAGCCGCCGGGTACAGAACGCCGAACACCGCCGTCATCACCGCCACGAACACCAAACTTTTTAAGAGGGCCGGCACCCACTGCAGCGGCACCTTCGTTTGAAACAGTACCTTCACGTCAGAAACACCCGGAGTAAGTAAGAAGCCAATCCGCCGCCTTAATGAGTAGGAAGGGCAGCACGAGTCCGCCCACGCCGTAAAAAAGGAGGTGGCGCCTTAAAAGTCTCGCAGCCGGCATCGGCCGATAAGGAACGCCCTTCAAAGCTAAGGGCGTCAACAACACGAGGGACGCGATGTTGAAAATCATCGTCGCCAAAAGCGCGGTTTCGCTTCCCGTCAATCCCATGACGTTAAAGCGCGCCAATCCCGGGTACAGTCCCGCAAACGTCGTCGGAATGACGGCGAAATATTTGCCGATGTCGTTTGCGAGCGAGAACGTTATGAGCGCACCGCGCGTCATCAGGAGCTGCTTGCCGATTTTGACGATTTTGATGAGTTTTGCCGGGCTCGAATCCAAATCCACCATGTTGGCGGCTTCGCGCGCGGCCTGCGTACCGCTGTTCATCGCGACGGCCACGTCGGCCTGTGCAAGCGCCGGCGAATCGTTCGTACCGTCCCCGGTCATCGCCACCATGTGCCCTTCGCTCTGCAGTTCCCGAATTTTCGCGAGTTTCTTCTCAGGCGTGGCTTCCGCAAGGTAGTCGTCGATCCCCGCTTCCCGCGCGATGCTCGCGGCCGTCAACGCATTGTCCCCGGTGATCATCACCGTGCGGATGCCCATGCGCTTTAATTGCGTAAAGTGCAGCGCCATCGCGGGTTTCACGGTGTCTTTGAGTTCAATGACGCCCAACACCCGCCGGTCTTCAAAAAGAAGCAGCGGCGTCGCTCCGCGGCTTGCGACGGCATCCGCGGTCGCCGTCACTCCGTCCGGAACCGCAATGCCGAAAGTGGCCAAGTAATTTTTGACCGCATCCGGCGCCCCCTTACGGATCGTACGGCTGCCGATCGTAATGCCCGACATCCGCGTCGTCGCGGAAAAAGGCACATAAGACGCGCCGTCAGGGACAATAAGCAACCTGGAAGAGAGGCGCCGCGTCACGAATTCCACGATGGAGCGCCCTTCGGGCGTGGTATCGGCCGAGGAGGCCAAAAACGCGGCCTGCAGCGCTTCGCGTTCTTTTACCCCGGGCGCCGTATAGACGGCGGACGCCTGCCGGTCGCCGAACGTCACCGTCCCCGTCTTATCGAGAAAGAGGATATCCACGTCGCCTGCCGCCTCAATGGCGCGGCCTGAATTCGCGATCACGTTTTCCCGCATGAGACGCGCGATCCCCGCCACGCCCGCGGCGGCCAAGAGTCCCCCCACGGTCGTCGGCATCAGACTCACGAGAAGTCCCACCACCGTCGTGTAGGTAACGCGGTGATTTTCCCCCGTCAATTGTCCGGCAAAGTCCGTAAAGGGCAGCAACGTCGCCGCCACCAGTACAAAGAGAAGCGTCACGGCCAGAAGCAGAATCGTCAGCGCCCGTTCGTTCGGGGTTTTGCGGCGTTCCGCACCTTCCACCATGGCAATCATGCGGTCAAGAAAACTGTCCCCGGGGTTGCTCGTGACGCGTACGACGATCCAATCGGACAAAACCGTCGTGCCGCCCGTCACTCCGCTCTTGTCGCTCCCCTCACCGCGCACGACGGGCGCGGATTCCCCCGTCACCGCTGCTTCGTTGACGGAGGCAATGCCACGCACCACTTCGCCGTCCGTGGGGATCACTTCGCCTGCGAGCACCAAAATCAGATCGCCCTCCCGAAGTTCGGTGCCGTTCACCGTTTCCCCGACGGTTTCCGCCGAAACGCCGTAGAGGTCGCTTTCTTCAAGGCGCCTGCCCGTCACGTTGTTTCGGAGGTTTCTTAAAGCCGCCGCCCGGGATTTCGCCCCCGTCGCCGCCAGCGATTCCGCAAAATTGGCCGCAAAGACCGTGCCCCACAAGAAGAGCGCCATAAGCCCCACAAACGTTGCCTTCTCTGCGTACACCCCCGCTAAGGAAGCGACCCAGAGCCCCGTCGTCACCGCGGCGCCCAACCAAACGATGAACATCACCGGATTGTCGCGGCGCACCCGGGGATTCAAACGCATCACGGCGCCCAAAAAGGCCCGCTTTAAAAGCGTCCGGCGAAAAAGACTGCTTTGTCTGCGTCTCACGGCACCGTCCCTCCGACAAACGCCGCCACCGGCCCCAAGGCCAAGGCCGGCACATAAGTGAGCGCTCCCACGAGCACTACGGTCAGCGTCAGAAACACCGTAAAGAATAACCCGTAGGTCTGCAGCGTCCCTGCGTTTGCGGCGACCGTTTTCTGTCGCGCAAGCGAGCCCGCAAGCGCCATCATCGCTACCATCGGCACAAAGCGTCCGAGCCACATCGCGACGGCCAAGCCGATATTAAAAAAGGCGTTGTCAACCGCAAGACCCGCAAACGCGGAACCGTTATTTTTAGCGGCCGAGGACCACGCGTAAAGAATTTCCGAAAAACCTTGCGCACCGCCGTTGCCGAGATTATCCGTCATCCCCGGCACCAGAGTCGTCAGAGCCGTACCCACCAACACGATCACCGGAGGCGTCAGCATCGCCGTTACCGCCAATTTCATCTGCAGCGGCTCGATGCGCTTACCGATGTATTCGGGCGTACGTCCCACCATCAGTCCTGCGGCAAAAACCCCGATCACGGCAAAAACCATCATGCCAATGAAGCCGACGCCCACGCCGCCGAACACGACTTCGTCACTTTGCATCAGCCACATCGGAAAGAGCCCCGCGGCCGGAGAGAACGAGTCGTGCATGGCGTTTACCGCGCCCCCCGACGCCGCCGTCATGGCAATCGCAAACAACGCCACGGACGCTTCCCCGAAGCGCACTTCCTTACCTTCGGGATTCATGAGACCGGGGCCGTACCCCAAATCCAAGAGTGCCTGCGGCGTTTCGCTCTCAAACCACGCAAACCCCACCATCGCCGCGGCGAAAATCACCCACATGGCGCCCCACACGGTCCAACCCTGACGGGTATCGCGCACCGTGACGCCGAACGTATAAGTAAGGCCTGCGGCAATCAGAAGCGACGCCAACGCCGACATGAAATTCACGATCTGCGACGGGTTTTCAAAGGGATGCGCGGCGTTGGCGCCGAAAAAGCCGCCGCCGTTCGTGCCCAAATACTTAATCGCTGCCTGACTGGCCGCGGGCCCCACGGCGATCGTCTGCGCGTCGCCCACTAAAGTCGTCACCGTCGGATAGTCACCGTACGTCTGTACGACACCCTGCGTCACGAAAAAAACGGCCAAAAGAAACGCCAGCGGCAACAGCAGCCACAGCGCAATATGCGTGAGATCGACCCAGAAATTGCCGACGCGATCCGTGAGTTTCTGCGAAAACCCGCGCATCACCACAAACGACGCCGCAATGCCGGTAGCCGCGGCCGAGAATCCCGCAACCGCCAAACCCACGGTCTGCGTAAAGTAGGAGAGCGTCGTTTCCCCGGCATAGTTCTGCCAGTCGGTGCCGGTAATAAAGGCGACTGCGATATTGAAAGCCGCCAACGGGGGAACACCTTCCATCCCACGGGGATTCAAAGGAAGCAGCCCCTGACAGCGCAGGATAAGGTAGAGCACCACGACGCCCACAGCATTAAAGAAAAAGAGCGAAACGGCATACTGCGCCCAAGTCTGCGGCAAAGGCGCCACGCCGAGTCCCTTTAACACCCACCGATCCACCCCCGCCGCCCACAAAGGAGCGCGGCCTGCTGCCAAAGGCGCCATCCAAAGCCCCATGGGTTTGGTGAGCAGAAAAAGCACGACGGAAAAAATCGCCAGGGCCAATAAAGAAGCCGTCATCGTACCCGCCTAAGCCGTCCACATCCGATAAAAAAGCCAACCGGCTACCACCCCGGTGCCCAAGAGAAACCACAGGTCGTCCACGTTAATTCCCCTCGGCTTCCATGCGGGCGATCAGGCGGCGGCACGCCGGAATCAGGAGTCCCGGCACCGCGAAAAGCGCCGCCAACAGTAAAAGGGCGAGCCCGTCGCCCGCCCAACCGGAAAAATCCAACGCCGACATCGGGATCAATAGAGGAAAGCGCCCGAAGAGAGCGGCGCCGCAAACCGCAAGACGAGGTTTGCGACAATAAAGAGCACCACGGGCGACAAGTCAAAGCCGCCGATACGCGGCATAAAGCGGCGGATCGGGCGCAAGAACGGATCAATCAGCGTTCCCAAGAGACGGTAGACGGGCGACATCTGGCCTCGGGTGAAACTTAAGAAGCAGTAGATGATCGTGCCCCAAATCAAAAGGTCGACGGCCCAGCGGATGATGAGCGCCACGGGCATCAGGAAAAAGCCCGTGACCGTCGCCGGCAGTCCCGCCGCTTCTCGCAAAAGGAGCGTATAGACCACCGCCGTCAGCAGCGTCGCCGCCAAAGACGTCCAGTCCCAGTTACCGCGGGGCTTGACG
>ERZ827156.1401-NODE-1401-length-28699-cov-4.594121_pt1 | contig 28699 bp, 44 predicted proteins | sample MGYA00519919_ERZ827156 | MGnify/ENA primary metagenome ERZ827156 (study PRJEB31778, sample SAMEA3449269) | human gut metagenome | biome: human gut; feature: human-associated habitat; material: faeces | place: United Kingdom | collected 2010/2012 ...
ACCTCTCGATGCTTGTCCACATCTCCCAGCCCCACTCCCTTCTCGTCACACCTCACACCCACACTCACCGGAACACGGGGTCGCCCGTGATCTGATACAGGTAGTAAATGGACTCCATCGCCTCGGGTCGCAGGATGTAGTTGCTGCTGCCTCCGGCCACCACCGGCTTCTCCTGCGTCATGCGCATGTTCTCGCCGCTAATGCCCGTCGCCGTGGCCTTGTACATCTGGTAGCACGTGTACCTTCCCTTCACGCCGCCCACCGCCCCTACGTCAGCGCCTTCGCGTTCGCCAGGTCGCGCTCCGCCGTCGCGGGGTTCACGCCGTGCAGCACGCCCAGCGCCAGCATGCCGCCGATGAAGCAGGTCAGATGCGCCATCTCCGGCACGGTCTGCCCGCCGCGCAGCTCCGCCGAGTACAGCAGCCCGCCGCCGCCGCGCTTCAGCAGCCGCTTTGTGATGCCCTCCACGCCCGCGTTGTACATTCGCCGCAGCGACTCGTCCTTCTTCCCGCCCTGAATCCACGTCTTCAGCAGGTACTCGTAGTACGAGTCGCCGAATGCGCCCAGCGTGTACGTCGAGCTGCGCCCGTGGCCCGTCGTCAGGTCCAGCATCGTCGGCAGCATCCCGTCCATTGTCGGCGCCTGCTTCAGCGACGCGTAGATCTTGTCCGCCGCCACCTTGAACCGCGGGTCGCCCGAGTGCTTGCTCAGCGCACTACGCCTCACCCCATCTCATCGCTCGCACTAGAGTTCCACCGACACCGTACCCACGTCCGCCAGGATCGCGCCGGCGCCCACCCACGCCGGCGTGGACGCGACGCCCGAGTGAAGGTTCACCACCGTCTATGCCTCACACGCCGCCGATGCACCCACGCGCGGGTACCCGCTGGGCGTGTCGAACGCCGGCAGCAGTCGCTCGCCCACCTCCACCGCCTTGTCCAAAAACACCCGCTTTTGGGTCAGTTCGTAGGCGCTGAGCAGGCCGCCGACGACGCGAATGGTCGTCTCGAAGACGGAGAAGGAGCGATCGATGTCGAAGTTGCTTCGCGTCTCCACCCACTCCGCCGCCTTCTCGAACTCCTTGTGCAGCCCCAACAATTCGAGGGTGTCGAGGCCGTCCAGCAGCGTCATCCCGATCCCGCTCCAGTTCTCGAACCGCCCGCCAGACATGGGCCGCACCTCGTCCGAGCCCCACGCGAACCGTCGGTACCTACCGGTGAGTTAATGCCAATACCAGCACCCGGCCCAGGCGAAGCAGGCACTGTCGCGCACGAACTTGGCGCGGTACTCGCTGAGGTAGTGGTAGTCGTCGTGCAGCTCCGCCGGCACCGAGAACGCGAAGGCGCCCGTCTGCAGCTTCTGCGTGTCGGCGGCCAGCAGCGACGCCACGAAGGCCTGCAGGCGTCCCTGCGGCTGGGGAATATGCTGTGGCGGCGTCAGCGGGCAGAGAGCGTCGGTGGTGGTGGGCGGCGCGGGGTAGGCGTCGGTGACGCGCAGGCGGCTGGACTGCGTGGGCGCGAAGGGGGCTCGGTGCGTGTACTTGTAAAGGAGGGAAGTGGGAGAGTCCTCTTCTTCAGGCATCTCTTCCTTCTCAGCAGGCTTCAGCACTTCCTCCTCTTTCTCCTCAGGCTTTGTCACTTCCTCCTCAGGTTTCACCACCTCCTCCTCCTCCTTCTCAGCAGGTTTCACCACACTCGCTTCCTCTTCAGACATCACCTCCTCCTTCTCAACTGACTTCACCTCCTCAGCATGCTTGGCACCATGCGCCTCTTCAATGGGCGGCGGCGCAGCGGTGGTGTGACTCACGGCGGGCGCCCGACGCGGCAGCAACAGCAGCATGGAGGTGAAGAGCGAGGACAGCTGGCTCACCTCGTCGTGGACGTTGCGGTAGAGGATGGTTGCTTGCTCGTCGCCGAGGGCCACGTTGGAGATCTGCGATTAGGGGAATGGGAAAAGACTACCTTCACACTGAAGATACGGCCGTAGAAATGGTACTGGTCCGACGGGGCGGCACCGATGAAGAGGGAGCGGGAGTCGGAGGGGAAGCGGGTAATCTTGCGAAGAATGATCAGCTTTCCGTTGACATAGACCTTCATAGTGGACTCGTACAACCCAATGCGCTCAACCTTGGAGTCGGAGAAGACGAGAAGGAGATGATTCCACGCATTCTTGCTACGAGTGATCCGCTATGCCTGTTCGCACTGAATCGTGGCCGCCGTCAACTCCTCCACGTCGTTGTTGTTGTCCTTAGACCGCCAAACCACACGCAGCTTACTACTCATGAAGCACTCCACATATATCCACCTTATCACAGCGTTCATGTAGATGGCAAAGCCGTTGCAGTTTCTCCCGTGCGAGCACACGATCTCGCGATTACCCAGAATGTACATGTCATTTGCAGGAACGGATGCAGGCAGGAAGAACCACAGACTGATCTACAATGTGAGCGAAGCAAAGAGAAGTAACGCTCTCCGTCGCCTTATCGGAAAAGGATTCGCTCTCATACACGTTATATCCACTGAGCTCGAGTCCGGCATTGGGTCTAGCGATAAGATCCCCCGAACTGACAAGACAGTGGAAATAGCGGCATGTTTGGGTCCCTCTTTCCCGTGCGCAGCATGCCTGTCATTCGCTCCATACTAACGCGCGATGCTTTTCTACAATTTCAACAGAATCGCAGAAAACGCACCCAGCTCCCTCGATCACGCCGTTGATCTTCAGTTTGGATATGTATCCGAGAGACATGCCCAGAGAAATAAACAGAATCACCAAAACCAGGACCGCTGCGTATCGGAAAAACCGCATGGGTCTCGCCGGCTTCCTATGGGTTTCTGCACCGTTGGCGCGTTTGTTCAGCTTCGCAACAACCATGCAAGCCTGCAGGCGGAAGAATGCGAACAAACAGACAACACCACTTAGATTCCCGTGTCCATGTCCATGAAACCGCCCATCTCGTCGTAGTAGATGCTCCTGTCGTCCGTGAAGTGCGAGTGGATGTCCGAGAGCATGCTGTCTCCCTTCTCGCCCTGCGACGTCATGTTCATTCCCAGCAGGATGGAGCTGTCCGGCCCGATGAAGTTCTTCGTCTGCTCCCGGATCCGGTTGGCGAGGTCGATCATCCGCCGATTCACGAAGGACCGGTTCTTGTCGTTCAGCGTCACGAGGTAGGGCGACAGGCTGTCCAGCGCCGCGCCGCACACCAGGCACTTCTCCCTCTGGTAGTATGCCAGCAGCGCCAGCCACATGTTGTCGTTCTTCAAAGTGTTGGGGTCGCCCACCACCACCAAGCCGTACTTGGCTCGCGTCAGCGCCACGTTCATGCGGCGGTAGTCCGTCAGGAAGCCGAGGATGCCGACGGAGTTGGAGCGCACGCAGGAGAAGACGATGTAGTCCTTCTCGCGGCCCTGGAACTCGTCCACGCTCGCCACCTCCACCTCCTTGAACTGCTCTGTGTGCGTCGAGTGGTGGCTGAACATGCGCATGAGCAGTGATCGTTGACTATCATACGGCGTAATCACGCCGATGCGCGCGCCCTGCACGCCGCACTGCAACAGCCGCGCCACCGTCGCCTCCACGTAGTTCGCCTCCACGCGGTTCTGCAGACTGCGCCCGGACGAGCCCGGGTCCTCCGAGCCGGACGCCGCCCAGAACATCATGGGCTTGTCGCTGCGCGGCCAGGGGAAGTCGAAGTTGCGCGTGCGCTCGGAGGCGTGGAGCCCGTTCTGGAGCATGCCGTCATAAAACATGTTGGAGCAGAACTCGGACAGCGCGGGGTGCATGCGGTACTGCACGTTCAGGCGGATCGGGATGACGTTCAGCGACAGCAGGCGCTCGAACAGACTGATGTTGAAGCCGGCGCGGCGCGCCTGCTGGTTCAGGATCACGGGCCCGAGCTGTTGGTGGTCGCCCACCAGGATCAGGTGCTTGCAGCCGTTCACGATGGGGATCAGGCACTCCGGCTCGCGCGCCTGCGTCGCCTCGTCGATCAGCACGTTCTCGAAGGTGAACGGCGTCAGCCGCGGGTCCATGGCGCAGGAGCAGGTGCAGCACACCACCTCGCAGTACGTCAGCAGCGCACGCTCCGCGATCGCCAGGTACTTGTTGTACCGCTTCATGTCCGCCGCGTCCAGCTGTCCTGTGGCCTATACGTCACTCACTGCACTGGACCGCACCTGCAGCACCTGGTTGAGACGATAGAGCTCGTTGTTGTCCTTGCCGCCCACGTACAGCGCCATGTTGTGGAGACAGATGTTCTCCACCAGCCCGCTCACGCTCTCGCGCGACCGCGCCACCACGCGCACCACGTTGATGCCGATGTTGTGCAGCTTGAACGCCAGGTTGTCCACCGCGATGTTGCTCGGCGCGCACACCAGCACGCGCTGGTGGTAGTTCCGTACCAGGTGGTACACGATCGCCGCCGACGTGACTACGCTCACACCCACTCACCGCACCCACTCGTCTTGCCCGTACCCGGCGGGCCCTGGATCAGCGTCAGCTCGTTCTGCAGCGCCGCCTTCACCGCGATCGTCTGCGAGTTGTTCAGTTCCGGCTGCCCCGGGATCGTCAGCGACCGCAGCGGCAGCGCCGGGAAGGGGTGCGGCGTCGCCTCGTTGCCCATCAGCCGGTTGTAGAGGTACTCCGACATGCAGTCGTCGCGGTACAGCGCGCGCACCGCCTGCCGCATGCGGTCGAACGGCACGTCCACCCAGTTGAAGGTCAGCCGGTAGCCGTTGGTCTGGCCCAGGGGCAGCTCGCCGTTGTCGTCCACCTGCACGCGCACCTCGTTGTCCTTGATGAAGATCACCTTCCCGTCGAAGCAAATCTCCTCCTGCGTGTTCAGCAGCGAGATGGGCAGATGCAGCTGGATGATCTGCCCGATGTTCATCCGGTACCGGGAATCAAACGTGTCCACGTGGAAGATCGCGATCTTCGTCTTCCCGATGCCGCTCGTCCACCGCAGGTTCACCGATTCGATACACTTCGTGTCGTTGTCCTCCTTGTCGCTCAGCCGCTCCGAGTTGATGACCGGGATGAATATGTTGTTGTACGCCTTCGCCGTCCCGAACGCCGAAGGAATCGGCTCCAGCTCGTTGTTCTCCTTCAGGTCCATTGCGTACACGTCGTCCAGCGTGGCGTCCGGGTTCTTCTTCCACGCGTTCTCCAACGCGCGAATGTCGTCGCGGCTGACGCTCAGCGCATTGCGGTCGTTCGGCGTGTCGTCGAGCAGGAACGACGCAATGTGCTTGTCCTTCACAATGTGGCTCCACGTGTCGGCGTCCCAGCCGATCTCCTTCAGGCGCGGTTTGTCGAGGCACTGGTCTCGGCAAATGATCGAGCAGAAGCCCTTGTCAGATTGGATCGTTCCCAGGTTAAAGATATTCGTGTGTGCCGGATTGTTGAAGCAGCAAATGGGAGAGTCCCCATACTCCTTCTGCAGGCCGTTTGGGTGCAGGCGGATCGATTTGTGCTCGCTGAGGATCAAGTGCTGGATGATGTGCGAGCCATATCTGCAGTACGAGTTGCAAAACCACTTCTTGCATACCATGCACTGCGCCACAGCGTTTACATTGTCATTTTGGCAGTAGGCACAAGCCCACTCAGGCAATTCCTTCTTCTCCTCCTCTTCCTCCTCCCTCTCCTCCTCCGCGGCCTCCTCTTCGGCAGAGTCCTCCTCGTAGTAATCGTCCTCGTCGTTCTCCAGAGCATCCTGCGGCTCCTGGATCTCCTCCCCCTTGCTTTCCATGTCCGAATTGCTCATCTCCAAAGACTATTCTACCTCCGAGCTCGTTTTCCCATTCCCGCCCAATACTGAGAATTCCCGTTTTTGTTAAAGCAGGCGGTGATACTCACCCCAATGCGCATTCCCAAAAGGCGTAAGAGTCCATATGGGTGGGTGCACCGACGGAGAGAACGATCCCGTTGATGATCACAAATCCATTCTCGCTATGGATACCAATCGCGAATGGAACTGCAACATCGCAACGGACGATTTGGCATTCCACGCCTGTCGTCTGGGCGTCATCTACATGAGCGGCTGTCTCTACGTGGATGACGTTTTCCTAGCGCCAATTCGAGAGGTCACTGTTACAGTTGCAGAAGGCAATGATCGGCAGGGAGAAGCGTGTGTGTTCTGACGAGTAGTTGCTGTTCCCTCACCAATCTTCAGTCCAAACTGCTGTGCAAGCTGCAGTTTGACTCGAGTCAGAGTTTGGAGGAATTCAGAGCATCGCTGACGAACTACATGGACAACTTCGATGAGGAAGGCAAGGAATGTGATTCCGATTCGCCTGACTCAGCGTATCCAACGAAAATGGGGCAGTACCAGCTTAAGATCTCGAAACCCCCGCATTTCACGAACTTCATCCTCTACAAAACATGCAATGTTGTCTCTGTGTCGTTTCCTTCACCGTAGTATATGTACATCGTTGCGCAGTGCGGGGCGGAAGAGAGCGATGGTTACCGCCTGTTGAAGATCGAGCTGGCGAGCGATCTGGCGTACGAGGGGTCGCTTTCTGACATTCTTTTCGACGACAACCGGGTGTATTCCAAGTGCGACATTCAGGTGCTGCTCTCCACGGTGCACAATGGAAACAAGGCGTAGGGCTGGGATGGCGCAGTGAGGGATAGAACGGGAGGTCTGATTCGGGTGTGCAGTGCCAAGGCCATCCTTGGTTTCGTGCGCTTCACTCGCTATTACTACATTGTGGTGGCAAACGAGATCAAGCCGGAGGGCGTGATCATGGGGCACATCGTCTATTCCATCACTGTTTCTCTCCCTGACCCTGCTTCACGTCTAGAATTACGACGTCATTCCGCTCTATGCGAAGAATTCCGCGAAGAGCTTCCTCCGCAACATCATGTCCTTCAAGAGCGACTCCGACGTGCGCGCCGGTCCTTCATCTCATCCGTAGGAGCAGGAAGAGAAGGCGCTGGCGCTGTTCACCATGACCGACCTGACGCGCGATTTCTTCTTCTGCTACGACTACCCGCTGTCCTTCTGCGTGCAGCACAACGTGATGGTGGTGTCCCAAGGAATGGACCTCACGGAGCAATCCATGTTCGTCTGGAACGCCTACCTCCTCTCGGAGTTCGCCTCGCTCGTCGCGCCCGCCTGGTTCGTCTCCATCACCAACGGCGTGTTCCTCCAGCAGCGCTGCGTCGACCACGGCAAGCCCTTCCAATTGACGCTGGTGGCGCGTCGCAGTCGGTGGGCGTGGGTGAGAAGAATGACCGCAGAGAGTACGCGGGCCCGCGGTACCTGAAGCGCGGCGTGAACGACGACGGGTACGTGGCGAACGAGGTGGAGGTGGAGACGATCGTGGAGGACGACGCGGGTCACATTTGCAGCCATGTGCAGGTGCGCGGGTCTATCCCCGGCTACTGGAAGCAGGATGTGAGCGTGGCCGTGCCGCGACCGCCCATTCAGGTTGTGAAGAACGACCCGCTGTACCGCACGTTCAAGAAGCACTGCGCGCTGCTGTTGCGACGGTACTCGGCGCCCATCCAGGTGCTGGACCTGGTGAAGGAGAAGGAGAAGCACCCGCGCGAGTCCATCGTGTGCGAGCTGCTGCGTGAGAGCTGTCGCTGCGTCAACAAGCAGATGCCCACGGGCGTGAAGCTCACCTACTGGCACACAGACTTCGCCGACGTGGCGAAGCACTCCAGGTAACGCCTTGAAACGCCCGTCATATGCAGTATGGAGAATCCGCTTCTTCACGACATCCTGCTTCGCTATTCGCGCATGTCTCTCGAGTGACCGATTTCGCCCCTATTTCATCCTAGTGCAACCTCCTTCTTCGCCTCCTACATCGCTCCCGAAGTCTGTCAGCGTCTTCGCAAAGACGACACCGTCGCCTTCGACGCCGTCTCCGGCGTCTCCTCCTCCTTCCGCGAGTCCCTGCTCAGCGCAGCCCGTCTCGAGCAGCACGGCGTGCTCCGCTCGAACTGCATCGACTGCCTGGACCGCACCAACGTGGCACAGTTCTTCCTGTCTTTCACGGTGGTGTATCGTATGCTGTTCACGCTGGGCATCGAGTTCTCGCCCGCCACGCCCGACACCTCGCCGCTGCAGCGCATCCTGGTGGAGATGTGACCCTCCTGTGAGGACTCAACGGTAGGTACAAGGAACTGGGTGACGTGATTTCGCTGCAATACGGCGGAAGCAACGCCCACGACAAGATCGAGACGACGCGCGGCAACTCGAAGGCGAAGAAGGAGATCTTCACGACGCTCCTCCGTCACTACAGCAACACCTTCACCGACAAGGTCAAGCAGGAGAGTCTCAACGTCTTCCTCGGCGTCCTTCATCCCGTCGCGCTCCTCAAGCCCGCCACGGACTACTACCTCCACAACACGGGCTACGCCCAGCCGCTCGCCCTGCCCAGCGCCCTGCCGCAGAAGTGGTGGCTGCTGCCCCTGCTTCAGTTCGAGCAGTCGATCTACAAGGACGTGGCGACGTCCATCGTGCACTCCAACGCCATCCTCTTCTGCCCAGCGTGCCGCAAGATGCCTGTTCTCAAGAACGCTCTGCTGTGCGCCTACTGCGGTGCGCTGCTGCACCGAAGCGCGCCGGCGATCGACGCCGCCTCCTTCTACTCGTTCCAGCCGCTCCAGAACGGACTCATTTGGGAGCATCTCCTCCCCGACGAAAAGTGGCCCTTTTTCGGGAGTGTCAGAAATAGTCACGGATTCTGCGAGATCGGCAAGCTGATGGAGCTGCCCTGCTTCGCTCCGCATTACATCACTTCCGTTCCTTCTCCTTTGCAGACTCACTCGCAGGTGGACGAGGCATCAGATGCCACGCCCGTGGCAAAGCCGATCTTCTGGGAGAACTGGAACACGCGCACGCAGAGCACGGTACAATACGTGGGCTACGACAACCAGAAGGGAGTGAAGGCGGAGGAGGAGGAAGAGGAGGACGCTGACGTGGCGGTGGAGAAGCCGACGCCGCGGCTGAAGACCACGCCGCCGGCGCAGGAGGACGAGGAGGTGGAGGACGAGGAGGAGCACCGGCTGCTGCTGCAGGAGGAGGAGATGCTGAAGGGCAACGGGCGGTCGTACGTGTCGTCCACGCGGCAGAGCCGGCGGGTGAACGTGTGTTCGGACTCCTTCTTCCAGCTGAAGGACGACGCGAACCAGTTCTGCGTGTTCCCCACGCGCAAGAACACGATGCTGCGCGAGCTGATGTGATGGTGGTGAGATGAATTCAGCGTAGGCTGTATGAAGAGTACTACACGTACCGCGATACGCTGGCGAAGAACGTGATGCAGCCGCTGGAGGAGTACCCGTGCAAGGACAAGGAGGCGCTGCAGGAGTACGTGGCGACGGAGAAGATGGAGGAGGCGATCGACCCGGTGTGCTGCTCGCAGCAGCAGCACCAGATGCAGGCGCTGTACCGCGTGCAGTACGAGGGCGAGGGTGCGTGCGGTGGACGCGAGTGAGGGATAGAGTACGATCGAGAGGATAGTTGCTGCTTACTGCTTCCCACGGAGAATGCGGAGGAGAAGGTGCTGAGAGAGTACATGAAGACGTGAGCTTTTATCCTGTTTCTTTTCGATACACAAGGAGGATACACATGCAATCCATTGTTCCAACAAACACACCATTCCAAGTCCATTTGCGCCCGCCGTTCCTGCTCACTGCTCTCGACCGAGTCCATCAGACGCAGCACACACTCACTACGCATCACCCCTTCACTCCACGCTCACTCCTTCGCACCCTCCACATCCCTCCGACACCTCTCCCACAGGTCCTGCCGCGCCATGGCCAGCCGCACCAGCTGCTTCATCTTCAGCAGCAGCAGCAGCAGCACCAGACTCCACGCCACCAGACCACCGCTCATCATTCGCTGGAGCAAGACGCTTCGCATCACCGCCCACCGCCTCACTCACTTCATCTCCTCTTCGCCCACACTCTCGCCTCCCACCGGCTCGCTCACCATCTCGTCCTCCTCCACACGCATGGACCACCCGCACGTCGCCTCCACCGTCTTCAGCGCAGCCGCGTAGTTCTCCATCGCATCACCTTCCTTCTCCTCCAGCACCCACACGAACTCCACCGCGTGCAATACGGACAGCGCTTCTCGTATCTGTCCCCTGTTCAGCATCTCCATCACCACCACACTCAGCACGCGGTCCACGCGCAGTTCTGCGGGAATCGGCTTCTTCGCCTCGGCGTGTCTTTCCTCCTATTCCTCACATTTCTCTCCAACGCCCACCTCCATCACCAAGAAGCGGTACACCTCCGCCAGCTGGGAGAAATAACCGCGGATCACGATCACCAGCAACAGTTGTAACGCGCTGACGTGGGCCACGCAATCCTCCCCCTTCTCCTCCATCACGCTCGCAAACCGCTCCAGCACCCACACGCTGTCTCCCTTCACGCACCCTCTCCACTGCTTCAGGCTCACCGGATGGTACGCCTCGGCGGCGGGCTTCGGCCACTCGCCCGCGACGGAGCAGGCAAGGCCCTGCAGGATGCTGATGGTGGTGACGGCGTACTCGAAGTCGTCGCTGAGCAGGAAGGAGTGGAAGAGATGGCACACCTCGCAGGTGTTCTTGATCGCGAAGGGCCACATGCTACGCTCCTGCTTGCGGAGACAGCGCACCAAGATGCGCGAGAAGAGCGGGAGTTGGGACAGGAGCTGGAAGGTTGCCGCCAAAAAGGAGGGATTGCCGCTATTCAGCGCGAAGTGCAGGAGGTACTCGAGCGAGTCGTTCGCGCCAAAGGGGTTTCGCTGCAGGCTCATTGTGAGCACCGCGGCCGCGACGGTATTCTGCCGTGAGTAGAGAAGGGCGGCGAGAAGGAGGTGGAACGAGCAGACGGAGATGGCGTGGAGTGAGGCGTCGCGCGCGTGGGTGGGGCCCTGCAGGCAGAAGAAGGAGAGACTCTTCCAGGAGTAGCCGAAGGCCAGCGCGTCGGTGCGGGGCTGGATGAGCAGAGGCGACGGGGCTGGGTCGAGAGAAGGGAACCACGCCTGTGGGTGATGCGTGTGTGACGGGCGTACGGTGTGACTGTTATGTGTGAAGAAGAGAAGGTAGTCCGGGAAGATGTAGGAGAGATGGACGGTGGGGGCATCCCTCCGATTCGAGAAGACGGCCTGCTGGAGGCGGTCGAACACGCAATGGTCCTCCAGCTCCTCCGTCAGGTGCCGCATCCACAGCGAGCCGTCACGTAGCCAGAAGAGCACGTCCTGACACGCCACCTCCTCCGCACCCTCCTCCGTGGCGACGGTGCGCGTGGTGGAGATCCAGAAGGCCGTGCGCACCGGCGCTGGGAGCAGCGCCTCGTCCTTGGCGGAGAAGGAGACGGGCAAGTGAGTGACGGAGAAGGAGTTGAGGGCTTCTGGGCGTAAGGGAGTGAGAGGGTGCCTACGCGTGCTGGAGAAGTGAAACAGGTAGGTGGTGCCGGTGGTGGTGGTGCACAAAAACGAGTCGATTTCGGGGTCGATGGAGCAAATGTGAACAAAGTCCGGAGTGGGCAAAAACCGCGGGAGGAGTCGCAACTGTGACGGGTGAAACTCCCCTCGCGAAGGCGTGAACTTCAGCTCGATTTCCTGGATTGCCTGATGCGGCGCGATCTGCGAGGCGTTGAACGCAAAAATGGTGGCCCCCACGAAGCCCTCCGAGCGCGGCGAGACGGCGAGAAGAAGAATAGTGTCGGACACCCAGGCGGCCGCTGTGATGAACGCGTCCTGCGGTTGAAGGAATGACAAAAAACGGACCGGAAACAGGGACGGTGCCGAAACCCACTTGGCGCGGCTGGAGTAAAAGACGAAGACGGAGAAGGGCGTGAAGAGGAGGACGTTCGTGTTGGAGGGAGAAACCGCCATGCCAAGAATCGTCTCGTTTTTGGCCAGGAGGGAGGGAGGGAAGGAAAAGAGTGTCGGCAGGAGGGTCGTCGCAGCGGTCGGGTGTGTGGTGATGTGAACGAGACTGGTGGAGGTGTATCCGAAATAGGAGGGATTTTCGCTATTCGTGAGATTGCGTGATGATCTGCACGAGGCATATATAACATCCGAAAACACGCAGAACCGCTGGCAGAGAAGCCGGCTGTCACGGCAGAAGAGGTGGTTGTCTTTGTGGATGATCTGATCGTACGGGATGTTGAACAGCAGGCACGTTCCCGTCATGTTGAAGCAGCAGCAGCTCACTTCCAGGGCAATTTCGATCTCCGTCTCCTCGATCGTCGACATGGGCGATTCTTCCTTTGTTCGAGGATTGTTGCAGACCGCAGGAATGTACCCGTTGTAGGAGTACAGCATACTCCCCTCGACGGTCCATACCATGATGCCCTGGTACTTTAGGCCCAGAGCCACGATGGGCTGTCCGGGGCACCAGGAAAGAGTGGTGATCGTGTCGTACAGAAACAGAGGCGAGGGGTTGAGTTGGGGGTACTGGCGGATGTCGATCTGATTGATCGTCTTCCAGGTGAACGATCCGTCGTCCATTTCCGCGATGGAGAAGAACTCCACCGATAGCCGCATGGACACGACGGCAAGGTAGGGCAAGCCGAGCGCGAAGAGGAGCTGTCTCACGCCGTCCACCAATGTGGGCTTCAACACGGTAACACGCGTAGGAACTCTGGAAGTGGCAGGAAGGTGAAGCAGGAGGCACACGGAATTGTCCAAAGCAAGGGCAAGACACGACAGGTCCGAATTAGCAGAGATGCTGACGGGCCGGACGTTGGCAAGACTGACGCTTGGATCGAGCAGGGATTCGGGGATGAGCTTGGAGAGAGGGAAGCCCACAAACTCACCGTTCCAGCTCAGATCCCCGATGTTGCCGGTGTCCGTCAGCACCAGAATCCGCTGGTAGTAGGAGCAAACGGAAATGGGAAAACCGTATTGATCGATCGGAATAGAGCAGGCGAGCTCGATGCGCGTCTTGCTGCACTCCCAGCATAGATTCGGGTCGTCATACACGTTATCCAGGAAACGCTTCTCCCGGCGAATCCTGTAATAATCCGCCACTCCCTCCGAGCGAATAACGAGGATCTGGTCGCTTTCTTCATTCCAGACGACAAAGACTCGGCTCAGAAGCGCCTTACTGTAGCCCGTCGGGCGATTCTGGGGAATGCTAGAGAGGAGAACGCAGTCGGACACTGCGGACCAGATTTGCACGGAATTGACAGAGACGGCGGCGATCATCGTCCCGTCGGGAGACAACTCCAGACAGCGATAGTTCGATTTGCGTGGAACTATGAATTCCACGAACCGATCGAAAGGGAAGATCATCCAACACAAGAATGGAAAACAAACACGCCCAAACTACCTTAGCAACACTTCTTCTTCGCCTTCGTCTCCGCAGGCACCTCCGTCGATATCTGGATCGTCTGCTTTCCCGTCGGAAGCGCAGTGGCCAAGCCCTTCGTAGGCTGCACCTGGTTCGAGGCGGACTGCTTGTAAATCTCTACGCATCACGCATGAGAGCGGCAGGGACCCTTCAGGATCGTCTCAAAGGCAGTGTTAATGCCAGTGGAGTCGTAGGCCGAGGTCTCAATAAACACCATGCTGTGCTTCTCCGCGAAGGCAATTGCTTCCTCCGACTCGACGGTACGCTGGTTCACCAGATCGCACTTGTTGCCGACCTGGGAGTGAAGGGGGAGAAGCACTCTTACCAGCATGATGACCACGTTGCTGTCCGAGTGCTGCTTCAGCTCCGAGAGCCACTCCTCCACATCCTCAAAGGACGGTCTCGATGTGATATCATATACGATGAGTGCGCCGACAGCTCCGCGGTAATACCTACGGGTGAGGGGAGGGAACGGTGCATACGCGCTGGTGATTGCGCGATACCGCTCCTGACCCGCTACACGTCATGCCATACAGTAGAGAGCACCGGTATCCCAGATTTGCGCTTTGATGATCTTGTTGTCAATCCTGACACACTTGGAAGCGAACTCGACGCCAACAGTGGCCTTTGAATCGATGTTGAACTCGTCCTTCGTGTATCGGGAGAGAATGTTGGTTTTTCCCACACTGGAATCGCCAATCACAACAACTATCGCTCAACAACTGCAACTATCCTCACTTTTGAATAGATAGTCGTAATAGTCCTCAGTACTAGACGAACTCATTCCTACTGGGTTTTGTTCTAGCAAGAGGAATGGCGACACCCGCGGGAATAGTCGGTTTTGACCGGAGCGTATGTCCTTCTTCTTCTTCGTCAAAAACAAGGACAGCAATGCAATATATCGGAGAAAAGGCAACTCGTTCGACCTCCGTGCCGATGAAGAGAACGACGTACTGAATAGGGGCGTGCAGTTAACCGGTAGTGATCCTATCGTCACGGGCAGCGCCGTGTTCGCGTTGAAATATAAAGACGGAGTCATGATGTGCACAGATACGCTGGGTACGCTCCAACCGACGCGGGTGAGACTGTAGCGTCCTACGGAAGTATGTCGATGTTCAAGCAGGTGCAGAGAATGCACATCCTGAGAAATAACGTGATTATCGGATTCGACGGGGAATATAGCGACTTCACTTACATAATCGAAGAATTGGAGAAGATGCTGTGGGCGGTGCGTGTTCGCACTTACAGCGTAGGGACGAGTCTGCCTTCACCGAGGACAACTCCATGCTCACGGCCTCGGCCACTTTCAACTTCCTTCGTGCCTGGCTCTACAACATGCGCACAAAAATGGAGCCCCTGTGGAACACACTCGTGGTCATCGGCCTCGAGGGCGACAAACCGTAGGCATTGTGAGTTTCCTTGGGGTGCGAACAGCGCTGTTCGGCATCTTCTTTCACGGCCCCGACACATTGTTGATCCGTGTGGGGCGGAGGCACGATCTCCCTCCCGTTTCCGTCAACGCATACTCATCGCGCTGTAGATTCCTGGGCATTGTGGACAAACTCGGCGCGGCCTACGAGGAGGACTTCGTGTCCACTTCCTTCGGTCTGTACTTCTGTCTCCCTTTGATGCGCTCTCTCTACCGCGAGAACATGACAGAGGAGGAGGCGCGTGCTGTCTTGGAGGAGTGCGCGCGTGTGGGCTACTACAGAAACTGCCTCGCCACGAGCCGTGTAGGATGTGGTGATGATGGGTGAGCGGTAGATCCAGCTGGCGAAGGTCACTCGCGAGGGCTGCGTGATCAGCGACTCGTACACACTCGAGACGAAGTGGCCCGTTTAACGTGTTTTGATAGAATGCGCGTGTTTGTTACAAGGAGGGAATTAGCCAGCTTTCGTGATGTAGTCTTCAAAGGGGCTTCTGTAGTGCGCTCTCCACGAGTAGTAATGACTACTGAACTTCCAGGAGTAGTAGAACTCGATCACCTCCTTCGTCGTCTTCGTTTTGATGGCCTTGCTGATCTGGTAGAAGTCCTTTCCGTAGACGCAGATCGCCGCCTCAAACACCACCACTTCGTGCGGACTCCACTTCTCCAAGGGGCTCATTGGCACCAGGTCTGAATCCACCTGACCCAATAGCCGCGCACGGTTGAACAGGTACTACACGTCACACACTCGCGGCAGCCGTACGAGTTGGGTGTTGTGTAATCCATTCGCGATGGGGCTGCGCTTGTTGTAGATGGAATTCACGCACGACAGGTACGACTCCATTTGCTGGATCGCCTGGCATGGCCGGTGACTCCTGCCCTTCTTCGTCATCGTCTTCAGGAAGCGGATGTTTTCCCACGGCTTCTCTTCCGCCTCTAGTTCTCACTCCGAAAACAGATCCCAACCGATAGGGAGATAGCAGTCGATGCAGTAATCCTCCCCCGTCTTCTCTCTCTTCTCCCTTTTCTCCCGCTTTTCAACCTCCTTGTGCTCCTGCTTTTCCTTCTTTTCCACGGGTTTCTTTGGCTTCTTTGAGTGGGATTTGCTCTCTGGGTAGGCGTCTGTGTCTTCCTTCTCCTCCTTCCCCTTCTCCTTCTTCTTGGCGACCTTTCGCTTCTGCTTTTTGCTGCTTTTGGTGCTCGATTCGCTATCTTCCTCCGATTTCTCCTGACCCTTCAATTCCATGAGTTTCTTCTTCGTCATATATGGGCGTCTATCCTGTCAGCTGGGAAGAGCGATACGCACTTTGGCAGGGAAGATACCTTCGGAGGCTTCTCGTACATCTTGATTCGGAGCGCCTTCAGCATGTCATACTCAACCGTGTCGTCAAAACACCTATCCCGTCATAGACACCATTCGAGACAACGACACCGTGCCGGCATTCCTCCCCACGTTGCGAATGTAGGTGATGATGTCCAGCAGTTTCGCTAGGAGTCAGCCGCCATACGCGATGCGCTACATATCTCCCGTTCCTTTTGAATATCCGTCATCAGGCGCACGCAATGAGCTTAAATGGGCACAACGACACAACAGCGCAACAATGCGGCTTGGAGTGAATGGGATTGTGACACAAACCGGGAAGTGAGACACGATCACAATTTGGAATTCCCACCTTCTAAAGTGCTTTCACGCTCTATCCACGGAGTGTAGTGAGCATTACGCCCCATCTTCAACATAATCGTTTGATTATCCTGTGTGTGCTTAGGAGTTCCATTGTGGAACTGTCTGAAGAGGCGGAGGGGAATCCAGTGTGGATGTGAGGAGTGAATGGGGTGGAGGTGGAATTGAAGTGTGTGCGAACTGAAAGCTCTCCCGGTGCGATGGTTCCGCTTGTGGCGAACAAGTCGCATCCTGCACCATTCGGGTTGTTAGGGCATCTGCTGGATGTACACCCACTATGCAAACCATTGGAAGGGAGAAACGGGCTCTCGGACCTCCCTGCGAATCCACGTCACAAACAGCTCCTTTTTTCAAATTGTGTCATTCCGACCCCGTATGCTGCGTAACAACATGGATTCTGCGAATCACACAAACCATACACTGCCAAGCCCAGAAGCACACCGGAACAGAAACAACACAAGGCGCTCTCGCCGACGCGTTCTATGGGAAAAGCAAACTGGTGTAGAACCGGTCAATTGCCGAGGTTTTTGCTGACCGGTTTCTCCGTTTCTCCTTTTCGATTCCAAGCACATTCCTTTTTCTTTGTAATTGGTTTAGTCAAATGTTCACACGTGGACTCGTTGCCGCTTCATCTAATGCTTTCACCAGCTCTGTATTCCGCGCTCTACAGAGAAGTGATGCGTAGATGCTGAGAATGGCTCCTAAGACTGTGGGTGCCGTCAGAAACCTCAACATTCACGAGTGGCAGAGCAAGGAGCTCATCCAGAAGTGGGTCCGGAGCGTCTGGCGTCACATTTAGGTACGGAGGCAGAGCTCAGTCTGGAGAAGTTGCCTACTCTCCCGAGAGATCGAGAGCCATTGCTGAGGAGCTCTGGAATCAGTGTAGGCGGCCGGGGCGAGGTGCTGACGATTCTAGTCCCTGGCTGCAAGTTCGTGGTGAAGGCTCAGGTCCTCGCCGGAGGCCGTGGCAAGGGTCACTGGGAGCACGGTATGCAGGGTGGTGTGAAGCTCGCCAAGACGTTCGCATTGCGTGGGTGGTTTCATGTGTAGCCCCGCTGAGGTCCAGGCGATTGCGCAGGAGATGTTCGGCCAGAAGCTGATCACCAAGCAGACGGGCGCCAAGGGCATCATCTGCAACAAGGTGCTGGTGTGCGGTGCCGTCAAGATCCTGAAGGAGTTCTACCTGTCCATCCTTCTGGACCGCGCCATGGGATGCCCCGTGATCATCGCCACGTAGTGCTGTTTCCTTCTCTTAATGGCTAGTTCTCAGGGTGGTATGGGCATTGAGGAGGTGGCCCAGAAGTGCCCCGAGTGCCTGTTCAAGGTGCCCATCTCCGTGAAGAACGGTCCGACCAACGAGCAGCTGGTGAAGCTGGCGAAGGACCTGGGTCTGGAGGGCGACCTCGTGCAGGACTGCGTGGACAACGTGAAGGCCCTGTATCAGGTGTTCGACAAGTGCGACTCCACCATGGTCGAGATTAACCCCCTGGGCGTGATCGAGACCCCCACCGACGAGAAGGTCATCTGCTGCCTGGACGCCAAGATTGGCTTCGACAAGGACGCTGCCTTCCGCCAGAAGGAGATCTTCGCTCTGCGCGACAAGGTGATCGCCATTGCGCACATTGACGCCTAGAGCCAGGAGGATCCTCGTGATGTGCGCGCCTCCCTCGCCGACCTGAACTACGTGGGTCTGGACGGCGACATTGGCTGCATGGTGAACGGCGCTGGTCTGGCCATGGCCACCATGGATACGATCAACTACTTCGGCGGCTCCGCGGCCAACTTCCTGGACGTGGGCGGCAACGCCAAGAAGGAGCAGATCACGGAGGCTCTGCGCATCCTGAACTCGGACAAGCACGTGAAGAGCATCCTGATCAACATCTTCGGCGGTATCATGAGATGCGATGTGGTCGCTCAGGGCATCGTGGACGCTGTCCGCGAGATGAAGCTGGACCTTCCTCTGATCGTCCGTCTCGAGGGTACCAACGTGGCGAAGGGCAAGGAGATCCTCAAGAGCTCCGGTTTGAACATCACCCCTGCCAATGATCTGGGTGATGCCGCTAAGAAGGCTGTCGCTTCTCTGAAGCACTAAATGTGTAAACGCATGTGAAAGTATGCAGTGTTCTGTTGAACAAACAGCTCCTAACGACCGCTAGTGCCCATTCTACATGCCGAGGAACAAATCTTCTCCACTGCTCGCCTTCACAGCGAAGTTGGCGTCGAAGCACTCGGGAGCCACGGGCTCCTCCTTCACCTCGCCTCTCGCGTACTTCTTCAGCTCCGTCGCGTAGTTCTCCAGCTTCTCCGACTCCGCGCCCAGCGCCTCGCACTCGTCGTTCTTCTCCTCCGCCATCGCCGCGTCCATCTTGTTGTTCTTGTCCTCCATCTGCGCCTCCGCGATGCGCGCCAGCTCCTCCGCACGCTCCTTCGTCATGCCCGCAGGCTCCGCCGCCGGCGCCTCCATCAGACCGTCCCGCGTCGTCTCCTCCGCAGCGGGAGCAGCCTCCGCAGCGGGCGCCGCCATGACGGGCGCCTCCTCCTTAGGCGTCTCGAGCGTGTCGTTCTCGCCGAGGGGCGGGAGGTTGGCCTTGGCGGCGATCTCGGTCAGCTCGGCGTTGGTGATGTCGAACAGCGAGGAGGCCAGCGCCTGGCAAGCGAAGCGGAAGGTGTCGTCGCCGCGCGTGATCGCCTCGATCTTGCGCGACGCGTCGCGGGTCACGATGGCATTGGTGCGCAGGATCATGTAGTACACGCCGTAGTACGCCTGGCTCGCCGCGTCGAACTCCGCCTTCTTCATCTACGCTTCACGCCGCCACGCCGCGCCCACGTCCAACGCCGCCAGCTGGTCCTTGGAGCTCGCGCGGATGGCGTTCAGCTCCTCCTGCGCGGAGGCCTCGGCGACGGTGGCGTTCTCCTTCTGGCCCTGCATCTGCTTGATCTGCGAGGTCAGCTGGCCCGCCACCTTGTAGTTGCGCGAGGCGACGGCGTCGGTCTTCTGCTGCTCGAGCTGCGGCAGCTTGGCGGCGATGTCCTCCGCGATGGCGTGGTTGTCGGCGACGCTCTTCTCGAGGACCTGGATGCGGTTGGTGATGCCCTTGGAGTGGATGCTGTCCTCCGCGAAGCTCTTCTTCACGTTGAACATCTGCGGGGGTGAGTATGATTGTAGGGCATAGTCGTTGTCATCACAGTCATCATCTTTGATCGTCACAGTCACCATCTTTGATCGTCACAGTCATCATCTTTGATCGTCACAGTCATCACATCACAGTCATCATAGCACTCATCACACACATTCATCACACTCACAAAGCACACACATCACTCATCACACGCACAAAGCACACAAACACATCACTCATCACACGCACAAAGCACACTCACAAAACAGTCATCACATCAACGCTCATAAAGCACGCCACTCACGTTCGCCTGCTTGGTCATCAGGTCCTGATAGTTCTCCACGATCGTCTGGTTGTACTTCTTCAGCGCGCTCGCCAGGCAGCTGATCACGTCCAGCTCGTCCTTGCGCGTGTCCACGATCTCCTTCTTCTGCTTCTTCTCCTCCTCCATGCTCTTCTTCACCATGTCCACGCGGCTCGCCGCCATCTGGTACTGCGCGCGCATCGTCTCGATGTTCTTCGCGTCTCCCGCCAGCGCCTTGTTCTTCTCCTCAATCGGCTGGAACTGCGGCATGAACCGCACGCGCGCCTGCTGGATGCGCTGGTCCGCGTCCGCAATACGCTTCGTGCACGCCAACAGCTCCTGGTTCTTCTTGTGCAGCTTCTCCTTCAGCTCGGCGATCTCCTGGTCCAGCGTCATCTTCAGCATGCTCGCCTCCTCCTTCTCCTTGTAGATCTCCGTGCAGTCCGCGTGCACCAGCTCCTCCACCTTCTCCTTCTCCTCCGCCACCTTCTGCTTGTTCGCCTCCAGCTCCGCCTCCTTCTCGTGGATCTTACCCATCATCGCCTCCAGGCGCGCGTCGTGGCCCGCCGCCTGCGTGTCCAGCTGCTTCACGCACGCCTCGTACATGCCGTTCACACTCGTGTACGCGTTGTTGAACAGCGCGATCATCGCGTCGATCGTCACCAGCTCCGTCTGGATCTTGTTCACGCGCACCTGCGTCGCCTGCCCGTTGCGCTGCGAGCAGCTCACGATCTCCGCGCGCTTCGCGTCCACCTCGCCCTTCAGCGCCTTCGAGCGATTCGAGATCTCCTCCGCCTTCGCGTAGTCCTCCATCGCGATCGCCGCGGACTCCGCCGCCTCGCTCTCCACCAGCTGGTCCTCCAGACCGTTGATGTTCGTGTTCACGTCCTGGATGTACTCGCGCATCTTGCGCTCGCCCTCGTTCAGACGCACCACCTCGCTGCGCAGCTGGTTCGAAATCTGCATCAGCTTCTGGCGGGCACCCATCAGAGCGTCCTGAGGAGCCGCGGGGGCAGCGGCAGGAGCGGGAGCGGGAGCAGGGGCAGCAGCCGGAGCAGCGGCCGGAGCAGCTACGGTTCGATACTAGTTATCCAATCCTACGCGCCGCATTGTTCATGCCCCTATACCATAAGAGATGGACGAAACCACTTACGAGAACATATCGCCACCCTGAGCCGGAGCGTTGCTCATGTTCCTGTGCATCACCTCATTTCCACGCACTTACGAGAACATATCGCCTCCCTGAGCAGGAGCACTGTTCATGTTCCTGTGCGTCACACCACTACCCGCGTACTTACGAGAACATATCGCCTCCCTGAGCCGGAGCGCTGTTCATGCCACTACTCCATAAGCCAACAACAAAATCTTCTACGAGAACATGTCACCTCCCTGCTGAGCGGGAGCGGGAGCCGCGGGAGCAGCCTCTGTCGTTGCGGGAGCAGCGGCAGCGGCGGCAGCGGCAGCTTCCTCTTTCTGTTGTTTCTTCTTCTTTCCAAAAAGACCCATATCGATAAACCAAAGCTATAATCTATTATAGAACAGCACTGTTTTCGCTTGCCGCGGTTATTTCGCTGTTTTGCCTGTGTTTCTTCATTCAAATCCGAGAAGATCATGCTCTTCCCCTTCTTTCGCTCCTTTTTCACTGCTCTTCGTGCAGAATAATCATACTATGCTATATGCGATAGTTGGAATGGAGAGGGAGGTTGTTGCCGAATCTGAGAAGAGCTCATATACTCCAATTCTTTCATTTTCATATTTCCCCGCTGTTTTAGCAGGCGGAAACGATTTGTTTTGACGAAGCGCATTTCGTCTCTGTTTTGCGAATCGTGCAGTCTGCCTGCTATTTTCACCCCTCAGAACCTCCCAGTGATGCTATTTCTGCGGTTTGGAGTCATGTCATTTCCTTCGCCTGTCTGTCAATCTCATTATTTCGCAACGCAATCATCCTGAACAATGAGTTTATCGAGAATCGTGCTGGGAATGCAGAGCTTTCGCTGTTCTGAGGCAAGCCCGCTCCTTTGCCTTTAGTGTAGGCACTGATCGGCGGACTGTACGGAGTCGAGTTCACTCGCATCGGGTATACCGGCGGAATCGAACCCCATCCCTGCTATCTCCACATCGGAGGTGTGCGTGCCGGAAATCGATTATGCGTAGACCATACGGAAGTGGTGGAGGTGAACTACAACAAACGAATCATCTCGCTGTCCGACATTCTCCGCGTGTTTTTCGAGAACCACGACTACACCATGCCGCTCCCCAAACGCTACGCCTCCTCCATCTTCTTCACCGAGTCCTCTCAATACGACGAGGCCGCATCCTTCATGCGAACGCGTCTCGTAGCTGCCGGAAAGAGGCTTGACAGCAGAGCTATCCAGCCGTCACGCGTCTGTCGCCGCTGGTCACCTACCACGACGCCGAGCACATGTTTCACAAGTACTACCTCCAGAACACGCCCACGGTGATGCTGCAGCTGCTCTACGAGTACAACTGGGACTGGAAGACCTGGTTTTCCGAGTTCAACATTCTCCCGTTTGTAACCAAGTTGAAGCTCTCTTCTCGCCTGATGCGCAGGATGAATGCCGCCCTCTCCGGTCTCTTTCCGCCGGAGTATGTTCTTCGGATTCTCGACAGCATCAACATTCCGGACAGCATCAAACGGGAGTGCAAACTGAGGGCGAGCCACATTCACCCCCAGTGCATTCTTATGTGACAAAACAGTCGGGAAATACTCTTGCGCATGTACAGTACACATCACTTTTGTTGCAGACACATGCGGAGAGTGGATCAGATTTCGGAAGCTCTCCTTCTCCTTCCCTTCTTACGCACCCAAACGGCCTAGTCACATGGAATCGGAAGATGATTCTGGGATCGGAGTGAAGATGCTCGCAGATCACCTGGTGAAGGTAAAACAGCAGTACGAAGGTATACGTCATACTGATCTTGTGTGACATCGTAGAACAGATTAATGAAATGCGAGAAAAGGTGAAGAGCATGGAGAATGAGAGAGACGCGATGCGAAAGCAGGTGAACAATTTGGAGGAAGAGGTGGACGCACGGAGAAACGAAATCTACCGGATGAAGCGTGCCGGGACTGCTCAGTACGTTGTGGAGGAGCGAGAGAACTGGAAGGCGATCGTCGCCCAGCAAAAGCAGGAGAATGCAAAGTTAGAAAAGGGTTTGTGAAAAGGAAAGGACTTCCCACTAGATCTTCAGATCTACCGTGAGCGGGTTTCCGAGCTGCAGAAGCAGGTGGCCGAGCTGGAAGAGCGGAGTCAAACCGCCGAGCCGGAAGAGGAGATTGTGATTCCCATTCTCCCCGAGGAAGACGCTCCTGCTGACGGTGATGCTCCTGTGGCTGCAAACGAAGAGGCGGAAGAATCGGCGCCTGATGATTTGTCGGCAGAGAACAAGAAGCTGATGGACGATTTGTGTCGTATGAAGCTGGAGCTGCAGGCTGCGCAACGAACTGTGGAGGAAACGAAGGTGGCGAACACGTGATTCCACCGACCCTCCTTTACACGTAGCCAGCTCACCGACCAGTTCATTCGACGCGTGGACGCCATTGAGCACGACCATCAGGCAAGGGAGGAAGGGGAGGCGTGATGAATAGGAGCGGGAAAACGCGCTTCTGGCGTCCATCGAAGCGCTGAAGCTGAAGCTGAATCTGGAGCTGGAGAAGAAGTGGGAGTTGATGCAGGAGCTGCGTGAGGAGGAGGAGGAAGAAAACCAACGTGGAGGACTGATTTCCTATTTGTGGGGATAGCTTTTCTACCGTGAGCCTACTATGTGACTCTCCTGTTTGTTTCATGATGACGTCTTTCACAGAGCGTCTCTTGATAATCAATGGTGAGTACGCACTTCACACCACTGCACGCGCAGCCTCATCATTCCATTTTCAGACGATGAGCAATCCCTTCCTTCGATCGAAACAGCAGAGTGTGCCCAGCCCCGCACCTGCGACGTCTTCGAATCCCATGGGAGCCAGAATCCCTCCTCCGGGCGGTTTTTCGGCTCCTCCTGTCTCCGCTCCCCCATCCACACAGCATCCTGGATTCGCGCCGTCTTCATATGGAAATATGCCTCCTCCTCCTCCAATGGCGACTCTCACACAACAGATGGCCGGGATGAACCTGAATTCGGCGCCTCCTCCAGCGGCGTCCATGCCCCCTCCTCCCTCCACGCCCCAGGCGGGAGTTGCTCCCCCTCCTTCCGGAGTGTCTTCAAAGCCCTCCTATCTACATACCAGAGGCGGATACCAAGTGCCTACAAATGCCTACCAGTACGGAATGGCCGGAACGAGCGAATCGGCCCAGTCTTCCTTCTACGCTGCTGAGGCCGGAGCGAATGCTCCCGCAGCCACGCCCAGTTACATGGGCGCTGCGGCGAGCTACGACGCCTCCTCTCCCGCTCCGGCGCCCACCGACCCCGAGTGCCAGCCCGACGAGGAGTACATGCGCATCACCTACGAGGTCGCTCCCAACAGCCCCTCTCTGGCGGGCATGACCGGAATGCCCTTCGCTGCCGTGATCCGCCCCATGGCTCCCGAGGGCGTAGCGTCTCCGTCACCGCCTCACCTCTAGAGAGAGATCCCGCTGGTCTCCTGCGGCGCGATTGGCGTGCAGCGCTGCCGTCGCTGCCGCACCTACGTGAACCCGTTCATCAGCTTCACCGACGGCGGCAGACGCTGGAAGTGCAACATGTGCGGCTCGATGAACGATGGTAAGCTCTGAATCTTCTGCTTAGGCGTAGTGCCGACGCAGTACTTCAGCCAGCTGGACATGAACGGCAAGCGGCTGGACCTGGAGCAGCGGCCGGAGCTGCTGAAGGGGCAGGTGGACTTCGAGGCGGGTCCCGAGTACTGTCTGCGACCGCCCATGTTCCCTACGTACCTGTTCGTGCTGGGTGGGCGTGGCGTGAGGGGGTGAGGCGTAGACGTGTCGTACCAGGCGGTGGCGTCGGGCATGCTGGCGACGGCGTGCGCGGCGATCAAGAACAGCCTGGACGGGCTGACAGAGATGTGCGGTAACACGACCATCAATGTCGGCTTCGTCACCTTCGACAGCGCTGTGCACTTCTACCAGCTGCGCGAGGGCCACCCCGCGCGCCAGCTCGTGGTCGGCGAGGTCGACGAGCCCTTCCTGCCTGTGCCCAGCACGCTCCTCGTCAACCTGGTGGACGCGCGCAGCGCCGTGGAGGCCTTCCTGGACGCGCTGCCCGCCGCGCACGCCGCCTCGCGCAACGTGGAGACGTGCACGGGCAACGCGCTGCAGTTCGCGCAGCTGCTGCTGCAGGACTGCGGCGGCAAGGTGATGCTCTTCCAGGTGCCCATGGCGTGGCGGGCTGAGGCATAGGCGTCGCTGCCGTCGGCGGGCGTGGGCAAGCTGAAGGTGCGTGAGGCGCCCAACATGCTGGGCACGGAGGCGGAGAAGGCGCTGCTCGAGCCGGCGGTGCCCTTCTACGGCGAGCTGGCGAAGGCGCTGGTGGAGAAGCAGATCTCCGTGGACCTGTTCCTGGGCGCGGCGCAGTACACCGACGTGGCGACGCTGGGCGCGCTGACACAGACCTCCGGCGGGCAGTTGTTCTTCTACCCGTCGTTCCAGGCGGGCGGCCCGAGCGCGGAGGCGCTGTACGGCGACGTGTTCCACGTGCTGACGCGCGAGACGGGCTTCGAGGCGGTGTACCGCGTGCGCGTGCCGCAGGGCGCGAAGATCAGCGTGTTCCACGGCAACTTCTGCCTGTCGAACACGGACCTGATGGTAGTGCCCGTGTGTCATAGCGACATGACCGTGGTGCTGGAGTTCTCGCTGGAGAGCGTGCTCAACATGCCCTGCTTCCCCATCCAGGGCGCGCTGCTGTACACCACGGCGGGCGGCGAGCGCCGCATCCGCGTGCACACGATGAGTCTGCCGATCAGCAACGTGCTGAGCCACCTCTACGAGCGCGTCAACCAGGACGTGGTGGTGGCGGCCGCGCTGCAACTGGGTGGGTGTGGTGATGCGGCGTGACGGCTAGCGGTGAAGAACGTGACGCTGGTGGGTCCGGCGCTCACGCGGCAGAAGTTGCACCAGTTCTGTCTGGAGCTGGTGAAGCGCGTGAAGGCACAGGCGGGCGCCTACAGTGCCGAGGCAATCCCCGCGAAGGTCAACCTTCTGCCGCTGTACCTGGTGGGCGTAGGCGCGGCGCGTGAGGCGTAGATGGCCATGCAGAAGTGCAGCGCCTGCCGCGGCGGGTGCGACGACCGCAGCGACCTGCGCTGCTACGCGCTGCAACAGCTGCAGGAGGTCAGCGTGGAGCTGGCGCTCAAGTACCTGTACCCTGCCCTCATGGACCTGACCCACATGCCCGAAGACGTGGGACCCCCCACCTCACCTCACACATAGGCCTGCACCTTCGCCAGCGACCCTGATTCGCTGCCCGAGTCCGTGGCGCTGTGCGGCCCCAACAACCTGATCCTACCGCCGCTGGTGAACCTGTCGCTCGCCGCGCTGGCGCCCTCGGGCGTGTACCTGCTGGACGACGGGCTGCACCTGTGGCTCATCGTCGGCGCGCAGGCGGCGCCCGAGGAGGTGACCGCGCTGTTCGGCGTGCCGTCGCTGGAGGGCTACGACCTGAGCAACCTGTGCCTACCGGCGCTGGAGAACGAGCGCTCGCAGCGCGTGCGCCTGCTGGTGAGCGAGCTGCGCGCCGGGCGCCCGTACTTCTGCCCGCTGCGGGTCGTGCGGCAGACGGACGCGGAGTTCAGTCAGGTGAAGTGGCGGCTGGTGGAGGACCGCGACGTGTTCCAGGGTGGCAATGTCAGCTACACCGAGTATGTACAGTTGTTGACCGGGGTGAGAATGGGGTGATGTGCTGTTTGTTATTACAGTTATCGGAAAGAACGGCTGTGATGATCAGGAATTGGCTCTGGGTCGGCACTATTGCATGAATCAGCTGCGAGCCGCCCTCACAATCCTCGACGAGAAGTGCCTCGTGAGTTCCACACAATGGTGTGCTCGTATTGCCATATTCAACTATAGGCTTAGTGAATTCATGCAGCACACGTCACCAACGCAACGCGTTGCTGAAATCGTCAGTCAGAACTACTATGAGCAATATCCGCGTGGGAGTCGTATCGCGGTATTACGTATAGAAAACTTGACATTGGAATATAAGATTGCGAAGATCCACTTCAAAAACCATGAGTTTGAAGCTGCGTCCAAGAGCATTGAGCAGGTGGAGGCCTTTGAGTCCAACCGCTCGTTCCTCTTCCTCTGGTGCTACAGCAAATACATGGTTGTTTCCTGTTTATGTGATCATGGATAGGCAGTCCAAGAAAGAGTCCTCATCGAATTCCACAAAAAGCAGCAGGACAACCTCTTCGAGCCCTACCCGATTTTGTCAACGGCAGAACTGTCCGCCATCACATCCCATTTGGAGCCGTGCATGAAAAGCGGCTGTTCGGACGCCTTTCTGTTGTACATCTACGGACTGTGCATCAAGCAAGAGGCTCCCCACAGGGCGTTGCGTGCCTTTACGAGTGCTGTCAAAGAGTGGTCAATCTTCGTCTGCTTCACCCGCAGATTCCCGCTCTTCTGGGGAGCGTGGGAGGAGTTGCTCTCCGTGACCGTCACGCGCTCGGACCTGCTGTTTGTTCTCAAGCACACAGACGACTCCGTGATTCGCGATCTGTTCTGGATCGCCCTCATGAATCGCATGAACGAAGTTGGGACTCTTTTTGGACTTCATCGCAGATTGGCGTTCCTCCTTCGGTGTTGGACCGTCTGGACCGCTGCGCCTCGCGCTGGTGGTTTTACAGCTTCCAGAAGGCCTTGCTGCAGTATCACAAGGGCGGTGAGAGAAGAGGGTTGAAATGACACGCAGACGAAGCCGAAGCGACGCGCATTCTCGAAGCGACGCTGAAGACGGAGTATCGTGCTGTCGTTGCCGAGACGCTTGCGTCCATCTTGTGGTCCCCCACATTTCAGTTCACGTGTAGCTTTGCCGCGAAGAAGGAAGTGTCGCTCACACTGCTGGCTTCGCAGGCAGCGGCCACGCTTCCCCACGCCTCCTCCTCCTTCTTCATTGCGGGCTGTCTCTACCATCTCAAGCACGACCTCCAGCCCGCGGCGCACTACTACACGCGCGTGCTGACCCTGCACCCGCAGCACGAACTCGCCTGGAGTTTGATGGGGCAGTTGTCAATGGAGACGGCGCAGACGGCCCAGGCGCTGAAGGCGTTCCGGCGTGCAGCAGCGATCAACCCGCGCAGCAGCACGCACTTCTATCACATCGGGCTGGTGTACGAGCTAATGGCGGCGCCCTCCAGCAGCGTGTTCTACTACCAGAAGGCGGTGGAGCTGCGGTGAGGGCGGTGGAGTGAAGTGACGGGCAGACCGTACAACCCGCAGATGCGCGTGGCGCTGGGCGAGGGCTACTTGGCGTGTGGCGAGGCGGAGAAGGCGATGGAGTGCTACCTAGTAGCAGAGAGTCTGGGAGAGGAGGAGGGCCTGAGCAGTCGGCGGCTGGGGAAGCTGTACGCGGAGCGGGGGCACGAGGTGGAGGCGGCGTACTTCAACCGGCGGTGCCTGATGAAGAAGCACTTCGTGATCTGCGACAACGACAGCTACGAGCCCGCGGTGGCTCTGTGCCAGTACTACAAGAAGACGGGCAACACGGAGCGACTGCGGGAAATAGGGGCGATGCTGCTGGCAGCGAACGACGAGGTTGGGGAGAAAGAAGGGAGTGACGCATAGACGGTGCAACAACAGGCGCGCGTTCTGATGAGTGACAACTGAAGTGTTTGTTAACAAACGAGCGAAATGAGAGCTTTGCTGTATGCTTAAAGAGGAATGTTGCCGTGCTTCTTCCAGGGGTTGGTCTTGCACTTGGTCTGGAGGA